>Ga0164241_10000184_pt1 | contig 149144 bp, 131 predicted proteins | sample OricomyardsoilBY_FD_108780 | JGI IMG/M metagenome (GOLD analysis project Ga0164241, IMG submission 108780) | Backyard soil microbial communities from Emeryville, California, USA - Original compost - Back yard soil (BY) | ecosystem: Environmental > Terrestrial > Soil > Unclassified | place... | reverse complement strand
CTCCTCAGCTCACTTCTCGATGACACCGAGGACGTCGTCCTCGCGCAAAATCAGGTGCTCTTCGCCGTCCAGCTTGACCTCGGTGCCCGAGTACTTGCCGAACAGGATGCGGTCGCCGGCTTTCACGTCCAGCTTGCGCACGGTGCCGTCCTCTTGGACTTTGCCATTGCCGACGGCGATGACTTCGCCTTCAACCGGCTTCTCTTTGGCCGAGTCCGGGATGATGATCCCGCCCTTGGTCTTCTCTTCTTCTTTGACGCGCTTGACGATCAGGCGGTCCTGCAGGGGTCGGATTTTCGTTGCCATGTGTCTATCCCTCGAGGGTTTCGTTCGTTGCTGAACTGGTTGTCGCGGGGCTAACCCGCGGTAACTTTTAGGGTTCCGCGCTGTTAGCACTCAACGGCCGAGAGTGCTAACAACTCGGAGAGCGTCGAGGGTAAGCACGCTCTCCGACCCGTCAAGGGCGCCCCGTAGCGAATCTGGAGGTCCATGGAATCGCAGATGGATTTCCGGTTCCGCCGGAAGACCCCTGGAGGTCTGTTCAGCCGCTAAATCGGCTCACGAGCCGTAGGCGGTCCCGCTCGCGGCCGCCGCCGCCACGTCGAACGCGCGCTCGATGAGTTGAGTCAGGGTGCGGTCGATGACGGCGCGCTTTTCGTGCGCTCTCTGCAAGCGCAAGGCTTCGCGGTACGCGGTGAGCCAGCCCGCCAGCAGCACGCTGGCCACGAGCTTGGCGTCGACGTCGGGCTCGCTCTGGCCGACGGCTTTCGCCAAGAAGCGGGGCAGGGCCGCCTCCATCTCGGCGCGCAGCTCGTGACTGCGGGCGCTGAGCGCGGGGCTGCTCTCTACGGTGCGCCAAAAGGCGGCCACGCCATCGGTCATTTTCGCGAAGGGATGCCTTTCGGCCTGTAAACGCAGCGCGAGCGCGCGCAACGCGGCCAAGGGCGAGACGCGCGGCCCACGCTCCAGCAGCGCCCGCTCGACCAGCTCGTTGCCCTCTTGCTCCCGGTCGAAGAACAAATCTTCTTTGCGCGGGAAGTAGTTGAAGACGGTCATCTTCGACACGTTTGCCGCCGCCGCCACCTCCGCCACCGTGACGTCGTCGAAGCCGCGCTCCATGAACAGGCGCGTCGCCACGGTCGAGATCGTCTCGCGCGTGGCGCGCTTCTTTTGCTCGCGCAGGCCGTCCGTCTCGCTCACCCACTAATACTAGACCGAGAATAAAATTTGACCCGGTAAACCTTTCTCGTCATGTTTGGCAGGTGGAAACTGCACAGTTCGACGTAGTGGTGGTGGGTGCCGGCCCGACCGGGCTGTTTCTGGCGGCCGAGCTTGCGCTGTACGGCTGCTCGGTGCTGGTCGTCGAGCGGCAGGCTCAGCCGGACGCGACCATCAAGGCGGGCTCGGTGGGCGTGCTGGGCGCGGAGGCGCTGGCCCGGCGCGGCTTGGGGCCGCTGCTCGACGCAGAGGAGGCAAAGATGGCGGCCGGCATGGCCGAGCTGGCCAAGTCGACCGGTGGCGTGAACCCGATCGGGCAAGGGCTGAAGAAGATCGGCGGTCATTTCGCGGGCCTGTTCTTGATCGACCAATCTCGACAGCGCGAACCGGAGCGGCGCTTCCGCGCGATTCAACAGCTCGCGCTCGAGCGGTACCTGGGCGAGCACGCGCAAAGCCGCGGCGTCACCGTTTGGCGCGAAACGGAGCTGGTGAGCTTCGACGCGACCGAACGAGCCGTCGAGATCGAGCTGACGAGCGCGCGCGGCGAGCAGCGCGTCCGCGCGCAATACCTGGTCGGCTGTGACGGCGGACGCAGTCGCGTGCGCAAGCTGGCCGGCTTCGATTTCCCCGGCACCGAGCCGACCATGACCGGCCACCAGGCGATAGTGACGTTGGATCATCCGGAGCGGCTGCTACCGCTCGGTTGGCGGCGCACGCCGCACGGTATGATGGCGTTCGGACCCGTACCGGGGCGCATTTTCATGGCTCAATTCGACGGGCCGCCGCCCGACCGCAACGCCCCCGTCACGCGCGAAGAGCTGGAAGCAAGCCTGCGACACGTGAGCGGAGCGGACGTGCGCATTCTGGAGGTCCGAAGCGCCACGCGCTTCACCGACAACGCGCGCCAAGCCGCGACGTACCGGCTCGGCCGCGTGTTGCTGGCCGGAGACGCCGCGCACGTGCACTCGCCCTTCGGCGGTCAGGGCCTCAACTTGGGGTTGATGGACGCCTGCAACCTGGGCTGGAAGCTAGCCGCCACCGTGCACGGCACGGCCCCCCCCGGCTTGCTCGATACGTACACGGCCGAGCGCCACCCGGTGGCGGCCGCCGTGCTCGAAAACACGCGCGCGCAACTGGCGCTGATGCGCCCGGATTTTGCGACCACGGCCCTGCGCAACGTGGTGACGCAGCTGATGGGGACCGATGACGGCAATCGCTACTTCGGTGAGCTGATCAGCGGCGTGCGCGCGCGTTACGATCTGGGCCATGACGACCCGCTCGTCGGTTGCACCGGCAAGAACTACGCGCTGGCCGGCGGCGCGGACGCGTTCGCGTTGATGGCCGGGGGAGCGGCGCTTCTGGTCGACGGCACGGGCGGCGCCGCCAGCGCCTTGGGCGCGCCCTATGCCCCGAGGGTGACGACCGCCCCCGCGCTCGATACCTGCTCGTACCTGTTGCGACCGGACGCGTGCGTGGCTTGGACGAGCGCCGACGGTTCGATTGACGGCTTGCAAAGCGCGCTCGAACGCTGGTTCGGTGCGCCGCAGACGCGCGGAGCCGCGGCCTGAGGCCGCCAAGAGACCGGCATTCGTCGTCAAAAACGCGACACCGGCGCCGTTTCGCGCGCCGCCTCGCGCTTCGCGGCCGTTTCGGAGTTGGCAGCCTTCGCCCGAGAGTGCTGAAAATCGCCAGCGCGCCTACACCGTGCGCTGGGCCTTCGCCGCTCGCCGCCGTACCCTGAGTTCACTGCTCAGAGTTACGCGCCGCGATCACCGGCGAGCACGGCTCGCCGAATTCGGAGTCCACGACTCGACTCCGCGGCGGTCGAATCACTCGAGCAAAGCCCGAGCGTCTCTGGGCGCTGGCTGGCTGCCTCGCCGCCGCTCGCTTGCAGAAGCTCACGTGGCGTTCACCGGTCGCGCTGCCCGGCCCGCGTCGCGCCGGCGCGCCCCGGAAGGCAATCGTGCACGCACGCTCTCGACATGGTTCGGCTACCGCACAGAAACGTCACCCGATGGAAGGATAGTTGCATGACGGAAGGTATGCGCCCCACTCTGGATCTCTCGGCGAACCTGGAAACCTTCTTTCACGATGTGGTCGATGACGCGATGCGGAAGAAGCACGTCGAAGCCACCGAAGCCGCCGAATACTACTTGGTGTCGCTGCTCACCGACTACGCGCGGCCCGATGCGCGCTGCAACGAAGCGCTGGAACGTCCGTTGACCTTGCTGCTCGACGAGGCGCTGCACGCGCCGGGGCAAGAGCGCTTCGAGCGGCTGCGCGTACTGGGCGACGGCGTGCTGTACGTGAGCGGCTTCTTTGCGCCGCACCTGCAGACGCGCGGCGTGGAGGTGCGGTACGTCACCTCGCTGGGCGCGCGCGCCTACGACAGCGCGGGCAAAATGCTGCGCGGCGCTTCTAGCGAGGCAGCTCCGGATTTGTTCTTCGAGCTGGCGCAAAACTTCGAGCGCTTCGCCGAGCTGCTCAGCGCCGTGGCCGAGAAGCTGCAGCTGGCGTCGGCGCCTGCGAGCGTGGGCGTGCTGAAGCTGTACGAGCGTTGGCTGAAGACGGGCAACCAGTCGCTGAGCAGTGAGCTGTTGGAGCGCGGCGTTTTGCCCGTGCGTGGCGCGGGAGGCGTGCACTGACCCACCGCATGCAGACGTTGCGCCGGCTGCAACGGCGGCTGGAGCGGTTTTATCACCTGGAAGAGACGCCCGACGTGCGCGGTTTCGTGCGCGAAAGTCCCGAGGGTGGAGAGCGCGAGGCGCTCTTGCTCAGAGAGACCGAGGGCGAGCTGGAGGTGGCGTTGGTCGTGCCCGGAAGCGCGGCCAACGAAAGCGACGAGTGGCTGCAGTTGGCGGAGGGGGTGAGCCATTTCGTGTACGTGACGAACCGCGCGCGGCAGGAGCTACCTTCGACGCACTTGGAGCTGGAGCTGCAGGCCGAGGTCGACAAGTTCGTGCTGCTCGTGCTGGAGCAATTGCCGTTCGATCGCAGCGACGCCTTCGAGGTGCATTCGCGGCTGTACGAGCGCGTGAGGTTCTTGCACGCCGCGGGCACGGAGCTGGGCGATCGCTACCGCACCGCCAACTACCTTGCGGCGCGCTTCGTGCGGCGCCTGATGAGCAGCGGGCCCCACGGCACCCACGCCACGCTGCGGCGGTTCTACCGCGCCGGGCAGGCGGAGAAGATTCGGCTCGTGGCCGCGTGAGCTGCCCGTCTCGATTCGAGACAGCGAACGAAAAGCCGAGTTGTCTCGATGGCTTGCCGGAGCGCTAAACTGCGGCTCGGAGCAGCCGTCTTGATGCACGTGACGAAGCCGAAGTTGGAACCTTTGGACCTGAGCTTCGGCTCGGAGAGGCCCACCGAGCCCGCGCTCGAGCAATCCCTCCTGGCCGCGCGCCTGGCCGCGCGTGCCCTCCGTGGCAAGCCCGCGAGTGATGAAGAAGCGGCCTGGTGCGACAGCGAAGCGCCCACCGGCGTGGAGGCCGAACGGCCCCTTTTTCCGCCATCGCCGCGGGCTCCGCGCATCTAGAGCGGGCGCTCTTTCGGACCGCGCCGCTTGAGGTAAGCTCCGCCTCCCTTGAAGGAGGAGCCTGTGATGCCGGTTCGAACGTCGCTCGTGTTGCTGTGTGCCTTGGCCGTGGGTTGTGCGAAGCCTGCGCCGACGCCCGTCGCCCAGCCCGGTGAAGCCCCTTCGGTCGCGCCCGTGCTCGTCGAGACGATTCCGGCGCCGAGCGCCGCCCCCTCCGCCTCCGTTCAACCTGCCTTGCAGGAGGCGAGCAAGCCGCCGCCCGCGCCCGCGCCGGCCCCCGTGCTCACGTTCAAGGGCGCGTTCGCGACGCCCGAGAGCGTGTTCTACGACGCCGCTGGCGACCGCTACCTGGTGTCGAACATCAACGGCAAGCCCGACGGCGTGGACGACAACGGTTACATCTCGGAGCTGTTACCGGACGGCACCATCAAGACCCCCAAGCTCATCGCGGGGGGCGTGAACAAGGTCAAGCTCGACGCTCCCAAAGGCATGGCCATGGTCGGCAAAGAGCTTTGGGTCACCGACATCACGGTGGTGCGCAAGCTCGACGCGAAGACTCTGGCCCCGAAGGGCGAGATCGCGCTGCCGGGGGCGACGTTCGCCAATGACATTGCGCTGGCCGAAGACGGCAAGGTGTACGTCTCCGACTCCTCGGCCAAGGTCGGCGAAAAGGGCTTCGAGTGGACGGGAGGCGATCAGGTGTTCGTGATCGACAAATCTGGCAAAGCCAAGGTGCTCGCCAAATCGAAAGACCTGGGCGCACCCAACGGCTTGGCCTTCGGCCCCAAGGGGCTGCTCGTCAACAGCCTGAATTCGAACGAGGTGTTCGGCATCGGCCCGAAGGGTGAGAAGGTGGACGTCGTCAAGTTGCCGAACGGCGGCTTGGACGGTCTGCTGGTCGTCGACGGCGACACCCTCATCTGCTCCAGCTGGGGCGCCAGCGCCGTGTATCGCGGCAAGCTGGGCGGCACGGCTTACGAGCCCATCATCCAGAACGTCAAAGGGCCCGCGGACATCGGCTGGGATAGCAAGCGCCGCCGTGTCCTAGTCCCGCGCTTCTTGGATGACGCGGTCGAGGTGTACGACGTGAAGTAATTGGGTGGAAAGCCCCCGAACCCCTCCCCCTTGGCGCGAAACGATTGCTCGCCCGCGCGGAGCCACCTTCCACCGCCCCCCAGCTAGCCGTAACGGCCCGGCCCTGTCTTGAAGAAATCGGAAAGTCGTCAAGAAACGCCGGGCTTGGGGACCATGAGCAGGCCGGTGCTCAGCAGGTTCCGCTCCGCGCTGAAGCTGGGTACGGCGCTCGAGCGCATGCGCTGGCCGAGCGTGGAAGGGGACTCACCGAGCAGCTCGCGGAACTCTCGGCTCATGTGCGCGTGGTCCGAAAATGCGCTCGTGACCGCCGCCGCGCTCAACGGAACGCCGGCGTTGCCGAGCAGCTCGAGGGCGCGGCGGATGCGGACGATGCGGGCCAGGTGCTTCGGCGCTAGGCCCGCCTCCGAAAGGGTCAGGTTACGTAGCGTGCGGGTCGAGCATCCGCAGGCGCGCGCCAGCTGCTCGGTCGAGAGCTCGCCGTGCGCGGCTTGAATGAGCTGAAAGGCTCGCGCCGCGCGGCGACTGGGAGCGCCCACGCGCTGGACGCGCGCCCGTAGGTGGCCTTCCAACGACGCGCGGCGTCGCTCCGGGGTGCCGGCGGCTACCAAGCGTTCGAGCAGCGCGCGCGCCTCGGCGCCCCACAGGTCTTCGAGCGCGATCAAGGGAGCGTCGAGCAAGCATTCGGCACCAGCGGGCAGCAGCAGCCGCAGCCCCGAAGGACGCAAGGACGCCCCGACCGCCTGGCGAATGCTGTCCGGAATCGGGATGCTCTGCAGGTGCGGGGGCTGCAAGAACAGGCTAGCGCGCAGGCCGTGTCCGAGCGTTACCCCGCCCGGGAACAGGTTGCCTTCTTCCAGCGTGAACACCAGCTGCGCCTGCGTTTCTGGCAGCCGCATGGCCTCGACCTGGCTGACGAACGGCCCCGGCACATGGCTGCAGTACAGGTACTCCACGAAGTGGTGGAGCGGCTCTCCGACGGGGAAAAACCGAAACCAGGGCGTGAGCTCGAGGTGCGCCGCCCGCGCGTCGTCTAGCCCTGGCTCGGTGGTTGTCATGCCGCCTGGCCGTCTAAGTGGAGGGCCATTCGAGTGGAGTCAACCCGACTTCAGATTTTGCAGCGCAAGATGGCCTGCTCGGCGGTGATGGTCGCGCCTTCGGAGAGGCCGCGCGTCAGGTCGTCAGCGGGGGCTTCGGCGGAGGTGAGCAGCCGCTCGAGCGGCTTGATGAAGCGACGCTCGTCCTCGTTTTGGGCGTTGCGGCGCCCGCGCCGGGACAGACCGGAAGAGGCGATTTCATAGATGGACTGCGCCCATTGCGCGCCCGTCTTTTCGCCCAGCGGAGCCGTCAGGCCCTGGCGAATCAAGGCCGGGCGAGCGGCCTCCACCGTGGCGTAGTCGAGCGGCGACAAGAGGTCGATGGCTTGGTCCATGGCGCGCGCGTCGTACAGGATGCCCGTGAACAAGGCCGGCACGGCGGTGGCCAAGTGCGCTGGCAAGGAGTCACAGCCGCGTACCTCGAGCGTGTTCTTGAGGCGGGCCTCGGGAAATAGCGTCTGCAGGTGCGTCTTCCAGTCGTTGAGCGTGGCCTTGTGACCTTCGAACCCGTCTTTGATGAAGGCGCGGAAGGTTTGGCCCGTGTTGGCGACGACCTTGCCGTCGCGCTTGAACAAGAACATGCCGGCGTCGAGCGCCCACTCCACGTAGTCGCGGTACGTCTTTTTGCCCGCCGACCACAAGCTGGGGATGAGGCCCGAGCGAGATGGATCCATGTTCAGCCACACCTCGCCGCGCACGCTCTTGGTGCCGGCCAGCTTGCCTTCTTTGAAGGGCGAGTTGGCCAGCATGGCGTGGATGATTGGCGAGAGCTTGAGCGACAGCTGCAGCTTCTTCAGCGCGTCGGCTTCGTTCGCGAAATCGAAATTGGCTTGTACGGTGGCCGTGCGGCGCATCATGTCGTGCGCCGCGTTGCCGCGCGTGGGCAGGTACTCGCGCATGACGGCGTAGCGCTGCTTGGGCACCCAGCTGAGGGCGGCTTGCGGCGCCAACGGCTGAAAGCCGACGCCCAACCAGGTGAGGCCCAGCTTTTTGGAAACGGGGCTCAGCTCGCGCAGGTGATTGTAGAATTCGGCCTCGACCTGGTGCAGGTCGGGCAGCGCGGCCCCCGACAGCTCGAGCTGCGAGCCCGGCTCGAGCGTGATGCTGGCGGCCCCACGCCGGAGAGAGATGACCGGGCCATCCGGCGACTCGCGCTCGGGTTCCCAACCGTACTCGGACAGCGCGTCGAAGATGCCGATGACGCCGTCGGCGCCTTCGTAGTGAAGGGGCGAGCCGTCCGCCTTGATGCCGAACTTTTCTGCTTCGGCACCGATGCGGAACTTGTCAGCGGACTTTTCGGCCGCGCGAAAAACCGAGTCGAGCTCGTCCAAGCTTTGGATTGGGCGGTCGTTCGGCGTCGTTTCTAAATTCGCGGCCATGAGCTCGGGGGTAATAGAGCCGAACGCGCCCGGTTACCAGTTGCCGGGCTCGCGATCGAGCTCGGTATCCGACCGGCGGGCGGGCACGGAGGGGTGAAGTGACCCAAGAGCCTGCGCCAACGCGCGGGTATGGGCTTCTGTCGTCCCGGCTCCCCCGCCGATGACGCGCGCGCCGCCTAGGCTCAAATCTAGCGCGCGTTCCACCCAATGCTCGGGATCGGACAGCGGATCGTCGAAGCCGCGGACGGCGCTTTCACTCGCGGCCAAGAGCACGCCCGGGAAGACCTCGTGGGCCTCGAGCGCGCTTCGGAAACGGTCCAGCTCGCGGAGGCCGATTTCGATGTGGGGGACCTCGAACAGGAGCGCGCTCGCCCCCGCCTCGGCCAGCGCTTCGACCAACTGGTGCGGATCGCCCCCCGTGCTGCTGTCGCCGGCGGGGCCGCACTCGACCACCGCCCAGGTCGGTAGCTCGGTGCGCGAAGCCGCCACGACGGCGGCCATCAGCCCCAGGCGTGAGCCTTGGCCCCGCGCGAGCAGCAGCTCACAGCCGGCCGCGCCCAGCCTGGCCGCGTGCTCGGCCAGCTCTTCGTGCAGACGATCGGCGGCCACGGGGCTGACCATGTCGGAGCCCAGCACGCCCGCGACCGCGATGGGCCGACCGCTCTCTTGGGTGGCGTCCAGCGCCAGCTCGACCGCGCGCCCGGTGAGCTGCGCGGCGCGATGCTCCATGCCGACCTCGGCCAGCGCGCGGGGAGTGGTGTCGGCCGTCAGCGCCGATAGCACGTCCACGCGGCACGCAATCTCGGCGGAGTAGTGGGAAGAGACCTCGTCAGGGCGCTCGCGCAACAGCTGGCCGAGCGCGCCCGGCGAGCTGAGCAGCACCCCGCGCGCTCGGAAGGATGCGCCGGTGTCCGAGTCCAACACCAGCGGGCGCCCTTCGACGAGGCGTCTACGAATCAGCTCGAAGCCCATCCAGCAGACAAGAACCTTAGGGGCGCTGCGCGGTTTGCGCAACGTTCGTGGTTTTTGGCGCGCCGGGAGCCTCGCTTTGCGCCAGCAAGGCCGTCAGCCCGCGCTTCACGTCGGCCTGCGTGAGCGGATCGAGGGCGGCGCGTTCGACGGTGGTCTTGCCCGGGGCGCCGCCGATGCGGAGAAGCGCGCCCGCGATCGCCACGACGGCGTTGACCAGCGAGGGTTCGTCGGCGGTGGCGCGGTACAGCGCGAAGAAGGTGCGCAGCTCCTCGTACTCGGCCGGTGTCGCGAGCGTGCCGAGCGCCACCGCGGCGCGCTCGACGTCCGCCATTTCGTTGGCGGGGTCGTTCAGGTGGCGGGCCAGCAGCGGCGTGGCGCTCACCTCGTTCATGGCCGCCAGCGCGTCGGCGAGCGGGCCCAGCGGCGGCGGCAACAGCACGTCCGAGACGTAGTCGTAGTGCCGCTCGAGCGCGGCCAGCATGTACTGCTTGCCGGTGCGGCGCGTGGCGATCAGCTTGCGCGCGACGCCGCGCAAGTCCGGCGGTATCTTGGCGCTGCTGGTCAGGTCGATCAAAATCTTGGTGACGAGCGGATCGTCTTGCTTCGTCAGCTCTTCGACGAGCAGCTTCTGGGCGACGGCCATGTCGGGCTGCAGCTCACCCAGCGCTTGCCCAATTTGCTCGGCCAGGGCCGCTGGCGCCCGAGCTTGCTCCAAGCTGAGCGCGCTGGCCTCTACCGCGCAAGCCGTCAGGCGCGCGCCCAGCTCCACGCTGCCGGCGTCGCCGCCCTGCTCGGAGATGAGCGAGACCTTGCCGCTGGCGTCGCACACGGCAAAGCCGCGCTGCGCCGCGCTCATGCCCAGGGCGTCACCGCTCAGCGACCTCACGAAGGTCAGCGCTCCGTCTCGATCGGAGAGCCCGAACACGACGCGGAAGTAGCTGGCCAGGTAAGCATGATTGGTGAAATGCGCGCCATCGGCCTGGGCCGTGGGCTGGGCGCTCAGGCGGATCTTCAGCCGCGCGGAGCTGCTCACGGGCCACAGCTGGTTGCCGCTGCCCAGCCACACGGGCTTGCCGGGCAGGGCTCGGGCCGGCAGATTGACGCGCGTGCCCTGGTTGGTCGTGGCCAGACGAATCTTGTCGTCGAAGCGCACCAGGCCCTTTTCCCCGAACCACAAGTCGCCGTTGAAGTTGCGGGCCTGGGTCACGATCTCGCGCAGCAAGAGGCGCCCCAGCTCTTCTCCGCTGCGCAAGTCGATGGCGGAGACGTACTGGTTGCTCCAAGGAATGAAGCCGACGCCGGCTTTTACGGCCGGAAACCCCAGATCGATGGTCGAGTCGATGCGGCGGAGCACATCACCCGCGCGGGTTACGGCCAAAAAACGGCTCTTGCCCGGGTTCTCGCCCGCGACCACCGCGACGGTGATTTCGCCGTCGTCGCCCGCGCCGCGCAGCTTGCGGTTCTCGATCGGTAAGCTCCACAGCTGGCGGCCGCTCTTGGCGTCGAGCGCGAACAGCGCGCCGTCGTTGCTGGCCACGACGACGTCGCCGGCCACGATGGGCACGGTGTCGGCCGTGCCCGCGCGCTGCCAGCGCTTGCCGTTCGGTAGCGTCACGCCGAACAGGCCGACCTCGTTCACGCCTACTGCTACGGGCGTGGGCGCGGGGGCGCGGACGGCGCGCAAGCGCTGTTCTACCGCCGCAATCGACTTGCCCTGATCGTTCTGCCAGGCCTCCGAGAACGGCGCCCCGACGCCCTTCGCGAGGTTACCGCCGCACGCCAGCGTGAGCAGCCCCGCCGCCAGCAGCGCTCCGTTGCCTTTCAGATTCGTTAGCGAGCGCATCACTCCGACTCCTCACCCGTGGCCGAATAGCCCTTGAGGGCGCGTTCCAAGCCCGTTTTCACCTTCGGGCTGCCGTCGGCCGGAAACTGCGCGAGCGCCGTCTGCAGCAGCTGGTTGGCGGGCTTGGTGGCCATGCGGCGCAGCTTCTCGACCAGCTTCAGCTTCAGCTCGTCTGGCACGTCGGCTTGCGGGCGCAGCAAGATGGGCACGATGCCCGACTCCATGACCTCGAAGCGCAGGCGGCCCAATAGGTCCATGAACCTCTCGCACTCCGCGCCCACGCACAGCTGACCGAGAGACTGAGCGGCTTCGGCGACGTCCTTCGGCAGCACGCTGAACAGCTCGGGCACGGCCGCGCGCACGTTGAGCTGACCCAAGCCGCGCGCGGCGATGGCGCGCTGAGAGGCGTCGCTGCTGTGGAGCGCGCGCCGCAGCACGTCGCCCGCCAGCGGCGACTTGGTGGCGACGAGCGCCCGCAGCGCCGCGCGTCGCAGCTCGGGAGTACGGTGCTGAGCGTACGGCGCCAGCGCAGCGCCCGACGACGGCTGGGCCAGAATGCCGAGCGTCTCGATCGCGCGACTCAGCAGCTGCACGTCCGCGCCGCGCCCGAGCAGCGCCTCGACCAGCGGTGCCCCGGCCGGGTCGCCGCTCTGCGCGATGGTCTCGAGCGCGCCGAGCACCTGCGCGGAGTCGCCCGACTCGAGCGATTTTTGCAAGGCGGGCAGGTCGAGCTTGGATTTGGCCCTCGCCGCGGGCGCGGCGGAGCCAGCCGGCGCTTTGCCGTTGCCCGGCCCGGCCTTGGGCGGCGCGGCCAACGCCGACGCGGAGAGCACAAGCGCTGCGCTGATGATCAGGGTGTGAGGATTTCTGACGAGCATGCGGGCTCCGTGCGAAAGTACGCCCTCTCTTACTGGGCCAGGGCATGAAACTCAAGGCGCCGGGGCTGCCCCCGCTTCCCAATGTTCGATTGGAGGTCCTCGAAGATCTCTCGCCAAAAGGCGCTAGCGGATTCCTGCGCCTGCGCCGACGCCGCTTCCGTGCTCACTACCCCGACGGCTCCGCCAGCGAGCCTTTCGAGTACGACGAGGTCGACCGGCGCGCCATCGACGCCGCCGTCATGCTCGCCCACTACGAAGACGCGCGCGGAGTTTCTTACGTGTACCTGCGCAGCTCGCTCCGTCCGCCCGTGGCCATGCGCGACAAGGCGCGCTCGCCGCTCCTCGAAGAGCACGATCACGGGGGGTTGTGGGAGCTGCCGGCCGGGCTCGTGGAGCCGGGCGAGCAAACGCCGGACGGGGTCGTCACCACCGCCCAGCGAGAGCTGCTCGAGGAGCTGGGCTTCGAGGTCGAAGCGTCACGGCTGCTGCCCCTGGGGCCCAGCACTTTTCCCGCGCCGGGCATCGTTTCCGAGCGTCAATTCTACTTTCACGTCGCCGTCGATCCCAACCAGCGCCGCGCCCCCGAGCTCGACGGCTCTCCGCTTGAGCGCTTCGGCGAGGTCATCGACGTGCCGCTTTCGGACGCGCTCGGCTGGTGCGCTACCGGCGGTATCGAAGACCTCAAGACCGAGCTGGGCCTGCGCCGCTTCGCCGACATCGTGGCCCGCGGCCGCCGCAGCGACTGAGCCTGGAGCGAGTGGGCTCCGTCGCCCGTCCGCGCTGCTGGTGAAAAATTTCCCCCGCGCCGGAGCTTGGCACTAGGCTCGGCGCGGAAAAGCCGAGAATGTCCGGACCAAGAGTCATCGTCGTAGCGAAGCGCACGGCCTACCAACGCTTCGTCGAAGAAGAGGGCGACCCGCGCGCCAGCTTGCTGGTGAAGAAGAAGGATCCGGCCGTGCGCAGCTGGCTGGACTCGCACGCCGAGCACCTGCGCACCATCGACGTCGTGATGTCCGAGCTGGCGCGAGCAGGCGCGCAGGCGCTGCTGCTGCGGCGCGCGCACGCGGCCTTCGACACCTCCGACGCCGAGCTGGTGATCGCCGTCGGCGGTGACGGCACGTTGCTGGCCGCGTCGCACAACGTCGACGACATCCCCATCTTGGGCGTGAACAGCGCGCCCCGGCATTCCGTGGGCTTCTTCTGCGCCACCACGCGCAAAGACTTCCGCAGCCACCTCGGGCAGGCGCTGGCCGGCAAGCTGAGAAAAGTGTCGCTGTCGCGCATGTCGGTGGCCCTGAACGGGCGCCTGCGCAGCAAGCGCGTGCTGAACGAGGCTTTGTATTGTCACAACTCGCCCGCCGCCACCTCGCGCTACATCTTGCGCATCGGGCGCGTCACCGAGACGCAGCGCTCGAGCGGTATCTGGATCGGGCCGCCCGCGGGGTCTACCGCGGCCCAGCGCTCGGCGGGGGGGCGCGTGTTGCCGCTCGCGTCACGTCAACTACAGCTGGTGGTGCGCGAGCCGTACACGCCGCGCGGCAAAAAGAACGCGCTCGCCCGCGCCATCATCAAACCTTCGCAGCGCGTCACCGTCACCAGCAAGATGGACGAATCGAGCCTGTTCTTGGACGGCCCGCAGCGCACCATCTCGGTTCGGCTCGGCGACGAGATCGAATTTTCGCTGTCGGACGCGCCGCTTCAAGTGTTGGGGCTGCAGGGCCGCTAGCGCGGCGGCCACGGCGTGGGCCCGCTCGCGCCGTGGCCGTTACAGAACGTGACGCACGGCCGAAGCGGCGCTGCCGACGTAGGTTTGCGGCGTGAGCGCCAACAGGTAGTTGCGCGCGTCGGCCGGCAACGCCAGCGTGCCGATGAACTGGTGCAAGATCTCCTTCGTGAGCGGTTGGCCGCGGGTGAGATCTTTCAGCTGCTCGTAGGCGTCGGGCAGGCCGTGTTTGCGCATGACGACCTGCACGGCTTCGCCCAGCACCTCCCACACTCCGTTCAAGTCGCGCTCGGCGGCGGCGGGGTCCAGCGCGAGCCGGCTCAGCCCGCGCCGCGTAGCCTCGACCGCGACCAGCAAGTGCCCGATCGCAACCCCGATGTTGCGCAGCGCCGACGAGTCGCTCAAATCGCGCTGCAGCCGGGAGACCGGCAATTTGTCGGCCAAGTGCCCGAGCAGCGCCATGGCGATGCCGCAGTTGGCCTCGGAGTTCTCGAAATTGATGGGGTTGACCTTGTGCGGCATGGTCGACGAACCGACCTCGCCCTTGACGGCCGCCTGCTTGAAATAGCCGAAAGAGATGTACATCCACACGTCGCGATCGAGCGACAACAAGATGTTGGCGAAGCGCGAGAGGGCCTGGAAAATCTCGGCCAAATAGTCGTGCGACTCGATCTGCGTGGTGAGCGGGTTCCAAGCCAGCCCCAACGACTCGACGAATTCGCGCGAGAGCTTCTCCCAGTCTAGCGACGGGTAGGCGGCCAGGTGGGCGTTGAAGTTACCGACCGCGCCGCTGAATTTGCCCAGGTACTCGGCCCCGGCGATCTGCGCCAGCTGGCGGTTGAGGCGATAGACGAACACGGCAAGCTCCTTGCCCAGCGTGGTGGGCGACGCCGGCTGGCCGTGGGTGCGGGCCAAGATGGCCACCGCTTTGGCCGAGTCGGCCAGCTTGCTCAGCTCGCTGACGAGCGTGCGCGCGGCCGGTAGCCACGCTTGCTCGAGCGCGGACTTGAGCATGAGACCGTAGGCGAGGTTGTTGATGTCCTCGGACGTGCAGCAAAAATGCACCTGAATGGCGTGGCCGGTCAGGCCCAGCGCGTTCAGCTTTTCGCGCAGGTAGTACTCCACGGCCTTGACGTCGTGCTGGATCTTGACCTCGTGAGCCTTGATCTTGGCCGACTCGGTCTCGTCGAAATCTTCAATCCAGCTGCGGAGCGTGGCCACCTGGTCCGCTGAAAGCGCCGCCACGTGCGTGAGCTCGGGATGCGCGGCCATGAAGATCAACCATTCGATCTCGACGGCGACGCGATACTTGAGCAGGCCATACTCGGAGGTGTGCGCCGCGAGCGGGCGCATCACCGAAGCGTAGCGCTCGTCGAGCGGGCTCACGATGCTGGCGGAGGCGGTGGCGGTGCTGACCAGGTTCTTGGGCGCGCTCATGAAATCAGCGCGACGTTTGCCGCAAGACCACGGGCGCCGCAAGGGCGGTGCCGGGCTCCGCGGGCGGATTCTGCAAGCCCGATTGCTTTGCCCGAGCGCCGCGCGGCAAGAGCCGGCGAGCGCCGAGCCCGCATTCCAGCCCCGCGAGAGTGAACCGCTCGGCCCTCCGCCGGTGCCAGGGCGCGCGGCGTACTTTACATCGGCGCTTGGGGACCTATGTTCTGGCGCCTGAACTGGAGAGTCGCATGTTGATCCGTCGCGCCAACGAACGCGGCTTCGCCGACCACGGCTGGCTACGCTCTTTTCACACGTTTTCGTTCGCTGACTACTACGCGCCCGCGCACATGGGCTTTCGCTCCCTGCGCGTCATCAACGAAGACCGCGTCCAGGGCGGCAAGGGCTTCGGCACCCACCCGCACCGCGACATGGAAATCATCTCGTACGTGCTCTCGGGCGCGCTAGAGCACAAAGACAGCATGGGCACCGGCTCGGTGATTCGCCCGGGAGACGTGCAACGCATGTCGGCGGGCACTGGCGTCACGCACTCCGAGTTCAACGCCTCGCCTACCGAGACCGTGCACTTCATGCAAATCTGGCTCTTGCCCAGCAGCCGCGGCATAGCGCCCAGCTACGAGCAAAAGCACTTCAGCGAGCAAGACCGGCAAGGCCGCCTCAAGTTGGTCGCTTCGGCTGACGCGCGCGAGGGCTCGGTCGCCATCCATCAAGATGCCTCGCTGTTCGCCAGCCTGCTCGCCCCGGGGGAGCGCGTCGCCCACGACCTAGCGCAGGGCCGTTACGCCTGGCTCCACGTGGCCCGAGGCAAGGTCGAGGTAGCCGGCGTCGAGCTTTCGGCTGGGGACGCCGGCGCGTTCGAGCAAGGCGGCGAAATTGCCTTGGTAGCGGGCGAGCCGAGCGAAGTGCTGCTGTTCGATCTCGCATGAATTCCGAGCGCTTCGGGCGCTCGTCGGCTACTGTACCGGGCGGAGGTCAGGATGGTGCGAGCGGCTAGCGTGGCCCTGCTTTTGGGCTTGATTTTGGTGGGCGCTTGCTCGGGCAAGTTCGAAGGCGGCGAAGGCGGCGAAGGCGGCGAGACGTCCGCCGCCAAGCCGCCCGACAACACACCGTCCAAGCCGTCGCCCGTCAAGGCTTGCCAGACGTATGCCAGCACTTGGTGCGTCAAGGCCTTCGGTTGCTACGTCAAGGAGGGCCACCTCGACGAAAAATCGCGCCAGTACAACATCGACGAGTGCAAGCGGCTCATCATCGAGAAGCTCCCTTGCTCGGCCGCAACCAGCGTGGGTAACGACTACGACAAATGCCTAACCCAAGTGAAGGGCATGGCTTGCTCGAAGTGGGATGTGCCCAAAGAGCAGTTTGCCACCGTCATTCCGCCCACCAGCTGTGACGAAGCGCTGGCCTTCGAGTGAGCCGCTAAGGGGCCGCGAATGGCCCCCTACACCTCCACCAAGCGGTTGGTCAAAGTGGTCAACGTGTAGACGCTGATGCCTGCGAGCACGTCCAGGGCTTGCTCGTGGCTGTAGCCCGCTTCGCGAAACTCGTTCCACACCGCTAGAGAGACGTCCCCGCGCTCGTCCAGCACGGCGAGCACGAAGCGGCGCAACGCCTCCAGCCGGGGCTCCGAGAGCGCTTGGCCGGCCTCCAGCTCGCTCACCAGCTGGCTGGGCGCGTGCTGGGCCGTAAGCATGCGGCGGTGCAGAGCGAGGCAGAAATTGCAGCCGTTGCGGTGGCCCATGGTCATGGCCAGCACCTCGCGCTCGAGCGGGGCGAGCGACCCCTTCTCGAAAGCTTCCAGCCCGCTCAGCGCCAAGCTGAGCATCACGGGCGAGCTGGCGTAGCGCGCCACGGGCGCGGGCACGGCGCCGAAGGCGCGCTTGGTTCGAAGCAAGGCCTCGCGGGCCGCGAGGGGGGCGCTGGTTTCGTCGAAGCTAGGGAACTGGCGCTGAGTCATGTCGATTGTCTCCGTTTGATTGTCAATGCAACTATTGGGGCGAGCGAGCGCTAGCAGCCGCAGAGCGAGGCCGCGCCGGCTTCAGCTCAGGTTTTGCAGCATCTTGGCCAGCGTGCGGTGCGTGGTCTCCAGATCGCGCTCGGAGATGCCGCGCTCCAAGCGAGCCACCAACGCCTTGGCCAGCGGCACCAGCTTGGCTTGCAGCGCCTTGCCGGTCTTGGTCAGCTTCACCAGCTTGGAGCGAGCGTCGCGCTCGTCCGCCACGCGCGTCACGAGGTCGTTTTTTTGCATGATGGCGAGGATGCGCGACATGGTCGGCGCATCCCGCAACGTCTGCTCGCTCAGGGCCGCTTGGCTTTGGCCGTCTTTCGTCCAAAGCTGAACCAGTACGATCCACTGTTCGGGTGTGAGCTCGAGCCCGTGCGCCGAGAATTGCTTGTAAGTGTGGGAGCGGAGCTGCTGGTAACAAGCGTGAATCAGGAACGGGAGAGCTTTCTCGAGCCGGACGCGATCGCCTTCGAATTGACCACGCACGCTCCGAGCCTGGAGCAAGCCGATATACTTGTCAATGCAATGAATCAGCCGGCGACGATTTCGGTCAGAAAGCTCGGCTAAAACGCAGGGCAAAGGTCGGAACCCACGGAAAGACGCTGGCTCTTTGCTCAGCCAACAAATCCTGATCGATCTGCTCTCCGTTCAACGGAGAATCGTCTTCGATGCCCAGGTAGGTGCGGTAGCGCACGCCCACGCCCAGCGTGAGCCGATAGGTGCGGTGAAAGACCCAGGTGTAGCCGGTCTCCGTGAACACGTCGTGCGAGAAGGTGCCTAGCCGATAGACCTGGTTGTACAGGTACCCCACCGCCAGGAACGGACGGTAGCCGTAAAAGTTGAAGTCGTAGCGAACCGTCGCCGTGTAGTGCCGCGCTGGGTTCAGCTCGAGGCCGAAGCCGGCGTACACTCCGAGGTGCCGCACGGGCCAGTTGAGCAAGCCTACCAGCGCGGCCACGTTGCCTTCGGGCCCGGCGCCGACGGCTGCTTCGACCACGAAACGTCGCAAGCGAGTGTTGCTGATCTCGGCAAATTGCTCCGAGTCATCGTAGATGCGGCGCCCGGATGGCGAGTGCACGCCGTAGTCCTTGGCGCTCGCCGGACGCGCCAGCGCCAGCAGCGAAAGCACCGCCAAAATCCAAGAGAATGGCTTCAATCTAGCCTCCTGGAGACCACGACCCTCAAGAAGCCGTGAAAGCGATCGCTGCCGGTCGCGCGGGAGAGCGCGGCTTGGGCGCTTTCGTTCTGAAAGCCGTTGGGATCCAGCAGGAACGAGTCGATCAAGTGACCGCTCAAGGCGCCGCGCACGCCGACGAACAGCTCCACGTCGAGCGTGCGCCGGCGATAGACCACGGCGCCGAGCTCGAGCGGCGTGGCGTGCAGCAGCCAGAAATGATCCTCGAAGCGCAGCTCGCCCTGCATGCTGACGCCGTAGCTGACATCGACGTCGAGCACGCGAACGTAGCTGCGCAGGCCGAGGCCGAGCGCGAAGCGAGACTCTTCGTAGCTTCCGGTGCCGATGCTGGGCTTGGCCAAGAGCAGCAGGTTGGGCGCGAACGAGCGATAACGATAGCTGAGCGCGAGCGCGCCCAGGTAGTTGCCGCCCTCGAAGCCGGTGCCAAAATGTTCCACGCCCAAGCCGACTTGCCAAAACGAGCGCGGACTGGGGACCAAGCGCGCGGGCAGCGCCGGGCCGCGCATGACGGCGTCGTCGACGAGCGGCGCCTCGGCGGCGGCGGGACGCGACCACGCCGCGCTCAGCGCCAGAAACGCGGCGAGCGCGAGCTTCACGGCGTGCCTGCCACCTTGGCGTCGTGGTCGCAAATGAGCGTGATACGGCTGACCGGGAACGCGACGATCAGCCAATGATCGGTGTAAAAGTCGAGCTGGGCGTGGTGCATGCGGTCGCAGTGAAACTGCCGGCGCGCGCGCTCCAGCAACACCGCGTAGTGATCCGGCTCGGTGAGCGTGAACACGCCTAGCAGCATGAGGCCGCTGTCTTCTTCCGTGACGAAGGTCGCGTTGTCCTTGGGCGTGAGCTCGGCGCTGGCCCAGAGCGCTTGCTTACTGTGGCTGATGGTGCAGCTCGTCGTGGAGAGGAGAAGTGCCAGGCAGGTGAGGGCGTGCTTAGGTGTCATGGCAAGCTTTCTTGGGCTGAGAGCTCGGCTGGCAGCCACGCGGCCAGCACGGAAGAGATGCGCTCGCGTTCGCGCCCAGCGTGGCAAGCCTTCAGCAGGGCTCGAACGGCGGCGGCCGGCGTGTCGGCGCACGTGGCCAGCTCGCTCGGCCCATCCAAGCACGCGGCCAGCGCGCCGATCAGAGGGCCAGGCTCGGGCTCGGCCTCGTACAAGCGAGCGGCCAGCGCCCAGCCCATGCGGTGCGCGTCGAATAACAGCGGTAGCGCCAAGGTGGCCCATTCGCTCGCGTCGACGCGCGGCGGCTGCCTCAGGTCTCGCAGCTCGCTGGCGTCGCCCACGCGCGGGTCACGCCCCAAGCAAGCGGCGAAATAGTCGGCCGCGCCCTCGTCGATTGCGTGCAGCACGCGCGCGGCGAGCGGAGCCGTGGGCCGCGCGCCGAGCATGCGCGCGTGGCCGAGCTCGTGCAGCCAAACGCTGGTCGGAAGGCGCTCGGCGCCTTGCCGGATCAAGAGCGAGCCACCCCCGCGGTCGAGCTCCACGCGCGGGCCGGGCCCTTCGGGCTCCACGTCGACCAACAGGCGCGCGGGCGTGAGCGCGACCGGAACCAGAGACAGGGCCTCGTCGAGCCCGTAGAGCGCGGGGAATCGCTGGGCGGCCTGCTGCGCGTCGATGGGCTGGCCCCCTTGCAGGCGACCGTCGCGTAGCGTGCGTGAGCCGCGCCGGATCTCTAGGCGCGGGTTCAGCGCCGTTGCTCCGTGGTAGCGCGTGGCCGCCAGCAGGCTGCACGAGCCGAGCGCGACCACAGCGAGGGCGGCTCGCCAGGCGTTCATGGGCACAGGGCTACGTGTCGAGCCAGGAATTCGTCCATGGGCTGGCGCAGCGCCGCGTCTGCGCTGCCGCCCGCCGTGTACAGCGCGATGGCTACGCGCACGGCGGCCAGGTATTCGCTGGTGGCGAAGCGCGCGCGCGTGGCCGACACCGACAAGCAGCGCTCCACGTCGGCGGCGGTGGTAGGCTCGTGGCAGTCACGGCCGGCGCGGTACAAGGAATCTTCGGGCGTGGTGTGGCCCAGGGTCTGCCCCTCTTCGGCGCCGTGATAGAGAATGTCGTCCGTGGCAAAGCCGTCGGCGCGCTCGATGTACGCTTTCACGGTGCGCACGCACCATGGCTGCTCTTCGTTCTCGGGCTCGCGCACGGTGTGGGCCTCGCTGAAGGAGTCTTGGATGAGGTGATTGGCCTGGCCCAGCAGCGTGAGCGAGCGTACGCGCTGCGTCGGCCACGCCTCGAGCGCTTCGTGGGTGAGCTGGCGCAGCACGCTCACGGAATCGGCGAAGGCGGCCGGCGTGTCGTTGCGATCGGTCAACAAGAAGTGAAGGCGCTGGTTCTCGGGGCGCTCCGTGTACTCGGTCAGGGCCAAGAGGTAGGCCACGGCCCCGTTGTTCAAGTGAATCAGCAGCTCTTGTGGCCAGTCGACGCGCCGGTTGCCCTCGACGATGCTGTGCACCTCGTCTTCGGTGAAGCGGTCCTTCTCGGGCAGGTCACGGTTTCCGAGCCAGGTGAGCCATTCGTGCCCCTGGAAGAAGCCAGCGCGCGTCACCAGGCAGTCGCCCTTCGAGAAGAAGCCGAGCCGCGCTTCCGTGGGCGCGCACAAATCGAGCGTGTCGCTGCACTGCAGGTGGCTCAGCGCGAACCAGACCAGCGCCGCCGGCGCGAAGTAGCGGCGCAGGACGGACCGGAACATGGGTTTGCGTCATGAGCCAGCTGCGCGAATTTTGCAAGCGGTTGCGTGGGGCGGCGGACAAAACGAAGACGCCCCGCAGCTGCGAGGCGTCTTCGTTGGCTCGGCTGCAGCCGGCGCGGAGCCGGCGCGCCGCTCAGCGACGCGAGAAGGGCGTCTTGCCGCTGTACACCTGCTCATCACCCAGCTCGTCGGCGATGCGCAGGAGTTGGTTGTACTTGGCGATACGGTCGCTGCGCGACAGGCTGCCGGTCTTGATTTGACCGCAGTTGGTGGCCACGGCCAGATCGGCGATGAAGGCGTCTTCGGTCTCGCCCGAGCGATGCGAGGCGACCGAGGTGTAGCCGGCTTGCGTGGCCATGCGGATGGTGTCGAGGGTCTCGGTGAGCGAGCCGATCTGGTTTACCTTGATCAAGATCGAGTTGGCGATCTTCTCTTCGATGCCGCGGGCCAGGCGCTTGACGTTGGTGACGAACAGGTCGTCGCCCACGAGCTGGATCTTGCTGCCGAGCTTCTCGGTCATCAGCTTCCAACCCTCCCAGTCGTCCTCGGCGTAGCCGTCTTCGATGGTGACGATCGGGTATTTCTTGATCAGGTCGGCGTAGACGTCGCACAGCTCTGCGGCCGTGTGCGGCTTCTTGTCCCAGGTGTACTTGCCGTCTTTGTAGAACTCGCTGGCCGCGCAATCCATGCCCAGCGCGACCTGCTTGCCGGGCTCGTAGCCTGCAGCTTCGATGGCGCTCATGATGCGCTGGATGGCTTGCTCGTTCGAGGCGAGGCGCGGCGCGAACCCGCCTTCGTCACCGACGGCGGTGACCATGCCTTCCTTCTTCAAGATGCTCTTGAGGTTGTGGAAGATCTCGGCGCCCGCGCGCAGCGCCTCTGCGAACGTCGGGAAGCCCAGCGGCACGATCATGAACTCTTGCACCTCGAGGCCGCTGTCGGCGTGTGCGCCGCCGTTGATGATGTTCATCAAAGGCGTGGGCAGCACGCGCGCCTGAACGCCACCCAGGTAGCGCCAGAGGGGCAGGTCCACGGTGTCGGCCGCGGCGCGGGCCGTGGCCATGGAGACGGCCAAGATTGCGTTGGCGCCGAGCTTGGACTTGTTGGGCGTGCCGTCGAGCTCTAGCAGGCGCTGATCGACCGAAGGCTGATCGAGCGCGGACATGCCGACGATGGCCGGGCCCAGCTTGTCGTTGACGTTTTCGACCGCTTGAAGGACGCCCTTGCCGAGGTAGCGCTTCTTGTCGTTGTCGCGTAGCTCGTTGGCTTCGTGCTCACCGGTCGAGGCACCGCTCGGAACCGCCGCGCGGCCGAAGCCAGAAGATGTGTGAACCTCGGCCTCCACCGTGGGGTTGCCACGGGAGTCGAGGATTTCGCGTGCTTGAACGTGGAGAATCTCGGGCATGGGCGGGAGGTATCACGTTCGGAAACATGGAGCGAGCGGCGTCACAGCTCCCGCGATTTTCCGCTTCCAGGGCCGTCCGCGCCCTCATTCCGTGCGGACGGCCCGTCTGTTGCGCCAGTGTTTCCGGTTACTTCTCGGCGGACTGGTGGCACTCCCAGGCTTTGTCGCTCTTGGGTGTGCACTTCCAGATTTCGCCGTGGACGCGCAGGAAGCCGGCCTGATTTTTGGTCAACACATAGCCTGTGTCCACCTTCTCGATATGCGAGTACTGCGTGGGATAGCAGCCGATTGCCAAGAGAGCCGCGCCACAAATCTTGATTAGCTTGGTCATGGTGCTTTCTCTCTTCACTTCTCGGTGATCTCGACTTCGTCGCACTCGGCAGGTTCGCCCGCGCTCTCGGGGCACAGCCAAACCTTGGCTTCTTGCGTAAAACCAGCCTTGGAGCCCACCGCATAACGCGAGCCGGCCGCGGCCGCCGGTGCTGAAGCGTTGAAGAACGTCGAACAACCAGTGCCGAGCGACATCATGCCTGCCGCAAATATCACCACGTGTGACTTCCGCATTTATCAGTTCCTCCTTAGGGATATTCCCCTCTAACCCCTGCCTACTAATTCGCCGTTGCCTCCGCTGTCAACCAGGGCAGTTGGCCGGAAGCGCGAACCGGCTCGGCGTACCGGGGGAGGCTAGTAAGGTCGGTTGTTATCCATAGCAAAGGCAACTCGCGACGTTTGGAGAGCAAGGTTTATTCAAACCAGCGCGCTCGCGAAGACGATTGTCGAGGGCCTTGCTCGCCGGGCCTGGAATAGGGGTGTCGTCGGGGCGGCTGCTGGCCGCGATATGCCGTGTGGAGATTGATAATCTGGGCCGGCGACCCAAGCCCGCTATCGAAAAAAGAGAGTCGCGCTTCAGGCCGAGCGAAGCGCGGAGTGCATCACGGGCGCGGCGCCAGGCGGGGCCAGCGTCTCGGCGTTGGCTCGGACCGGCGCGCCGCTGGGCGTCTCGAAGAACAGGCGATGCACGAGCTCGTTCCGACCCGAGACGTGCAGGCGGCGAAAAACCGCCGTAATTTGGTTGGCGATGGTGCGGGTCGAGGTGCCGCGGCGCGCGGCGATCTCCTTGTACGGGAGGCCCTCGATCAGCGAGCGAATCACGGCCAGCTCGGCCGGTGGCAGGAGCGGGCTCAAGCCCAGGTCGGGGCGCGGCACGCTGATCACGCATAGCTCGCGGCCGCTCGGGCTGGTGAACGTGGTGCAGCTCGGTGACATCAGCTTGGACTCGGTGCCGGCCCTGGCCGCCAGCATCAAGAGCGGATGCGCGCGCGAGGGCTTGCAGTGGACGCCCAGGCTCTCCAGCCCGAGCCGCGCGTTGAGCGCCACCGTGGAGGGTGCGAGCACCCGGGTATAGGCCACGTTCTTTTGTGGCAGACCGCTGAGCACCGTCTCCAAGATGTCCAGGCGACGGCCCTCCAGCGCGGCCGTGCCTGCTTCGCGCTTGGGCGTGAGCACGAGGTAGCAGCGTTCCTCGGAGAAGAAGCCGTCCACGATGCGGGTGGCGCCACGCGCCAGATCTCGCCAGAGCTGGCTGGCGCTGATGTGAGTGGTCGCTTGCGCGTCGGCCTTGCGGGCGGCGGCGCGAAGCGTTTCTTGCGTCTCGGGAGGATCGACGATGCGAGCGAGTGGTGAGGGCAGGGTCCGGCTGCTAACTGGCGCCGGCTCGAAAACATGGACCTGTGCATTGGGAGCGATCATTGGTGTGACTCCTGGGTAAATTCCTCCCCTTGGGCGCCGGTGAAGGTCAGAGCCGACACCAGCGCTTCCGCGCCCCGGTGCGCTGTCCAGTGGCTGGACGAGCGCCCCTTATTCGATGATTCCTCAGTGATAAGCCAAAGTGCCTCGCGCCCCCTATGAACTGGGCCACAGCCGGGTCGCTTTTTTTCCCATTGCATTTGGGCCGGGCGCCTCTTCGGTGGACGGGGACAGGCCGGGAAGGTATGAATTGCTTCACACCCTGGCCCATATGCCCGCGAAAATGCTGGAGAAGCACCGCAGCCTTTTGGGGTCGATCGCGCTCTTTGCCGGTCTGACCCCGGAGCAGCTGGAGAAGATCGCGGCGCTAGCTCAAGTGCGCTCGTATTCGGGTCGAGAGGTAGTGGTGAATCAGGGGGAGCCCGCGCGGGCCCTGTTTGCCATCGTACGGGGCCGCCTGAAGGTCACTTCATCGGGCCCCGACGGCCGCGACACGGTCTTGGGCATCATGGCCGAGGGTGAGGTCTTCGGTGAAGTCGCGCTCTTGGATGGGGGCCTGCGCTCGGCAACTTGCACGGCAATCGAGCCCTGCGAGCTCTTGGTCATCGATCGCGCTCAGTTCATGGACTTGCTCGAGAGCTCGCCGGCCATCGCGGTCAAGCTCTTGGACGTGCTCGCGCAGCGCTTGCGTAGATTGAGCCAGCGCAGCGAAGACGCGGCGTTCCTCGACGTGCCGAGTAGGCTCGCGCGCAGCCTGCTCGACTTGGCGTCGCGCTTCGGCGAATCGGTGCCGGCGCCGTCCGCGGAGATACGCATTTCGCTCAAGTTGTCGCAGCAGGAGCTGGGCGATCTGGTGGGGGCCACGCGCGAGAGCGTCAACAAGCACCTCAGCGAGTGGACCCGCCAGGGCATGGTCAGGCTGCAAGGCGGCCGCATGATCATCTCGGATATCGAGGGCGTTCGGCGCATTGCGCGCATTCAGGAAGACTATTGAGGACGAGGCCATGACCGCCGAGCCGTCCGCGTGTCCTTCCTGCTCGGCGAGCTTGCGCGCGGGCGCGCGCTTCTGCGACCGCTGCGGCGCGGCGACGCGACCGTCGGATCCGGGAGCGCCTCTCTCCCGATCGCCGACGCCGTTCGAGGTGCCGGCCAGCAGCGTCCCCGAGCGCCGCCAAACGACCGTGCTATTTTGCGATCTGGTCGACTCGACGCGCCTCTCGGTCCAGCTAGATCCGGAGGATTTGCGCGAGGTTTTGCAGTCATTCCGCGAGGTCGCGCGCGCGGTGGTCGCCCGGCACGAGGGCTTCATTGCCAGCTACCTGGGTGACGGCGTGTTGGTGCTGTTCGCCTATCCGCGCGCGCACGAAGACGATCCGCAGAGAGCCGTGCGGGCCGCCCTCGAGCTCGTCGCGGCGGTGCCGCGCATCGTTACCCGTCACAAAGACTTGCTGCGCGTGCGCGTCGGCATTGCGACGGGCATCACCGTGATTGGCCCGCTCGTCGCGTCGGGCACGTCGTTCGACGAAATCGTGGTCGGGCAGACGACGAATTTGGCCGCGCGCTTGCAGTCCCTGGCCGGCCCCAACGCTATCGTCATTTCCGACGCGACCAAGCGGCTGGTCGACGGCAATTTCGACTGCCAGTCCCTGGGTACCCACGCGCTGAAGGGCTTCGACGCGCCGCTGCAATGCTGGCAGGTCGTTCAGGAGCGCGGCGAGCCGGACGCGCTAGCTTTCAAGCAAGGCCAGCGCGTGTTGCCGCTCGTCGGTCGTGAGCAAGAGCTGGCGCTGCTGCAAGAGCGCTGGCGCCTGGCCGGCGAAGGCGCGGGCAGCCTGGTCTTGATTCAGGGCGAGCCCGGCGTGGGCAAATCTCGCCTGGTCGCGACCTTGCGCGAGCTGGTCGAAGAATCGCCGCATGCCCTCAGGCGCTACAACTGCGCGCCTCGTTTTCAGAATACCGCGCTTTTTCCCGTCATTCACGAGATCGAGCGCGCCGCGGGCTTTGCCGCCGACGACTCGCCGGGGCAGAAGCTGGACAAGCTGGAAGCCTTCCTAGCGTCGGACGATCGCTACGACGAAGTCTCCAGCGTCTCTGCCATTTTGGCGTCCCTGCTATCCATTCCATTCGAAGGCCGCTACGCGCCGCTGGGTGACTCGGCCGAGAAGCAACGGGCGCGCACCTTCCAGGCGTTGAAGAGCGCGCTCTTCGCCATCGCCCGGCCCGTGCCGGTGCTGCTGATGGTGGAGGACCTGCACTGGGCCGATCCGACCACGCTCGAGCTGCTCGGCGAGATCTTGGCCGAGGTCGGCGCGCGGCGGATCCTGGTCGTGGCGACGGTGCGCCCCGGCTTCGGTGAAGTTTGCCCGCCGTGTGAGACTTCGTTCACCATCGAGCTGCCGCGCTTGGATCTCGATCAGTCTCGGCAGATGATCTTGCAGCTCGCCGACGGCAAGCAGCTCCGCCCGGAGGTGGTCGAGCACATCGCCCACAAGAGCGAGGGCGTTCCCCTGTTCACGGAGGAGCTCACCAAAATCGCGCTCGAATACGGCTCGCTCGAAGATCGCAGCGACATCACCAAGAGTCAGATACCGAGCACCCTGCAAGACTCCTTGGCCGCGCGGCTCGATCGCTTGGCGCCCGCCAAAGACTTGGTCCGCGCCGCCTCCGCCATCGGTCGAGAGTTCAGCTACGATTTGCTGGCCGAGGTGCTGGGTGCGCCCGAGGCGGAGCTGCGCGCCTCGCTGCGCTCGCTGATCGCGGCGGACATCGTGCGCCTGCAAGACGAAGCGTCGCAAAGCTACAGCTTCAAGCACGCTTTGCTGCAAGAGGCGGCCTACGCCATGATGGTGCGCGGCGCACGCCAGCAGCTGCACCGACGCATCGCGGAGGTGTTGGAGGGGCACTCGTCCCAGTCGCGCGCCAAAGACGCCGAGGTTCTGGCTCATCACTTCAGCGAAGCCGGCGAGCCTCTGTCCGCCGTTCCGTACCTCGAGCAGGCCGCGCAGCACGCGTCTGGGCGCGCCGCGCACACGGAGGCCTACCGCCAACTGCGGCGTGGCCTGGAGTTGCTCTCGCAGGCTGCGCCGGGCCCGCGGCGTGAGGAGCTGGAGCTGCGCTTGTCGGTCGCGCTCGGCTTGGCCGCCTCTGCGACGCAAGGCTACGCGGCGCCCGAGGTGGAGGGTGCGTACCAGCGCTCGTTGGATCTGTCGCGCCGCCTGGGAACGACGGCTGACCTCTTCCCTGCGCTGCGGGGCCTGTGCACGTTTTACATCGTGCGCGGGGCGCTGGCCACGGCCCACGATGTCGGCCAAGAGTGCCTGCGCCTGGCCGAGGCCAGCGGTAACCCCGCAGACCTGATCGAGAGCGCCACCGCTCTGGGTTACACTCTCGTCTACCAAGGGGCTTTGGCCGCGGGGCAAGCTCATCTGGCTCGCGCCATTGCGTTGTATCGTGAGCACCACGGAGAGACGCTCAGCTATCCCTCGCTGCAAGATCCGGCCGTCGCCAGCCTGGCTCTGCAAGCGGTCGCGGCGTGGGCCTGCGGTGAGAGCCAGAGAGCGGAGCAGCTACGCTCGGAGGCCTTGGCCCTGGCCGAGCGCTTGGCCCAGCCGTTCAACCTGGCGTACGCTCGGAGCTTTGCCGCGCTCCTGGGCAATCTGCGTTGTGATTTCGCGGATGCGGTGAAGCACGCGAGCATTGGCCAGCAAGTGGCAGACGACCACGGCTTTCCCGTTTGGTACGGCGCGGCCACGATTCATCTGTCCATTGCGCTCGGAAACAGCGGCGACGCGGCGAACGCGATTCCCGTGCTCGTCCACATGCTCACTCTGTGGCAAGCCAGCGGCGCCGAGCTGAGCCGCCCCATCTTCTTGTGGGGTCTGGCGCGGAGCCAGGCCACGAGCGGCGACACGGCGGCCGCGTTGGCCGCCCTGGAAGAGGCCGTGGCGGTCTCCACCCGCACCGGCGAGCAGCTGATGCTGCCGGAGATCTTACGCCTTCGAGGCGAGCTGCTACACGCGCGCGAGCCGGCGAACGTCGAGGTTTGGCAGAGTCAGCTGAGCGCGGCGGTCTCTTGTGCCCGCCTCCAGGGCGCGCGCTTGCTCGAGCTGCGCGCCCTGACCACGCTGCTCACGCGCGTTTCAGGTCAGCTCGCCCAGGGCACGCGCGGGCGCTTGCTGCAGCTAGCGGGTGAGCTGCGTGACGCCGGAGAGGCGGGCGCCGAGCTGCAGAGCGCGGAAGCTGCCCTGAACGCGCAACCGAGCTGAGCGGCTAAGGGGCCGCGAATGGCCAAGTCAGTCGCCCTCGCGGCGGATGCATCCCCGCTGGCTTCGTTGCTCCTCTGTTACGTAGTGCAGTCTCGAGGACGCGGCGGGCGCGGGTCGACCAGTATGCGTCTTCGTCGCGCCTCGCCACCGGGCGCCTCGACCGCGATCATCGACTGGCTGGCCTTCGCGGACCCTAAGCGAGCGGGTCGACGATATTGAGCGCGAAATCGGCGGTGGTGCGGTACCAGGCCCCGGGCGGCACGGGAACGATCGCCGGGAAGCCGAAGGTGGCGGCGATGCCGTACACGTCCTCCTCCGGAAAGTGCAGCGTCGCGTTGTGCAGCTGGAGCGAGACGGCGGCCTTGAGCAGCGTGTAATCGCACTCGACGACCTCGTGATAGCACTCGCCGCTGGGCTTCTTTGCGTCGCTGAAGCGCTTCAGCTGCACGCCGGCGTAGCCGTAACGTTGCCCGTTCAACCAGGGCGCGCTGAAGGTGTCGAGGTTGGCGCCGCCGCTCTGCAGGTCCGCCAGGCCCCACCAAGCAAAATCAGGATCCATCGGCGTGCCGCTCGGCGCGGCTATCCTCGTGCCCGTCTCTTTCCGGCTCGACTCGAACAGCTCCTCGACGTCGCGCGGGTCGCGGTCGAAGCGGCAATCCATCGTGAGCAAGTGACGTTCGCGCTCACCGCCCGCCGTGGGAGTGACGGCGTTGATGTGGCAAGCGTCGAAGCCCTGACCTTGACGGGGGTAGTCGTTGAAGCTGGCCAACAGCTTGGGGTAACCCATGACCTCGCGTCCGCTGACCATCGACCAGATGCTGTTGACGAACACGAAGGGGCAGAAAACGGCCGGTGAGCGGATGGGGCGCCCGTCGTCGTCCACTCGACCGACCAGGATGCGAAACACCAGCTCCTGTTGGCTGGTGGCGTCGTCGACGCTGCGCCGAAAGGCGGGGTTGGCCGACTTCATGGAGGGGTAGTGCAGGTATTCGACGACTAGGTCCACGTTGGCCGGCACGTAGCGGTAGCTCCGGTCCGGAAACGGAGCGTTGAGCCAGGTGTCGCACAGCTTCGTCAACAGATGCGCCGCAACCGGCAGCCTGAAGCCGACGATCTCGACGTTCGTGAACGAGTATGGCGGAGCGGCCTGTACGTCGCCGCTCCACTGCCGGAACGGACGGCCGCTGCGCCCGTTTCGGATGATCGGTTCTTGGGGTGGGCTCTGCACCCCGACGCTGAAGGTGGTGGCAGAAGCGCGGTAGCCCCTCGTCGACTTGGCCTCCCGCTCGAGCCCGACGTCTGCCGCCTCGAGCAACAACTCCTGGGGCAAGCGCAGGGTCAGCTGCGCCGCGCTGACCTCGAGCTTCGGCGCATCGACGCGGACCTGCCCCTCGATCGAGGCTTGGTAGCAAGCGCGAGAGGCGTCGAGGCCGTCTCGCATCTGCTTGACCTGCACGAACGGCGCCCCGCGCAGCTCCGGTTTGGCCGGGTTTGCGAGGATCATCTGCCAGAAGCTGTCCGCAGACAGGGCGTCGCGCGAATTTACCCAAAGCAGCCGGGCGACGACCTGCTGCTGATAAGGATTGTCTCCGTCGACCGTTACCTCGACCCCCCTCCGCTCGTCTTCCACAATTGGCGTGAATTTCGCAAAAAGGGCCGGGAACCCGAACAGCTCTCGCGCGTAGATCATGGCCCAGACGTGATCGACGAACAGGTGCGTGACGACCATGCGCACGTCTTTGGGACTTTCGCGCGGGGCGATGAGGACGCGGAAGCAGAGGAACGAGCAAGGGAGGCTCTGAGGCTCGGGGGCGGTCGCCTGTTCGACGGTCGCGGGGGGCTTGGGGGGCGCTGTGAGCTCGCCCCAGTCGACCAAGACCTCGTCCGAGTGCAGCTGCCAAGGTCGATCGGCGCCGAAGATTTGATCGCACAGCTGCTCGAGCGCTTCGCGTCGAGCCTTGAACGTGCCACCGGTCAGCGCGTCGCTCGCGAACACCTTGGGCAAGGCGTCGTCCAAGCGCGGGGGCACGATGAGCTTGAGCGGAGCCGAGCCGGGCGCGCTCGGCGCGGAGGGTTGGCCGGCTTCGTTCATGTTCATGTTGCGCTCGCGTCGGGACGGCTGCTTGACTTCCGCGCGAAGCCGCGAGCGTTGAGCTGGGGCTTTCGTTCTCGACGTGCGGCCGCCGACTTCAGCCGCGGGGGTAGGAAATCTTCGACGTGAGCCATCGTCACGACCTGCCCTGGGCTGAGCAGGCCCTCGAGACCGTGGTTGGCGGTGGTCAGGCGGCTGGCCGCGCTGAGCCCCGCGGCAACGGTGAAATCGTAGCTGTTGGGCGTGGACAAGCGCGCCTCGATGATGCGCCGATAGCGATCTTCCAGCTCGACGACTACCTGCTGACCAGACGAGTCGCGCTCGCCGGCGGCCGGCCCCTCGGGCCAGAGAGAGAGCGCATACTCGAGCGAATTTTTGAGGGGGAACGTACGCAACGCGAGCGCCAGCTCTCCACCCAGCTCGTAGCTGAGCTGCTCGAGCGAGCTCGCTTCCACGTACGTTTCGATGTTCGGCACCAACAGGTTCGAGGATGCGCGCCGGCCCGGGTTGAGGACCGCGTTGACGGTGGCATTGACGAAGCGCGAGTCGGCCAGGGTCATGGCCGTGCAGATGCGCGGCTCGGCCGTGGCGGAGGCGTCTTCGCTGCCGAAATTGAAGGAACGCACCAGGGCCCCCACCGGCACGGCCACGACACGGCCGTTCTGGGTGACACGCACGCCGTTCCTCACCGACTCGAGCATCGTTTTGGCGCTACCGCGCGAGATGGCGGGCACACGAGACAACGCTACCCGAACCACGTGGGGCGCACCCATGCCGTACTTTTGCCCCGCCTTCAGCGCTTCGCGCAGGAGCAGGTCCGAAGCCAACACGGTCAGGCCTGCGCCCGGCACGATCGCGACGCCCGTTTGGCTCGCCTCGTCGTAGAGCGTTCGCAGCGCCCCGAACACGTCGTGCTCACCGCCGATATCGACGTAGTGGGTGCCGGTGCGCAGGCAGGCTCGCGCCAGTGGCAGGGCCGTCTCGGCGAACGGGCCGGCTGCGTTCAAGACCACGCCGACGTTGCTCAGCGCTTTGTCGACGGCTTGGTTGGGGCCTCCAGCGGCGCTCGGCCGTTGCCCCGTCGTCGGCAAAGGGGCGCGTCGCTTCAAACGCTCGTCGCGCGCGGCCGGAGGCTCGAGCGCGAACGCGAGGTGGGGCAAATCGAGCTGCTCGGCCACCTCGGCGACTTTGCGTTGCGTTCGCCCCGCCAGCACCACGGGCAATTCCAGCTCCTTGGCGCGCTGGGCGAGCAGACGCCCCATGTATCCGGTCGCTCCGTACAACAAGATGCGTTTGATCATTGTCTATGCCTGCCGCTCGATCACCCAACGGACGAGGCCGTGGATGAAGGCTTTGTCACGCGACGCCGGTAGCTCGCCGAAAATGGCTTCGAACTCGTGCATGGCGGCGCCTGCGAGCCCGCGCGCGACGCCCTGTGCGTAGGTCAACGAGCCCAGCTCATCCAGCGAGCTCCGCAGCCACGCCACCTCCGGCGCAGAGCGCTCGGCGCGGCGCTTGCCGAACAGCGTCGTGAGGCGCCGGCGCTCGCGCGGCCCCAGGTGCTCGAACGCGTGACAGATCATCAGCGTGCGCTTGCCCTCCAGCAGGTCCCCGTTCTGCTCCTTGCCGTAGCCTGCGCCCCCCGTCAGGTTGAGCAAGTCATCCTGGATCTGGAAGGCTGCGCCCAAAAAGAAGCCGAAGCGAATCAGGCTATCCAGCTCGGCCGCACCCGCGCTGCCGATCAGCGCTCCGACGCGGCACGGGTGAATCGTGGCGAGCCAACACGTCTTCTTCATCACCATCAGCAGGTAGTCGGCTTCCGTCACGTTCACGACGTTGTCGCGCCGCCAGCCCAGCTCCAGAGCCTGGCCTTCCGCCGATTCCCAGGCCGTGCGCTCCGTTTCCTCGAAGATGCGCAGCGTGAGGCGCGAACCCAGCCTTTGGAAGTTGTCGCGCAGCGGGCGCAGGCTGAGCAGGCTGAGCGACTCGCCCGCGTTCAGGGCGAGCGGCACGCCGTGCACCTTGTGCAGCGTCGGCAGGCCGCGGCGCTCGTCGCTCTCGTCTTGAATGTCGTCGTGAATCAGAAAAGAATTGTGCAGAAGCTCGATGGCCACCGCCGACGCCAGCGCGTCCTCCAGCTCTGCGCCAAACACGCGGGCGGTGGCCAGGCACAAGCTCGCGCGCATCATCTTGCCGCCGCGGTTCGGGTAATCTCCGAGCAGCGGATACAGGTAATCTTGCGGATTGCCCTCGGGCAGGTAGCCGCGCAGCGCTTGCCGCGTCAGCTCGCCATAGCGCGCGAGCACATCGGGGAAAGCGTCGCGATCGAGGTTGCTGGCGGGGGCGCCCATGAAGCTCACTCCGAGAGCGTCACTTCGATGGAGCCGATGACCCGCTGGGCCTCGCAGGCCATGACCGCGCCGCGATAGGTGCCGGCGGCTTGATTCGCGGCGACCTTGATTTTGAGCACGAAGCCGGCGCCCGCCTCCAACTCTTCGAAGTTGACCGTAGTCAGGGCCGCGCCTTCTTTGCCCTTCGGGTACAGCGGGTAGGCGTCGGGCAGCCCCTCCGGCGCTTCGTACAGCGCGAGCGAGACCCGCGCTGGCTTGCTCGACGTCACCTCGATCGGGATGCCGTGGACGATGCCCTGCCGGGAGCCCGAGCCGGGCGATGGCGCCGAGCGGACCTCTGGCTTTTCGTCGGTTCCTTCGTTCACGGCTTTGGCGAAGGCCTTGACGATCGCCGGCGTTTGTACGGTGGTCTCGGTCATCTCCACCAGCAAGACCGCGAACTGGCGCGCTAGCCGCAGCCCTTGGTCGACCAAGCTGCCCACGTCGCCCGCCTCCGTGCGGAGCGAAGCGCCGCGCAGCTTGCGAGCAAAGTCTTGCCCTTTGAGGATTTGCTCGTCGGCGATCTTGTAGCCGAGCTTGACTGCCTCCAGCACGACGTCCTCGCTCGAGACGAGCGGACCTCCGCGGCGCTTCTTGGGGATGACGCCGCGGTCGGCTCGCCGCAGCGCGGTGGCTACCGAGCGCAGAGGGTACGCGCGCGGGGGAGTCTTCAGCTTGAAAGCGGGACGATTGGAGGGGTCGCTCATGATGAAACCATTCAGGGGTGGTCGAAGCCGACGATCTCTTCCAGCGGCGGGGACTGGCTGATCGCGTGCGAAGCCAGCAAGCCGGACATGACCGCGGCCTCGACGCAGCCTTCGTTGAAGCCGCAGTCGGTCCAGTCGCCGGCGACGGTCATGTTCTCATAGCCGGGGTCGAGCGGAGAGATGCGATACTGCATGGTGCCGGGCCGCGTCAGCACGTAGAGATCGGACGGGTTCACGTTCACCGATAGGTACTGCCCCTGGACGAGCTGCCGCTTTTTTTCGAAATTCAGGCCTTGCAGCGGCTTCCGTAGGTCTTCGGGCTTGGCCGGCGGCATGAGCAGCTCCCAGCGAAAGCCAAACCGGCCCTCTGCGCCCGCGCCCGGCAGGAGCAAGGGTAGGTCCCGGTCCAGAAAGTCGACGGCCCGGCTCACCGCTTCGTCGAGGCTCTGCGGGCGCCCCTCGTCCCACACGTACGGCAGCGCGCCGCACAGATACATCAAGCCTTGCGGAGCGGAGGCCGCGGTCCAGCTCTCTTGGGCCAGCACGTGGGTCATGTCGGACCAAGTGTCGAAGGGCTTCTTGAAACCCGAGACGGTGATGGGCGAAGGGGACGTGCTCAGCTCGTCCACGCCCTCGTACAACCACAGCTGGAGCGCCTGCGTCGGGACCGTCTTCAGATTTTGGACCATGGCCTTCCAGCGCGTGTCGCTCTTCAGCAACGAGGGGCAGGCCTTGTCGAGGGCTCCGACCGGAACGCCGAGGATCACACAATCGAAGTCGGTGACCGGCTTGATTGCGCCTCCGCTCGAGCCGGGCTTTTCGAACGCGGTGCCGTTCGGCTGGCAATCGAGCTGAGCGAAGTCGGGCTCGGCGGGCCAACAACCGTCGGTGTCGAGCGGCTGGTACTCACCGCCGCCCTTGACGGCCGCCTGCTGGTGAAACCGCAGCTCGGTCACGCGCCGCACGCCCTTGGTCTTCGAGGTGTGAATGTCCACCAGCTCGTGGAAAAACTCGAATTTCACCTGGCGCTGCTTCAGCACCTCGTACAGGGGCGAGAACACCGCATCGCCCATGCCGGCGCGCATTTTCCAGAACAACGAGCCGCGGTAGGTGAAGAACATGCGCAGCGCGCCGCGCAAGGCTTGCCCGGCGGCCAACCCGGGGACGTCGTCCTTCGACGCTTTTACGTTGGCGAACGCCATGTCGTACAGGGCGCGCACCAACGGCGAGTTGGTCGCGCGCTCGGACGCGCCGTGGCGACGCAACCAAACTCGGCAATCTTCGTCGTTGATGGCGTCCAGGCCGTCGGGATCGGTGAGCAGCCGATCGCGCAGGACGCCCACGATGACCGTCACCACCAGCTCGACCAGCTCGAGCTTGGGGCCGAGCTGCTGGTCGTTGCCGAACAGCGTTTCGGCCTGGGCCTTGACGTTGCGAGCGATGGCGTCTGCGTAGCGCAGCACCAAATAGTCGCCCCCCGGCAGCGAGAAGCGGCCGCTGAGCACCACGCCCAGCACGGCCATCGCCTCGTACAACGCGCTGGCCCCCGTGAGCACCCCGGTGCGAAGCACGCAGGTGATCTTGTCCACGATCGTCTCGGGGCTGACGCTCGACAGCTCGTACGGGTTTTGCGGCGTTTCACCCTTGCCCGAGAAGCTGCTGTGAATGAGCGCGCGCAGCAGGTCGGTCGCGCGGGCGAGGTAGCTGGGCAGGGAAAACGGGTTCGTGTCCGGATCGATGGGGTCGCCGGGCAGCCCTGGCGTCGCTGGAAAGAAGCTGTTCCACGTCCGCCAGGTGCCGCGCGATTCATCGGCCACGCCCACCCAATGATCGGGCGTGAACGCGTCTTCCCACGAGCCGAACGGGGACTCGTGATTGGGGGGCAGCGCTTCGTAGCACTCGCGGATCAACCTGAAGGCGTTTTCGTAGAAGCCCATCCAGACGTGGAGGCCGTGCTCTTCGGTGCGGTTGTGCTTGCCAGCGTGCTTGTTGCGACCCGACGCGCCCTTACCACCGAGGCGCCAACCCATCTGGTAGATCGTGATCTCGTAGCCCTTCTGCTTCGATAGCTCGAAGGCGGCGGCCAACGCGCCGCAACCACCACCTACGATCGCGATCTTGATATTTGCCTCGGCCATTGTCCGCCTTGATTGCTGCTACGCCTCGCGCGAGTGCATCATCATGTCGTCAGCATTTCATGCTCTGTCGCAGTCAGACTCGTGGGTTACAAGTAGTGTGCTCGCAGCAACGTCTCAAGTGATAGTGAGAATGACGTACAAATGACTACCACTATTCGAGTGCCGGCTCGAACCAGCTTCCGCCGGGACCGGGGAGCTGGCGCTCGACGTTGGATTTTTGTATGCGCTCCCGTGCTGCTCGCTCGGGCATGAATGGTGGCTACGCAAGCTTTCCGTGCGGCAATCCGCAGGTCGTTTGGCCGAGGTTCGGCTGCGACGCCGAGCGCAACTTTCCGCGCTTTCTGGCGTGCTTTTCGCGCCCCGCCCCGCTCTCGAGCCCCGCCCAGCCGCGACGCTGGCCGGGAATTCCGTTACCATCCGAGGGTGCGATCTCCTGAGTTGGGCCAGCGTTTCGGCGAGCTCGAGCCGGTAGCCCAAGGCGGAATGGGTCGTATCGAAGCCGCTTCTGATGGGGTCATAGGGCGCCGCGTAGCCATCAAGACATTGCGGCAAGAATATCGCGACGACGAGCGCGCGCTCCTCCACTTCACCGAAGAAGCGCGCACGACCGGGCGCCTCGAGCACCCCAACGTCGTGCCGATCTACGACTTGTGCGGCGTGGACGGGGCCAACCCGAGCATCGTCATGCGCCTCGTCGTTGGCCAGACCCTCACGCAGATGCTGGCCGACTGCCGCCCTCCCCGGCCGGGCCCAGAGACCGTGGATCTGCTGCAGCGCTTCGTGCAGATCATTCTGCGCGTGTGTGACGCGTTGTCGTTCGCGCACAGCCGGCGCATTTACCACTGCGACGTCAAACCCGACAACATCATGGTCGGCGAGCACGGGCAAGTCTATCTGATGGACTGGGGAGTGGCGGTCACGGACCAACCGCGCGAAGGATTCGGCGGCACCGTGGCCTACATGGCGCCCGAGCAGCTGCTGGCCAATCCGGGCGCGGTCGACGCCCGCACGGACGTGTTCTTGCTCGGCGGAGTGCTGTTCGAAATCCTGACCGGCGCGGCCCCCAACGAGGGCAAAGCGGTGTTGGCGGCGGCGCGTTGGGAAGGCACCAGGAACTTTGCGCCACGAGCGCTTTGGCAGCGGCTGCCGCCCGAGCTGTGTCGCATCGCGGGCAAGGCGCTCGCGCGGGAGCCGCAGGCGCGGTACCAAAACGTCGCGGAGTTTCGCGAAGATTTGCAGCGGTTCCTGAAGGGCGGCGGTTGGTTCGACACGCTGACGGCGCGCGCGGGCGAGACCATCGTCGGCGAGGGCGAGCCGGGCACCACCGCGTACATCATTCAAGCGGGAAATTGCGACGTTTGGAAGCTCTTCCAAGGCGAGCCCAGGCTCGTGCGCCGGCTCGGGCCGGGCGACGTATTCGGCGAGACGGCGGTGTTCGCGGGTGGCTTGCGCACGGCGTCGATCGTCGCCGTGGGTGACGTGACGCTCAAGGTGATCACGGGCGACTCGTTGAATCGAGAGCTGGATCAGAGCCCGATTTTGGCGGCCTTCGTGCGCTCGCTGGCGGGTTTGTTCCGCGAGGCCGACGCGGCGCTGGCGGGCGGCGGCGCTCGGATTGGCTCGACGCCGCCACCGCCCAAGCCGTAGCGCCTCGCGGCCTTTGCCGTGGGCGGGCTACGTTTTCTCGACCGCCGCGGCCGCGGCCTTGGCCGCGCGGCGCTCGTCGCTCTCGCGATCGCGCTTTTCGTAAGCGACGATGATCTTCTGCACCAGGGGGTGGCGCACGACGTCTTCGTCGGTGAAACCGCAGAACGCGATGCCCTCGGTGCCCGAGAGCAGCTCGCGCGCTTCGCGCAGGCCGCTGCGCGCACCCGACGGCAGATCGGTCTGGGTGATGTCGCCGGTGACGACGCATTTCGAGCCAAAGCCGAGGCGCGTCAAAAACATGCGCATTTGCTCGCTGGTGGCGTTTTGGGCTTCGTCCAAGATGACGAACGAGTCGTTGAGAGTGCGGCCGCGCATGAAGGCCAGCGGCGCGACCTCGATTTGGCCGCGCTCGCGCAGCTGCTCGACCTTCTCGAACTCCAGCATTTCGTGCAGCGCGTCGTACAGCGGGCGCAAATACGGGTTCACCTTCTCGGCCAAATCACCCGGCAAAAATCCGAGCTTTTCGCCGGCCTCGACCGCGGGGCGCGCCATGATGATGCGCTTCACTTTCTTCTGCATCAGCCACGACGCGGCCATGGCCATGGCCAGGTAGGTCTTGCCGGTGCCGGCGGGGCCGATGCCGAAGATCAAGTCGTGGGTGCGGATGGCCTCCACGTATTGCCGCTGGGCTCGGCTCTTGGGCAAGATGGGCCGCTTGCGCGCCGTGACGATGATGGTCTCGTCCAACAGCTCGACGAGCGAGCGAGCAGGATCGGCGCGCAGCCCGCGCATGGAGCTTGCGACGTCGTTGGGCCCGATGTCGAAGCCCTTGCCAACGAGCTCGGCCGCGTCGCGCAGGAAGCGCTCGGCCAGCTTCACGTCAGCCGAGTCTCCCGCTACCAAGATGGTGTTGCCACGCAGGCTGACGTCGGCGCCGCTTTGCCGGGCGACCTCGCTGAGGAGGTTGGATTGCGGCCCGGAGAGGGCGAGCAGGACCTGGGTGTTTTCGACTTCGATGGAGGAGGTGGTGGAGACTGCGTCCATGCTCTGAAAATTCGCTTCCGGGCCAAGGCGGCTAGAAAAATCCAAGGAGGCCACGCCTCTGGCGTCCGGGGGCGCCCAGCATACGCGCGCCGTGCCTGGTCCGCACGTAGCCTAGGTACTAGCCTTGCGGCATGGCCTCTCTGCCCCGGTCTGCGCGCTTGCTTCGAGCCCTCATCGCCGCCGTTTGCCCGCTGCTGCTCGTTCAGGCGTGTGGTCGTTCCGAGCCTGGAGACTACCTGTACGGCTCGGACGATCCCATCACCGCGGGGGCGAGCTCGGCCAGGGGAGGCGCGCGCTCCATGAACGGAGGCGCGCCCGCCGTCGCCGGCTTCGGCGTCGGGGGATCCGGCGTCGGGGGGGCCAGCGTAAGTGTGGGAGGAGCGCTCGTTGGCGTCGCGGGCGCGCCCACGAGCGGCGGCTCGGAGGTCGGCGGCGGCGCCAGCACGGGCGGCTTCGGCGTGGCCGGCGCTGGACCGATCGTCGGCGCGGGCGGCGGGGCTCCGATCTCGACCATCACGTGCGGCGCGCAGCTGTGTAACGCGGACACGCAACGCTGCTGCGCTGGCTTGTCGGGCCTCGCCTGCATCGGCAACGCCCAGAGCTGCGTCGGCGCGGTGCTGGGCTGCACCGTCAACGACGATTGTGGCGGCGACGGCGTGTGCTGCATCAGCATCACCGGCGAGCTCGACGCGGCTTCGAGCTGCAAGCCTCGCTGCGAGCTGGGTACCAGTCGTGATCGCCAATTGTGTCAAAGCGACGACGAGTGCGCGCTGCCGTTCCGCTTCTGTACGCCGACGATCTTCGGCGTGAACATCTGCACCCGCCGCGGCTAGCGACGAAAAGGCCGCTCAGCGGGCGGGCGCCGCGGGGGCCTTGGGCGCCAACGGCTCGACCTTTTGGCCCTCGCTCAGCTCGGCCCCTGCAATCTGCACGATGCGGTCGTTGGCGTTGATGCCGCTGGCGACCTGCAGCGTGGCGCCCAAATCACGCTCGATGGTGATGGGCTGGAGGTGCAACGTATTGCTAGCGGTGACGATGGCGACGCGCAGACCCTGGGCGTCGCTCAGCAAGGCGGTGGCGGGAATTTCGTAGACCTGGCGCGGGGCCGATAGGTTGAGCGAGACCTCCGCGTACATGCCGCTCATCAGCTTGCCGTCCGGGTTCGGCACGCGAATTTCGGTGTTCAGGGTGCGGGTCGCGTTGTCGAGCACGCCCGCGGTGCGGGCCACGTGGCCCTGGAAGCTCTGCCCGGTCAGCTCGCGCACGTTGACCGTGGCGGCCCCGCCCACGCTCACGCTGGCGGCCACGTCCTGCGGTACTTGCACGTACACCCTCACCGTGTCGGTCGCGGCCAGGCGAAAGAGCGGCGTGGCGTTGCCGGCCGTCACCAGGCTGCCACGCTCCACGCTGCGCGCGGTGATGGTGCCGGCGAACGGGGCCGTCACCTTCGAGAAGCGCTGCACGTCGGAGAGCCGCCTGATGTTGGCCAGCTCGGCTTCGATGGCGGCCTGCGCGACGTTGATGTTCGCGTCGCCCACCGACGACTCGGCCTGCGTTTGCTCCAGCTCTTGCTGAGAGGCTACGCCGGCCTCCACCAGCTTGCCGGTGCGGTCGAAGCGGCTCTTCGAGAGGACGCGCCCGGCCTCCGCCTGGGCCTTGGACGCGTGCGCCTTGGCCAGCGCGGCGCGAGCCTGTGACAGCTCTTGATTGATCTCGGGCGTCTCGATCTCGAGCAGCAGCTGATCGGCCTTCACTTTGTCGCCCAGGTCCACCAGCCAGCGGGACACGTAGCCGTTGGCGCGGGCGTACACGACCGCCTCTTCGAGCGGTTGAATGCTGGCCGGCAACTTGAGCACGCGCTCGCTGGATACCAGCTTGGCCGGCGCGACCGCCACGCGCCGCGGCGCCGAGCCGGCGGACGCCGTGCTCTGCTCCAGCTCGGCGCGCGCGGCCCGGCGTGGCAGCAGCACGAGCAAGAACACGCCGCCCATGACCAGCGCGCCCAAAAATGCGTACGTCAGCGCACGCCCGCGCGACAGCCGCGCCGGCTCCGGCAAGGCAAAGCCGAGCTCCGCGTTGAGGGCGTCGGTTGATTGGGGCTTTTCGGACTCTTCCATCAGCTAACTTTCCTCTAGCGCGATTTCACGCGGGGGCTGCCGGCGCAGCAGCGAGTACATCACGGGCACGAAAAACAGCGTCGAAAGCGTAGCGCAGAGCAGGCCGCCGATGACCGCGCGGCCGAGTGGGGCGTTTTGCTCACCACCTTCACCGAGGCCGAGCGACATCGGCAACATGCCGATGATCATGGCCAACGCCGTCATCAGCACGGGCCGAAGGCGCGTCATGCCCGCGGCCAGCGCCGCTTGCACGGCGTCCAAACCGACCTTTCGCTGCGCGTTGGCGAAGCTCACCACCAAAATGCTGTTCGCGGTCGCCACGCCCACGCACATGATGGTGCCCATTTGGGCCGGCACACTGAACGTGGTGCGCGACACGAACAGCATCCAAGCAATGCCGGCCAGCGCGCCCGGCAGCGCCATCAGGATGATGAACGGATCGAGCCACGACTGAAAGTTGACGACGATCAGCAAGTAGACCAGCAACACCGCGAACAACAAGCCGTAGCCCAGGGCTTGGAACGAGCCATCCATGCTCTCGACTTGACCCTTCAGGCTCAAGCTCACGCCGCGCGGCAGGCTCGGGCGGGTCTCGGCCACGAGCTGGTTCAGCTGAGCCGCCACCGACGCGAGGTCGGTGCCGTCGACGTTGGCGTGGACGTCGAACGTGCGGGCGACGTTGAAGTGCGTGATGTTGGCGGGGCCTTCCGAGCGGCTGATCTGCGCCATGTTGGACAGGAACTGAGGCGTGCCGCCCGGCGTGGAGATGGGCGTTTGGCGGAGCGCATCCAGCGAATCCATGCCGTATTGCGGCGTTTGCACGGCCACCAGGTACTGAATGCCGCGCTTCGGGTCGACCCAGAAGTTGGGCGCGACTTGCCCGCTCGACGAGAGCGACACCAGCAAGTCGCTGGCCACGTCGCGCTCCGTGAGGCCGAACTGGCTGGCCATGGTGCGGTCTACGTTCACGCGCAGCGAGGGGACACGCGGCACCTGGGCCAGCCGCACGTCGGCGGTGCCAGGAATGGCCGCGACCTTGCGGCGCAGCCGATTCGCCAGCTGGTAGGCCTCTTGCTCTCGGCCCGGCGCGCTGACGACTTGCAGGTCGATGGGCGCGGGCAGGCCGAAATTCAGCACCTGGGTCGAGATGTCGGGCGGCAGGAAAAAGAACGTGGTCTCGGGGTACTGATCGTTCAGCTTGCGGCGCAGCTTGCGCACGTACTCGCTGGTCGAAGCGTGCCCTTCCTTCAGCGCCAGCGAGATTTGCCCGTCGGCCGAAGAGATGAGCGCGCCCTCGCTCAGCGAGAGGTTGATGCCGCTGTACGGCACGCCGATGTTGTCGAGCTGCGTCTCGATCTCGCGCGCGGGGATGACCTCGCGAATGGTCTGCTGAATGTCGGCGATGTGCCGCTCGGTCTCTTCGATGCGGGTGCCGGGTACGCCCCGCACGTGCAGCTTGATCAGGCCGGCGTCCACGCTCGGGAAGAAGTCGCGGCCAATCAGCGGAAATAGCGCGAGCGACGCGACGACGAAGGTGGTGAAAACCCCGACCGTCAGCGCGCGGTGCCGCAGGACCCACGCCAGGTAGCTGCCGTAGATATCGCGCATGCGCTCGAAGCCACGCTCGAAGGCGGCGAAGAACGCCGAGCGGTTGCTGCCCTGCCCCGCGTTGTGGTGCGCCGCGGCCTCCTTTTCGAGCAGGTACTTCACCATGGTGGGCACCAGCGTGCGGCTGAGCACGTAGCTTGTCAGCATGGCGAACACGACCGCCAAGGCCATCGGAGCGAACAGGTACTTGGCCGGCCCGGTGATGAACGCCACCGGCACGAACACGATGCAAATGCACAACGTGGACACGAACGCCGGCACCGCGATCTCTTGCGCGCCGTCGATGATGGCTCGCAAAAATGGCTTACGCTGCGCCATGTTGCGGTGAATGTTCTCGAGCGCGACGGTCGCGTCGTCGACCAAGATACCGACCGCCAGCGACATGCCGCCCAACGTCATCACGTTCAACGTGTGGCCCAGCGCGTGCAGCAACGTGACCGACACCAAGATGGACAGCGGAATCGATACGACGACGATCAGCGTGCTGCGCCAGCTGCCCAGGAACAGAAAGATCATGAGCGCGGTCAACGTGGCGGCGATGACGGCTTCTTTGGCCACCCCGTCGACGGCCGCGCGCACGAACACCGCTTGATCGAAGAGCAGGGACGCCTTGATCTCAGGCGGCACCTTGGCCATGGTCTTGGGCAGCATTTCGCGGATGCGCGCGACCACCTCGAGCGTGCTGGCGCCGCCCAACTTCAAGATGCTCATCAGCACCGAGCGGCGGCCGCCCACGTGCACCATGCTGGTTTGGGGCGAGTTGCCGTCGCGCACGTTGGCTACGTCGCGCACGTACACCGGCGTCCCGCGCACGGTTTTGATTGGTATCGAGCCGATCTCGTCCATCAGCTCGGGGCTGCTGTTGAGCACGACCGGATACTCGGCCGCGCCCATCTTGGCCGTGCCGGAAGGCAGGACCACGTTGCCCAGGCCGAGCGCGGTGTTGACGTCGCGCGCCGATAGGCCCCAGGCGTACAGCCGCTTGGGATCGATATCGATCATGACCTGGCGCTGCTTGCCGCCGTAGGGCCACGGTACCTGGGCGCCGGGAACGGTGACGATGTCGGCGCGCACGTAGTTCACCCCCATGTCGAACAGCTGCTGCTCGCTCAGCGATTCGCTACCGAGCGCCAACTGCAAGATGGGCACGTTCGACGCGCTGTAGCGGATGATCAGCGGAGGGGTGGCGCCGGGCGGCATCTGCCGCACCGCACCTTGCGAGACGGCCGTGACCTGAGCGATCGCTTCTTCGATCTTGGCCTGCGGCTGAAAGAAGATTTTGATCACCGAAATGCCGGTCAACGTCTGACTCTCGACGTGGTCGATGTCGTTGACGACGGTGGTGAGGTAGCGCTCGAAGTTGCTGGTGACGCGCCGCTCCATCTCCTCGGGCGGGAGCCCGCCGTAGTTCCAGACGACGGAGATGACGGGGATGTCGACGTTGGGAAAGATGTCGGTCGGCATCCGGATGATGGACAAGACGCCCATCACCACGATCAGCAGTGACATCACGACGAACGTATATGGGCGCTGCAGCGCAACTCGAACTAGCCACATTGGAGCACCAAGCGGGCGGCCGACGGGACCGAAGGTGGGTCGGTTTGTAAGGACCACCGCCGGTCGCGTCCAGCGATTTCAGCCCCGGGAATGTGTCGCGATTGTGTAGCCGCTCCCGACGCGCGGCACTTGTGCCTCAGACGCCGCGCGAGCCGTTCGAGCGTCTACGATTGGAGAGGCTTGGCCTGCGTGGGCGGCCGCTCGCTCGGTCGCCAGCGCGCAGCCTCGAGAGCAGCCCACCACGTCTAGGACCTCCGCCCGACGTTGAAGCTCCGCGCTCGCGGCCGTGGGCTGCAAAGGCCCGGGCGAAGCCGCCCCGGGTGCAGCCACGAGCGCGGCGTCGCGACCCTGATCGCGACTTCGCTATCAGCTAATATCACTAATAGGTGGGTAATATTAGCTGATAGCGAAGCCGAAGAGGGAGGAGGTCGCGAACGGGTGGATGGGGCGCGGGCGAGCGCGGCGGAGTGGGAGAGCGGCGGAGTGGACGACGAGGCGGCGTGGGCGACGAGCGGCGGTGTGGGCGACGAGCGGCGGCGTGGTCAGCGGGCGGGGGCGGTGGCCGAGCCGGGGCGGGCGGGGCGAAGGGTTTGAGGGAGGAAGGGAGATTGAGGGGCGTAGTAGGATTGGGCCGTGGCGCTACAGATTAGGCGGGCTACGACCCGGGACTTGCCTCAGATTGCGGCGCTGGCGGGGCAGCTCGTGCGGCAGCACGCGGCGTTCGATGCCAAGCGCTTCTTGTTCATCGAAAACCCCGAGCAGGGCTACCAGTGGTGGCTCGGCAAAGAGCTCCTCAACAAGAAAGCGCTCGTGCTGTGCGCCAAGCTCGATCGGAAGATCGTGGGGTACGCCTACTCGCGCCTCGAACCGCGTGACTGGAACGCCCTCATCGACGCCCATGGCGCGCTCCACGACATCTTCGTCGCCGATTCGGCTCGTCGACAGGGCGTCGGCAAGGCGCTGCTCGAGCGCACCATGAAAGAGCTGAGGGCGCGCGGTGCTCCGCGGGTGGTGCTGCACACGGCCATCAAAAACCGCGCCGCCCAAAAGCTCTTCGCCGCCCTCGGTTTCCGCCAAACCATGCTCGAGATGACCTGCGAGCTGTGAACGGCCCATGAAAGCACCAAACTTCCGGGGCGTTCGTACGTCCATGGTCGTGGTGCAGATCGTTCGGTGGCTGGTTTCGGCGTTGCTTCTGGCCGCGTGTCCGCTGGTACTGCATGGGTGCGGCCAGGCGCCGCCGCCCAAAGTCCGTCCCGACGATCCGGGGTTTTACGACTACAGCGTGCCCCGCGTCGCCTCCTTGGCCGAGTTCGAACAGCTGGCGGCCCTGCCGCCCGTGGTGGACGACCGTCCCGCCATCGCGGGCGCCAAGTTCGTGATCACGAGCTTTTCGCAGCCGGCGCAGCGTCAACTGCGCTTTCTAGACGGCCGTCACTACAAGTTCCACGACGAGTGGGCGTGGTTTCGGCTGCTGAACGGGCAGGCGGTCTCGGGCATGGACGCTATAGATCGGCATCCGTTTGCTTCGCCCCAAGAGGCGCGCCGCTGGGCCATCGCGCACGAAGACGAGCTGCCCGACGGGCTCGAGGTGACCGAAGCGCGCTTGTACGCGCGTCACTTTTACGACCTCACCTTGGCCGCCAGCGAGCGGAGCCTCGGCGCCGGCAGCTTGATTCATGTGGCGGCGCGCGCAGAACGCCCGGAGGTCTGGGGTTTCGAGATCGACTACACCGACCCGGCCAAGGTGCCCGAGCTGCTCGTGTTCTTCAGTGAGCTCGAGAAGGCGATTCCAGAACCGGCGCGCCAAAACCTGAAGTGGTTCGCGCGCTCGCCGGAGCAGCTCGAGATGGGCAAGCGGCTGATGGCGCAAAATCCTCGCTTCGAGCATCGCGTGTTGACGTACGCCGACGTCAGCGTGCCCGGTGAGACGGCCGTGTACACGAGCGGCGTCGTGGCGGGGCGGCTGCGCGCCTTCCGTGAGTTGTCGCGGCTGGCCGACGCCGAGCCGGAAGATATTTTGCTGCTGGGGGCTTTGCCCGAATATCTGCCGCAAGCGCGCGGTTTGGTCACCGCGATTCCGCAGACGCCGCTCGCCCATTTGAACCTCTTGGCCAAGAGCCGGCAAATCATCAACGCGTATCGCGGCGGCGTGCTCGACGATCCGGACGTCCAAGACTTGGTGCGGAGCCGCGCGCCGGTCGTGCTGTCGGCGGAAGGCGGGCGGCTCGTGTTTCATCGCCTGACGGAGCAGCAATACCAAGCGTGGCAGGCGCTCCTGCGTTCGGACCCGCCCACCGTGCCCCGCGTGAGCCTCGAAGACGTGCCGTACGTGGTGAAGCTGTCGGAGGTGGCCACGTCACAGCTGCCGCGCCTCTCACCGTTGATCGGCGGCAAATGCGCGGGCATGGTTCACCTCTTACGCGCGTTCGGGCCCGGTAGCAGCCAGCACGGCTCGGGCGCGCTGCGGGTCGACGTGCCCGATCGGCCGCTCGCGCTCACGATTCGCGGCTACCGTGAGCATCTGGCGCCGCTCTTACCGGAGCTGCGCGCGTTGCTCGTCGACGAAAATTTCCTGGGCTTCAAGAAGCTGCGCTTCTTGGCGCTGGAAGGCGCGGCCGAGTTCGTGAAGAAGTTTCCGAGCAAGAAAGATCGCGAGCTGGCCAAGAGCTACGAAAACCCGCAGGCCATCGGCGCCATTGCCGCGGTGGTGCGAAAGGGCGGGCTGCAGCACATGGTTCGCCACGCGCCGCTTCCGGCCGGTCTAGAGCAGGCCCTCGAGCAGCTGCTGCCGCGGCACTTCGGCGCCTACTCGCTCGACCAAGGTTTGCGCTTCCGCTCGTCGAGCACGGTCGAAGACATCGAGGGCTTCAATGGCGCGGGCCTGTACGACTCGTCGACCGGGTACTTGCAGTCACGCAAGGCCTCGGGCACGGCGCCCAAGCGCCCCAGCATTGCCGACGCCGTGCGCAAGACGTGGGCTTCGTACTTCAGCGCCGAGGCCTTCGAAGAGCGCCATCAGAACCACATCGACCATTTGGCGGCCGACATGGCCGTCTTGGTGCACGCGCGGTTCGACGACGAGCTCGAAGAGTCCAACGGCGTGTTCACTTTCACGATGGCGCCGGCCAAGAACGAGCTGGCCGTCGACGCCCAGCCTGGCGCCGTCAGCGTCACCAACCCGCCGACCGATCGCGTGGTAATTCCGGAGAGCTCGCGCGTGACGAAGACCTCTGCCTCGCTGCTCATTCAGCGGCAGACTTTGTCTTCGCTGGTGAAAGCCGGGCAGCAAGTGGTGAGCGACGCCGAGCTCGGCGAGCTGTTTCAGCTGGCCGAGTCGCTCACAGCCGCTCATTTGGCTCAAGACAACGCCGGGGTGCCGGCCGCGCAGCAGCGGCGCGCGCTGGTCATGGATTTCGAGTTTCGTCGCGTGCGGCCGGGTTGGCCGGCCCTCAAGCAGGGGCAGAATCCGGCGCGTTTCGTTCTCAAACAAGCCCGCCCGCTGGAGCCCAGCCCCCACGTCAGCCCTGCGCTGCGCGCCGCGCCGATCCCGCACGACGTGCTCTCGCGAGCGCGCCGCATCGAGACTCTGCTGTGCCGCGGTGACGGCCTGGAGCTCAGCGCGCTCCGGGTGTTCACGAATCCGGATGCGGCGCCCGATTTGGGTTACAGCCAGACTCCGCTGCTCGCGGGGCTGGGCGTCACCTTCGCCAAAGTACCGCCGAGGGTGTTCACGCACGTCGAGCAACGGAAGGCGCGCTCGACGGGTGATGGGTACGACGTCGAGCTGTTGCCTGGCTTCGCCTTCGCGCGGGTACAGATGGGGGGCGGGATGGCAAATCTCACGCTCGCCGACGGCGCCAAGAAGCAGCTACCGATTCGATGCGAGACTCAGGTCGACTACGCCGAGCCGCGGGAGCTGCTGCGGAGTTTTTTGGTGAGCAGGTGAGAGAAACTGCACCTCCTGTGATCCTAAACGCCTTTGATGTGTCACAAACTGAAAGCCATGAGCTCGCTCGCCATTTTGCTTTGTCGGAAAACTTCAGTCTCGCTGGTTGTCGCCGTGGCGGGCTTCTACTTTGCGGGTTGCTCGATTGATGAGCCTACGGAGGGCCCCTCCACGGCCGGCACGGCGCCGGCCCAAGCCGGCACGTCACCGGCCCAGCCTCAAGCAGGCACCGGCACCGGCGGGAGCAACTCTCCCGCTGCCGGCACGGGCAACGGCACCAGCGGCTCTCCGGCAACGGCCGGCACGGCCGCCGGCGGCACAGGCACCAACGGCGGAACGAGCGCAGCTGCGGGCACCACCAGCACGGCAGGCACGAGCAGTACCGCTGGCACCAGCGCCGGCGGAGCTAGCGCAGGCAGCGGCAGCGGCGGCGGCGCTAGCGGCGCGGGCGGCACCGCCGCCGTCAACCTCGACAAATTCAGCTTCTTCGTCACCAGCATGGCGGGCTTGATCAAGCTCGCCAAGAGCGACAAAGGCTTTGGCGGCGACCTGCGCTACGGCACCGCCGACGGTCTGACCGGCGCCGACAAGATCTGTACGGAGCTGGCCGAGTCTTCGATGCCGGGCTCCAGCGCCAAGCAGTGGCACGCCTTCCTGAGCACCACGAAGGTGAACGCCAAAGATCGCATCGGCACGGGCCCTTGGTACGATCGCACCGGGCGGCTCGTGGCCATGAACATGACGGGCCTCTTGAAAGAGCGCCCCGACGCGGACGCGGCCATCAAGCAAGATTTACCGAACGAGACCGGCAACGGCAATCACCGGCCCAACCCCAACGGGCCTGAAGACGACAACCACCACACCCTGACGGGCTCGAACGGGCAGGGCACGTTGTTCAGCGCCACGTCCACTTGCAAAGACTGGACGTCGAGCTCGACCAACAACGCCACCACCGGCGAAGGCGTCGGCCGTCCGAAGACCGGCTTCTCTTGGTCGGTCCAGAATCGCATTCACTGGATCGACGGACAGCTCGAAGGTGGCTGCGGGCCCGGAGTCACGGGAGTGGGCAGCGTGAACGGCGGCTCCGATCCGAACAACCCAATCGTCGGCTCGGGCGGCGGCTACGGCGGCTTTTACTGCTTTGCCCTAGTTCCGTAACGCGAGACGCGGCGGATCTTCGGCGCCTGCCGCCGCCAATTGCGTTTCCGCGTCCGCTCGGCGAGGCTGGGCGTTCGCGGGAAGGTAACGATGGAAGGCAGTGACAACGCGCCGGGCGGACAGGGTGTCGATGGAGCGCAGGCGGGCGACGAGGCGTCGTTCAAGCCGAAGCGCACGGGCGCGCTCGTGGCAGCGCTCGGGGTGCTGCTGGCGGGCGCGGCGTTGGCAGCCTTTTTGGTGACGCGCCAGACCCGGGAGCCGCTGCGCGTGCTGGTGGCCGTGGACGCCGAAGGACAGTGGTGGGAGGGCTCCACCACCTCGGCGCGGCTGCTGGACAACGTGGTGCCGCACCTGAAGAAGCTCGGTTTCGACGTGGTCGATGGCGGCGATCCGGCAGTGCTCAAGGCCCTGGAAGGCTCCACCACGCCAGAAGAGGCCGCCAAGCGGCTGGGCGCTTCGTTCATCGTCACGGGGCCGGTGAAGGTCGACGTGACCGAGCTGAAGGAAGCGAGCGTCACCGAGGTGCGCGCCAGCGGCTCGATCCGCCTCAGTCACGTCGACGGAGCCGCTCGGCCGCTGGGCGAAGTGCGCACGTGGTCGGGCGCCAGCCAGAAGCCCGAGGCTTTGCGGCTCGCTTCCGAGTCACTCGGCTGGCAGACCTTCGACGTCCTGCTCCCCGGCTTGATGGCGCACGAGGCCATTCAAACCATCTTGAAGGGTAGCGATCGCATCGCGGCCGGCAAGCTCAGCGCGGCCAAGGTGTACTTGGAGAAGCGCGCGTCTCAGCTCGAGTTCGCCAAGCGCTCGTACGGCGAGCTGGGCCAGCAATTCAAAGCCGCCGATCAGAGCCCCACCAAGGTGACGCTACACACCTCGTTCACGCAGCAAGACGCGCTGTGCGGGCTGGGGGCGTCCGGCTTCTTCATGAAGTCGAGCGCGATCCGGCCGTTCTATTCGCCGCTCAAACAGTCGCTCGGCTTCTTTCTCGAGCTCACGCGGCTGTCGTGGCAAGAGGGGGCGGCCAAGCCGCGCACCGTGTTCGAAGGTTACAACGTGCTCGGCTACGCCTCGGCTTCACCCGACGGCACCACCAGCGCATACGTCGAAGATTTGTATGGCGCCGCGACAGCCTTGCAAGTGGTGCGCGGGCTGGATGCGTCGAAGCGCGTGTTCATGGAGCCGAAGCTGCGCTTATCGGAGCCGAAGGTGGCGCCGGGCGGCGCGCTCGTCGCGGCGTGGGCGCGCACCTGCCGCAACTGTCCGGCGGCCGTGCTGGTCGTCGACGTTGCTAGCGGCAAAGAGGTTTACCGCAGCGACGCAAAGGTCGAGCCGCTCGCTGGCTTTGCCTGGTTGGGCGCCCGGCGGCTGGGCACCTTGGTTCGCGCGGTGGAGACGGAGCTCGAAAACGTGAAGGCCCCGCCCGCCTCCGATGACGCGGAAGACGACGAGTCGAGCGGTCCGAGCCAGCGCTGGCAAGCCGTCGATTTCGAGACGACGCCGCCCAAAGTCAGCGTGCTGGGCAGCGCCTCCGGTGCGGCCAGGCTCTCGCTCCCCAGCTCGAGCGGCGACGGCTCACGTGTCGTCTTCGCGCGCGCTGCCTCCGACGGCATGCGGCTCGCCCTGTACGACGGCAAGACGCTGGAGCCCCTGGCCATCAACGACGGCCGCGATCCGGCCATGTCGTCGGCGGGAGACAAGATCGCGTTCGTGGCCGCTGGCGACATCGCCGTTTACGACCTCGCGCGGAAGACGACGACCGCGCTCACGCGCAACGTAGGCGGTTTCTCGCAGCGCTATCCGCAGTTCTCGCTGGACGGCCGCAGCGTTTATTTCGAGCTGCGGGCCAAGGACCCGGTGTTCCCGCAGGAGCGCTCGCTCAGCGCCATTGCCTCCGTGCCGGTGCCGTGACGTCCGAGTCCGAGCGGCCGCTGCACGGGCTGACCTACGATTCTTCGGCGGCGCGGCTGCGCGCGGCCTGCCAGCTCGGGGGCGTGGTGCTGTTGGCGTCGCCGCTCCTGCCGTTTCAGTTGCTGGACGGGCAGCCGATTTTCCTGTGGGAAATCCTGGGCGAGCTGCACCCGGCCACGGCGGTGGCCGTGCTGGTGCCGGCGCTCGCGGGCGCCCTCTTGCTCGGCGCATCCCGCAAGGTTGCGCGCCCCAGCTCGCTCGCGTTCTTGACGCTGCTGGCGCTCGGCACCTGGTCGTTGATTTCCAAGTTGGGCGCCGACGCGGCCGCTTGGGACGTCTCGAACCTGCCCGAGAGCTTGAACCGGCGCGTCGAGCTGTACGTGCTCAGCATCGCGCTGTCGGGCGCAGCGCTGCGACTCTTGGCCGAGCCTGCGGCGCGTCAGGCCAGCCGCATCGTGGCCGGGCTCGCGGTGGTGACCGGTCTGATGTTTGGTGTCTGGCCGGGCGAGGGCGAGGCCCCGCTGCAAACCTGCCTGCGCTTCCTGGGCGCGCTCGCCGAGCTGCCAGATCCGCGCTTGGTGCTCGGCTACGGGCTCGTCCTGACCATCGCGGTGTTTCCGGTGGTCGCGGCCGCTTGGGCCCTCTCGTGCTCGCTTTCGGGGCGGAACGCGCACACCGCGCTGATCGCGGAGCTCGTCACGTTCGGCGCGCCGGGGCTCATCTTCGCGCTCGCGCTGCGCAACGTGCTGGCCACGTTCGGTGACGTTTCGGTCGTCGTGACGACGGCCATCGCCAGCGCCTTGGCCGCGTTGCTGGCGCTCACCGCGCGCTCGCTCGAGCTCTTGGCGTTGTGGGGCACGGGCGTTGGGGCAAGCTCCGATCTCGAGCGCTCGCCCCGGCCGGCCCGCTTCGTGCGCGTGGCCGCAACCGTGGCGCTGCTGTGTGTCGTGGGTGTGTTCGTGCTCGCGCGTCCGGTCAAAAAAGGCGTCGACTGGCCGCTGGGCTCGCGCTCCGACAAGGCAGACCAGCTGTTTGGCGAGCTCATGCCGGCGTGGGCGCAGTCCCGTGCGCGTTGGAGCCTCAGCGCCAAAACCTCGGCCAGCGCGGCCGAGCTGGCCGAGGCGCGGGCGGCCGCGACGCAAGTGTTGCGCGCTTCGCGCGAATTGAATCCGCAGTTGGGGCGAGCCGTGGCGGAGCTGGTGCAAGGCGCAAGCGAGCTGGATCTGGCCGGGCGCCGCTGGTTTCGCCTGGTCGAGGGCGTGAACGAGACGAACCGGGCGGCGCGCCTGCCGTACTACCTGGACCCGGGCCTCAGCGCAGCTCGGCACCAAGGCCGTGTCGAGCGGCTTTTTCTGGTGCATCCCTATCGAGTCGAGGCGGTGCGGCCGGCGCGCGCCGACGGCCTCGACTACGCGCTCTTGGCGGTGCGGCGGCTGGGCAAGGCGCGCGACAACCACGACCGCCTCGGTTTCTCGCGCGATCATCAGCCATTCGCGCTCGTCGTCTTGGACGAGATCGAATCTTACTCGACGTTGCTCGACGACTTCGGGCGGCGTGACCCGGCGGTGTGCGTCGACTCGGACTCGTCCCGCGCGGAGCTCGCGAAGTGCGGCGCTCTGCTGAAACAGCTCTCGCCCAACCTGCAACAGGTGCGGCGGCTGGTCGAACGGCACGAGCTGCAGCATCAAATCGATGGCCCCGAGCTCACCCACTCTCCGGCCGTGCTCGAGGCTCTGGCCGGCTACGAGCGCGCGGCCATCGATCAGGTCAACCGGGAGCTATCGGCCTATCTGTCCGAGCTCGTCACCGAGCAGGTTTCGCCCAAGCTCGCGCTGGTGCACGTGATGCCGTTTTCGACCTCGCGGGCAGGCTCGTCGCTGCATTTCGTCGTACATTTGGAGCTCTCGGCGCTGGCCGAGAGCGCACTCGGGCGGCGCGGCGCGGCGCGCTCGGACGACCTCCCGGCCATCTTCGACGAGCTCTCCGCTCTGCCCGACGCCGAGCTGCAAGGGCTCGCGCGCGCGGCATACCGACGACTTTTTGGTGCCGAGCTGCTCGACGTGAAGTAGCTCGCGGCGGTTTCGGGTTAAAAGCCGGCATGCTTCTGCTGGTATTTGCCCATCCCTACCCGGACAAATCGCGGGCGAATCAGGCGCTGCTCGACGCCGTCTCCGATCTGGAGGGGCTCGAGCTGCGCTCACTCTACGACCTGTACCCGGGGTTCGACATCGACGCACCGGCCGAGCAGGAAGCGCTGGAGCGGGCCAAGGTCGTGATTTGGCAGCACCCCATTTACTGGTACGCGCCGCCCGGCCTGCTCAAACATTGGTTCGACAAGGTGCTGCTGCGCGGCTGGGCCTACGGCGAAGGCGGCAACGCGTTGCGCGGCAAACGCTGCCTCTGGGTGACGACGACGGGCGGCGAGCCCGCCGCCTACGGCCCCGACGGAATGCACCGGCTACCGTTCGCCGAATACGTGCCGCCCGTCGAGCAGACCGCGCGTTTCTGCCAAATGGTCTGGGAGCCGCCCTTGATCTTGCACGGCTCCCACCGGCTCAGCGACGCCGAGCTCTCGACGCACGCTCGCGAATACCGGCAGCGGCTCGAACGGCTGCAAAGCCAATTGGCGGAGGCGCCATGAGCCATCACTCGATCCTCACCGATGCCATCGTCTACTTGGCGGCGGCGGTGGTCTGCGTGCCGCTCGCCAGCCGTTCGAAGCTCGGCTCCGTGCTGGGCTACCTGGCGGCGGGTTGCATCATCGGCCCGTTCGGCCTGCGCTTCGTGGAAGATCCGGAGGCAACCCTCGAATTTGCGGAAATTGGCGTCGTTTTGATGCTCTTCGTGATCGGGCTCGAGCTGGATCCGTCGCACCTGTGGAAGATGCGCCGCAGCGTGTTCGGCGGCGGCGCGCTGCAGCTCTTGGCTTGCGCCGTTCCGCTCGGGCTCGGCCTGTTGGCGCTGGGCTTGCCTTGGCAAGGCGCGCTCGTGGCTGGCTTGGCGCTCGGCTTGTCGTCTACCGCGGTGGCCATGCAAACCATGGCCGAGCGCAGCCTGCTCTCGTCGCCGGTCGGCAAGACGTCGTTCGCCATCTTGCTATTTCAAGACATTGCGGCCATTCCGCTCTTGGCCATGGTGCCGCTCTTGGCCGAGCGAGCGCCCGGCGCAGCCGCCAGCGGCTCGGGGCTGCTCGGCGCCGGCAAGGTGCTGTTTGCCGTCGCGGCCGTGTTCGTGATCGGGCGCTTTCTGACACGGCCCGTCTTGCGGGTGCTCGCCAACACCGGCCTGCGCGAGGTGTTCACCGGCTTCGCGCTCTTGCTCGTGCTGGGCATCGCACAAATCATGGCCAGCGTCGGCATCTCGATGGCGCTCGGCGCCTTTTTGGCCGGCGTGCTGCTGGCCGGCTCCGAGTACCGCCACGCGCTCGAGAGCGATATCGAGCCCTTCAAGGGCCTCTTGATGGGCCTGTTCTTCATCGCCGTAGGCATGAGCATCGATTTTGGCCTGTTGACGCATCGCCCGCTGTTCGTGCTGCTCTTGGTGCTGGGCTTTCAGGTCCTGAAGGTCCTGGCGCTCCGGCTGGTGGCAGGGCCATTGGGGGTGACTGCCAAGCAGCGCTGGCTGATCGGCGGGCTCTTGGCGCAAGGCGGCGAATTTGCCTTCGTGGTGTTCGGCGTTGCCCGTTCGGCGCGCCTCTTGCCCGGTGATTGGGACGCGCTGCTCACGTTGGCGGTGGCTCTATCGATGGCGCTCACCCCCGTGTTGATGATCCTCCACGATAAGCTGATTGTTCGCCGCCAGCGCGGGAACGAGCCCGAAGCCGACGAGATCCTCGACGAGGGGACGCCGGTCATCATCGCCGGCTTCGGGCGCTTCGGGCAGATCGTCGGTCGCTTGCTGTTCGCGAGCGGTTTGAAGGCCACCGTGCTCGATCACGATCCGGATACCATCGAGCTGCTCAAGCGCTTCAACTTCCGCATCTACTACGGGGACGCCACGCGCCTCGACCTGCTCCACGCCGCTGGCGCCTCCCACGCAAGGCTCTTGGTGGTCGCCATCGATGACCAAGAAAGCAGCGTCAAGCTCGTTGAAACCGTGCGCGAGAACTTCCCCAAGCTGGCTATCGTGGCGCGCGCGCGCAACGTGGGGCACTGGCAGAAGCTGCGCTCGCTCGGCGTCGAGGTCGTCGAACGCGAGACGTTCGAGGCGGCCGTCAGCATCGGGCGCCACGCGCTCGAGCTGCTGGGCGTCCGCCCTTACGAGGCCAAGGAGCGCGCCGACATATTTCGTCGCCACAACGTCCGAGCCATGGAAGCCATCTTGCCGCACTGGCAAGACGTGGAGGCCCGCACCAAAATGGCCATTTCTTCGCGCGATCAGCTGGAGCGCCAAATGGAGAATGATCGGCGTACGTCCGAACGTCACGGCGTCCGCGGCTGGCACTCCGATCCGCCGCCACCCGACGCCGAAGCGCAGGTCGAAGCTCGAGCAGAGACCGAAGAGCAAGTCGACGCCTAGCGCTCGCCGTCGGCGGCAGGCTGTTTTCGTTGGTGAAGTCACCGGTTCGAGACCGATGCCGGCGGCGGCCTTTCCGCGCGCCAATCGACCTCACGAATGTAAGCAAATTTCGTCAATGATTTCGCGGCATGGCTTCCCGAAGCTGACGCCCTGACACGTGTAAGGATTCCATCGAGTAAGGGTCGAAAGACTACGCGCGTACTCGTGTCAGCTCGTCACGATAGGCGACCTCTGCGTCGACCCGTTTCTTCTCTTCGAGCTCATGGACCAGGCGTTCGCGCCACTGCTCTCCATGCGGAAAACCAAAGACCAGCTCGAAAATGCTCGCAATCGTTTCGGCCCGACGCCCCAGGGTCTCCTGCCGATCCCATCCGCGGATGCTCTCGACAATGCTGCGAGCGTTGCGCTCGAGCTTGCAAGCCGCCGACGGCCGTTAGCGCATCACACGCGCAAAGATTGCGACACAACGGCAGCCGGCATTCGTGATGCCCGCCCCCGTCCGTATTCGGCCGGCGGCTTGCGCGCGGCCGACCCCTCCTTGAAATCGCGCCTAGCGCGCTCATGGAGGTGTTGCCGCTGGATCAAACACCCAGATTCTCGCTCCCGCTCTGCCGATCGTAGCGCCGTTATACCGAGATCACTCGAAGTGATAGCCGCAGTGGACGAACCACGAGGTGAGATGCCGTGTCGTAGCGCGACGGAGTCCCCGTACGATCGCGGCCTTGAGGCGGGCGGCCACACGCTCTTTCAGCGTCCGGAGCCATTCTTGAGGAAGGATCAGCACGGCTCGATCGGGCTGAAGTCCGGGGAGTATGGCGGAAGGAAGAGCAATCGAGCTCGCGCGCCCTCTACCAACGAGCGCGCCTCGGGTGCGTGATGAGCGCGAGGATTGTCGAGCCCGACAACGTCTCCGGGATGCAGCCGCGGGACGAGCCGACGGCGAACGAAGTCGATGAGCTTCGGGCCGTTGACCGCGCCGTCAAAGGTTTGGTGAGCCAGGACGTGGTCGGCGCGCACGGTACCGACGATGCTGACATTCTGTCCGCACTTGGCCGGCTCGTGAGCGATGACGCGCAGGAAAGGGCGCCGGGCCGTCCGAGCCGCGCCCGAACAACAAGGTGCCGGCCGGAGGGGGCCTGAGCTAGCGACGAGCGAGTCCGCGGTACCTTCAACACAGGCGAGACGACGATGGTCGTGGGTCACGACGAGGCGCGGCCGTCTGCTTCAACGGCGGGTTGGGCGGCGCTTCGCCAAACGATGTGAACGGGTCGGCACTCCCGGACGTTCACCCATCCACGAGAGTGTCCTCGCCGCCCATTCGTGCAGGAGGCGCCGCATAGTGGGGAAGCCCACCCGCACGGGGAACACCGCGATGGCACAATTGACGTGGAAAGCTGGTCCAAACGGGCCATCCGGCAGCAAGGCCGCGTAAGCTTTCGAGCTTCGCTGGATGGAATCCTTACAGGTGTCAGACCGTCCGATTTGCTATCTGGATCCGCGAAATCATTGATGAAAATTCCTTACAATCGTTAGGGCGATTTTCGCTGAGAAACCCCCTCGCGCAGGGATGTGACTGACGGCCAGCAGTCGCTCGGCGAATTGCCGGCTTCGCTCGGCGAATTGTCGGCTTCGCTCGGCGATTGTCGGCTTCGCGGCAAGCGCGACGAGCGCGGCACTGCGCGGCAGGCTTCAATAAGTGGAAGGACGGGAAGGGTAGAAGTTGGCCCAGGGGGGCGCGACTCGATAAGTCGAAAGCCAATGCGAGGCTTGCGCAGATGGATTGGAGTCGGCGCGGCGCTGGGCGTCATCGTGGCGCTGGTGCCCGTGGTTCGCGGAAGTATTGCGATCGACGCGCCGTTGCGGAAAATTTCGAGCGCGGTCGGGGTAGCGCCGAAGAGTAAGGAGCCGCCTCCGCTCTCGGGGCTCGACTTGCTGCGCTTGGATTTGCGGCCGCAACGCGTGATGGCCCCCCTGAAAGATGGGCAGACGGCCGAGCTCACGTTGGACCCGGTGGTGCAGCGAGCGGCGCGCGCGCAGATGCAGAAGTACCGGGTGCCGGAGAGCGGCGTCGTGGTCATGGACGTGAAGACGGGCAAGCTGCTGGCCTACGCGAGCCACGTGAACCAGGGCGAGGCGTTCGACGTCAACGTGCGCGCTGAAGCGCCGGCGGCCAGTGTCTTCAAGGTCATCACCGGGTCGGCGTTGGTGGAGCGCGCCGGGCTGACCGCCGAGAGCGAGCAGTGTTATCACGGCGGCAAGAGCCGAATTTTGCCGGATGAGCTGGTCGACGATCCTCGCCGCGACAAGTGGTGCGCGACGATTGCGATCGCGATGGGACGCAGCTTGAACGTCGTTTTCGGACGTTTGGCGCAGAAGCATCTCACGCCGGAAGACGTGGCGCAGATGGGCGGGGCGTTCGGCTTCGGCGCGCCCATTCCGTTCGCGGTGGCGAACGAGGCGCCCAAGATCGAGATTCCACAAGAGCCCGTCGAGTTTGCGCGCGCGTCCGCCGGGTTCTGGCACACCACCATGTCGCCGCTGCTGGGCGTGTCCATCGCCCAGACGGTGGCCAACGGTGGTGTTACGCTCGAGCCGCGCATCGTATCGGCGATTTCTCGCGGGGGTGAGCAGCTCTGGAAAGAAGAGCGAGAGCCGCGCGTGTTGCGGCGAGCCATCAAGCCCGAGACGGCGGCGCAGGTCGCGCGCATGATGCGCGAGACGGTGGCCAACGGCTCGGCCTTCAAGAGCTTTCATGATGCGCGAGGGAAACCGTACATTCCGGGGGTGGGTGTCGCGGGTAAGACGGGCACGCTCACCGACTACAAGCGTAACCGCTTTTACACGTGGTTCGTTGGCTTCGCGCCGGCGGATGCGCCGGAGATTGCCATCTCCACGTTGGTCGTGAACACGCCCGAGTGGCAGATCAAGGCGCCGCAGTTGGCTCGTGAGGTGCTGCGGGCCTACTTCGAGAAGAAGGGCCTGGGCCAGCCCGACCGGGTCGCGGTGGTGGAACGTTGACTCGACCGATGAAGTGAGCCGTCGCTATGACTTGCCCACCAGGGGTGAGGAGCGGCCGAGAGCCAACCGGCGCGCTCGGGAAAAGAGCGCGAAATCGCCAAAAAACCGCGTGCTCGGGCCGGTGTGCCAGCGGGCATGGCACGACTTTCGCGCGACAGGAATGTCGCGGACGGAGCCCCGAAAGCGCTGAATGGAGCCCCGAAAGCGCTGAATGCCCAGCGCAATTGCTGCGTCTAAGGCCGACTTCGTCGATTTGCAACAGGTGGCCCACCGCTTGCACTCAGGCTGCACCGAGGACCAGGTGAAGCACAGGGCTAGGCTTTTTTACGCGATCGCCGCGACGCTCGGAGCTGTTGCTTCCAATGCCTGCGGCGTGGACTCGGCCAACGATGACGGAGCGCCAGCCTCCGGCAACTCCGGCGACAACGCTAGCGGAGGCACCACGAACCTCGGGGTCGGCACCCCAATCCCCACGCCCGATCCAGAGCAGGAAGTCGACACGGCTTTCCGTGTGCCGGTCGTCAGCGGGCACTGGGTCTGGACTGCAAACCCCAAATCCGGACGTGTCGCGCTGATCGACGCCAAGACCTTCACCGTGAAGACGGCGCTGGCGGGCGCCGGGCCCACGTATTTGGCGGCCTTGCCTGCGCAAGGTGGCGGCTCGCGTGCGCTCGTCATCAACAGCGAGAGCGAGGACGCGACCTTGCTCGTCGCCAACGAAGCGGGCGAGGTCGAAACCACGGCGAGCCTGCCCGTGCATTCGGGCGCCAACGCCTGGGCCGTCAGCGCCGACGGCCGCTTTGCCATCGCTTGGACGGACGCCAGCGCGATCGCCAACGCCGACGCCAGCGAAGGCTTTCAAGACATCACGGTGCTCGACCTTGGCGGCAAGACCCTGACATCGAAGCGCCTGAGCGTGGGCTACCGGCCGGCGCGCATCTTCATGGATGACGACAGCCTTTCGGCCTACGTGGCGACCGACTCCGGCATCGACGTCGTCGATCTGGTCGCCAAGGGCGGAGCCGTCGTCGACACGGAGATCGAGCTCAGCGCCGATCCGGCGAACGACACGGCGAAGCGCGAGGTCAACATGACGTCCGATGGCTCGTTCGCGTTCGTGAGCCGCGCCGGTAAGGACTACGTCACGGTCGTCGACGTCGCGCAGCGAAAGATCGAAGACGTGGCGCTGCCGGGCATCGTCACCGATCTCGATCTGAGCGCGGATGGCTCGACGGCCGTCGCCATCATTCGCGATCGCAAGGTTCCTCCGATGGATCCCGCGGATCCTTCGGCGGCTGGCGCGGGGGCAGGGGGGCAGGCGGGGCAGACGGGCGTGGGGGGCGGCGGCGTCGATGTCGAGAACGCGGGGGCTGGGGGGCTCGACATCGGCGCCGCCGGGGGCGCAGGCGGCGGGGGCAGCTCGGGCGAGGGTGGTACGGGCTCGGAGCCGGGGCCGAGCCCGCAACCGACGGGGTCGCTCGCGGTCTTGCTACCCGTCGCCACGATCTTCGAGCCACCGCACGACTTCGTCACGGTCGCGCTCGACGAGGTGTTCGGCAGCGTGGACCTGGGCGCGAACGACGGGCAGACGGCGCTGCTCTACTCGAACGGCATCCCCAGCACGCACCTCACGCTGCTCGGCTTGGGGCAAGGCGCGAACGCCAAGCATCGCACCGTCGATCTGAAGCTGCCGGTCTTTTCCGCGCTCTCCAGCCCCGACGGCGCCCACGCGATCGCGCTGCTGAAGCCTCCGGAGGGCAGCCGGCAGCCGGGCGCGTTCGCGGTGGTGCCGGTGGCCCGTGACCTGCCCGCCAAAATTCAAGGCACCCTGGCCGTCACGGTTCCGGCCGACCTCAGCAAGGCCTCGGCCATGGTGGCCATCGACGACGAGCGCGCGCTGGTGACGGTCACGGACGGCATCGGCGTCAGCGTCGCTTATCTAGTCAGCATGCCCGAGCTCACGGTCGACATCTTCCCGCTCGACAGCGTGCCGCTCTCGCAAGCGAGCGGGCTGGTACCGGAAGCGAATCAGGCGTTCGTGGCCCAGCAGCACCCGGACGGTCGCATCACGTTCATCGACTTGGACTCGAGAGAGCTGCACACGCTGACGGGTTTCGAGCTGGCCACGCAGGTGGGGCGATGAGCCGCCTCCGGTCATCGTTGCTGGTGGGCGCGGCCTTGGTGCTCGGCCTGGTTAGCTTGAATTGCAGCGCCGGTGACGCGTCGCCGACCGCGAACGGCAGCGCGGGGCCGGGTGACAACGGCAGCATCGGCAGCGCGGGCTCGTTGTCGGGCTCGTTCGCCGGCTCTGGCTCGCAGGCGCCGGGGGGCAGCAATCCGAACACCGGTGGCTCGGTCTCGAGCACGGCCGGGAGCAATAGCGGTGGGGCGCCCATCGTCGTGGTTCCGCCGGAAAAAGAGCTGGAGCAGTCGTTCTTGGCGCCGGTGGTGACGGGCAAGTTCGTGTTCAGCGCCAACCCCAAGAGCAGTCGCGTAGCGGTCATCGACGCCGAGACCTACGCGGTTCAGCTGTTCAACGCAGGCTTCGGCCCTACCTATCTGGCGGCCCTGCCCGACAATCAGGGCGCGATCGTGATCAACGCGCTCTCGCACGATATTACGCTGTTTCGCCTGGTCGACGGCAAAGTAACGCTGGCCGATCTCAACCTGCCGGTGCACGACGACGCGAACGCCTGGGCCATTAGCCCCGACGGGCGCTTCGCGATCGCGTGGACCCGCACCGAGAGCGAGCAGAAGCTCGATCCCACCGCGGGCTCGCAGACCATCACGGTGCTCGACTTGGACGAGGCGACCTCGAAGAAGCTCTCGGTCGGTTTTCATCCCACGCAGGTCGTCATCGACGACGCGAGCGAGCGCGCCTTCGTCGTGAGCGACAACGGCGTGAGCGTGGTCAGCCTGGGTGACGACTCCGAGGTCTCGCTCTTGGCTCACGTCTCCGAAGATCCGCTGGAAGACGCCGGCGCGCGCGACGTCAGCATCTTGCCCGACGGCTCGCTCGCGGTCGTGCGCTTGGAAGACAGCACCAAGCTGCGCATCGTCGATTTGACGCAAGAAGACGGCATCACCGCCTACGATTTGGGCGCCCCCATCGCCGACGTGGACTTGAGCCGCGACGGCAAGCTGGCGGTCGCGGCCGTGCCGGGCATTCACCAGGTCGTGTTGGTGCCGATGCCGCCGGGCCCAGACACCGACAGCTTCGAGCGCATCGAGATCCCGAACGAGATCGCCTCGAGCGTGGCTCTCTCGGACGCCTCCGAGCTAGCGCTTCTGTACCAGAACGGCGCCGACAACAGCCACCTCACGATCCTGGACCTGCGCCCGGACATGGGGCGCGCGCTGCGCACGGTGGACCTGAAAGGCCCGGTGAGCGCGGCCTTCGCGGCGCCCGGCGCGGCCTCCGCCGTCGCGTTTCAGAAGCCGATCGCCGGCAGCGTGAAGGCGGGCCTGTTCAGCGGCGTGCCGACGTTGCAGAAGCGCTCCGCCAAGATCGTGGGCGCGGACGCGGTGCCGAGCGCGCTGGCGTTCGACGAAGCGGGGCAGTTTGCGTTGGTCACGGTGGGCAACGACAAGTCGGCCACGCGCGGCGTGTATCGCGTGCGGCTCGACACCATGCAAGAAGATTTCTTGGAGCTGGCGAGCCCGCCCGCTACGGGCGCGACCGGTATCGTCGAAGAGGTGGGGCGCGGCTTCGTCGCGCAGGTTCACCCCGAAGGTCGCATCACGTTCGTCGATTTGGAAACGGCTCAGGCTCACACCATCACTGGTTTCGAGCTGGCCGCGCGCATCGTTCAATAGGTGGCGAGGGAGAGGATATGACGAGATTGCTTAGTTCGGCCCGGGCCTCGTGTGCCCTTTTCATGCTGCTGCTCGCGGTTGGCTGCGGCGACCGCCCGGCCGACATGGACGTAGCGTTCGTTCCCGGTCAAAAAGAAAATAAGGACCCGACGGACCCGAGCGGCTCGTTGCAGGTGCGCGGGCTCAAGGGATCGGTGGCGCTGCTCGACCCCGCGCTGAACGAGGTGATGATGTTCACTTCGCCCCAGAGCCGGCAGCTGGCGACCACGCGCCTGCCAGTCGGTCTGAACGTCGCTGAGTTCAAGACCTCGGCCACGCGTGACAAGCTGTTCGTGCTCTCGCGCGGCGTGACGCCGCGCTACAAAGACAGCGACGAACGGCCGCAGCTGCGCGTCTTCGACGGCGGTACCACGCCCAAGGAGCTAGAGAACGTCGCGCTCCAAGATCCGTACAACCAGCTGGAGGTCGATCCGCAGGGTGAGTGGCTTTTGATTCACGGCAGCGAGGGGCTGGTCTCGAACCCCAACGAGCTCTTGCTGGTGCAGCTGGGGCGAGGGGCGGGCGCCGCAGCGACGCTCACCAGCAAGACCCTGGGTAGCTACGGCGGTAAGCCGCTGCGCTTCACCTTCACGAGCGAGCTTTCGGTACCGGGCGCCGCCAGCCGCCGCTTGCTGGTGGTTCAGCGCGAGAAAGACCTGGCCATCATCGACCTGGCCGCGCCGAACGACCCGGAAATTACCGTGGCTTTGCCGCAAGGCGCCGCGCCCCTGGACGTCGTTTACCACGCCGGTATCGACGGCGAAGTAAGCTCGTTGCTCGGCGTACAACTGGCAGGCGACACCAACGTCGATCTGTTGACCATCAACGCGGCCGAGAGCGCGGACCACGAATTTTCGGTGCACCCGAACCTAGTCGACGTCGGCGGCATCCCCACCATGCTCGACTTCGTGCAGACGCGTAAAGGCGGCGGGCTGCGCTTGGCGGCGCTCGTGCCGACGAAGCAGGCGGCCCGCCTCATCGATCCCTCTTCGGGGGTGGCGCAAGAAGTGCCGCTGCACGCCGCCTTCACCAAGATTCGTCGCATCACCAACGACATCAGCGAGAAATCGGGCGAGGACATCGCGCTCTTGTACGGCGAGGCCACCAACACGATCGCGTTCTGGCGGCTGGGTATCACCACCGGCACGCCCTATCACAGCATCGAGGCTTACGACATTGGCATCAAGGTCGGTCAGGTGTTCGACATTCCCAACGACGAAGACGACACCTTCGCAGACCGCAAGATTTTGTCCGGCAACAGCACGGGCACGACCCAGCAGTTTTACGTGCTCGATTTGACGCAGCAAAAGAGCTTTCCGCTCGACGTGCTCAAGAACCTGACCTTGAATTTGTCGCCGAACGGCCAGCAACTTTGGGCCTTCGGCAAGGATACCGGCTTCGCGCAGCTCACCTTCGATCCGCTGCAGCCGGCGTCGTTGTACACGGAAGAAGCCATCAGCTTCGTCCACGATTTTGCGACCGCGCGCGGCGGCGGCGAGCGTTCGGTGCTGGCTCTGCATGTGCTTTCGAGCCACGGGCACAGCTCGGTGGCGGCCACGCTGTTCGACGGTACGAAGCCCGACACCGCCCGCACCAAATTCTATTCCGAGCTCGAGCTGGAGGGGATCAAGTGATGACTCGCAGGTATTGGTCTCGACTGCTCGCGCCCGTCACGTGCGTCGCGCTGATGCTGGTCAGCCAGGGCGCCCAAGCCAAAGAAGCGGACGCCGCTCCGGCCCCTGCGCCCACGGACGACACGCTGGGCAATCATCAGCGCAACCTTCGCTTCGAGATCGGCGCGCGCACTCAATTCGTGAATAGCGACGGCCTCGACCCGTTTTCTACGAACGACGTGCTGCCGCAGCTCAGCCTGGGCGCTTCGTTCGCCTTCTGGACGCAGCAAAAGCTGTCGCTGGCAGCGGTGGCCGGCTTCGACTACGGCGGGAGCTCAGCCAGCCTGCGCAGCGACAAGGCTTCGCTCGACCTGCGGCGCTTCACGCTCGCGCCCGAAGCGCGCTACCACCTGTTTCGAGTGTTGGCGCTCACCGCCAAGGTGGGCCCAACCCTCACGCGGGAGGCCGCCGAGGTGTCCGGGCCGCTCGGCACCGTGTTGAAGACGGGCTGGAAGTTTGGCGTCGACGCCACCGCGGGCGTGGCGGTCGAGCTTTGGGGCTACGCCAGCGGCGACTCGAAGAAGCCCCGGCTATGGCTGATGGGCGAAGGCGGCTACGGCTGGAGCGCGCCCATGAAGCTCACTTTTCAGCCAGAAAGCCCAGGTGGCGTGCCCCAGCGCCTGGCCCCGCTCAACCTGGGCGAGCTCTCGGTCGCCGGACCACTCTTCAGAATCACGGCTGGGCTGAGTTTTTGGTGAAATTGTTCGCGAGCGCACATTTGCCGACATTTCGCGCACTTGCGAGTGGCCGTTCAGGTAATCCAAGGGCAACTGCCCGGTGGACTCAACCATGGACCTTGCTAGAGTAACCCCTGTGCAAGTCGTGCTCCGGAAGCTCGGTCGCGGATCGCGAGCCGTAGCCGGTCGCCTGGTTCGGGCCCCGCGCAAGGGCTCCGTCGTGGTGATCGAGTTTTCCGACGGAATGCACGAATACGTGACCACGCCGGTCAAGCGCGTGCTGCGCGTCGCGGCCAAAGACGTCTTCTACATCGATACCGTCAACAGCCGTTACCGCCTGGAAGTGCGCGACCGCGAACGCGCCCTCGAAGACGCGTCCAGCGGCTGACCGCCGGCCGAGCGGGCTCTTGGCGGTAGCCCCGAAGTCGAGACTAGCGCTTCACGGCGAAGCGCAGTACTAGGGCCGGGTCATGGGTAAATTCGACAGCCGTGCTTCCGTGAAGATGACTCGCCGTAAGGCTCAGGCGAAGAAGAAAGCGCGCCTGGCGCGCAGGGCCGAGGCCACGAAGGCGACTCGCAAGACAACGGCCAAGCCCAGCCGCAAGAAGGCTGCCGCCAGCGCGAGCTGAAGCGGAGCCGTCCGGCTCTACGCGCGCCTTCGCCCGCTGACGAGAAAGCTACTCGGTGACGGCCGCGCCATCTTCGTGGATGGTGCGCGTCGCGAATTGCTTGTCGGGCTGCGGCGGGGGCGCTTCAGGCACGGGCTCGCCGAGCAGCCCCAGGTCGCCAGCGACGCGCTTTTCGCCGACGAGGTGCCAACCCGCGTCGTCTTTCCAGATCTGCTCGACCCGGGTCGCGCGCATGTTGCCTTCGGTGTTGCGGATCCAGGCATAGTCCACGAGCACCACCGCGCGGTCGGACTCGGGCAGAGAGAGGCTGGCCATCTCGACGTCGACGATGCGCAGCGTCTGGCCCCACGCGGCGTGGCGCTTCATGAACTCAGGGCGCTCCTTGCTCGAGGCGTGCGCTACCGCGACGTCCAGCTGATTGAAGCGCGCCGCGACGTTCAGAGCCATGGCCGCGTCGGTCACTCGCTCTGCCGGGCTTGGGGGCGTCATGCAGCCCACGCCAGCGATGGCCGTCAAAGCCGCCAGGAGCGAGCAGAGCTTGCGCATGGCACCGGGCTATCAAGAAATTGCCCGGCCGGGAAAGTAATCGGCGAACGGCTCTGCCCGGCCGGGAAAGTAATCGGCGAACGGCTCTGCGCGGCCCTCTGCTTCAGAACGCGCTCGAGAGCACCGTGTAGCTCTGGATGCCGCTCGGCGCCGTGGCGTCTAGCCCCTTGGCGACGCCGAGGCGCAGGTTCGCGGAGATGTAATAGCTGACGAACAGATCCACCCAGAGCTCGGCGCCCACACCAGCGTGGAAGAGCTCGAGCGGATCTTTCAGGTCGAGTCGGTCGTAGGCGGCGCCGTAGTCGAAAAATACGGCGCCCGACAGGGTGCGCATGAAGACCGGCAGCGTGCTGACGCCGCGGTCCGCGTACCAGAGCGGCGCGCGGTATTCGACGTTCAGCAAGTTGAAGTCGTTGCCGGCGAATTGACCAGGCTTGTAGCCGCGCAGTCGAAAGCCGCTCTGGCGCAGGTTCGAGCGGAAGGAGTCGAGCAAGGGTAGGTCGGCGAAGCCGCCGATCGAGAACAGCCCTCGGCGTGGGTACGTGCCGCCGGCGGTGCCGCCCGAGAGCGCGACGGCCAGCGTTTGGTGCGACGCCCAAGGCATCGTCAAGTAGCCGGTGGCGCTGGCGCTGAACGAAATGAGGGTCGTTTCGCTGCCCAGCACGCTGTCGGCGTAGTCGGCGCCGACGCCGAGCTGGAAGCCACGCTCGGGTCCGATGGCGTACGTCGTCGACTCGGCGTTGGAGTAGCTCCAACCCAGATGCAGCAAGCCGAGCCAACCGCGGTGGGGCTCATTCGGCAAAGGCGCATACGGGTCGGGCAAGCCCAGCGGCAGCTTCTGGTCGAACTGCGCGACCGTGTAATTCAACGATACGTACTGCGATTCGTTGTCGCCGGGCGCGCTCAGTGAGACGCCCGTCGAGACCCCAGTCAAATGCTCGACGATGGGAGGGCGCCGCTCGCTGTAGGTGTAGTCGTTGCGGGGCGTGGCGCTGCGGAAGCCGGAGAGCTGGAACGAGTAGGGTTGCCTGCCGTAGGCGTAGTCGAGCGAAAGCGCAGGCTCGCTGCTTTTGGCCTCTAGCGGCACGCTCACGGCGGCCGCGATGGCGTGGAGCCCCGCGATGTCACTGCCCTGCGTCGAGAAAGTGAGCTGGTTGCCGAACGGCCCGGGGCCGTATTCCACGTAGTATTGGTGGGGCCGCAAGGTGGGCAGCGCGCTGTACGGCTTCACGGGGTAGGTCGCGACCTGGGGGGCCGGCGCGCGCGCGCGTGTATCTTGGTAGGGCAGCGGCTCGAGCCAGTTTTGGGGCCGATTGTCGAGCACGAACAGGTCCCAGCCCCGGCTGGTGTAGCCGGTATAGACGAGCGTGCGTTCGTCGGCGGAGAGCGCAGGGTAGTAGGCGCCGTTGACGACGTTGGTGACTTGCCACAGCCGAGCCGAAGCCAGGTCGTAAGCGTAGATATTGGCGACGCCGCTGCGGTCGGAGGTGAAGTAGACGCGCTTGCCGTCGGGCGAGAATACCGGCTGCTGATCGAGCGCGCGGTCGTGAAACAGCTCGCGAAATTTGCCGCTCGCGACGTCGACCACGCGCACATCGCGGAAGCCGCCCGAAGTCCACGCGCTGTACACCACGCTGCGCCCGTCGGGCGAAAAGCGGGGCGTATAAGCTTGCTCGAAGCGGGCGCTGCCCACCAGCGCCCGTGAAGCAACCAGCTCGCGCTCGGCCGTGAGCTCGGCGATGCGCAGCGTGCTGGTGCTGCGATCGTTGGTCACGTACACCACGCGGCGGCCGTCGGGGCTCAGATCGGCCTGGCGCGCGCGCAGACCGTGGGTCAGCCGCTCGCGTTCGTCGCCCTCTTCGCGGGCGGAGGCGCCGGGTGGCTGCCAGAACAGATCCTGGTAGTTGTAGCGGCGCCGAGAGACGGCGTTGCTGTCGAACAGCAGCGAGCAGTCGGGGCCGAAGCTGGCTTGCTCGCCCGAGGCGCGGGCGCGAAGCTTGCCGTCGGGCTCGCTGCCGTCCAGCGCCAGCTCGTAGAAGCCGCCCGTGCTGTGGCCGTCGTCGCGCGGGTACACGAGGCTGGGCTTGCCCAGGGTGGAGCACGCGCCGCTCAGGCGGGCGCCTCCTGCGTTCTGCCCGCGCCAGGTCAGGCGCCGCCCCTCGCGCAGCCCGCGCGCGCGAATGGCGGCAGCTTGCGCCCCGTAGCGCTTCTTCAGCGTCGTGCGCCAGCCTTCGTACAGCTCTTCGTACGTGCGTCCGGTGACGCGACGGATGGAGCGGTTGATGCCCCAGGGCAGCACTTGAGCGCCGTAGTCGTCGGCCACGGCGGCGTACACGTTCGGTCCGTAGGTGTCGCTGATGAACGACACGAACTCCGAGCCGTACAGGTACCAGACGTTGGCGCCCGGAAAGCGCCGCGGCGCGCCCGACATTTGGTCCAAGCGCGCGAAATGGTCTTCCAGCACGTCGGCCCGCAGATACATGTCGAATTGGCTCGAGCGCAGGCGCCCGCCGGTGGTGTGCGCGGTCTCCATGGCGACGGCCAAACCCTCCAGCACCCAGCGGGGCTGCCATTGGTTGGGCACCACCGTCTTGCCGAGGATCTTGTTCAGCACGGCCGGCAAGCCCGAGACGTTGTCGACGTGCAAGATGTGCGTGTACTCGTGCGTCAGCAGCTCGTTCAGCCAATCGTCGTAGTCGGCTAGTGGAGACATGTCGTCCGGCGCCGTGGCGAACAGGCGAATGGCGTTGTATGGCACGCCCCCCGCCGAGCCGTTGGCGAAGTCCGTGTCGTCCGTGAGCAGGATGTCTACGACCTCGGTCGGGTGATAATCGAGGTGCTCGCCCAGCACGCCGTACACATTTTCGGCGATGAAGCCGACCCGGCGCGCGAGCGGCAAGAGCCCGCCGTGAAAGTTCACGCGGAAGTGCGGCGTTTGCAGCGTGTACCACTCGAGCCGCGGATCACCCGCGCGCACCGGGCGCGCGCACAGAGCGAGCGCCAGCGCGAGGAATGCGGCAAAGAGCTTGTTCACGCAGGGGCCCCGATTCCTACCAGTGTCTCTCGGCGCCGGAACCCCTTCCGACGCCAGGCTCTACAGATCGTCGTGAAAGAGCGGTTCGCGGTTACGCACGTAGCGGTACACCAGCTGCCGCCCTTCCGGCGAAATCTGCGTGAACTGCGCGCCGAAGCCGGGCGGGGAGTCGGAGCCAGACAGCGGCGCCTCGCGGGTCCAACGCACGACGCCGACGGCTTCGAACTCGTAGCCGCCGGGCATGGAGACCTTGACCACCACGTTGCGGCCAATTTCTGGGATCTGATAGGTGGCGATGAAGATGCCGCCCGAGTCGATCACGTCGTTGCCGCTCAGGCCCTTGTAGAAGTTGGTCGTGCTGTGCGCGCCCAGCTCGGCCTCGATGCGGAGCGGAGCGCCGGAGCCACCGGCGGCGGCCGGCGCCGCGTGCTGCGGAAACGCGGGTGCGGCGGGCGCGGCCGCGGGCGGCTGCTGGTATTGCGCTGCCGCCGGTTGTTGGTACGCGGGCGCTGGTTGGTGCGCGGGCGGCTGCTGGTACGCAGGCGGCTGCTGGTACTGCGCTGCCGCCGGTTGTTGGTACGCGGGCGGCTGCTGTTGGTACGGCGGAGGCTGCGGCTGACCCCAACCTTGCGGGGAGGGTTGCGTGGCCGGAGCGCCCGGGCCCGGGCTTACGGCCACCGTGCCAGCGAACGCCGGGTTGGCCGCCGGCGCCGCCGCGGGCGCTTGGGCCAGCTGATGGATCAAGTTGAGCGAGCCGGCGATGGCCTCTAGCGCCTGATCGACGGCGGCGAAGCCGGGTGGTTGCTGCTGCAACATGCCCAGCGCTTGGCGGGCCGCGTTGAGGGCGGCCGGCCCTGCTTCACCGCGAGCCGCCCCTTGCGACGCCTCGATGTGATGTAGCGCGCTCATGGCGTGGGCGATGGGCTCTGCGACCACCATGACTTGCGGCGGCACCGCGGGACTCTGTAACGCCGCAAGGCCGCGAGCTAGATTCTCGCGAGCAGCTCGAGCCAGACTCACCGGATCAGACATGAATCCTCCGAAATATGCGACCTCGGAGTCTATCATCCAAGCCCGCGATTCCAATAGTTTACGGTCGTCCGCCGCGCTTCAATAGGCGTAGGACGCTCGCCGGGTCCGTTCCCTCGGCTGCATCCTCTCCATTCTCGCCCGAGGCTTCGGTCTCGGTTTCGGGAAAGAAAGCCCGCGTGACCGTGACCGCGCCGTCGGCCGTGCGGAGCGTGACAGCGGCGGAAAGCTGCGCTTCACCCGGCAATAGGGCGGCAACGTAGTCGCGGGTGGGCTCGGCGCCGGTCACGAAGAGCGCCACGCCTTCGATCTCGAGCGCTACTCCCGGGGTAGGTGAAAGGGCGCGGATCCGCCGCAGCACCCTCTCGGTCGTCCAGCCGAAGTCCACCTTCAGCTCGTCGCCGCTCGGTTCGGGGGCCCACGTCGCCTGCGATTCGTCTTGGGGCAGCTCTGCCGGAGACTCCCCGCCGGCCAGGCGCGCCACGGTCTCGCGCAGAAGACTTAGCGATGGTCGATCGAGCGCGCGCGCGAGCTGCCAGGCGTTGCGCGAGCCAACCGCGATGCTGCGCGACCCCAGCAACTTGCCCGTGTCGTACTCCTCGTTCAGGCGATGCACGGTGACACCCGTGACGTCGTCCCCGGCGTCGATGCTCCAAAAATACGGATTGGGCCCGCGGTGACGGGGCAACAGCGAAGGATGCACGCCCAGCGCGCCCAGCGGCGCGGCGTCGAGCCAGCGCGCCGGCAGCTTGCGGGTCCAAAACCACGAAACGAGCAGATCGGGCCGTTCGCGGGCCAGCGCCTGGTCTACCTGGGCATCCAGCTCCGAGCCGGCTTGGCGCGCGTCGATCAGCTGGGGAAACTGCTTGCCGAGTCGCCAGCGGCCGGGCGCGTCCACCGGCGAAAGCACCACGGGGCCGAGCTTTCGGTCATCGGCGGCCAGCACCAACGCCCCGAGCGGCAGACCGAAGTATGCGATCTTCAAGTCGCTTTCCTCGGTGCGGACAGGGTGCTCGACCGGGCCTCGGCGTTCGCAGAAAAGTTTCCCACTTTGCCCCTCCCTGATTACCTCGGGCCGGCATGGAACCGGCTAGCAAAAGTCGACAGTACCGCCCTGCGCTCCGCGAGGGTGGCCGCTTCGATCCGCTTGCGGCGGGGCGCCCCATCCTCACCTTCGAGGATGTTCACAAGTGTTACCGCGTAGATGCGCCGGTCTTGAAGGGGCTGAGCCTGAGCATTGCCCGGGGTGAGTTCGTGTTCGTGACCGGGCCTTCGGGGGCCGGCAAGAGCACGCTGCTCCGACTTTTGTACGCGGCCGAGTCGGTCGATTCGGGGCGAATTCTGTTTTTGGGGCGCGAGGTCGGGCGGCTCACCGGCGCCTCCATTCCGTTTCTGCGCCGCAACATCGGCATCGTCTTTCAAGACTTCAAGCTCGTAAAAAACTGGACGGTGCTCGAAAACGTCGCCTTGCCGCTCGAGGTGCTGGGCCTGCCCGAGCGACTGGCGCGGGCGCGTGTGGGCGAAGCGCTGGAGCGAGTCGGTCTGTCGGGGCGGGGCTCGGAGCTGGCCGGCACGCTCTCGGGCGGCGAGCAGCAGCGCGTGGCGGTCGCGCGCGCCATCGTGGGTGAGCCGGCGCTCTTGCTCGCAGACGAGCCGACCGGCAACCTGGATCCTCAGCTCGCCGTCGACATTTTGGGTCTGTTGGAGGACATCAACGACACGGGCGTGACGGTGGTGTTTGCGACCCACGACCGCAGCTTGCTCGACGTTCGCCCCCGTCGCGTGGTGGTGCTGGACGACGGCAAAGCCACCGACGTGCCGTCGGGCCTCGACGAGCTGGTCGACACGGCCGAGCTTGCCCCCGACGGCAGCCGGAGAGTCGCCTAAATGGCTCAAAGCCCCGTAAAACGCGCGTTTCGCGGCGCCAAGAACGACTGGCGCTTGCACGCGCTCAGCGTGTTCTCGGTCGCGGTGGCGTTCGTGTGCCTGGCCGCCGCGCTCTTGCTCGTCGTCAACGTCGGCCAAATTCGGGCCCGCTGGGCCGAGAGCGGACGCGCTTCGGTGTACCTGCGCAAGAACGCGACCGCCGACCAAGTGGCGGCCATCGAGCGCGCCCTCAAGCAGAGCGAAGGCGTGACGGCCGTGCGCGTCGTCTCGAGCGAGGACGCGCGCCACGAGCTGGTCGGCTTGACCAACGACCCGGTGCTGGACGCGCTGCCGACCGAAGCCTTTCCGGCCTCGCTCGAGGTAGCGATCGAGAGCGCGGTCGCGACCGAGCGGCTCGGTAAGCTCGCGACGCAGCTAGCGGCTTTGCCCGCCGTCGAGAGCGTCGAGACCTACGGCGCTTGGAGCGACCGCTTGGCGGCGCTGCTGAGCGGCGGAGTGAGCGCGGCGCTGCTGCTCGCGGGCGTGGTGCTGGCGGCGGTGGTGAGCGTCGTTTCTTCGACCATCCGCATGAGCTTGCAGCGCCGTCGCATCGAGGTCGAGGTCATGAAGCTCGTGGGGGCCACCGACTCGTACGTGCGCAGCCCGTTCGTGGTCGAGGGCGCGGCGCAGGGCGGCTTTGGGGCCCTGTTTGCGATCCTGCTCTTGGCGGTGTTGTTCGGCATCGTGCAGAGCCATTTCGACAGCAACCTCTCGGCGCTCTTGGGCGCCACCCCGGTGTTCTTGCCCTGGACGATGGCGCTCGGGTTGGTCGCTTCGGGCGCGCTCCTGGGGGCCATTGCGGCGTACGGCAGCCTGCGCAAGCTGCTCTTGCTATGAAGTACCCGCTGCTGTCCTCGCTGTCGGTGCTGCTCTTGGCCGTCTCGGCGTCGGCGGTCACGCTCGACGCCTCGCCTGCTCCCCAGGCTCCGGCGGCGCCAGATCGGTTGGGCTCGGAGCTCGAGCGCGAGCTCGGCACGCTGGACCGCGATGAAGCCCGTGCCAAGCAAGAGCTCGCGGCGCTGGCGTGCGAGGGTGACCTTTTGAAGGCGCGCACGTTGGCGCGCGGGCGCGCTTACACGCGGCTGGCGCGCGCCGGGCTGCTGCCGGTAGGCGGCGGCTTTCAGGCCTTCGTCGAGCATGCGGCGCGGCTCGAGCGCCTGCATCGCTCGCTGGCGCGCGATTTGGCTCAAGAGCGCCAAGTCGCTCAGCGGCGCGCGGCGCTGGCCAAGGAGCTGGCCGCCATCGCGGCGCGGCGCGGACCGCTGCAAGCCCAGCAACGCACCGTCTCACAAGCCGAGACCGCGCTCTTGGCCGCGCGCGATCGCGACCAGGCTTTCGAGCGAGCCTTCATGGGCGGCGCGTTCGACGATCATACCGCCGTTTATGGCGCCCCACCCAGCAGCCTCACGGCTGGCAACACCGGCTTTGCGGCGCTCAAAGGCAACTTACCGTTTCCGCTCGCGGGGCGGAGCGAGATCCGCTCGGCGCGCCGTAACGGGTCGGGCCCCGGCTTGACCATGCGCGCGCCCGGCGGCGCGGCCGTGCGCGCGGTCTTTCCCGGGCGTGTCGCATTTGCCGACAGCTATGCAGACTACGGCCGCACGGTGATTTTGGACCACGGCAGTGGCTACTACACCGTCAGCGCCAATCTCGCCGAGATCGAGGTCAAGGTGGGCGAAGAGGTCAAAGGTGGCGCGCGCATCGCCACGCTTTCGGGCGGTTCGGCTGGCTCGACGCTCTACTTCGAGGTAAGAATCGGGCAGGAGACGGCCGACCCGGCGGAGTGGTTTGGGATCTGAGCCGACGCGCATCTTGAGGAGTAAGTGGTCTGGGCGTGGGGGATTCATGGCGTTGACCGCGTCTTGCTTGCTCGCGTGGGCGGGCGAAGCGCGCGCGCAATCGAGCGCCAGCTTCCCCGAGCCTGCGGCGCCTCCTGCCGCCGCGCCTCCCGCGGCCGCGCCTCCTGCCGCCGCGCCTCCCGCGGCCGCGCCACCACCCGCAGCTCCGGGCGGTGTCTTCACTCCGCCGGCTTCGGCCGCGCCTGCAGTCCCTGCCCAGGCCCCCGCCGCGCCGTATGCGCCGCCGGCAAATCCTTCAGTGCCAGCGTACCAGGCCCCGGTTACCGGGCTCGCCGCGTTGCCTCCGCTGTTGCCCTACCGCAAAGGTTTGCCCGTCCCATCTGGCTATCGCGTGGTCGACCGCGCGGCGTCGGGCCTCACCATTGGCGGCGGCCTCACCTTTGCGGCTTCCTACCTGGCGGGCCTCGGTTTGGCAGCCAGCCAAGGCTTCGACAACGGCACCGCCTACACGGCAATTCCCGTGGCTGGGCCCTGGGCGGCCATCGGTGGGCGCACCTTCCGGTGCAAGGTTTCGGTCGCCACCAGCAGCGTGTCGTCGGTGGCGCTGCAGAAGGCCATCAACAAATGCGTCGGCTTCGCCTTCGACGAAGTAACGACGGTCGTATTTCTCACCGCTGACGGCTTGGTGCAAGCCACCGGCGCGGTGCTCTTCTTCATCGGCCTCGCCAGCGGCCACCAAGAGCTGGTGCGCGAAGACTTGCCGAAAGCGGCCGTTTACCCGCTACCCGAGGGCGGAGCGGCGTTCAGCGTGTTCGGCCGATTTTAGCGGCTTCCACGTGGCGCTGCCGGTCGTGCGCACGTCGTGCAGCTGACGGCTCTCCGCGCTGCCGGTGCGGCTCTCGATGCTGCGCACGCGCACCAGCAAGTCTTCCAGCAGGCGGCGATTGGCGGCCAAGAGCTCCGCCAACATGGCCACCAGCGCCACGATGAACGAGAGTAACAGCGCGCCCGTGCCAACGAGCAGTGACTGCAAGTGGCCGGCGCCGCTGCCGGTGCTCCAGAACAAGAAGAGAAAGCGGGCCCAAGTCAGCCCGCCCACCAAGAAGAGCGCGATGGCGATGCGCGAGAACACCTGCACCGGGCGGTACATGGCGTAGGCGCGGAACATCACGCCGCCCGCCTTCTTCAGGTAATCGGGGATGTTCTTGAACAAGCGCGACTCGCGCGTCTTGCCGTTCGTGTGAATCTTCACGTTCTCGAGCGTGATGCCGGCGCGGCCGGCTTGAATCACCGTTTCGAGCGTGTAGGTGAAGCGGTTGTGGACAAACAACACCAGCGCCGCCTTGCGGCTCATGGCGCGGAAGCCGCTCGGCGAATCCGAGACGTTGGTCGCCGAAAGCTGGCGCACCAGACCCGAGCCCCAGCGCTGCAACACCTTCTTGATCGGCGAAAAATGCGCGATCTGATCGGTTTGCCGATCGCCGATGACGAGCTCGGCGCGGCCGGCCAGGATGGGCGCGATGAGCAGCGGGATGTCGGAGCCGCGATACTGATTGTCGGCGTCGGTGTTGACGATGATGTCGGCGCCCAGCTTCAAGCCCGCGTCGATGCCGGCCGTGAACGCGCGCGCCAGCCCGCGGTTTTGCGGAAAGCGCAGCACGTGGTGCACGCCCAGCTCGGCTGCGCGCTCGGACGTGCCGTCGGTGCTGCCGTCGTCGATGACCAGCACCTCGATCTCGTCGACGCCATCGATTTGGCGTGGCAGATCGGCGATGGTCTCGGCTAGCGTTTCGCGCTCGTTGAGACAGGGGAGCTGGATGATGAGCTTCACGGCGACTCGTCGAGACGGCTCGTAGCAGGGCTTCGATCCACCGGCAAGGGTGGCTCCGGCCAAGCTGTTCAGTGTGCCCAGGCTGTCGCGGACGCGCTAGGCTCCGGCCGCTTTTGTCGATCGCACGGCCGTTTGCCAACATGAACCGCGTTGACCGGTTCGCCCTGGGGGGCGCGCTCGCCGTGCCCTGGCTCTTCATTTGGCAAGGCCTGGACTTCACCGACCAGGGCTACCTACTAACCGGCTACCGCTGCTTCTTTCGTCACGCCGAGGCTACGGAAGACTCCGGTAGCTTGTGGCTCACCAACTTGCTCGGCGCATCTTGGAATGCGCTGTTCGGTGGGCTGGGCGTGCTGGGCATGCGCGCCTTCTGGGCTCTGTGCATGTCGGTCGGCATGCTGCTGGCGTTCCGCTTCGTGCGCGGGCTGAGCAGCGAGCGCGCCGCCGCGCTGGCCGTGCTCTCGGCCAGTGTGTTCTTGAGCGACCGGCGAGAGACCTGGTTCTCGTACAATACCTCTTCGTCACTGCTGTTCGTGGCCGCCGTCGTCTGCACGGCGCGCGGCGTGAGCGACCAGCGCCGCACGTGGTTGATCGGAGCGGGCGCTTGGATCGGCGCCCTGCCTTTTGCCCGCGTTCCCAACGTGCTGGCGCTGGCCCTGCTCTCGGCGCCAGTGCTGGCGGCGCTGCTCGAGCCGGCGCGCCGCCCGCGCTTGCTGCGCGATCTCGGCTTCATGGTCGCGGGCGTCGTGGCCGGCGTCGCCGGTGTTCTGGCGCTGATCGCTCTGCACGGCGACTTCGCGATGTTCATCCGCGCGCTCCGCGGCCTGTTCGCGCCCAGCTTGAAGGCGGGCGGCTACGGCGCCGACTCGCTCCTGGCCAAGTTCATCCGCGACGAGACGCGCGCTCTCACCTGGGGCTTTGCCATTTGCGTGGCCGGCTTCGCGCTCTCGCAGCTACTACGTAGACTCCCCGCCAAGCTCGGCTGGGGCCTAGTCGTCGTGTTGGGCGGGCTCGGGGCTTGGGGCCTCGCCAGCGGCGAAGAATCGTGGTCCGCGGCCGCGCCGGGCACGACCTACTTCGTTCTGGGCGCCGTCACGCTCGGCTTGTGGAAGCGGAGCGTCGATGCGCGAGTCGCCGCGTTCATCGTGCTCATCATCGTGGTGATTGCGCCGCTCGGCAGTAACAACGGCATCCTGAACGCCCACATGGGCTTGTGGCTCGGGGTGCCGTTGCTGTTGGCCCTGCTCGCCGGGCTCGAAGCGCCGCGGCTCGCCGGCCAAGGCCCCAAGTTAGCCTTTCTGGCGGGCCTGGTGCTGGCTGGGGAAGGGGTGCACCGCGCCGCCACGTACACCTACCGCGACGGCGAGCGAGCCGAGCTGGTGGCGTCTGTGGACCACCCGCAGCTGCGTGGCCAGTACACGACGGCCGCGCGCGCGAAAGTCGTGGGTGAGGTTCTGGACGCCCTGTCGACGCGCGTCGCGCCCGGCGACTACCTGCTGGCCTACGAAGGCGCGCCGCTCTTGCAGTACCTCACCAAGACTCGCCCGTACCTCAACCGCCCATGGCTGATGAGCTACGAGAGCCCGAAGGTGATAGCCGAGCTCGCGGCGGCGGCGCCGGCCCGGACCGGTTGCCTGCCCGTGGTCGTGAGGACTTTCAAGAGCACGCGCGGCTTCGACTGGCCCCGGCGCTCGCGCCCGCTCGAAGCCAAAGAACCCATGCGCAGCACGCGCCGGGTCCTCAAGAAATTCTTGGAGCGTCACGACTACCAGCGCACCTGGCGCAACGCCTTCTTCGAGATTCTCGAGGTGCCGGGGGCTCAGCGCGGCAAGTGCCGCTAGTTGCCTTTGCGACCTCGGCTCCGGTGCAGTACGAGAAGACAAGCACATGATCGGACTAAAAATCCCCTTCAACAAGGCCTCGCTCGAGGGCACCGAGATCGAAAATGTGCTCAAGGCCTTCCGCGACATGCACGTGGCCGGTGACGGCAGCTTCACGCGTCGCTGCCACGAGCTGCTGCAGCAGGCGATTGGCGCCCCCAAGGCGCTCCTGACCACGTCGTGCACTCACGCCCTCGAGATGGCCGCGCTGCTGCTCGACATCCAACCTGGCGACGAAGTCATCGTACCGTCGTTCACGTTCGTGAGCACCGTCAACGCGTTCGTGCTGCGCGGCGCGCATCCGGTGTTCGTAGACATTCGCGCCGATACGCTGAACCTGGACGAGCGCCTGCTGGAAGCGAAGCTCACCCCCAAGACGCGCGCCATCGTGCCCGTGCACTACGCGGGCGTAGGCTGTGACATGGACGTCATCTGCAAGCTGGGCCTCGAGCGCAAGATCCCCATCGTGGAAGACAACGCGCACGGCCTGTTCGGCAAATACCGCGGCCAGAAGCTCGGCAGCTTCGGTACCTTCTCGACGCTCAGCTTCCACGAAACCAAGAACATCACCTGCGGTGAAGGGGGCGCCCTCATCATCAACGACCCTCGATACGTCGAGCGGGCCGAGATCATCCGCGAAAAGGGTACCAATCGCAGCCAGTTCTTCCGCGGTCAGGTGGACAAGTACGGCTGGGTCGACGTCGGCTCCAGCTACTTGCCCTCCGAAGTCCTAGCCGCCTTCCTGGTCGCCCAGCTCGAAGCTTGGGAGGGCATCCAGGCTCGTCGTCACGCGGCGTGGAAGCGCTACGACGCAGAGCTCCAGGGCTGGGCAAAGGCCCAAGGCATTGCCTTGCCGTTCATTCCCGCAGAAGCCGATCACCCCGCGCACATGTTTTATCTGCTCATGCCGAGCCTGGAGCGTCGTCAGGCGTTCATCGCGCACATGTGGCAGGCCGGCATCGTAACTCCGTTTCACTACGTGCCTCTGCACACGTCCATCATGGGCCGTAAGCTCGGCTACGCAGAGGGCGACTGCCCCATCACCGAAGACATCAGTGATCGTCTAGTCCGCTTGCCCCTGTACGCCTCCATCTCGACCGAAGACCAAGGCAGGGTCATCGACCAGATCCTGGCGTTTCGGAGCTGACGCCCGCGGTGGGCCCCGTGCTGCGCGTACTGAAACTAGTCTCGTGTCGTAGCCAGCGGAACGGTCCGGCCATCTGACCAGCCGTGTGACTTTTTTCGGCTGGAACTACCGCTCCTCCCGCTCGCTGGCCGTGTGCCATGATGCGCTCCCACAGCGGAGGGTATGAAACGGTGGATACCTCGACTTTGCCTCCAGAGATTGCGTGGCACTTGCCGCCAGCGCTGGTCGATGATGCTTGGGGACTGGCTGTTCTTTGGTCGCGCCACGATCCCGGTCAAGTCGGTGAGGTGCTCATGGTCCCCTCTGGCGGTCCGGATCCTTGGATATTTGGCCGCGGAACGGGCGACGGATCATCCCGACGCATTTTCCTAGCTCGGTGGACTTCGAGCGGTCCGAGTGAGCCCCGGATCATGAGCTGTCCGCGCATTTCTCGGAATCAACTGCGCCTATGGGAAGTCAACGGCGGCCTCGGGATCGAGAACGTCGGCTCTTGCCCACTAACTCAGCAAGGGAGCGAGCTGAACCGCGGGGAGCTAGCGCCTGGAGACACCGTCTTTCTGCATAATGAGCTGCTCTTGCTCTGCGTCAGGCGGCCCTGGCGCTCGGCGAGCGCCCTCGTCGAGCTGGCCGTGCCTCACCACGAGTTCGGATGTCCGGATCAATGGGGGCTCGTCGGAGAAAGCGCGGCCATGTGGGAGCTCCGCGAGCGCTTGGTCAGCGTCGGTAACCAGCCCTTGCACCTCCTGATTCTCGGTGCCAGCGGGACGGGCAAGGAGCTCGTTGCGCAAGCCCTGCATGTCCGCTCGTCGCGACGAACGCGAGCCCTCGTGGCTCGCAACGCCGCCACGATTCCCGAGGGTATCGCGGACGCCGAGCTCTTTGGCAACGTGCGTGGGTATCCCAATGTCGGTATGCCCGAGCGGCCGGGCTTGCTCGGTGCGGCCCACGAATCCACCCTATTTTTGGATGAAATCGCGGAGTTGCCGCTGCCGCTGCAAGTGAAGTTACTGCGCGTCTTGGACAGCGGGGAATACCAACGCCTCGGCGAAGCGGCGGCGCGGCGTGCTGATGTTCGCGTCATCGGCGCGACCAACCGCCCCGTGACGGCGTTGCGGCATGACGTTCTGGCACGCTTCGCGCTGCAGTTGTCGGTGCCGGACCTCAATGCACGTCGAGAAGACATTCCGCTCCTCATCACGCATCTATTGCACCGCCATCGGGCGCAGGATCCAGCCACCTTCCTTCGCTTCTTTCCGGAGCGGGATCTCGGCGCCAGACCACGTGTCTCACCGACGCTTGTGGAGTCCCTCGTTGCCCACCAGTACACGACCAACGTGCGCGAGCTCGATGCGTTGTTGATGGCGGCCGTTCTCCGGAGCCCGGGAGCTTACGTGGAAGGATCGCCGTCGATGATCTCGACGAGGCCACCCTCCGAGCCCTCCAAACCGACGTGGTTGACGGCGGAGGAAGGGGCCCGGCTCAAGCTCCAACGCCAACATCGCTTCACCCCGACCGATTGCGGCCGCGACCCCTCATATCCCGGCAACCGGCAGACCGCGGACCTTCATTTCCGCCACCTTGCATGTAAGGCCATGCTGGCGTGTGAGTTGGACGTCGACCGCGCGGCCAGCCTGATCGCGGGCGAGCTTGACGGGCCTCTTTTCGAAAAATGCCAGGCTCGGCTCGCAACTTTCATGACGAATCTCGAGGCCCGGATCGTCGACGAAACCCCTGAGCAGCTCGATCACGCGTTGATGGAGGATTGGAGGGGCCTCGTCGCCCCTTTGCGCCTGGTCATCGAGGCGCTACGCACCAAAAGAGAGACGCTGGCAACCACGACGCTCCCACTACGGAGTGCCTGATGCGTCTCGTCTCAACGCTGGTCGGCACGATTGTCGACGCTAGATACCGGGTCGAGCGAGTCATTGGACAAGGAGGCATGGGCGTGGTCGTGGCCGCGAGGCACCTCCGCCTCGGTCACTTGGTGGCGATCAAATTTCCGCTCTCGATGACCAGCGTTCGCCACGAATCCGTAGAACGTCTACTTCGCGAAGCGCGCGCGACGATGCACATTCGTAGCGATCACGTCGCGAAAATTCACGACGCGGGCTTGCACGAAGATGCTGGCCCGTATCTGGTCATGGAGTATCTCGTCGGGAGAGACCTTGGCACCGCCCTCGCCCAAGATGGCCCGATCCCCGCGAAACTTGCCGCCGAGTACATCTTGCAGGTGACGGAACCCTTGGCAGAGGCCCATGCGAAGGGAATCGTGCATCGTGATCTCAAGCCATCGAACCTATTCTTGTCCCAACGAGTTGATGGCTCTCCGTTCGTCAAAGTCATCGACTTTGGCTTGGCCAAGACGCTCCGCGTCGAAGACCAAATTGCTCTGACGAGGTCTGGCGCCATGCTCGGTTCGCCGCTCTTCGTGGCTCCGGAACAGATGCGGGGCGCGGCTACGGTCGACGCACGAGCCGACATCTGGGCGCTTGGTGCCAGCCTGTACGCTCTCCTAACTGGGAAGCCGCCATTCCCGGGCAAAAACCTGCTTGACGTGCATGACCGGATCAAGCTTGGCCCTCCGGAGATCATAGCGGCAATCGCCGACATCGAGCCGGCGCTCGAGCACGTGGTGCTGCGCTGCCTGAGGCGGGACCCAGCCGAAAGATACGCCAGTGTGGTGGATGTGGCCGGGGCGCTCGCGCGTGCCATCCCAGGTCCCGCCGCCAAATATGCAGAACAGGTGCGCCGAACTTTCGAGATCTCGAGTGCAACTGCCGAGGGCGAAGTCGCAGTCGTTGCGCCAGTCAAACCAGACGGAACGTCGATGGCTACGGCGCATTCGTTGACCGCGTCCTGGCTGGAGGCTCCTTCGACACGTCAACGCGTCGAGACGGGGATGCCCTTGTCGCTCTCATCCGAAGTTGATGTGCCATTCGTCCAGCCCAAAAGAGGCCTGCTCGCGGTCATCGCAGCCGTGAGCCTCTTGCTGGCCGGCGGGTTGAATCGCCACGTCGGGGAACGCGCCAGCGTAACAGAGAAGATGAGCACCACGGGTCGCGGCCCAGCGCTGGCGATCGCCGCCGCTAGCGCTCGCCTGGCGGCAAAGAAGCTACCCTCACGTGCTTCCGCCTTCAGCGAGTCATCTCAGCAACTTTTACCACCCTCCATGGGAGTTTTACCGCAAATTGTCGAGGCTCGAGCGACCGCGGCTATGAGGCGGCAGCGGCTCGCCAAGGCAACCTCCGTGCGCGTCGCAAGCCCGACACGAGATCCCCTCGTCGACCCTGACTGATGTTGAGCGACGCTGTTGCGAGTTCCTCATTCCATGTGTTAACTCGAATTGGAGGCCGGAATCGCTTGCGTTGGAGTTGGACGATGTTCCGATTGATGGGGCCAATGCTGATCCTGGCTGCGAGCGCGGCGTCAGGTCAGGAGGCGTCGCTCGGCGACGCGAATCGATTCTTTGCGGAGGGGCGCGAACTGCTTGCGCGCGGCGAATTGGCCGAGGCTTGTCGCAAGTTCGCGCGCAGCCACGAGCTGCTTCCGCGCGCTGGAACCTTGTTGAACCTGGCGGTTTGCCTAGCACGGTCGGGTGAGAATCTGCAGGCGTTTTACCGATTTCAAGAGGCCTTGGACGCGGCCATTCGTGACGGTCGCGCCGATCGCGAAGAGCTCGCGCGCGGCTACCTGGAAGATCTCAGATCCAAGTTGGCTTGGCTGACCATTAGCGTTGAACGAGCGCGGGATGTCCCGGCCCTCACCGTGCTAATCGACGATGTACCCCGCGACACCCTTGGTAGCTCCATTGCGATCGAGCCCGGGCCGCACGTAATCAAGGCGACCGCGCCCGGTCACTTGCCCTTCCAGGCCACCATAGCTGTTGAGGCGGGCGTGTCGCGCAGCATCGAGATCTCTCCGCTCGTCGTGGAATCTCGCGAGGTGCCTGCGCCGTTGCATGAACCCACTGCCACAACGGTTATCGTTCCAGCTCTCGTGCCTCGAAATCTCCTCATCGAGAGCTCTTCGAGTGCAGCTGGGTTCAGGCCGGCGGGTGGCATCCTCCTCGGCGCCGGTGGAGCTGCGCTCGTGGCGGGTGGATTCGCCGGATTGAGGGCGATGCTCGGGGGGAGCGCCCTAAGGCGAGCTTGTCCCGATCTGAAGTGCACGTCCAAGATCGATCTCGAGCGGGCCAACCTGATCAACGACCGCGCGCGAACCGACGCGCTGGTTGCGGACGTGGCGATCCCCGTAGGCCTGGCCGCCGTGGGGGTGGGGCTTTACCTGTGGCTGTCGGAGACACCAAAGAAGCCGCCACGTGGCGAGGCCCGAGGCCCGAACATCGCGGTGCTTTCAAGCGCCTGGCCTTCCTCACTGAGCGCGCAGGTGAGCGGCTCATGGTAGGGCCCAGTGCGGCTCTCAGGCAGATTCTTCGTCTGGGCGTTCTACTTGCCCCGATCGCGACCACTGGGTGCGAGCGGCTGGCGGGGCTGGGCGACCCGGCGGATGCGACGCCGGCACCGAGCTCCAACTCGGCCGGCGTAGGGGGTAGCAACTCGCGAGGCGGAGAAGACGCTGCCGTCGTCGTCGACGCTGGGGCCGGCGCCTTGGATCACGAAAGAGGGGGCAGCCAAGGAGGCAACGCCCCGGCGCCGAATTCCTCGGAGACCTGCGTGTTGGACGCGTCATTACTCGACGAATGTAATTTGCAGTGAGGTGGAGGGACGCTCATGAACATCGATGTCCACATACATTGCTCACCCGGCACGGCTCGGCGCTTGGCCTACGTGGGCCTGACTTTTCTTTGCACTGGCCTCGTCGGTATCGCGCACGCTCGATTGCCCGTGACGTTCGCCAGCGCACAAAAGCTAACAGCGAGTCAGCTCAACGAGAATTTCGCCGACTTGGACAAGCGCCTGTCGGTGGTCGCGACGGCGCTCGAAGCCAAGGCCGAGAGGCAGCAGATTCCGATTATCACCGCGTGGACGCCGTACGTACCCAGCCTGCTGACGAAGGACTACGAGCCCATCGCCAACCAAGCTTCTGTTGGCTTTTACCGGCGAGTTGGAGACTCTCTCGAGGTGCGTATCGTGACGAATTTCAGCGGCGCTCCTCAGCCCAAAACCAAGTCTTGGCATTGGACACTGCCCAATGAATTGCTCATCGACGCCTCCGCAAATGGCATGGCTGCTTTGACGACCATCGGAGGCGGCTTGGCTCAGCAGTCCAACCTCCAAAACTTTGCCCTTGGAGCGTACATCTCCAACCGCGACACCGTCTCGGCTTCTCCAGCCAGCGACTCCGACTTCATCAACGAGACGAGCCCCGTTGCTTTCGACGCTGGTGGACAGGTCACACTCTACTTCACGGTTCCAATCAAAGGCTGGACAGTGACGCAATAGCGTCTCGTATGAGCCTTCAATCGAGCTTCTAGGGACCGACGTTATAGTTTCGAAACGTCATCAGGTTGATGCCTGGCCAGCTGTTTGCCGTGCCGAGGAGCGTGGTGCTGCCAGTGGCGGGATCGATTCTATACAGGTCTGATCCGTCGATCGCGTACAGCCAACCGTTGAAGAACGTGAATGCGGTCGTCGAATACCATCCTCCGCCAAGGTCGGTCGAGCTACCGGTAGAAGGGTTGGCTTTGTAGAGGTGGTTCTGACAAGCGACGTAGAGCGTGGTGCCGTCCGTAGTCATGGCTGAGGTGTCGGACCAATCACCCCCGCCCACTGGTGCGAAAGCGCCGGTGCTAACGTTGACGCGCCAAAGCGCGTCGGCCTGCACTACGAACAGGTCGTTCCCGTCGCCGTTGTTGTTGTGGTTCAAGTAGACCATGGCGTCTTGGTCGGTCCAGGCCTTCGTCCCCAGTTGGGCCACGGCTCCTGTAGATGGGTTCACCTTGTAGAGGCGGTCACCTTGCCAGGCAGTAAGCGACTGGACGACCGTGGAGCCGCTGGTATACGCCCCGTAGGCGAGCAGCGTGGGGCCACTCCATGCAGCATTGGAGACCAGGGTACGCTGACCTTCGTTGCCGCCAACGAACGACAGGTACCAGATGGAATCGTGTTGAACGACGTACGCCCCTAAACCTCCGTCGCTCGCGATCGACGTGAACCCGTTCCAACTGCCGACGATGGCGGTATCTGCCCCGTTGGCCTCATCGACGCGATATAGGTCGCCTTCGTCGCTCGCCCCCGCCGCTGCTTCCGCCGGCCGCCGCATGACGTACAGGTCCGACACCTCGACCGCGTACGCCGAGATGGAGGTGAGCGCCGCGGTAAGAAATACGGCGCCGGCGGTGCGTAAGGAAGCAGACCTCGTCTCTTTAGCCGTTGTCATACGTACTCTCCCTCTCCTCGAGACGCGGGGCGGGTCAAGAGGCCGCGCGTCCGCCGCCTTCCGGAACGCAAGAACGAGGCCATCAATGGCTATCGTAGGTCGCGTCCATTAGAAGCGGGAAGCGGTCAGCAAAGTACAATTTTTCGACTTCGTGGCAGCGCGGAGTCGTCGACACCGCGCTCGCGGTTGTCTAGGTGCAAGACGTTCCACGTCTGGCTTCTGTCTTCTGGCCAGACAACCGTTGAGTCGAGAGCAGGCCAACGCTTCTCGCAGCGTTGGGGGCGGGACGATAGAAGACGTAGTGGGGCGGCCTGCAGAGGCGAGCCATTCCACGCGCACCGCTCTCCAGGACGTTGGCACGACTCATGCTCCGTCACGAAGCAGTCTAAAGCGCGCATGCATTCGCGGACACCGCGACGGCAGCAAGAAAGGTACACCGTATATGAACAAAATTTTCGGCTCGGGAGTCATTGTACTGGCATTGGGCCTGATCACTGCCGCCGCTCAGGCGGCGTCGTTCTGGAGCTCGAATACCAATCTGAAAGTGTCTGAAATCTCCGTGGAGAACAATACCGATACGGCTAGTGCCACGTTCATCCTCTTCAACGCAGCGCTGACGGGATTCACTCACAACTGTTCCGATACCAGCGGCTATTGGGTATTTGGTGGGGACCAAGTGGCCGTTGACTCCATGCGCTCTACCGCTCTTGCGGCGAAGCTTGCGGACCGTCCCGTGAGGGTTAAGTGGATCAACGGAAACTCCGGTTCCATTTCGTGTGCGAGTGGGGGGACAAGTGGAATTCCCGTGGTTCGAGGTCTGATCATCAAGTAAACGCGCCGGTGCAACTTGCGCGTTGCTGCCTCTTCGGGCCCGCACGCGTCGACTTCACGCAGAGTCAAACAAAGGACCTGTCGGCGTTGTTGCGCCGGAATCGGTCCCCAATGGACCTAACGATGATCTGGCCCGAGTTCTGGTTGTCGCGCCGACAGTTGCCTGGATCGACAATCAAAAAATCAAAAGTTGTTATTAAGATGTGCGCCGAGCGACGCCGCAGTGCTGTACCTGCTGCAGCGACTAGCCTCGAAGGGAATAATTGACATGTCTCACTCGTTGAAACGTCGGATAATCGCTCCGATAGGGCTCGCGGGCTCGCTAGTACTTATTTCGGGTTGCGGCTCGAGGCGGGACGGCGCCCGAAGGTGCGAATCCCGTTCTTTAAGCAGCAGCAGGCGAGGACAAATGAAACCACCTCAAGGTGCCCATTTCACGAAAGCCAATTCTCAGGAGAATACTAGGACTCGAACGCTGGTGCCGCGAGCAGCCCAGTCCCACTGGTTCAAGTGCTGGCTTCGGGTTCGCACCGCGGCAGCAATTGGCCTAGCTCTTGCGCCCCTGGGATGCTCCGAGGGCGGCGTCGGCCAGGAGGATCGCGAACTCCGGCTCACTCAGGCACCGATCGTAACCGAGCCGGAAAGCGAACTCTTCGAACCGAATGAGTTCCCGTTGAACGTTTGCTTCCGCAGTAACTTCAACGGCAATACGTCGGATGCGACGCAGTCGGATCGAGACGCAGTCCGAGATCGCGTTCAAGGCGCCTGGGGGAATCTGCCGCGATCAGCCGTTGCGTTCGCGGGCTGGGGCATGTGCCCGGTTGACGACACTGACTACGTGAAGGTTTTCGTCGGCAGTATGGTCACGGGTAACGCCCCGTGGGCCAACGGAACCAAAGCAGGCATTGTTCGGGTGTCGTTGGGCTCGACGATGCATGACGTGTACACGAGCATCCATGAGTTCGGCCACGTCATTGGCATCCGGCACGAGCAACTCCACCCCGACAAGCCACCATCGTGCACATCTCACCAGGCTGGGGAATCGCTAGGAGCCAATGACGAAGTCCTGACCGGCTACGATTCCGAAGCCATCATGAACTATTGCGGGCCGAATGGGAATCGCATCAGCTCGAAGGAGGCCCTCTTTGCCGAGATGGCATACCCGAGCACTGTTCAGAATCACCCAGTCGCCGCCGCTATCGGCTACAAGACCTCCAACGGCTGGCTAGTGCCCGTCGGTAGCACGCTACAGACTGACTGGACACGCCGGGGAGCCTTGCCTGCCGCTCATCCTACCGTCGTCTGGCATGCGGCCGGGTCGAATTTTACGGCACAAACGTGGAACGCGACTGCGGGCTCGTACAACGTTGCCTACGACTTCACCGACTTTCGCGGCACCTCCCATACCAGCGATAGCGAAGTCATCGTGGCGGACACTGCGAAGCACGCCGCCCTCACCGTGACCATTACCTCGTAGCCTAATGACTGAGCCCGCACCGCCCAAAGTGGGAATGCCCGATCAGGGCGGATGCTCAGCATCCGCAAGGTCACTGCGGTCCCTGGTGTGGATGGTGGCCACGCTCGCACTGGCGTCGGTTCTTGCCTGGCCGCGTAGTTCGCTCGCTCACAGTCGCTTTCCTCGTGCGCAAAATTTGCTTCTCAACCCCAGCATTCCCAGCCGGCTCGTTGTGGCCGCAACCTACGGCGTGCTGCTGAGCGACGACCACGGTCGACACTGGCAATATGCCTGTGACGAGGCGTACTCTTCGAGCGAGGATCAGCTCGCTACTACGGTGGGCTCCCTCCCCGACGGTGCCATTGTGGTCACGAACGGCGGCAGCCTTTCAGTCGCAACGAAACAAGGCTGCGGTTTCCACGAGGTACTCGGCGAAACGGACGCTGATGGGGTTCCGTGTTTTACGATTGATTCGCACGGAACCATCGTAGCAGTCGTCGCGTCGTCGTCATCGGAAGGCCAGGCCAAATGGCTGGAGGAGTCCATCGACGGAGGCAGGCATTTCCGACGCATCGGAGCCCCGCTCACGGATTCCCTGCTGTATGCGACGAGCGTGTTCGTCGCTCCCTCGGATCCCAACAGGATCTACGTGAGTGGCGTCGATACGCAGCGTTCTGGGGTTTTGCTCCGATCGGACGACCGCGGTGCATCGTTCGATGTCTCGCTCCTGCCCACCGACGCGATCGCGAAGGAAATCCCGTCCATCACTGCTGTCAGCCCGGTCGATTCCGATGCCGTTTATCTGCGCACGGACGCGTGGATGCCAGTGGACGATCCGGGCATCGAGCTCGCCGGCGACGCATTGCTCTATTCGGATGACGGCGGGCGCAGCTTCAACGAGCTGCTCAGGGTATCGGCCAAACTCTTCGGATTCGCGCTTTCGCCCGCGGGCGACAAAATGCTGGTTGGATATGGCGACCCGCTCCTTGGTGGTGGACGTCTCACCGATCCGACGGCCCTTGGGGCTTACTACGGCAGCGCCGGATCGAGCGAGCTCGCGCAAGTATTCTTCAGCCCCGTGGACTGCCTGACTTGGACCAACGCGGGGATTTACGCCTGCACGTCCGAAGCTGAACTTGGCTTTACGCTCGGCCTATCCGATTCCGCGAGCCTAGAGAGCACGGGAGCGCTCTCGCTGGAGCCGTTGCTGGCGCTCAGGGACAGCAACGTCACCCCCCTGGCGAGCCCTCAATGCGACGCGCATTGGGCGGAAACGTGCGGATCCTGGGGACGCGAGGGTTGCACAACGCGGTCCTCCGCCGACATGACGTGCGCACAGCAGGTAGCTGGTTCGGCCGCTGATGGCGCCGCTTCGGCGTCGTGCAGTGCGGTTTCCGGACGGCCAGCAAAACCGAGTCATTCTCTGACTTTCGTGCTCTTGGGGATGAGCATTTCGCTGATGCGGCCACGTTGGCGCAAGCGACACACCCGCTAGCTCAGCCGCTCTTCCGCACAATCAGCGTGAAGTCATAGAGTTCGTAGTCGTGGAGGAGGGCTACGTTGCGGGAGAAGTGGCGCTTGGCGTAGTCGAAGAGGAAGCCGGGGTCGGCGTAGTAGATATGGGCGCGCATGCGGTCGGCGTCCGAGTACTTGGTGAGGAAGTTGGACGCGAAGCCTTTGGTGCTGAGTTGGTCGAAGCGCGTCAGCGTTTCGAGCACGTACTCCGTCCAATCCTCGAAGGGTGTCTCGTTGCGGATGTTGAAAATACCGCTCGCAACTACGTAGTCGACCTTCGGGAGTGTCGCTTCGTCGCTGCTGAAGGTCCGGGGGCGGGCGCCCTTCTGGTTCTGGCGCGCCAGCTGCACCGCCTCTTCCACGATGTCATAGCCGAAGTAGTCTGCCGAGAGCCCCCTTTGCTCGATGTAGTCGGCGAGGGCCCCGTAGCCCGAGCCGTAGTCCAAGATTGAAAAGGGCGCGCTCGCGTCCACTACGCGGAGCAGCTGTTCGAAGCGCAGCTCTTGCGAGGCGACCGAGTTCCAGTCCACCCCGAGCGGGCTCGAGCCATGTTCAACGATGCAGCGAGTGAAATAGGCTTTGACCGCGGCGAGATCGGCTTCCTTCTTCATGGCGTTTCCGAGATGTATTTCAAGGCTTGATCGCCGGTCATGAACAGGAGATCCAAGATCGTGACGGCCGGGTCGTAGGGAGGGTAGAGCTGCGGGTACTCCGGGTAGTCGTACTGGACGTACTCCAGCCGAATACCATTGGCGTCGAACTTGTCTTGTTCGATGTAGTCCCTGGCCGATGGACCGCTGAGGTAGTGGTCGGCTCCGAGCTTGCGCAGCACCTCGATGATGCGGTCGGTCTTGGTGCCGCTGGCGCCTAGGGTCGAAGAGCGCACGAACTGTGTGTGCTCGATATGCAGCGCGCGGGCGAGCGCGACTGTGAAGTCGATGGTGAAGTCGGCCAGCAAGGTGTCGTGACGGGCGTAGTACTCTTCGAGTAACGATTCGTACGCCTTGAAGTGCGGCGCCTTGGCGTAGTGCTGGCGGAGCGTCTTCTGGTGCTCCTTGTTCCAGGCCTTGTTCCAAATGATGGGTACTTCGTTGATGGCGACGTGTTCGGTGACGGCGCCCTTGGCGCTCACGGGAATGGTCAGCCATTGCTTGCCTTGCGGCGTCTTGACCTGGTTGCGGTTACGCCACCCGTGCTTGTCGTACTGCACGTCGTCGTAAAAGACGAACACGTCGACCTGCCGAATTTGATCGAAGACGCCACGCCATGGAATGTACGAGGGCTGAAGGATCGCGCATTTCATGAAGTTACTCGTCGCTCGTCGTACTTCCGATGGAATAGGGAGGGCGGCCCGACGCTCGTTCGAAGACGCGAGCCAGATACTCGCCGATGATGCCGAGCGCGAACAGCTGAACTCCCCCGAAAATCAGGATCGTGGCGGCCAAGAACGAAAACCCAGGTATGGAGCCCATCACGAAGTACACGTACAACACCTGCAACAGCGCTAAGAGTCCCACGAAGGTGAAGAACAGCCCGATGAGGTTGGCAAAGCGTAGGGGCGCCGTGGTGTAGCTCGTCAGCACGAGCAGCGAGACCTTGACCAGCTTCCAAAACGAATAGTTCGACTGTCCCGCGCCGCGATCTCTCTCGCTGATGGGTACGGCCGCGAAGCGCGTCGTCCCCCAAGACAGTAAGACGTCGACCAACACGTCGGGCCCGTCGAACGTGTCGAAGCCGCGACGCACTTGCGTGCGAATGGCCCGGAACGCGCTCATGTCGCGCACCGTGTTCGCTCCCATCACCCAGGCTACGGCGCGCTTGGTGACCACGGCGAAGAACGCACGCCACCAGCTACGCTTGCGTTGGCTCCAAACACCGTAAACGACGTCGTTGCCTTCGTTCAGCTTGTCTAGCAGCGCGCCCATGTCGTCCGGCGAGTGCTGTAAGTCGTCATCCATGGTGACGGTCGTGGCGTAGCGTGCGGAGCGAATGCCACACAAAGTCGCGTTGTGCTGGCCGTAGTTACGCATCAGCTTGATGCCGCGAACGAACGGAAAACTGTTGGCCAAGCGTTCAATCACTTGCCAGCTGTCGTCGGGGCTGCCGTCGTTTACCAGGATTAGCTCGTGCTTCGCGGCCAACGTGGGCAGGACGCGAGCGAGCTCTGCCACGAGGGGCGGCAGCGTGTTCTCGCTGCGGTACACCGGCACCACTACCGAAATGCCCGCTTCGAGTCGTTCGCGCCGCGCTGAGCGCGGAGCGACGGCGAGCGGCTGGATGCTGGCGTCGGCGCTCATGTGCGTTCGACTGCGTGATTTAGCACGCCCGCGGCTCGCCGATCAATCGGCTCCACTTTGACCAGAGCCTCGCGCGAGCCTTCGCCATTCGTCTTTGTCGCGCCACAAGCTGACGTAGCCGAGGGCCGTGCGCGCAACCTTCATCTTGCTCTTGCCTGCGCGGCGAGAGGTGTCGAGCTTCATGGCAACTTCGGACACGCTCATGCGCAGGTAGACGATCTTGAGCAGCATCTCGATCATGCTCTCGAAGCCCGTGCGCTCGACGATGCCGGGTCCGAAGGCGGCCTGAAGTCGCATGAAGGCAGCGCCGCGGTACAGGCGGAAGAACGAGCTCATCGTTACGATGCCGTGCAACCCCAAGCCTTCTTTGACGAACATGTTCGCCATGTGGCTCAGGAAGACGCGGTAGGCGGTCGTGTTGGCGATGCCGCCGCCGTACAGGTATGGGCTGGCCAGCACCACGTCGAAGCCTTCTTCCGCGCGGGTCAGCATCTGCTGCAACAGCTCGAGCCGCGAGGTGTTGTCGCCTTCGATGGTGACGACCCAATCGCTTTCACGCAGCAGCGGCGCAATGTGACTGAAGCCCGTCGAGAAGGCTCGGCCCGGTCCGCCGTTCACGTCCAGGCGCAGGACGACGAGCGACAAGCCGTGCGCAACGCGCTCCGCCTCGGCGCTGGTGCCGTCGGTGCTGCCGTCGTCGACCAGTATGAAGCGAACCTCGTAGCGCTTGCCGAGCTCCCGCTCGATGTCGGTGCAAGCGGCGAAGAGGCGCTCCATATTGGCCGCCTCGTTGAAGACGGGGATGATGAAGTAAAGCGCAGGCGCGTCACTCATGAGCCAAGTCCAAGGTCGCGATGCCGAGCGCGCGGCGCCGTTCGATTTGCCAACGAATCGTGCGGCGAAGGCCGTCTTCTAGGTCCACCTTCGGCTCGAAGCCCAGCAGCGTGCGCGCGCGGGTGATGTCCGGCACACGCCGCATCACGTCTTCGTACTTGCCGAAGGACTCGTACGGGCGCAGCTTGATTTTGGGCTCCGCGCCGGGGCGCACCAAGCCCCAAATCAAATGGGCCAAGGCCGCGATCGAGATCTCGCGCGTGTTACCCAGGTTGAACACTTTGTTGTCGGCCTCGGGCATCTCGATGCAGCGAATGATGCCGTCGACGTGGTCGGAGACGTAGGTGAACGAGCGCGTTTGCGAGCCGTCGCCGTGGAGCTCCAGCTCCTTGTCGTCGAGCGCGCAGTCGATGAACACGGATTGCGGGCCGCCCCACCAGGTGAGGTTTTGGTTCGGCCCATAGCCGCCGAAGAAGCGCAGCGCGACCACGCGCATGCCATGGCGGTCGCGGTAGGCGAACATCATCTGCTCTTCGAACATCTTGGAGATGGCGTAGGCCCAGCGCTTGACGTCTGGATTGCCGATGACCAGGTTCGACTCTTCCGAGAACGGAACGTTCGGGTTCTTGCCGTAGACGTCGGAGGTGGAGGCGGCCACGAATTTGGCGCCCGCGGCTTGGGCCGCGTCCAGCATGCTCTCGGAGCCGTGAGCGTTGGTGCGTAGGGTGTCCAGGGCGTCCGAATAACGAGGGATCTTGTAGGCGGCCAGATGAACGACCACCTCGCAGCCCTCGGCTAGCGCGCGCATGGTGGGGCGGTCGCCAATGTCGGCTTCATGGAAGCTGTAGGCGGGGTGCTCGAGGAAAGCGGCCATGTTCAAGCGCTCGCCCTGCGAGAGGTTGTCCACGCCCAGCACGGTGTGCCCGCGCTCCAGCAGTGCCTGCGTCAGGTTCGAACCGATGAAGCCAGCGACGCCTGTGACGAGTATCTTCATGACGGGAGTGTCCGCGACTCGAATCTCCAGCTCGGAGCTAGCGAGCGATCCAGCGGGCTACGGGAAAAATCGCAAATTCAGGGAGATTCTGCACAGCGAGACCAGCTAGCCGTTGGCGCCTCAGCGGTCAAGGAGCCGCGCGGAGAATTAGTTGCCGCGGGGGCGCTTGCGTACCAAGAGCGCTACGGGGCCGTCTATTTTGACGTGAAAAGGCGCGACCAAGCGCTCGAACACACCTGACCTGCTGATGAGATCGCTTGCCTCGACCCAAGGCGGCCAGCGGCCCTCTCGACGATCCTGCTTTCGATCACCCGTCAGTACGAAAACGTAGTCGGCCTCTTCAATCATGCGGTCGGCCCAGGCTCGGGGGGTGATGTGCTCAGGGCCCGCTACCTTTGGATCCCAAGCCCAAGGATCGTTGACTAGCGGTTCGATGACGAGTGAGGCCGGGCTGCGATCGGACGGCTGATAGTTGGGAGTGGCCACCCGCAGCTTCAAATCGAGCACGAGCGCGTCGACCAGCGAGGCGTCGTGAAGCGTTCCCCAATGCACGAGGCCGACCGTTGCCCGTTTGCGACCGTTTGCGAGCGCGTCGTCGCGCAGGGCTTCCAGCGCGGCGATGGTCGTCCGCTTGTTGTCGCTGTACGCCTCGTGAGCGGAACGCAGCTGGCCGAAGAACGCCCAGCAGCTAAACGCGCAGGCCATCGACAACACCGCCGCGAAGCTCCCACGATAGAGCAGCGCTGGATCCGGTCGGGCGAAGGGAAAAATCAGGACGAGGAAAACCCCGAACAACGCGGCGGCGCCGTAAGGTTGAAAGGTGGTACCCATCTTTGCGAGCACCACGAGGGGAGCCAGCGCTGCCCACAGCGCGCTCCAGTTGAAGTCGCGGAAGCGCCGCTCCCGGCCCACGAAGCTCGCGGCCAGCGGCCAGCTCAAGACGCAAGCAAGCGTGAGATTTTCGGCCAACGCCATCTTCGGAAACCTGAGCCACTGCCAGATGCCGTCGCTGAACGCGGTGTGGCTCAGGACGCCGGCCGTGCCGTACTGGGTGGGGTAGGCAAGGAGCGTTTGCCAGTTGCTGCGCACGAACCAGCCGCCGGTCGCGAACGCGGCGCAAAACACGAGGAAGCCGCCCTGCAATGACGTCAGTATCTCTTGCTTCGAGCGGCGCCAAAAGCACGCCACCACGTAGGGCAGCATGGCAGGTAACACCACGCCCAACGTGTACACACGACCCATGCACAGAAGCCCAAGAAACACGCCGACCAGCACCGTCGGAATCACGCGTTGGAAGTGGTTGCTCAGCACCGCCCAGCACAGGGCGCTCGTGCCCAGCATGAAGCCGACCAAATTGGGGTCCATGCTGGTGATGCCGTAGGCCGTCGTCGGCAAGAAGGGGTTGGCGATCACGTACGCGACCGTGACGATGGCAGCCGTGGACCACTTGCGTATCCGTGACCAGATCAGGGTGTATACGGACAGGGCCATGGCGATGAACCAGACGCCGTTAAGGACGACGGCCATAGCGGGGCGCAGAGGCAGCCAACCGCGCAGGTACCACGCGGCCAGGGTGTGGAGTACGTAGACGTTCGTGCCCGAGTCCGAAGAATGCAGCGGTGCGGGATGCTTGAGCACCCGCCGCAGCGAGACGTCGTCTTTGCCGCTCACCACCAGCGCCGCGCTCATCAAGTAGTAGGAAGTATCCGCCGCGACCAAGCGCCGTTCGTAGTAATGATCGCTCGCGCGAAAGGCGGCTCCCAGTAGCCCCAGCGAAAACAAGAGCACGATCAGAACGCCCGGCAGCGCCCCGCGCGAGAGCGCGGCCAGGCGCGGCACCTGAGGTAATTTGACGAAGCGCGTCAGCTCTTGGATGCGCACGGATGCTCGAAAACTCCAAGCTCCTGGCAGCGCCTGGGTGCGAAGTGCTCGGGGCGGGTTGGGTCGCTCCCTAGCACGCCACGGGGCGTAACTCTCCTCCCGAACCGTGTCAATCGCGAACAGGGCGAGGTTAGCGCGGGATCCGCTGTTCGCGCGCGACTGGGTTTGCGCTAATGAACCGGCAGGCAACCGAGCATGAAAGTAGTTACCGTCGTCGGCGCGAGGCCGCAGTTCGTCAAGGCCGCCACGGTGAGCGCGGCCATCGTCGCGGCGCAGGCGCGCGGCGTCGCGCTCGAAGAGGTCATGGTGCACACCGGGCAGCACTACGATCCGAACATGAGCCAGGTTTTCTTCGATCAGCTGCAGGTGCCGCGGCCGAAGTACAACCTGGCCGTGGGCTCCGGAGCGCACGGCGCCATGACCGGGAAGATGCTCGGCGCGGTCGAGCAAATTCTGGTCGACGAAAAGCCCGACTGGCTCCTGGTGTACGGTGACACGAACTCGACGCTCGCCGGGGCGCTGGCGGCGGCCAAGCTGCACGTGCCGGTGTGCCACGTGGAGGCGGGCCTGCGCTCGTTCGACAAACGGATGCCGGAAGAGGTAAATCGCATCCTCACCGACCACGTGTCGGAGCTCTTGCTGTGCCCCACCCACGCCGCGATCGCGAACCTGAAGAGCGAGGGCGTTTCGCGCGGGGTGCACCACGTGGGCGACGTGATGTACGACGCCGCCTTGATGTTCGCGAAGGTGGCGGGGCCGGCCGCCGACGTGCTCGCGCGCTACGGCCTGCGCGCCAAGAGCTTCTTGCTCGCCACCGTGCATCGCGCCGAAAATACCGATGACCCGGCGCGGCTCGACGGCATTCTGACGGCGCTCGCTAACCTCGCGACCAGCGCCTGTCCCGTATTCTTGCCCCTGCATCCGCGCACGCGGGCCACGCTCCAGAGCCGCGGCCTGCAGGCGCTGCTGGAGCGAAACCCGGCCCTGCTGACCGTCGAGCCCATACCGTTTCTGGACATGATCGTGCTCGAGCAGCAGGCCAAGCTGATCTTGACCGACTCGGGCGGCGTGCAGAAGGAAGCATACTTCCAGCGCGTGCCTTGCATCACCTTGCGCGACGAGACCGAGTGGGTCGAGACGGTCGAAGCGGGTTGGAACCAGCTCGCCGGCGCCGATCGCGCGCGCATCGAGCAGGCGGTGGCGAAGGCGTCGCCGGGGCGCGCCATCGACGAATACGGGGCCGGTAACGCAGCGGAGCGCGTGGTGGAGCTACTGCTCGCACGGCCTGCGTAGCTGAGCTAGCGTCCGCGGCCGTGATGAAGCTCGCGTGCGTCCCCGTTTGTAACTATTTCACCAGCGACAGCCGCGTGAAACGCACGTGCCTGTTCTTGATGAAGCACGGCTACGAGGTTCACGTGCTGGCCATCGGCCGCGCGGACCTACCCGATTACGAGGTGCTGGAGGGCATGCACGTGCATCGCTACCGCTCGGGTAGCGACAAGACCATCCGCCGCGGCGTGAACTTGACGGCGCTGCGCGCGTTCGAAGCATACTTTAGAGGCTGCGTGCAGTGGGTGCGGCGAAACCGACCGAGCGTGATCCACTACAACGACTGGAACACGTTGTTCGTGGGGCCGTTCGCGCGCTTTCCGCATCGGTCCATCTACGACATGCACGAGCTCTTCCAAGACCTGGACTATCTCGATTTTCCGAAGCCCATCAATCGCTTGGTGGCCGGCGTCGACCTCTTGGGCTTGCGTCACGCCGAGGCGGTGATCTGCGTGTCCAAGCCCATCGCCGAAGAGATGCGCGCGCTCACCGGCAAGCCCGTTTACGTCGTGCGCAACGTGCCCGAGCCCCGTTTCAGCGCGGGCCCCGGCCGCCAAGACATCGTGGCGCGCCTGCGCGATGGCCGAAAGCACCTGATTTACCTGGGTTGGCTGCAGAAGCAGAAGGGCGCCGTGGACATGCTCGAGGTGCTCCAGCACCTACCAGCGGAGTATGCGCTCGATTGCTTCTCGGGCGTCTCGCCGAAGAACGCGTTCTTTCGCGAAGCGGCGGAGAAAATGGGGCTGAGCGACCGCGTACACGTCTGGGACCGAGTCCCGATCGAAGAGCTGTACGCCAGCATTCGCCACGGCTTTGCCGGCATCAGCTTCTTCGTGCCGCAGTCTCGTATCTACGAGTATGCGCTGCCGAACAAAGTCTTCGAATACATGCTGGCGGGCCTGCCGGTGATCGTATCGCAAGCGCGCGCCCAGGCGGAGCTCATGGAGGAGACGGGCTTTGGTCTAGTCGTGGACATTGGCAAGCCCCAACTGGTGGCCGAGCGAATCTTGGCGTGGGCCCCGCCCACCGTCTCGCGCGAGCTCGTCGAACGCCACGGCCTGACCTGGGATCAAGAAGAAGCCGAGCTCGAGCGCGTCTACCGCGACCTGCGCATCATCGCTTAGCCGCGCTGAGTGGTGGCGCTTGGGGGCTCGGGGTGTTCTGGGGGGCCGTGGTGGGGCCCTGGAATCTTTACGGGAGGTCGGGAGATCGGGAGCGAGAATTTGGGGGTTTTGAACCCGCGACCCGCCGCGGGGAACCTGCGCAGGCGCCTCCCGGCATCGAGCGACTCGAACCCAAAACCTCTCGCCCTCCCGATCTCCCGATCTCCTGCAACATCTGGAGACTTTCAGCGCTTGAGGTCTGGCGCACGTGCCTCCCGGCATCGAGCGACTCGCACCCAAAAATTCTCGCCTCCCGATCTCCCGATCTCCTGCAACATCTCGCGACTTTCAGCGCTTGAGGTCTGGCGCAGGTGCCTCGCGGCATCGTGCGACTGGCTCAGCAAGCCCGGCCGCTGAACAGCAGCCTTCAGCGGCGTTTGTTTTTTGGCTCGCAGTGCCACAATTTGTGGAGCTCTTCGCCGATCTCGAAGCGCTCTACGTTGCTGCAGTTTTGGCGGGTGGCGCGTTCGACGGAGGCGTCTTTCTTGCGGTCGGTCAAGAGGATCCAAAAGTCGTCGCCTCGCTTCGATAGCTTGCGGACGCTGCTGGAGAGGTTATTTCCCGAGCACTTGGCCGTGAAGCGCTTGCGAATTTGGGGTGAGGTTTTGGCCTCGGCGCGCACGTCGTAGCCCGTGTAGTACTTCCAGGGGCGGCAGCTGGAGTTCTCCATCAGCACGACGGTGCGCTTCGACTCGGCGGGGCTCTTCAGCAGCGTGTCGAACACGTCGTTGAACTGGCCCGCCCGCGCGAAGGTACCCTTGCGAAACCAGTCGGGCCGGAGCAGCAGCGGGGGCGCCAGCATCAGCGCGCAGCCGAGCGGCAGCAGCACGCGGGCAAGCTGCGGGCGGAGGCTGGTGGCCGCGTCCAACCCGTAGGCAGCCAGGAACAGCGTGAATGGCACGATGCCAGCGTTGACGCGGAAGGCCCCGGCGGGCCAGCGGCCAATCAGGTTGAACAGAGTCATTACCCAAAGGGGTGACCATAACCAGACCAGCTCACGCAGGCGGCGCTGCCGAATCAGCCAGAAGATTCCGAGCCCGTGCAGCGCCCACCAAAAGTACCGATCGGCGTCGGCCAGGCGGAGCAGCGTGGGCTCGCTGAGCTTGGGCGCCACCCAGCGCTCACGGCCGTAGCCCGGCAAGGCCGCCACGGCGCCGTACTTCTTGATGCTCCACGAGGCGCGGCTCTCTTCGGTGTTGGGGGCGTAGAAGACGTCGTACTTGTCGCCCCATTTCTTCTCTTTCTTGCCCTGATCCATGTGCCGCCACGTGGTGACGTAGATGGTCATGATGGTGGCGACGCAAAGCACGGCCGCGCCGCCCAGCACCGCCAGCTGGCGCAGCTGCCTGGACTTTACGGCGTCCCACGCCAACACCCCGAACAGCGCTGGGTAGACGAAGATGATGATGATCGAAAAGAAGAACCCCGCCCACGCCAGGCCCAGCAAGAGGGCCAAGCTCCGTTTGCTGGGGCGTTCGCGGAAGCGCAAATAGGACGCGAGCAGCACCGTCAGCACGCCGAGCTCGACGCCGTACTGCTTGAACTCCACCGCCATGCTGAGGGCCGCGGGGTGAGTCGCCATGATGGTCAGTACGGCCAGGCGGGTCAGGCCCGAGCGGAACAGCTGACTCGCGATGTAGGGCGTAGCAAGCAGGCTCGCGAACGACGCGACGATGGGCAGCGCGCGGAAGGTGAGCTCGCTCGGGCCGAGCCAGGTGACGAGCCCCTTCGTGAGGAGCAGAAAGCCAGGGGGCCGGAACGCCTGGGTCAACACCGGGCGCGTCAGCGTCTTCCACGCCCAGTAGGCTTCGTCTTCCCACATGGTGGAAGGACGAATGGCATACAAGTAAATGCGGAGGAAAATCCCCAAGCCGAGCGCGCCGATCATCGCTAGCCGGAGCGCGCGCTGCTCGGTGTTAGACCCTAATCGCTCCCACATCTGCCTAGGCGAGCTACTCACTTCTGGCGAGGGGCGCAAGCCATTGCGGACCCGTTGGGCGTTTGCCGCGCTGGCTCCGGGCGGGCATTTTGTCTAAGCTCCCGCGACTTTTCCTGCTCATGTTGCCGCGGTTAGCCGTTCCTCCCCGCGTCCAGCACCTGCTGGGCGGCCTCGCGGCCACCATCGTGTGCGGCGTTGGTGCGTATCTGTTCGGCACCGCGGTCGACGCACGCTACCCGGTGAGCGAGTGGCTGGTGTGGCGGCTTGCTCCGGTGTGGGGCTACACGCTGCTCTTCAACGTCAGCGCGGTGGCGTTCGGCTCGTTCTTGCTGCGGAAGCTCTTGGGCGGGCGCGACTTGCCTGCGCTCGAGCGGCTGCTGTTCAGCATGGTGCTGGGGCTGACGGCGTTCGTGCTCGTCTGGTACGTCCTGGGGTTCGTCGGGCTGTTCAAGGTTTCGACGGCCGTCGCGGTTCCGCTCGCGTTTTTGACCATCGGCGCCACGGACGCGCGCGCTCTTTCGCGCGAGCTTTTGGCTTGGCGAGCCAGTATTCCTGCGCCAAGCACGGTGCAGCGCGTCTTGGGGACGCTGGCGGCCATGGGCGGCGCGGTGGCGTTGTTCTTTTTGTACCTCGAGGCGCTCGACGTCTCGGTCATGAATTTCGACGCGATCTGGTACCACTATCCAGCTGCGCAGGACTACGCGCGTATCGGTCGCATCGTGCCGTTTCCGGGCGAGCACCACCGCGCGTTTCCGCACCTGACCAGCATGCTGCACACGTGGGCCTTGCTGGTGCCCAAGCTCGAGTACCTGCCGCAGCATTGGATGCTGTCGCTGCACCTCGAGTACACGATCGTGGTTTGGCGCATCGTGGGCGGCGCCGCGCTCGCGCGTTGGCTGCTCGGCGGTCGTGACGTGCGCGGGCTGTGGGCGGGCTTCTTTCTGTTTCCCTCCATCTTCGTCTACGACCAATCCATCGGCGGCTCGGCGGATCACTTTTTGGGTTTCTTCGCCGCGCCCGTGCTCTTGGCCGCCGCGCGCGCGCTAAAAGCGTTCGATTGGCGCTGGTGCGTGCTGCTGGGGGTGGCGCTGGGCGGGCACCTGCTCGTGAAATACCAGGCTATCTACCTGGTAACAGGGGTCGGCGTGGCCGTGCTGGCCCGGCTGCTGTTCTTGATCGCTCGGCACCTGTACCTTCGTTGGACGGGCTGGGCCGAGCCGGGCCGCTCGTTTTGGCGACCTTTGGCCGTGGGCGCGGGCGCAATCTTGCTCACGTTGGTGCTGGTCAGCGCGCCGCACTTCGGCAAGAACGTCGTCTTCTACAAAAACCCGGCTTACCCCTTCGCCCAGCAGGTTTTCAAGAGCAGCTCGCCCAAGCGCATGCCCGGGTTCTACGAAGAGCTCAAGGGCACCAATGTGTTCTCGCCGAAAGAGAGCGGCGTCGCGCGCCAGGTCTGGGCGTTCAAGAAGGTGTTCACGTATTCGCTGACGACGGCCAACCGTGGGCTCACCCAGCGACGGCCCTACATGGGCTCGTTGTTCTCGCTGCTCTTGCCGTGCGCGCTGCTGTTGCCACGGCGTAAGCGCATGCTGGGCGTCGCAGGAGTGCTCACGATCGCCTTCATGCTGTGGGCCAACACGGCGGCCAACGATCGCTATTTGCTGGCCTTCTACGATGGCTGCATCGGCATGGCGCTGGCGCTCATGGTCAGCGTGTGGGAGCTCGGTTGGACGGCGCGCGTGGGGCTCGTGCCGCTAGTTGGCCTTCAGCTCATTTGGGGCGGCGACGCCATGCTGTTTTACGGTCGCAAAGAGCTGGAGGCGGCCCTCGACCTGATCGGCCAAGGCTATGGCGGCAACTACGACGAGCGTCGCTTTAGGGAGCGGACGTCGCAGCTCGAGGTGACGCGGGCGACGCCCAAAGACGCGATCATCTTTGCCCGCAACTACAAGGGGCTCCTGGGGCTCGACCGCACCGTGCTCAGCGACATTCGCGCGGCGACGAACTACACCACCTACTCGGGAGTGAAGGACGCGCGCGAGCTGTACGACATGCTGAAAGAGCGCGGCGTCACCCACTTGCTCTATCCGCCCGGCACACGCAAGCCCGCGCGTTGGAACAACATCGTGCTCTTCGACGAGCTGTTTGCCCATTACACCGAGCATGGCCGGCGCTTCGGCAAGCTGCGGCTGGCGGAGCTGGCCAAGATGCCACCCCCGCGGGTGGGGAAATATTTGGTGCTCGTCTCCGGCCTGCGCGAGTACCCAGAAGGTATCTATCGCGTCGAGCAACTGGACGTCGATTCGGGGGCGCCTCAGCTCTTCACGCCCAAGCCAAAGCCCCTGGAACGGCTGCGCGCCAACACCGCCGCCGAGCAGATGGCCGACGTCAGCGCACTGGCCGTTGGTCGCGGCCGCCTACCCAAGGCGCTCACGCCGGACATCATGGCCCATTTCGAGCTCATCGAGCGCCTGGAAGGCGACCACGTGTACCTACGCAAGGCCGCCGCCGAGGCCCCCGAGCCCGGCAACGACTCCGCGTCCGATGGCGGCTCCGAGCGCGGCCACGACAGCGACCCCGAGTAAGGGCTCGCGGCACGGCGTGGCCTCAACTTTCGGCGGCCCCGCTAGTTCGCTACCGAACTGCTACCGAACTGACTTCGGAACGGGAAGGCCTCTTCACGTCGCAAGAGTCAGTTCGCTACCGAACTGACTTTTGAGAACCGGAAGGGCTCTTCACGTCGCAAGAGTCAGTTCGCTACCGAACTGACTTTTGAGAACCGGAAGGGCTCTTCACGTCGGAGAGCTCAGAGGAGGATGTGATGAATCTTGAGCGATGGCGAACCGATACCGAGCTGATTTTTCAGCCCAGCAGGCCCCGAGCCCCCAAATTCTCGCCTTCCGCCCTTTCGACCTTCCTGTGAAAAAATCTCGAGAGCCGCGACGACGTCTACGAAGCTTGCAAGCTCGCGACGAGCACGCGGGAGCAAACCAGTCTGAGGGACCCTCCCTAACGCGGAGGCGTGAACGTGGGACGCGGCATGCCTTCGAGCAGGAAATTCGTGAACCATTCGGCGACGTCCACGTTCTCGCTCAACAGCCGCTGATGGCCGGGAGCCAGCAGCTGGCGCAGGTTCGGCTCGGCGAGCCAGCGGTCGAGCTGAGCCATGAAGTCTTCCACCTTGTCTTGCTTGAAGGCGTACATGAGCCCGTAGCGGTGCTCGTACTCCTCGAGGTACGAGAGGCGGCCGGCCCACGTGGACAGGTGCAGGTTGGGCGTACCCAGCACGGCGGCTTCCGCCGCGACGGTGCCGCTGTCGCTCACCAGCAAATCGGCGAACGCCAGCGCGTCGTGCAGACGATCGGGCGGGAGCGGGAAGCGTAGCGCGCTGTGCTCGGCGGGCAGGTCGCCTTCGGCGGTGATGAAGACGCGGCCGTGCGCGCGCAGCTTGGCGATCAACGTGCGGTTGGCCTCCGCGCTGATGCCGCTCTCGCCGCCATCATGGCTGGCCACGTTGGCCACGATGCGCACGATGAAGAAGCGCTCGCCCGGCGCCACCCCCAGCTCCGCGCGCACGGCTGGATCGGGCGTGAAGTGGTTGGGATGGAGGTAAGCGCTCTGCTTGTAGCCGGGATACTTCACGTGACGCCGGCCGTAGTTTTCGTCCAGGCAGCGCGGCGTGGTGATGATGTGAGCGAAGGGCGCCGCCGACCAGAAATGGATGCCAGCCGAGCGCCCATTGTCGGTGTCGAACACCGACGGAATGCCCAAGAGCCGGCCCGCCTGAGCGCCCGCCGGGTTGCGCGTGGCGATCGCGTCGGGCTTGAAATCGCGCGCGATGCGGATCAGCGCGGCGTCGCGGCTCAAGAGCTCGCCCGCTTGCGCCAGGTAGCTCTTCTTGCCCGAGCGCCCCACCGTCTCGAAGGGAATGCCCAGGCGCTGCAAGAGCCCGGTGGTGACGTCTTTCTCGCGGGCGACGACGCGCGTGCGGTGACCGCGCGCTTCGAGCGTCCGGATGACGTGCTTGAAGAAGTGCACGTGCGCAGGGTGGACGACGTCGAACAGCACTTTCATGGGCTCACCTTTGAACGATTGCGAAGTAGCAGCAAGAGCTCGTGCTTGGCGAATTGCCAGTCGAGTAGGAGCGCGAGGGCGGGCACCAGCCCGCACAGCGCGAGCCGGATGACGAACGGCGTCGTTTGGGGGATGACGACCAGCGCCGTAGACACGAGCAGCACCAGCGAAATCGCCGCATAGCGGAACGGCACTGCCTTTACGGCGCGCGCCATACCTACCGTGAACAGCATGTTGAACACCATGGCCACGGTGGTGGCCCAACAGGCGCCGAGCGCGCCCCAGCGCGGGATCCACCACACGTTGAGCACGACGTTGATCACCGCCGCCGGCAGGGACGCCAGCCAAATGCGCGAAGAGCCGCTCTCGCTGCTGAGCATGGTCGCCCCGGCCGTCTGCGCGCCGGTGCGATAGAGCGTGCCCAAGCACAGCACCGAGGTCACGGCGGCGGCCGTTCCGTAGCCGCCGGGCGTGATCAGGCCCACGACCTCGGGGGCTGTCAGCGACAGCAGCGACACGAACGCGGCCATGCCGGCCATGCTCCAAAACGAGAGGTGCCGAACGCTCTCCCAGCTGCGGGCGTCGTCTTGGCTGGCCGCCTTGAAGAAGAACGGCAGCCAGGCGCGCTGCATACCGAGCCCCAGCATCATGGCGCCCGACGCGATGCGCGAGCCGACCGAGTACACGCCGGCGGCCTCCAGCCCTTGCCCTTCGGAGCCGGCCAACATGAATTTGTCGAGCGCTTGAAAGACGTAGGCCGCGGCCAGGTGCGGCATCAGCGGGATGCCGTAGCGCAGCACGCGCCGGAGCAGCGGCCAATCGAGCATCGGGCGCAGCCCTTGGGGTAGGCGGCGCGCGAGCAGGAAAGTCGTCAGCCAGTAAGACAGCGACGCCGAGAGCAAGAGCGCGGTGACGCCCAAGTCCGTGAACAGCAGCAGCGGCACGCCGATCACCACGTTGAGGCCGGTGCGCAGCGCTTGGTACAGCGTGTGGGTGCGGGCCTGGCCTTGCACCTGCAGGTACGCCGACAAAGACTGAAAAGCCGACGAGCCGGCGACGGTGGTGAGCGAGCACAGACCCAGCGGCCACAGCGGAATGCCGCCCATGAGCTGGCCCGTCCAGGGCCAGAGCAGCGCGCCGAGCAGCGCAAATCCCATGCCGCTGAGCACCATCCACGTCGTCATCGTCGACACGAGGCGGAGCTGCGCTTCTGGCTCTTCGCGCAGGTCGGTGCCGATTTTGACCAGCGTTTCCATGCCGCCGGCCATGGTCAAGATGACCAGCATTTGCACGAGCTGCTCGAGCACGCCCAGCGCGCCGTAGTCCTCTTTGGACAGCTTGCGCAGGTAGAGCGGTAGCAGGATGAGATTCGCGAATCTCGTCGCTGCTATGCCCAACGTGTAAAGCGTCGTCTGTTTGACGAGCCGTAGCCCGGCTCGCCCTTGCTCGGCCACGGGCGGCTCCTCAGCCGAGAGACTTCTTCACGGCTTCGACGACTTTGTCTTGGTCCGCTTCGCTCAAGTAAGGATGCATGGGCAGGCTGATCACCTCGCGCGAGGCCTTCTCCGACTCGGGCAGCTCGCCCCAGGCCGAGGTGCCGGCGAACACGGGCTGCTCGTGCAGGCACTTCGGGTAATAGACGGCGCTGGGAATGCCGGCTTCCTTGAGCTTGGTGCCCAGGCCGTCGCGGTCTTTCACGCGGATGGTGTATTGCGCGTAGACGTGGCTGTTGCCGGCCATCACTTCGGGCACCACGCAGTGACCACGGAGCAGGTCCGAGTAGCGCGCGCCGATGCGGTTACGCTCCGCCACTTCCCAGGCAAAGTGCGGCAATTTGCCGAGCAGCACGGCCGCTTGCAGGGTGTCGAAGCGGCCGTTGGTGCCGACCATGGTGTGGTGGTGCCGTTTCTCGCCGCCGTGGGTGCGGATGGCCTTGATTTTGGCGGCCAGCCCGTCGTCATTCGTGAACAGGGCGCCGCCGTCGCCGTAACAACCCAGGGGCTTGGCCGGGAAGAAGCTGGTGCTGCCGATCAACGTCACGCCGCAGCTCTGCTTGCCGTTCTGGGTGGCGCCGAAGCTCTGCGCGCCGTCTTCGATCACGGGGATGCCGTGCTTGGCGGCGATGGCGTTGATGGCGGCGTAGTCCGGCATTTGGCCGAACAAGCTGACCGGCATGATGGCTTTGGTGCGCGGCGTGATCGCGCTCTCGAGCTTGGCCACGTCCAGGTTGAAGCCCACGGGCTCGATGTCCACGAACACCGGCTTGGCGCCCACCAAGGGTACGACCTCGGCCGAGCTGATCCACGTGAACGCGACCGTGAGCACTTCGTCTCCGGGGCCGATGCCCAGCGCGCGCAGGGCGATCTCCAGGCTGTGCGTGCCGCTGGAGGTGGTGATGGCGTGCTTCACGCCCACGAAGCTGGCCAGCTCCTTTTCGACCTCGGCGATCTCGGGGCCCATGATGAACGCGCCGTGCTCGAGCACGGCGTGCATGCGGCCTTCGATTTCGGCCTTGTAGCGTTGGTGCGGCGTCTTCAGATCGATGAATTGCATGCTCAGGCTTTCAGCTCGTCGTAAGTTTTTTGGCCAACCCGTAGGGCGTCCGGCAGCGGCGCGTCTTCGTCCAGATCCAGACACTTCAGCACGCCGGGCGATGTTTCACGGTATTTGAGCCCAGACTCGGGGCACACCATCACGCCGTCGGGGCCCGCCTTCAAGCGGTGACCGTGGCGGCTCATCCAGCCCTGCTGGCGGGCGGGGTTGCCGACCATCAGCGCGTAGTCGGGCACGTCTTTGGCGACCACCGCGCCCGCGGCTACGAACGAGTAGCGGCCGAGGGTGATGCCACACACGATGGTCGCGTTGGCGCCGATGGTGGCGCCGCGGCGGAACACCGTGCGCTCGTACAACGAGTGGCGGTTCACCTGCGAGCGCGGGTTCGTCACGTTCGTGAGCACGCAAGACGGGCCGAGGAACACGTCGTCTTCAATCACCGTGCCTGTGTAGATGGACACGTTGTTCTGGACCTTGACGTTGTTGCCGATCACGACGCCGCCCGCGACGTTCACGTTCTGGCCGAAGATGCAGCGCTCGCCGATCTCGGCCTTGCCCATGACGTGACAGAAGTGCCAGATTTTGGTGCCGGCGCCGATGTTGGCCGCGCTGTCCACGATGGCCGTGGGGTGAGCGAAGAACGCGCGCGCAGGGGCCGCGACTTGCGGCGTGATGGCCTCGCCGCCCGCTTCCAAGCTGCGCTGCGCCATGTCGAGCACCTGCAGCACGCGCAGGCCCTCTGGGCCGTCGGTGCGGGGACGCGTCTTCTCTCGGCAAGCGGTGAGGAAGTGATCGCACTCGGCCTTCAATGGCTCGCCCTCGGGCACCACCACGGCCTCGCCCGTGACCTTCAGCGGCACCGGGTCTTGCCCCTTCTGCCAGCTCAGGTACTTGCGATAGAGCGTGAGCTTTTCCGCCCACGGCTTGGTGTCGTCGAACACGGCCATGCCGTCGGTGCCGACGATGGTGAGCTTCTGCTCCTTGAACGGGTTCAGCCAGGTCACGTAAATCTGCGCCATCACGTTGCCGGAGAAGCGCATGACCGTGAGGGTCGAGTCGGCCACGTTGCTGCTCAGGTAAGCGTTGCCCATGCAGCGCACCGACTCGGGCACGCGATCACCCAGCAGCGAGAGGATGACGGAGATGTCGTGCGGCGCGAAGCTCCAGAGCGCGTTCTCTTCCGTGCGGAACTTGCCGAGGTTGAGGCGGTTGGAGGTGATGGTCAGGATCTTTCCGAGCGAGCCTTCGGTCACCAGCTCGCGCAGCTTGACCACGCACGGGTGGTATTGCAGCAAGTGGCCGACCATCAGCGTCTTGCCCAGGCTGTCGGCCAGCTTGACCAGCGCCTCGGCGTGATCGAGCCGCAAACAGAGCGGCTTTTCGACGTACACGTCTTTGCCGGCCTTGAGCGCTGCTTCGGCCAGCTCGAAATGCAGGGCGGCGGGGGCGGCGATGGCGACTTTGCTGATCGAAGGGTCCGCCAGCACGTCAGCGTAAGAAGACGTGGTGCGGACCTGGGGATACTGCTTCTTGATGGCGTCGACGGCCGCCGGGCTGGCCTCGCACACCAGGCCGAGCGCGCCGAGGGCGTCGAACGCCCGCGCCAGATTCTTCCCCCAGTGCCCCGCGCCAATCAGAGCCACATCACGAACGACAGGATTATTTTCGGGCATTTACTAGCCTTTTCCCTACACCGAGGGCGGGCGAACCATGCACCAGAAAAACCCGCTCGTCCACCGGCCCCCCGGCGGCCGAGGCCCAGTGCGCGAGCCACCCGGTTGCCCCGCGCGGCCGCCGCTCTTTTTTGGCAACTGCCGCCGTGTCCTGCCGATGAGGGGTCTGATTTCCAAGCAAGGAGTAAAGGGCAGATGACGACACGAATCGGTACCGGGGGTCCGGCAACGGGGGTTTCAGCCTCGCCCAGCGCGGCGAGGGTCACGGCCGCGCCTGCTCGGCCCTTCAGGGCGATGATGAGCGCGGGCGCGAACGCGATCTTGAGCGGAGCCGAGCAGGCCGTCACGCGCTTGCCCGGCGGTCCCATTCTGGCGGCCGCCTTGCGCCCCAGCGCCGGAGACGTGGGGCCCGCGCAGACGAGCGGCGCGGTGGCCAGCGCTGTCGGCTCGACCTCGCCCGAGGGCGCGGCCGGCACGGGCGGAGCGCCCGGGGCCGTCGGGGCCGGCGGCGAAAATGGCGGCGTCGAAGCCGCGCTGAATCAGAGCGCCAACCAGAACCTCTACTTCATCGAGATTCAGGAGCGCATCAGCGCCGAGAGCCGTAGCTACTCGGCCGTCTCGAACGTGCTCAAGGCGCGCCACGACACCGTAAAAAACGCAATCGGTAACATCCGTTGATCGGCTAGAGTTGCGCGGTTCCCATGAGTATCGACGGCATCGGCAAGCGCGGCGGCGTCACTCCGGGAGGTCTCGCTCCCGGAGCCACTCCGGCGCAAAGCGCGTTCGAGGTGGGCGGGCCGGAGGCGGCCAGCCCCCCCGTCGCCGCGGCGGGCGAGGGCGATGCCTTCTTGGCTCTCGAGCGCGGCGAGATCAGCGTCGAGCAATACCTGGACGCGCGGGTCGAGAGCGCGGTCGCGCCGCTCTTGTCGCGTTTATCGCCCGAGCAGCTCGAGCTCGTGCGCTCCGAGCTGCGCTCGGCGTTGACGACGGATCCAGTGCTGGTCGAGCTGGTGCGGAAAACGACGAGCGGCGCCGCCGGCGGATGAGCTCGCCACTATTTCGCTGGCTGGTCGCCGCGCCGTTGCCGCTCGCCCGTCTGTTGGAGGAGCATGGCCTGACGAGCGCGCTCGGCGACGGGCGCGTGTTCGTCGACGGCGTGCGGGCTGCGAGCGCTCAAAACGAGCTGAGCGTGGGCGCACGGGTCGAAGTGTTTGCGCCGCGCCCTCGCGCCGACATCAGCCTGCTGGGAGAGGAAGACGACGTGTTCGCCGTGCACAAGCCCGCGGCGCTGCCCACCGAGCCCGATCATAGCGGCGCCGATTGCGTGCTGCTCCAGCTCGCCCAGCTGCTGCGCGTCGAGGTGACCAATCTGTTCGCGGTGTCGCGCCTCGACGTGGGCGTGAGCGGCGTGCTGCTCGTCACGTTGGGCGCGCGCAGTCGCGAGCGGCTGCTCGCGGCCCGCGCCACGGGGCAGCTACGCCGCCGTTACGTCGCGCTCTCGGCGGGCGTACCCGCGCCAGCGGAGGGCGATTGGCGCGCGGCCATCGGCGGTAAAGGCTCAGGCAAGCGCGGCGTCGACGGGCGGGACGCGCAGAGCGCCCACACTCACTACCGCGTGGTGGCGAGCGCCAACCCGGTCGCGCGCGGCGGAGCCGGCACGGCGCTCTTGGCCCTGTCGCCCGTGACGGGCCGGACCCACCAGCTGCGCGTACACTCGGCCGCGCACGGCGCGCCGCTGCTCGGCGACCGGAAATATGGCGGCCCGCCACGCATGACCAGCGCTGACGGCTCGGTCCAGGCTTTCTCGCAGATCTTGCTGCACGCGGCCTGGGTGCAATGGGGGCCGGCCGGGCAATTGCGCCGTGTCACGTCCGAGCCAACGGCCGCGCTTCTGGACGCTTGGGCTGCGCTCGGCGGTGACTTCGCCGCGATCCAGCGCGCGCTCGACTGAGCGGCTCGCTGGGGCTACGTTCGCTCGCCTTCCGCGATGCCCGCTCCTTATTTCTTCCAACGCTCGGCTCTCGTCGCGCTCTGCGTCGTGCTCGCGCCGCTGGCCGCGGCCGCTTGCTCTTCGGCGCGCTACTCCACCGAGCCAGGCGCGGCCACGCTCGTTTTGCCGGCGCGCATCGCCGAGGGCAAGGGCGAGCCGGGCGCCCCGAGCGCGGCGTCCACGCCGCCGTCGGCGCCCCCTGCGGTAGCCGGCTCGGGGTCGGCCGCGCCGCCTGCCGCGCCCGCGCTCACGCCCAGCACCGCGCCCGATCCCACCCCGCTGCGTCAAGCCGAGCAGGTCGAATACGAGCTCGAGCTGAGCGAGGGCAAGGTGAGCGTGGTCTCGGTCAGGGCCGTCACGTTGCCTTCGCCCGTCGTCACGCCTCGCCGGCTCGGCCGCTACGCCATCGAGCTGAGCATCGGGCCCGAGCTGATCGAGCGCGTGCGCTTCGACTTTCCCGGCACCGCCGCCGACGATCCGCAAGTTGGCCCCAAAAAGCCGCTGTTCGCCCCCTTGACGCTGGCTGAACGAGCCATCGCCCGGGTGAAGCTGCAGCTGCCGCAAAGTCCGCGCGTGCGCCGCGCCGTGCTCGTGGACCGCGCGCTCAACACGGCAACGCCGCTGGAGTGGCCGTTGCCGGCCGTGCCGAGAGCGCCGGCAAGCTCGGCAGCGCCGGCAAGCTCGGCAGCGCCGGCAAGCTCGGCAGCGCCGGCAAGCTCGGCAGCGCCGGCAAGCTCGGCAGCGCCGGCAAGCTCGGCCGCGCCGGCAGGCTCGGCAGCGCCGGCAAGCTCGGCAAGCGCGAAGGCGCGGCCCGGCTCCGCCAGCGCGAAGGCGCCGTCAGCGGCGCCCGCGACTCAACCCTGACGGCGCGCCAGCTCGGCCTCGAGCTCGCGAATGCGCTGCTCGGCGGTTTCACGCGCCCGGGTGGCTTCATTCGCGCGGGCTTCCGCGGCCTTTCGGGCTTGGGCTTCGCCCTTTCGGGCTTGGGCTTCGAGCTCGGCCGGCGTCAAAAACAGCTTCTGCCCTTGTTCGTCATGGCTGAGCCGTAGCGAGGGCCCTAGCGCGGCGTCTTGCACGACCAGCCAATAGCCGGGCAGCACGTTGCTCTGCACCGACTCGCTGGTGGCGTCGCGCTCCACCAAGTCGTCCTCGACCCGGTGCCAGACCTGCAGCTTACTTTCGGGCGCGTCGGGATCGAAGCGCACCAGCTCGCGAACGCCCAGGTGCCGGTATTGAAGCAGCTTGGCCTCCCAGTTGCGGTCCCGGGTGTCGTGGTCGCTGATGATCTCGACGGCGACGTGCGGTGCGCCCCGCTCCCACACCTTCCAGCTGCCGAATAGCTCGTCCGGTCCGCCGAACCGCACGAGGCGTCGGGCGAAAGACAGACGCGGGGGTTGGCGGCGTCCCAATACACGAACTGGTCGCACCCGATGTGCGCCTGGTGGGCGAACGCGACCTTGAGGAACTGATAGACGAGCGTCTTCAGCTCGAGGTGCCATTTCGTTTCAGGCACCTGCTCGTGCTCCGGAAAGTGGAGCGGGCGAGGCGCCCTGACGTAGCGAAAGCGTCCAATTGTCACGCTTTCCGGATTCGGTCGACGCTGTTGCTGTTCGCCCGCCGGCATGGCCATAACGTAGCCCTCCCATTGCCCAGTCACCAGTCGGTCAGGTGGTGGCCGAGTTGTGTCAGGAATCAGGCGTCTTCAGAGACGAGCGTCGCCGGAATGTCGCGACAGGCCCAGCTGGGCCAGGCCGGCCTACCCGAAAGACCGAAACGGCTCGTTCGCGCGTAGTTAAAGGGCGGCTCCGAAGCGGGGACCCGGCGCCCGCGAAAGCAGCGCGTCAATATTGGTGATTCCGAGCGGTACTCATGCAAATCTCGCGAGCAACATGAAGTGCGACGCTTGCGGTCATGCCAACATCGATGGAGCGCGCTTCTGCGCCAACTGCGGGGGGCTGATGCCGGTCGAGCCCGAGAAGGGGCAAGACGCGATGATTGGCCAGCTCATCGGTGGACGCTACCGAGTGACGGGCGTGCTGGGCGAAGGCGGCATGGGCATCGTCTACGTCGGCGAGCAGCAGATGGGCTCGACCGTGCGCAAGGTCGCGATCAAGACCTTGCACCAGCACCTGTCGAAGGACCCCGCGGTCTTGGCGCGCTTCCATCGTGAGTGCGGCACGGTTGCCCAGCTGGAGCACCCCAACACCATCAAGTTTTACGACTTTGGCGCCACCGCCGACGGCACCCTGTACATCGCGATGGAGTTCGTGGCCGGCAAATCGCTGGCCGACGTGGTGCAGGAGGGGCCCATGTCGCCCGACCGCGTGATTCGGATCATGCGCCAGGTGTGCGGAGCGCTCGACGAAGCGCACATGCAGGGCGTCATCCACCGCGACTTGAAGCCCGAGAACATCGTGCTCACGGATCGAGCGGGTGAAATCGACTTCGTGAAGGTGCTGGATTTCGGCATCGCCGCCCGCACCGAGTCGGCCGACGCGGCCAAAGAAGCCAAGTTGACTCAGCAGGGCATGGTGCTCGGCACGCCGCCCTACATGAGCCCCGAGCAGTTCACCGGTAAGGCGCTGGACGCTCGCAGCGACATCTACTCGCTGGCGGTGATGTCGTACGAAATGCTCACCGGCAAGCTCCCCTTCGAGGCCGACACGCCGTGGCAGTGGGCAACGCAGCACATGACCGCCCAGCCGATTCCGTTCGAGGTCTCGGCGCCGGCCAAGCATTTGCCCGACGGCATGCGCCGGGCAATTTTGCGCGGCTTGTCGAAGGAGCGCGAGCAGCGGCCTTCGACGGCGCGCGAGTTCTTCTCCGAGCTGTCGGACGGTGGTCGCATGACCGTCGAGGCGAATCCGGCCGAAACCGCCGCGGCCGCGCGCACCGGGACGGCCGCCATGGATGCCGTGCCCGCCTTTGCGGCCGGGGCCGCGCCCGCCGGCCCGTACTCGCCGTCTTCTCCCCATCCAGCTCCCACCCCCATGGCTCACGCGGCCGCCGCGCCGTTGCCGCCGGCCCCGCCTCGCACGAGCGGCGGAGGCGGTGGCGGCAAGGGGCTGATTTTCGGCCTGGTGGGCGTGGGCGCGGTGCTGCTGGGCGCCATCCTGATCTTGGTCATTCGCAGCAACAAGCCGCAGAACGACGACTTGCCGCCCCTCACCATCAACACCACGCCGGCCGCCGCCGCTTCGTCGAGCCCCGTCGAGATCAAGCCGCTCGACACCCCTCCGCCCGAGACGCCGGTCGCTAGCGGTGGCTCCGCTGCCTCTTCTACCGGCGGTAGCTCGGCGGCCCCTGCCGAAACCAGCAAGCCCACGACGCCCAGCAAGCCCGCGACGGCCGCAACTGGCGGCACCACCGCACCCCCCAAGGGCGACCCTTGCGACGCCTGCCAGGCCGCGGCCGCCAGCGGCAACGCGACCGGCGTCAACGCGTCCATCGGCCGCTGCACCGACGCGGGCAAGCAGGCCCAGTGTCGGGCGGTGCTCGGGCGAACGGCGTCGGGCGCCGTCAAGCAGGCCGCCTTGAATGGCCAGTGCGACCGCGCCAAGGCCCTGATTGCGGCGGCCGACGCGGCTGGCGTGAAAGGAACCGCTCGCGGCCTGACCGGCTCGAGCTGCAAGTAACTGCTGGGAGTTACGGCGAAAACTCCGATTCCGTTGGCGGTGCAAAACAGAGTACTGGCCGTTCCCTTGACGGACTCGGGGAGCTGTTCTTAACTCCAGCCTTCAACCCGGACATGGCCACCTGCCGTCCACCAGTTATTGAAGAAGTCGCCCGAAAAGCTCGGCTTCTAGCGTTGTGCGCAGAGGGGAGTTCTGCCGCCAAGACGCGTTCCTTCGTGAAGGTGACACCCCCGCATGACTAGCCGTATGACCTGGCCCGACCTCTGCCGTTCAGAGCGCTACAAGGGTCTTTGGGTAGCGATCGACAACTGTCGCTACGACTCGTCTACCCGTCAGCCCGTCGAGGGCGATGTCGTCGACTCCGACGAAGAGCTCTCCGAGCTGTGCGCGCGCATGCGCGAGGCAGGACGCTCGTCCTGTACCATCGTTTTTTGTGAAAACGCCGTGTACGTGTCTGAGCCGGCTAGCTCGCGCCGCCCCACGGCCGACCGCCGCGCTGTCTCTTGAGTCACCCGTAGGGCCACCAGCGGCTCGGGCAAGTGGCCTCGCCGGAGCAAACGCCGGGGCCGCGGTTTTGTTCCCGCTCGCTGCTGCGGCGGGTGGTCCAGCCGTGGCACACACATTGCTGAGCGCCGGTCATGGCGGTCTCGAGCTGGCGTTGCGTGCTGTTGAGCTGGGTGGCGGTGGGTGGGCTCGTGGCCTGCCAGCGCGTGGCGCCCCGGCCACAGCTCCAGGGCGTGGTCGTTCAAGCAGAGGCGGCCGCCCACGAACCGCTCGGCGGCGTCGAGGTTTGGCGGCGCGGGCGCCTGGTGGGCAAGACCAGCGTGACCGGCCGCTTGACGCTGCAGCTGGCGGGTAACGAGGGAGAGAGGGTCGAGCTCGAGGCGCGTTGTCCCAAGGCCTTCGTGCCAGAGCGGCAGCCCGTGCTCGTGATGGTGCGGCGGCTGGTCGATGCGCGGCAGCTCCCCACGTATCGCGTGGAATGTCAGCCTTCGACGCGCACCACCGTGGTCGCGGTACGGGCGATGAATGGCCCCGATTTGCCCGTCATGTACCTGGGGCGCGAGGTGGCTCGCACCGACAGCTCGGGGGTCGCGCACTTGGCGCTCACGCTGCACCCTGGTGAACGCTACGAGCTCCGCCTGGACACCGCTGGTAAGCCGCTCACCCCGAAGAATCCGCGCGCCGTGTTCGTGGTTGGCAACGACGACGAGCTGGTATTTTTCGACCAGCGCTTTCAGAGCCGCAAGCCTTCCGGCGGACGCGCCCGCAGTCGCCTGCCCACCGCGTTCTGAAGCGCGGCCGGTGCGTCACGGGTGACGCTCATCACGGCCGACGGCGCGACCGCGCTGGTCCAGGGAGCCTGCGCTCTGCGGCTGGGCAGGCGAAGAGCGGCCCAAATACGCGGCGCCGGGCCTTGGCACGCGGCCTGCTTAAGCGGCGGCCAGGTGAAACCCATGAACCTCAATCGATTCCGCGCCCTCGCCCGCGATCAACGCGGCGCCACCATGGTCGAGTACATCGTCATCGTCGCGCTCATCCTGCTGGTGGCGCTCCAGGCGTGGAAGACCCTCGGCACCAACGTCAACGCCAAGACCGAGAAGGCCGCCGAAGCGCTCCAATGAGCGCAGGCGCACCGGGAGCTGCCATGTACCGTCGCGCGCTGCTCGTTGCGCTCGGATGCGCGATCGCGGCCGTCAGTCTGTTCGTCCTCTACTTGAAGCAGTACGAGCGCGAATCGTCTGGTGGTGAGCCGGTGCGGGTGCTGGTGGTGCTACGGGCGCTCGAGCCAGGCGCGCAGATCACGGACGACGCGCTGGGCGTGAAGAACGTTCCCCAGGCCTACGTGGAGGACCGCGCCGTGCGCGAAACGGACAAAAATCGGGTCTTGGGCCTGCGCGTGGGCGGGCTGGTGCAGCCACCGCAAACCTTGATGTGGACCGATCTGAGCGTGACGAGCGAAGAGCGGCGAGAGCTGAGCACGCTGGTGCAACCGGGACGGCGCGCCGTCACCATCAGCTTCAAGAACGGCGCTGCCGCCACGCTCGTGCGCCCCGGAGACTCGGTGGACGTGATCGCCGTGGGCGAAGGCCGCAGCGATAGCCGCGTCGCCAAAATTCTGCTGCAAAACGTGCTCGTCTTGGCCGTCGCCGGCAAGACCGCGCTCGACCCGCGCGAAGGCCCGGGGCGCGAGCTACGTGAAGGTGACCTCACGCTGAGCGTGACGCTGAGTGAAGCGCAGCAGCTGGCCCTGGCCAGCGAGCGCGGTGAGCTCTCGGTGGCCGTCCGCAACGTCGACGACGCTCAAATTACCGAGCGCGCGCCGGAGCCGGGCAGTGAGACAGCGCGCGTGGCCGTCGAGCGGGCCGGGCCGAGCGAGATCAAGAGCCTGGGACAGGTGATGCAATGACCGTTCGCTCGTTGCTGCGCGGCGCGCCGCTGCTCGGAGTCTTGCTCACGGCCACGGCGCTGGCCTGGGCCCAAGGCGCTAAACCCGTAGAAGAGCCTGCCTCCGGCGCGGGCAAGGTGGAAGCGCTCTCGCTCGCGGTGGGAGAGACTCGCACGTTGAGCGCGAAGGGCGTGCGCAACTACTCGGTGGGTCTGACCGAGCTGGTCGACACTCGCATTACCCCCGACGGCTCGCAGTTCGTGCTGGTCGGCAAGAAGACGGGCACGACCACCCTGCTGCTCATCGGAGACGACGGGCGGCGCACCGCTTACGAAATCCAGGTGACGGAGCGCTCACAAGCTGCCGTGGAGCACGAGCTCGAAGCGCTCTTGGCCGGCGAGATGGGCGTGCAATCTCGCCGCATCGGCAGCCGGTTCTTCTTGGAAGGCAGCGTGGGTACCGAAGCGGAGCTCAAGCGCGTTCAGCAGATGGCGGCGCTCTATCCGGACCAGGTGCAGTCGCTCGTCACGGTTGGAGGTGGCACGGCGGCCGATCGCAGCTTGCTGGTGCGAATCGACTTTTTCTTCGTGCAGTACGACAAGAGCTCCAGCTACGGCGTCGGGCTCGCTTGGCCACAGGCCATCGGCGGCGCCGGCGTGCTGAAGAGCCAAATTACCTACGACTTCGTGGCCGGTACGACCACGACGGCGCAGGCCAGCGTCGTCAACCAGCCGCTGCCGCGGCTGGACATCGCCTCCAACCGAGGCTGGGCCAAGATCTTGCGCCAAGCCTCGATGCTCACCTCCAACGGTATGGAGGCCACCTTCAACAGCGGCGGTGAGCAAAACTTCTCGGTCAACACCGGCTTGACCATCGGCCTCGAGCGCATCTCTTTCGGCACCGCGGTGACGGTGTTGCCCCGCTACGACGCCAAGACCCAGCAGGTCGATCTCAAGCTAGTTTCGGACATTTCGGATTTGACCGCGCCGGGCTCGAGCAACCTTCCGGGGCGCACCTATTCGAAGCTCACCACCAACGTGCGGCTGAAGCTGGGCCAAGCCCTCGTGCTGTCGGGCCTGCACTCCCGCACGAACACCCACGCCGTCGGCGGCCTGCCCGGGCTGAGTGATCTGCCGCTCTTGGGCCTGTTCTTCGGCTCGCACAGCGACAGCGAAAGCGCCACCGAGAACGCCATGTTCGTCATCCCGAGCGTGGTCGAGAGCGTCAGCGAGTCTTCGCTGGCGATGATCGACGGCGCTCTCCAGCAGTACGACGACTATAGCGGCGCGGTCGACGAGGTGAAGACGTTCGAGCGCAAGCCGCCTTCGGCCCGCTGAAAGGGGAGCCTTTGGAGATCGACGTCACCGTTCAAGGCCAAACCGGCGCCGCTCGCCAAGAGCGTTTGCGCGTGGCCGGACCGATTTCGATCGGGCGTGGCGCCAGCGCCACCATTCGCCTCGACGGTGACCAGATCTCCAGGCAGCACGCGCGGGTTTGGTTCGCGCCGCCGGTGCTGCGCGTGGAAGACGAATCCACCAACGGCACGCTGGTCGGCGAAGAGCTGCTGATCGGTCGAGCCGGCGAGTTTCCGCTCTCCACCCCGCTCGTGGTGGGCCCGTTCGTGCTCTGGTTTCGCGAGACGAAAGCGGCCGCGGCCGAGGCGCCGGCCACCGTCGCGCCGCCCGCCGCGCTGGCCCCGCCCGGTCCGCCGCCCGTCATCGCGCCGCGCACCGAGCTCGCGTCACCCGCCGAAGATCCGATCGCGCTACGCCGAGAAATCCACCAAGCGCTGCTCGAGCACCTGGATTTGGCGACCATCGACCCTTCGCGACTGGAAGAAGCGTCGTTGCGCCCCAAGGTGATCGGCGCGCTGCGGCGCATCGTCGGACAAATGGCGGCGCGCCTGCCGCCCGGCATCGACCAAGATCAGCTGATCGGCGAGCTCACGGACGAAGCGGTGGGGCTCGGTCCGCTCGAGCAGCTGCTGGCCGACCCGAGCATCAACGAGATCATGGTCGTCGATCCGAGCACCATCTTCGTCGAGCGCGGCGGCAAGCTCGAGCCGAGCCGCGCGCGCTTCACCGACGACGAGCGGGTCCGCAACGTGATAGAGCGCATCGTCACGCCGCTCGGGCGGCGCATCGACGAGTCGTCGCCGCTGGTGGACGCGCGGCTGCGCGATGGCTCGCGCGTGAACGCCATCATTCGTCCGCTGGCGCTCCGCGGCTCTTGCATCACCATCCGCAAGTTCGCTCGCACGCCGCTCACCATGGCTCGCTTGGTCGAGCTGGGCGCGCTCGATCAACGAATGGCGACGTTTTTGCGGCGCTCGGTCCAAGGCAAGAAGAACATCGTCATTTCGGGCGGTACCGGCAGCGGCAAGACCACGCTGCTCAACGTGCTGTCGGCCGCCATTCCCGAGGCCGAGCGCATCGTCACCATCGAAGACGCAGCCGAGCTGCGCTTGGCCCAGCCGCACGTCGTCTCGCTGGAGACGCGCCCCGAGAACCTGGAGGGGCGCGGCGAGATGACGATCCGCGATCTGGTCAAGAACGCGCTGCGCATGCGGCCGGATCGCATCGTCGTGGGTGAGTGCCGCGGGGGCGAGGCGCTGGACATGCTGCAGGCCATGAACACCGGCCACGACGGCTCGCTCACCACCACCCACGCCAACTCCGCGCGCGAGGCGGTCGCCCGGCTGGAGACCCTCGTGCTGATGGCGGGGCTCGAGTTGCCGGTGCGCGCCGTGCGCGAGCAAATAGCCGGCAGCGTGCACTTGATCGTACAGCAAAGCCGCCTCTCGGACGGCAGCCGCCGGGTCATCGGTATCAGTGAGGTGGTGGGCATCGACGAAGACGGCGAGGTCGAGCTACGCCCCATCTTCGAATTTCGTCGTCGCGGCACGAGCGAGACGGGCGCGGTCGAGGGTGAGTTCTTGGCGACCGGGTATTTGCCCTCGTTTTTGGGCGAGCTGATCGTGCGCGGCCTGATTCCGAAGGGGGAGGCGTACCTGTGAGCCCGGCGCTTTGGCTGAGCGCGGTCAAGCTGGGCATGGCCGCGCTGCTGGCGCTGGCGGTGTTTCTCGCCGTGCTGAGCAGCTTGCTCGATCGAGAGGCGCCCTTGGCGCGCGGGTTTCGCCGCTACGCCGGCTACCTGGACGGCCTGCTGCGCGGCCTGTTTCTGCCGGCGACCGGCGCCAAGCTGGCAAGCTGGCAGATTGGCGGGGCGCTGGCGGTGGTGGCGCTGGTGCTGCTGCTCGAGCTCGACTTTTGGTACGTTTGGATCGGCGCGGCCGTGTTGGGGCCGGCGCTCTTCCTCGAGCGCAAGAAGCGACAGCGCCGCCAAGAGCTGGAGAAGCAGCTCGACGCCTTCGTGCTGGCCCTGGCCAACGCGCTGAAGTCGATTCCGAGCGTCAACGCGGCCTTCCAGTCCGTGGCCGAGACCTCTTCGTCGCCGATCAAAGAGGAGATCGAGCTTTGCACGCGCGAGATGCGCATCGGCTGCACGCTCGACGAAGCGCTCTTGCACATGGCCGCGCGCGTCGGTAGCCAGCGCCTGGACTCGGTGATCGCGGCCGTGATCTTGGGCCGGCAGATTGGCGGCAATTTGCCGCGTGTTCTGGAGAGCACGGCCAGCAGCATCCGCGAGATTTCGCGGCTCGAGGGCGTGCTTCGCACCAAGACCTCCGAGGCCAAGATGCAGCTTTACGTGATCGGCGCGGCTCCGTTCGTGCTGGTGCTGGCGCTGTCTCAAATGTCGCCCGGGTACTTCGACCCGCTCCAGCAGAGCCCGCTCGGCTACGCCATTGGCTTGGGCGCCATTGGCTCGTGGCTGCTGGCAATCTACTTGGCACGGCAGGTGCTGTCGGTGAGCCTGTAATGAGCGGTTTGCCCGCTTCCCTGTGGTTTTGGCTCAGCGCGGGCATGCTCGCCCTGACCACCGCCGCGCTGGGCTTTGCGCTGACCTTGGCGCCTTCTCGCGTTGCCAGCCGCCTCGGCCTGCGCGGCTTGAAGCGGCAGCGCGCGCTGGAGCAGAGCGCGCTGTGGCGAGGCCTCGAGCCGGTGGTGCGCTGGCTGGGCGTGCGCTTCGGCGCCGTGCTGAGCGCCGGGCAGCGCGAGCGCATCGATCGCAAGCTGTCGCTCGCGGGCGATGTCATGGGGCTGACGCCGGAAGAGCTGGTGGCGCTTTCGCTGCTCTCGACGGCGGGCAGCGTGGGTCTGGCGCTGGCGTTCGCGAGCGTGGGAGAAGTGCGCGTCAACTTGCTGTTGATGCTGTTTTTGCCGGTGGGCGCGCTGCTGCCTCATTTTCAAATCGGCGGCATGGGGCGCGATCGTCTGGTTGCCATCAGCCGTGGCCTGCCGTTCGTCGTGGACTTGATGGGCATGGCCATGTCGGCGGGTTTGGACTTTCCCGGCGCCGTGCGCCAAGTGGTCGAGAAGGCGCCCAACCAGGACGATCCCACGATCGAAGAGCTGACCTTGATGCTGCAGGGCCTGCAGATCGGCCGATCGCGGCAAGAAGTGCTGCGCGAGCTGGCGCGGCGAGCCCCGTGCGACGCGGTGCTCGAGTTCACTGGCGCGTTGATTCAGGCCGAGCAGCGCGGCAACCCGATCGGGGAAATTTTGCAGATTCAGGCCGGCACCTACCGCACGCGGCGCTCGGTCAACGCCGAAGAAGCGGCCGGCAAAGCGGGCGTCAAGATGACGGCGCCGCTGTTTCTGGTCTTCGTTTCGGTCTTGATGCTCGTGCTCGGGCCGATGCTCGTGGGTCTCAAAGGGTTGGGTTGAAGGAGCACCAATGACGCTCGCGCTTTCGATACAGCTCACGTCTGCCAATGGTCGCAGCGAAGCCTTCACGGTCGACGCCGAGCGTGTGCGCATCGGCACGGCCGCCTATTGTGAGATCCGGCTGCCGCACGGCGACGCCGCGCCTGTTCACCTCGTGCTCGAAGACGCCGGCCCGCTCGGGCTACGCGCCGAAGTGCTGGCCGCCACGCCGCCCGCGGTGGTCAACGGCGCCCCGCTGACCTCCGGCGTGCTGCCCGCGAACGCGCTCATCGAGCTGGGCAGCGCGCGGCTCTCGATCGCGACGCTGGGCGGGGCGGTCGTGGGCGCGGGGCCGGTCGCCAAGCAGAAGACGAGCCCGATCACGCTGGTCGCCGCCGCCCTCGCGGTCCCGCTCGGTTTGGCGCAGCTGTCGTTGCCGGAGCCGGACGACGAGCTCGGCAGCAAGCACCAGCCGCCCGCGCTGTTCGCCAGCGCTCAGCCCAGCTGTCCGCAGGGCGAGCCGGCGGCGGCCTTGGCTTTCGCGGCCGAGCAGCAGGGCCTAGCAGGAGCGAAACGCGAGCGGCGACCGTTTCGCGCCTCCGACGGCGTGCGCGCGGTCGAGCTGTTCCGCACCACGGCGGCCTGCTTTCGCGCCGGCGGCAACGGCCCGCTCGCCGAGCACGCGGAGCGCGACGCCCAGGCCTTGGAGCGCGACCTCGACGAGAGCTATCGAACGCACCGCGTACGCCTGGAGCACGCGCTCTCGACCAAAAACTATCGCGTTGCCCAGACCGAAGTGCGGGCGCTCCGTGACCTCACGAGCGACCGCCCCGGCGAGTACACGAGCTGGCTCGAGAGCCTGTCTCGGCGGCTCAGCCTGAAACTAGGGAAGAAGAAATGAAGCTGTCATTCATCGCGTTGCTCGCGCTCTCGTGCGTTGCCTGCGCCGGCTCGCCCGCGCAGCGCATCACGACCGACGTACGCGCGTTCCAGGCCGAGCAAACCCACGAAAAGCTCACCGCCCGTGGGCGCGCCTTCGCGGCCATCGGCGACACGACGCGCGCGCGCGAGTATTTCGACGCGGCCCTGGAGGCGGGCGGTGATGATCGCGTCTTGACGCCGCTCTTGTTGGCGGTGTGCGTTCGGGACGGACGCTACCGGCTCGCCATCGAGTACGCGGAGCGCCACGTGCGTCGCCACCCGCGCGACGCTCGCATGCGCTTCGTGCTCGGCACGCTGCGCGCGGGCGTGGGCGAGGCGCTCACCGCCGAAGCGGATCTGTCCCGCGTCATCGCGGCGGCGCCGAACAACAGCGAGGCTCACTACGCGCTGGCCGTTTTGCTACGCGATCAGCGAGGCGACTTGGTCGGCGCGGATCAGCATTTTCGCGCGTACCTCGCGCTGCAGCCGGAGGGCGAGCACTCCGACGAAGCCAAGAGCTCGCTCCTGCAGGTCGTCCGATGATCCCGCGGGAGGTGTTCGCCGAGACGCTGCTGCAGTTCTTTGCGCCAATTCGGCCATTTCTGGAGGATCCGGAGGTGAGCGAGGTGATGATCAACGGGCCCGAGCAGATCTTCATCGAGCGCAAAGGCCGGCTCGAGCTGACGGCGGCTTACTTCGAGAGCGGAGAAGCGCTGTCCGCCGCGCTGCGCAACGTGGCGCAGTTCGTCGGCAAGCACGTCGACGCGCAGCGACCGGTGCTCGAGGGGCGTCTGCCCGACGGCTCGCGTATCGAAGCCGTGCTGCCGCCGGCCGCGCCCGACGGGCCGCACGTCGCCATTCGCCGCTTCTCCACCGAGGCCCTGACCATCGACAAGCTGCTGTCTTGGGACGCGCTCACCCCCGCCGCCGCCGAGGCGCTACGGGTGATGATCGCGTCCAAGCTGAACGTGCTCGTGGCCGGGGGAACGGGCAGCGGCAAGACCTCGCTGCTGAACGCGCTGTCGTCGTTCATTCCTGCTTCGGAGCGGGTGGTCGTGATCGAAGATTCGCGCGAGCTGAAGCTGCAGCAGGCGCACGTGGTTGCGCTCGAAGCCAGGCCCCCCGACGAGCGCGGCAAGGGGCAGGTCACCGTGCGCGACCTGTTTCGCGCCACGCTGCGGATGCGGCCCGACCGCATCGTGGTCGGTGAAATTCGCGGCGGCGAGGCGCTGGACTTGATCCAGGCCATGACCAGCGGCCACGGCGGCTGCTTGTCCACGCTGCACGCAACCTACCCGCGCGACACGCTGACGCGCCTCGAGACGATGGCCATGATGAGTGATCTATCGATGCCGCTCGTGGCGCTCCGGCTCCAGCTCGGCGCGGCCGTCGACTTGATCGTGCAAACGTCGCGCATGGCCGGCGGCGCGCGCAAAGTGACGCACATCACCGAAGTTTGCGGTTTCTCTCAGGAAACTGGCAACTACCTGGTCACCGATCTGTTTCGGCGCGAGTACCAGCGGGACGCCCAAGGCAACGTCTGCGATCAGCTCGTGCCCACCGGGGCCTTGCCGGAGGCGCACGCGCGCATCCGCGAGCATGGCCTCGAGCTACCAGAAATCATGCTCGAAGCGAGCAAGGCAAGGAGCGTAGCTTGAGCCAGAGCTCCCGCCGCGGCGAGCCGCAGCCCGCTGGCTGGGCCGAGCACACCGTGGTCGCCAACCTGCCGCGCCTTTTGCCGAACGCGCGCCCCGCCCATGCGCCGCTGTCGAACCTGGCCGAGCCCGCCACGCTGATTGGCCTGGGCAAGCCGTCCTCGCCCGAGCTCGCCCCGCCTGCGGTTCCGCTCGGGCCTGCGGTTCCGCTCGGGCCTGCGGCTCCGCTCGGGCCTGCGGTTCCGCTCGCGCAAACGGACGAGCCGCGCACGGTCGTCGGTCGGGCGCCGACGCCGACGACCGCGCAGCAACTGCTCGCGCGGTACTCCGCGCCCGTGGCCGAGCCCCCAGCGCAGGCGCCGAGCGACGACGTGGCGCTTCCGCTTCGGCAATCATGGCTTCGCCGCGCGGCTCGCTACGCGCAAGCCGACTTTCGGCGCGCTCCCAGCATCGTGCGGCTGCTGGTTCCGGCCTTGCCGTTGGTGGCGGCCGCCATCACGTTCCTCGACGTGGATCCGGCTGCGCCCGCGCTATCGCGCGCGGTGGCGGTAGCCGCGACCACGCCCGCCGCCGAATCCGCAGCGGTGGCCGCGCCGCCGCCGGCTCTCCCGCTACCCACCAGCTCGAGGACGATCGTTCCGCGAGCGGGCCACACCCTGGCATCAGATGCGGCTGACGCAGCGGCGCGAGGCGATCGCGCCCAAGCTCTCGCAATTTACGCGCAGCTTGCTCGTGAGCGGCCCGATGAGCCCGCGTACGCGAGCGCCGTGCGCATCCTTCAGCGTGATGACGCGCGCAATCGTCCACGCACGGGGCGGTGACGAAACGATCGCCGCAGTTTCGCTGATGCTCGAGCGACAGACCGAGGCGCGCCCTCACTTTGGGATACACTCCACGCCTTGGCACGCGCGGTCGAATTCGAGGCAGACGCGGCGACGCGTCTTTACGAGGCAAAGCACCGGCCCATCATCGACGTGCGCTCGGGGGTGTTGACGGTCGTGGCCGGCAGCGACATCGGCCTTCGGCTTCCGCTCGGTCCCATGCCGGTCACGGTGGGCACCGCGCAGCTGGCGCAGCTGCGGCTGACGGATCCGACGGTCTCCCGCATGCATTGCCAGTTCTCCCCCCGTCCCGATGGCGTGCGGCTCAGCGACGCGGGCAGCACCAACGGCACCTTCGTCGACGGCGTGCGCATACGCGACGCCGATTTGACCGCGGGCGCCAACGTGCGCGTGGGCGCGACGACGCTGCGCCTCGAGCTCGGCAGCGAAATGGTGCGCATTCCGCTGGCGGAGCAGCAGCAGTTCGGCAAGCTCGTGGGCGGCAGCCTCGAGATGCGGCGCCTCTACGCCATCTTGGCGCGCGTGGCCCGCAGCGAGACCACCGTGCTCATCCAGGGCGAAACGGGCACGGGCAAGGAGCTGGTGGCGCGCGAGCTGCACGACAACTCCGAGCGCGCCTCGGGGCCGTTCGTGGCCGTAGATTGCGGAGCGATTGCGCCCAGCGTGATCGAGAGCGAGCTGTTCGGCCATGTGCGCGGCGCGTTCAGCGGCGCCGTCAGCGACCGTCGCGGGTTGTTCGAGGAAGCCAACGGCGGCACCATCTGCCTGGACGAGATCGGCGAGCTACCGCTTTCGCTTCAAGCCAAGCTGCTGCGCGCGCTCGAGGCCAGAGAGGTGCGCCGCGTCGGCGCAAACGTGGCCAAGCCCATCGACGTGAGGCTGCTCGCCTCGACCAACCGCCCGCTCGCTCAGAGCGTGAACGAAGGCTCGTTCCGAGAAGATCTGTACTATCGCCTGGCCGTGATCGAGCTGGTTTTGCCCCCGCTGCGGGCCCGACGCGAAGACGTGCCGCCGCTGGCGCAGCATTTTTACGAGCGCTTCAGCGGCAAGCGCGAGCCCCTGCCGCAAGACCTGCTGTCTTCGCTTTTGACGCGTAGTTGGCCCGGCAACGTGCGCGAGCTGCGCAACTTCATCGAGCGCTGCGTCACGCTCGGCGGCTTTCACCTGGCCCCGCACGTTGCTCCCACTTCGCAGTCGGGCGAGCACGCGCAGACCACGCTCGGTGTGGATCTCGGAAAGCCGCTGAAAGAAGCGCGCGACGAAGCGGTGGAGCGCTTCGAGCTGCTGTACTTGGAGACGGCGCTGCGCCGCGCGGGCGGCAACGTGACGCGCGCGGCGGAGCTGGCCGGCGTGAGCCGGCGCTTCTTGCAGCGCACCATCGCCCGCCTGGGCATTCGTGGCGTCGCCACGCTGGACGATCTGGGCGACGACGACGAGCCCGACGGAGACTGAAGCTCAGCGGCGACGCCATCGAAGGCCGGAAGCCGCGCGCGCTTGCTCAGCGGCGCTGTGAAAACGGCGCCGATGACAGGTAGTCGGTTTTCGGCGCCGGCTTGGTTTTTGCGGCTGCATGCGGGATGGCGCTGGCCGCCCGCGGCGTAGCCAGCGCGCGCGATTGAGCCGCTGCGGGTTGGGGAGCCGTGGCGCCGCTGGCGCGACGGAGCGGGCTCGCCGGCGCTCCGCTCACCAGCTTGGGCTCCGCTGGGGTGAGAGCGCTCGAAGCGGGAGAGGTCGACTTAGCGGTGATGGTGGCCGTGGCCGCGGCCGCCGACGCGACGTGCCGCGCTGCGGCCGCGACTCGCGCTGCGGCGAGCTTGACGGGCGTCGAAGCTACCGCGCCGTGCGCAGACTCTTGGCGCTGGCCGAGCGCCAACCAACCGAAAATGGGAGCCGCCAGCACACCCAGCGCGAGGGCCGCGCCCAGCGCGGCGCGCACCGGCGCGCGCCGTGGCGTACCCGTAGCCGCGACCGGCAAGCTGTGAGGAGGCGGCGTCGAGCTGCCGAGGCCGATCACGGTGGGGGCCTCCGCGTCGAAGGGGGCCTGGGCGCCTTGCGCCACCTGTGCCGCTTCGGCCGGCGAACCTTCGAGCGGGCCCACGCGAAGCCGCGTGGTCATGCGCTGCGTGACGGCCGGGTTTGGCAGTAGAGCTTGCGTGGTTGGCATCAGCGCGATCGGCGCGGCTGGCGCGGCTGGCGCGGCTGCGGCTGCGGCTGGCGGCATTGCCAACACGATGGACGAGGCGGCTTGCTCCGAGCTAACGGGAGCGGGGGCAGGCGTGGCTTCGGTGGCGCCTCCGACTCCGCTGTCGATCTCGGCCACCAGCGCTGCGCGCTTGGCGAGCGCTTCTCCAGCTAGTGACTCGAGCCAGAGCGTGACCTCGCGGGGGGACGCGGGCGGAGCCGCTTGTTCGAGCGCGAGCGCCATTTCGGCGGCGGAGGCGAAGCGATCATTCGGACTACGCGACAGGCCTCGCTGGACCAGCTCGTCGAGCGCGGGCGGGACGTCCGGGCGCAGCTCGCTCGGGGCGGGGATGCGCGATTGCAGGATCTTTCCGAACACCTCTTCTTCGCTGCCGCCGTCGAACAGGCGGCGCGTCGTCAACGCTTCCCACAGGGTTACCGAGGCGGCGTACACGTCGACGCGATGATCGAGCTTTCCGTCGCCGAATTGCTCGGGGGCTAGATACGGAAGCTTGCCCTTGAACTCGCCGGCGCGAGTCTGTTGCAGCCGGCCCAGCGCCTTGGCCACGCCAAAATCGAACACGCGCGCTATGCCGTCGCTACCGACGATGATGTTCTGCGGGGAGACGTCACGGTGAATGAGCTGGAGCGGCACGCCGGAGCCAGACTTGGCGACGTGGGCGGCGTGCAGACCGTGCAAGACGCCGCACAAAACGGCGGAGACGACGCCGAGCGGCGCCGACTGCTCTGCCTGGCTGACGGAGCGCAGCAGCTTGGCCAGAGACTCGCCCTCGACGTATTCCATGACCAGGAAGCACTCGCCGTTTTCGAGGAATACATCCAAAGTTGGAATGACGTTCAGGTGGCGCACGCGCGCGGTGATGCGCGCTTCGTCGACCAACATGGCCGCGAACTCGGCCTGGCGGGACAAGGCGGGATGAAGCCGCTTGATGGCGACCACGCGCGTGAAGCCGAGCGGCGCGTGCAGGTGTCCAAGGTGCACGGTCGCCATGCCACCGGAACCGATCGAATCATGCAGCACGTAACGCGTCGACATGCGGTCGCTGAAGCTCGCGTGAATGCTTTCTGATGGTAGGCGCGCTGTCAAGAGACCTACTTACCGTTCCTGTCTCGCTGTCTCGCTGTCTCGCTGTCTCGCTCGCTAGTGTGCGAGTCATCTCGTGGGCCCGCTCTTCTCATCGAAGCAGAGCTGCTCAGCATCGAGCGTGCCAGCTTCGCAACTCATTGATGTCGTGTCGCCTGCGCGCTCCGAACGCATGAGCTTGACGCGCTCGCGAGCAGGGGGCGCGTCAGGCGCGACGCAGGGCAAAATGTCGCTAAAAATCTGCGTTGATGCCTAACGATGCACCACCCGGGAGCGGCGCGACGAGCATCGCCATTCGCGCTCGCTCGCTCGAGCGCTCGTTCGTTCCCCAGACGTACAGGCCGGCGCCACCGGCGAGCAAGATTCCCCCGACGACGAACGACACCGTCGAAACGTCGCCGCTCTGCACGGCCGAACGCCGGGTCTGCAGCGCTTCGGCGGGGCACGCGTTGCGCTCGTTGCAGCCTTGATCTTTCGACTGGTGGTACAGGCTCACGGCTCGCACGCCGAAGACGGCGCCCACCGCGATGCCCACCGTGCCGAGCCCTGCCAGCCCGATCCCACCGCGCTGCAGCGTTTGGCCGCGCGTGGCCGGAGCATCGGAGGCGCGGGGCGCCGTGGCCGCCCCTTCCGGCACCAGCTGGGGGATGGTGAGATTGTGGGTGGCCGCGCCGCTCGGCAGCGTGAACGTGCTCTTGAAAGAGCGACGGCCGGGCGCGCGCGCCTCGACCACGAGAGGGCCCGGATCGACCGCGCGCGGCGCGCCCCACTCCGCCTCCGGCACGAGCGCCGAGTTCTGAAACAACTGCAGCCCGGGCACGCGCGCCCCGGCCGGCACCAGCAGCGTGAGCTTCGTGAGCTTGGCCTGCAGCAGATTTGCGCGGCTATTGGCGATCGCAGCGCGCTCTTCTTCGCCTCTCATCTCGGCAATTCGCGCGAGGTCCAAAAACTCGCGGTGAGCAGAAGCGGTGCGGCCCGCGCGCTCCCAGCAGTCGGCGAGGTTCAGCCGCGTTCCAGGAGCAGGGTCGAGCCGCTGGCTCTCTTCCAGCTTTGGGCAGGCTTCGGCGAAGCGGCCTTCGCGCATCAGCTGCCGCCCGCTCTGAAAGAGCCCTTCGGCCCGGGCAACATCGGCGCTGGTCGGGGTTTGGGCATGCGCGCGCGAGACGAACGCCAAGCTAGCGAGAAGAATGCTCCGGGTTCCAAGCCGCAATCCCACCATGACGCTTAGAGCTTCGACGCTACTCGATCCTTCGGTTGAAAATCGTCGCCTTCGCAAATTCTACGTCACCGAACCGTCATGCTTCTCCGTGACCGCGCAGCTCGCGCCGCGCGAGCGCGCCCCGCACCATTGCGATTGCGATCCGTCTCCGGATCGCTAGGCTGTGCGCGCTCGTGGCAGCTCGCGTTCGTCCCCGCACCGTACTGGCCTGGTCCGCGCTCTGGGCAATGGCCGCGTGCAACGGTCTCTGGGGAATCGACGACGGTACGCTGCTTCCGCCGGGCAGCGGGCAAGCGGGTCAAGGGGGAGAAGAGCCCAGCCGCCCTCCAGCCGGCGCTGCCGGCGCGGGGGCGGGGCACGGCGGAGACGCAGGCCAAAGCCCTGGTGGTGCGGGCGGCGCGGCGGCGGGTGCCGGCGGCGCGGCGGATGGCGGCGAAAGTCCGAGCGGAGGCGTGAACGGCGGCGGTACCAGCTCCGCGGGCACGGCGGCAACGGCCGGCTCCGCCGGTTCCGCCGGCTCGATGAGCGGCTCCGGCGGCGGCGGCGGCACTAGCCCCAGCTGCAGCGGTTGCAAGCTCAACGAGAAGAAGACGGAGAGCCGAGCCTGCGGGCGCTGCGGCACTGGCTCGCAAACGCGCAGCGCTACCTGCGACGCCAACTGCACCTGGGGCGCCTGGTCGGCCTGGACGACTTGCTCGCAGTGCGACGCTCAAAACTACCGCTGCTGCGGCACCGGCAAGTGGGAGTGGTGTTACCAGAGCGATTGCGCCTGGACCAACGACTGCGAGGCCTGCGCCGACTCCAGCTGCCCCGAGTGCTAGCGCCGGTCTGCGTCGTCGTTGACGCTGAGGGCTCCGGGGTCGTGCGTCACCGTGGGGCGTTTCGCGGTCATTTCGCGTAAAATTGGCGAGAGTTTGCCTGGCATGCCGATTGCTCGAGGAGCGCGCTCATGTCGATCCTGCTCTTGGTTGGCTTGGCGGCTTGCTTGCTCGCCGCCGTCATCGACCTATGGCGGGGCACGATACCCAATGCCCTGACCTATCCCCTGCTGCTCGCCGCACCTCTTTTGCATTTCGGTCTGGCTTGGGCGAAGGGCGAGGCTGCGGGCGCGGCGTTCGGTGCGCTCGGCATGTCGCTCGCCGGGCTAGCCCTGTGCAGCGCGGTGCCGCTGTTCATGTGGTGGAAGGGCGCAATCGGCGGCGGAGACGTCAAGCTGTTCGCGGCGATCGGCGCGCTGTTCGGGCCGAGCATCGGCTTCGAAGCCCAGCTCTACGTGCTGATTTTGGCGGCGATCCTGGCGCCGGCCAAGCTGGCGTACGACGGCTCGCTCGGGCGCGCGCTCCGCAACATGGGCTCCTTGCTCTTGAACGTGGTGCGCAAGAAGCCAGCGCGGTCCACGCTCGAGCCCGTTTTGGCGAGTTGGTTCCGTCTTGGCCCCTGCTTCGCGCTCAGCTGCGCGCTGGAGCTGCTGCTGCATTGGGGCGCGCGGTGACATGGCAGGCGCTGGCAGCGAGCAAGCGAGCACGGCGGCGGCAGCGAGGCGTAACGACCGTCGAATACGTGCTGCTCGTGACCGTCATCGTGGTGCCGAGCATCTTTTTGGCTACCACGTGCTTCGTTCATTTGGTCGGCTGGTACGCCGACTTCGTGAGCGTGGTCTCCCAGCCCAAGCCGTAGCGGGCTTGGCGCGGGACGCGCGCGGGGCGGCGATGGTCGAGTTCGTCATCGTCTTCGTGCCGGTCTTGACCCTGGGTCTCTGTATGCTCGAGCTGTCTCGCTTGGCCATCGCTCGGTTGATGGTGGAGCGGGCCGCGGGCATGGCCGTGCGCGCGTGTGCGGTCATCAAGGACCAACCCGCCAGCTGCGACGAGACCGGCCTCTCGGGGGACGCTTCGGCGGGCTCGGGCGCCGACGAGCTCATCCGTCGGGCGGCGGCGTTGGGGCTCCGCCCCTGGCTGGACAGCAACATCTTGCTCGACTCGGTCGAGTGCAAGACGCAAAAGCCCAGCGGCGAAGACGCGCTAGAGCTGCGTGCGCGCTTTCGTTGCAGTGTGCCCATCGCGCGCGACATCTTGTGCGGGGGAGCCCCGAGCGCCGGCGCGGCGGGTGCTTCGCGCACCGTCGACGCGACCGCCCGCTATGCGCATCAAGGCGCGCAGTACAGCTGCGAGTACGCGCACATGGGCTCGCCACTGGGAGGCGAGCTCGAGCTGCCCACCCTCGGAGGGGCCTGGCCGTGACGCTCGACCGGCAAGAGCGCGCGCGCGCTGCCTCGTCGTTGGCCGGCGATCAAGGCGGCGCGGTGATGCTGATCGGGCTATTTTTGGCCTTGGCGGTCGTCGGCGGGCTGTGGTGCTTGATCGGCATTGGGGACGCCATTTTGGCGCGAGAGGTGTCTCAAGAGGCGGCGGACTCTGCCGCGTTCACCAACGCGGTGATCCACGCGCGCGGCATGAACCTCATCGCTTTCATCAACATCATCGTCATGGCCTTGACGATGGCGTACCTGCTGCTGACATGGTTCGACGTCATTCTCTCCACCGTGATGCTGCTCACGGGCACCTGGGAGTTTGGGCCGAACTGGTGCGTTTGGCACTACGTGACCTGGCTCGTCGATGTCGATTTGAACTACTGCCAATACGCGCGCAACGTCTCCAAGATTGAACGGCCCGTATTCAACGTCGACAAGAAGATCTTCGAACAGCTGAAGAAGGTCGGTCCGCCGCTGTTCGAGATGCAGGTTTGGGCGGCGACCGCCGTTCCGTATCTGGGCACCGAGGGCGCGGTGCTCACCGCCACCGACTACGAGCGCCCGGTCACGCTCAGCTTCAGCCTCTCGAACTTTCCCGGCGGCGGCGCCATTCGCCCGCTCCACAAGCTCAACCCGCTCGACAAGATCCCATATCTGGCCGCCGCGAGCGGCGCCAACGCCTTGCAAGATCGGCGCATCGGTTTGCCCGTGGAGGGCGAGCCCGCCTTTCAGCTGTGCGTGCGGGGCGCGCGTTTTCCCCTGGAATGGCTGAAGACCACGGCTGGCAGCAACGCGCAGCTGGCCGGCAAATCGTTCCAACAGTGGACGAACACCGAGCCGCTCGGAACGCTGATGAACGCCGCGCTCCAGACCATCGGCGAGACCAATCATTTCTTGTTCTGTAACGAAAAGACCGCCCCGGCTCCCAGCAAGCCCGACCAATGCTCGCTCGAACGAGAAGACGCGAGCGACAGCGTCGAGCTTCTCGTGCGCGACTGGCGCGCGGTGCTCAGCACGAGCAACGAGGCGCTACGCTTCATCTTCTATTTTGGGTTGATGGGCGCGAAGGGCAACGTCAACGACAAGTTCTATCTGAAGGAAGACCGGTTTTGGAACATGGGCTGGCCCACCAAGTCGCCCGAGCCAGGGTTCGCGGCGGGGCCCAAGACCATGACCCAGTACGCCACTAACGGTAACGATTGGATGCAAATCTGGGCCGTGAGCGCCGCGCCCGTGAACGACGACACGCTCGCTTCGCGCATCGTTCGCGTGCCCAGCCGCGTCTTCGGCCGGGGTGCAGAGGCGGACGCGCAGGCGGCCCGGCGCGGAGACTCGGCGCCCTTCCACGTCTTTCTGGCCCAGGCCGAGTTTTACTACGACTGCAGCGGCGTTTGGGAGTCCAACTACTGCAACAAGGCCGGCGCGGCGCTCTACCAGATGCGCTGGCGGGCGCGCCTGCGGCGCTTCCATCACCTCAACGTGCTGGGAGATTTGACGGGCGTGTTCTTCAACGACTTTTTGCGTGGTCCGGTGGTGCGGGCCATCAGCAGCAAGCTCACGTCGCGTCTCGCCCCCGATACGGGGCGCGGCGTCGCAGACGCCCTGACGCGAGACCTGTCGAAGCTCGTGAACGACAGCCTTTTTCCGGGAGCGACCACCAGCGATGAAATCCTACATTGAAGTGAGGCGTGCTCGCCGCCGGGCGCGCGGCGCCGCCATGTTGGAAGGCCTGATCGTCGTGTTGTTCTTGGTCGGGCTGTTCGCGGGCCTGGTGTTCGTCGCCGGGCTCTACCAGACCAAGCTGCGCGCGGCTCACGAAGCCCGCTCGCGCAACATGGTAAACGCCACCAACGACTGCAAAGCGGAAGGCTCGAGCATTGGTTGGCCGATGGAGGCACCGCCGGAGGGCTTCAGTCAGCAGCTCGAGGATTCGGTGCGGTCGCTGATCGACGTGCAGCGTTTGGTCGTCGAGGGTGGTGGCTTGAGCCGCGTGGCCGTGCAACGCAGCTTCAGCTTCGGCACGCCGCCCGACGCGCAACACCCCGAGCGCCCGCCGCCGCTCAGCGGCAAGGTCACCTGGCGCTCCACCACCGCCTGCAACCCGGCCGTGGTCAGCCTGAACCCGCTCAACCTGCTGGACGAGCTCGGCATCAAAAATGAGGTCGGCTCGGCCATGGCAGGAGGTCTCTGATGTGGGTGCTCGGGGTGCTGGTCGCCTTCAAGACGCGCCGCTTTGGCGCCCTGCAGCGACGACTGTTCGGCTCGCTGCGGGTGGCGGCCTACGTGCTCGTCGTCTCGTGCCTACTTTTGGCCTTCTTGTCGGCGCGGGCCGACGCGCAGCTTCGCGAGCAGTCCCGTTCGCTGAGCCAGGAGCTGCTGCCGCTCGCGGACTTGTTGAAAGACGCCACCTCGCTGCGCCTGAACGGCGAAGTCGTGAATTTCTCGATGACGGTCGTCGAAGGCACGAGCGTCGCCCAAGTGCTCGATCGAGTGCAGGCCCAGTGCCAGAAGCAGCCCGGGCCCCTGGCGCAGCAGAGCCTGGCGTTGATCGAGCGCTTGCCCGCGGAGCTGCCGGGGTCGCGCGCGGCGGGGGAGCTCTTGGCTCGGCTCGCGGTCACCAGACAAGAGAGCGACGGTCAAGGCGCGGTGCTGTGCTTCGCCGGTGACGGCTCCGCCCTCGAGCCCAGCTTCGCAGAAGATTTCGCGCGCACGCAGGATCTCGGCGAGCTCGGGCGGTTACGCTACGTCATGGCCGGGCGAGGCAGCGCGGCCCAAGGTGAACAGCACCTCACGCGCGTCATTTCGCTCTGGACCGAAGGGCAATTTCGTCTAAATCGCTTGGCCGCCCCCGAAACCGGCGACGCGCCCGGCTCCGATTCGGCGTTCGTTCCCCGTCCGCCCGGCGCCGTGCGCACCTTCAGCGCCGAGACCGTGGGCGCTCCCTACGCCGTGCGCGTGTACGAGACTAGCCAGCCTCCGAGCGAGGTCTTGGCGTACTACGACGCGCGCATGACCGCCTTCCACCAGCTCACCATGGAGGGTTACGAGCAGACCGGCCGCGCCTACATCAAGGAAGCCATGCCGCTGCTCCTCCACCTCACCCAACGCGACGACAAGACCGTCGTCACCATCTCGGAGCTGGGCGCGGGCAGTGACATGAAAGCGGTGGCGCGTGACTAGAGCCGGCGCGGTCTGGCGGCGCGTGGCGCGCCTCTCGTGCTCCGCGCTCGCTGCCGCGGGCCTGCTGGTGGGCGGCGGCCCGGAGGTCGCGGCCGGTCCGTCGAAGCCGCAGCCCAAGCCCAGCTGCAGCCAGCAGCCGCCGAGCCCCGCGGCCCAGCCGCGACGCTGCTCGCAAACGGTGTTCAACCGGCTCTACGGGCAAGTCCAGCACTACTGCAAGCAAGGTGGTCAGGCGATGTCTTGTAAGGGGCAGACGGACACCTGCGACTCGGCCACGGAAAAGGTGGCGCTCGGCTACGGTTGTACGAACGCGCGCGAGCTCGTGCAACAACAGTGCTACCGCCCTGGAGACGCCGGCTACGAGGGCCACATGCGGCAGATTGCCCAAGCCAACGCCACCCTGCGAAACTGCCTCGAGGTGCAAGAAGCCAAGTGTCAGTGAACCCACGCAACGAAGGCTCGACGCTCGCAGCGCTCGCAGCGCTCATCGCCGAGGCCTTCAACGCCGCGCCGCGACCCCGCGATGACGCGCTGGTGAGCGGCGACGTCACGTACGATCCCGAGTACCGAGACGTGGCGCGCGACTTCAGCGGCCAGACCTGGCAGGCGCTCACGCGCGATTTCGTGCGAGCTCACGCCGATGCGCTGCCGTTGCTCACCGCCCCCGCTTTTCGCTACTTTCTGCCCGCGTACCTCTTGGCTTGTCTGCGAGCGGGCGCCGAGCTCGACACGGTTCCGTTCAATGTCGTCTCGTCGCTCGCGCCGCCCGAAGACGCCGAGCCCGCCGCGCTCGCCTTCTGGGCGGACCGCGCCCGGCTCTTCAGTGCGGCCGAAGCGCGCGCCATCCGCGCCTACCTCGAAGACGCGCGCTCGCGCGAAGCGGATGCGGCCACCCTTCGCGCCCTCGCTTACTGGCGCTCTTGCCCTGCTTGATCCCCGGCTCTCGGGCTCTCGGACGTCGAGAGAGCTGGCAGGTCTCGAAAGCGACGCGCGGGTCGAGACCATACAACGGCGGCAGGCATTGGTGATGCCCACCCCCGTCCGCTGCTCGGCCTTCGGCCTGCGCGCGGCCGACCCCTCCCAAATCGCGCGCGTAGCGCGCTCAGGGAGGGGTAGCCACCGCAGCGCTATCCAGCTCGAGCACGGAGAGGCGACGGCGCGGCTCAGCGCACGATCGGCTTGACGACGGCCTTGCCGTCTTTAATCACCACGTCGAAGTCGATCTTGCGGTTCTTGTGCTGCTCGCGCAGCTTGGCTTCGGTAGCGCGGATGGATTTGGCGAGGCCTTCGTAGCTGACGTTGGCTTCTTTGGTTTGCTGTTTGGCTTGCTGGAGGCGGCTGTGGAGCTCGCGCAGCCGGGCGTCGTCGACCGCTCCGCTGCTGGCAGCGGCGGGCGCCGGCTTAGCGGCGGCTGGCGGCGCTGCTGGTTTGGGAGCGGCGGCAGCGGGCAGCGGTTTGGCGACCGGCTTGGCCAGAGACGCGGCAGGGGGAATCCGCGGCGAGGCGGGGGCGCGCGGTGCCAACGGCCGCGCTGGCGCCAGCGGCGGGCGCGATGAAGCGGGTCGGGGAGGAGTGGCGACGGGAGCTGGCGGAACCGAGCCGGGGCGCGCGCTGACGGCCGGTTTGGGCAGCGTGGCAGTCGGCGCCGGGGCGGCCGCGGGTTTGGAGGCCGCGGCTGCCGGAGCGGCGACGGGTTTGGTGGCCGCGGGCGCCGGAGGGGCGGCGGGTTTGGCTGCCAGCGCGTTGGGTTTGGGGGCGGGGCCGCGCGTGGCGCTCGGATCCCAGTCGCCCATGAAGTCCATGTCGAGATCGAGGCTCTCGAATTTGGCCGGAGCGGGCTTGGGCTTGGGGGCAGGAGCCGCCGGAGCCGGAGCTCCCGGGGCAGGAGCCGCCGCCGCGGCCGGAGCTGGCGGGGCCGGAGCCGCTGCGGCACTGCGGGGCGGGAGCGGTGGCCGGCGCGGGAGCGGCGGCGCGGCACCCAATGCTCCGGGAGCTGGCGCAGCCGCGACGGCGGCGAGCGGTGGCGCCGCGGGTGCGTTCGCCGCGGGCGCGTTCGCCGCGGGCGCGTTCGCCGGAGCGGAGCTGGCGAGAGCAGGCGGCGGGCCAGGCGCGGCGCTTGGCGGCTGGCTGGGCGCCGCTTCGGTTGGAGGTTGGCTGGTGCGGGCGTCGCGGCCCAGCCGCTTGCGCGCCGCGATGGTCAAGAGCTGCCCGTTGTTCTTCTGCGCCTTCAGCAAGTGGCGCTTGTACGTGCCGTTCTCGATCTCGCGGCAGATGCGCTGCCAATACTGCTGGAAGGTGTTGTAGCGCTGAATGATCGTCTGCAGCTTGAAGCGCTTGGCCGTGTTCCGGATCTTCTCGCGCCGCAGCACGTAGATGCGCCGGTCCACGTCCTTGCGCGCAATGCCGGGCTCGATCTTCTCGAGGCCCATGAAGTATTGCTCGTAAAGAGCGCGCAGCCGTTCGAGCCGAACCTCCAACTCTTCCAGCGCTACGTCGAGCTCAGCGGTCTCCACCGGATCTCCTCAGCTCGGCAAGGGCTCGACGACGAGGTTGTCGAAGCAAACGGGGGCTTCCCAATCGTTGAAGGCAAAGTGGTCGTGGCCTCCGTCTCGTAACGGCCGCGGATCGGCGAAGCTGAGTATCTCCACGTCGTCGACCCAGAAGCGTACCGTGCGTCCGTCGGTCCGCTCCAGCTTCAAACGGTAGCGGTGTCCGGCCCGGACCGGCTGCTGCCGCGGGTCGTCGCTGCCCGGCTCGATGACGACTTCGGGGCGATCGGCGGCGTGCTCGTCCATGCGGGCCAGCACATGGTACCGGTTTTTCCAGCCGCCGAAGATTGCCAGGTAGCTGGTGGCGTCGGTGTAGGATACGCGGGTCGCCGCGGCTTGGCCGTCACCCCAGGCCTCGAGCTTGATGTCGCCTTCGTCGTGGCTCGTCTCGACCTCGACCTGGATGCGCGCGTTGAGGGGGAGGCGGTGGCGCAGCCAAAGCGGGTGATTCTTGGCCCCCGCCACGCACAGCCGCCCCCGCTCGATGCGATACTGGTCGGACGTCGCGAAGTAATCGTCGCCGATGGCGGGGCGCTCGAACTCGTCCTTGAACGTGCGCTGTAGGATGGGCAGCGCGCTCGGCTCCGCCGCGCTGGCTGCATCGAGCTCTCGACCGTTGACCTCGATGGGCGCGAGCGTGGCGCGAGGGCGACGCTCCGATTTGCCGCGCGCGGCGGAGTCGTGCTCGCCGGGTTGCCGCTCGGCCGGCACACAGCTGGTGGGCACGAGGAGCAAAGCGAGAACGGCCAGCCGGGACACGAGCGGCGAAGCTTAGCACGCGCGAAAACGCAAAATACTCCCGTGATGCTCGGGCTACGCAGCGCGCCGCGCAAAAAGATGGCACGGGTTTGAACGCTCGAGACGGGGCGGGGCACGGAGGCTCGAAGCGTCGGTTGGGCGCTTCGACCTGGTCCGCGTTGCGCCGGTTGGCGCCCTGCGTGGGCCCATCGAGCCCGGCGCGTCGCCCCGGGCAGGGAGCCGTGCGTGCGCCAGATCCACTTCGTTACCAGTCTTTCGTGCGCTTGCTTGGCGCTGGCGCTCAGCCCGCGAGCGGCGGCCCAGGCCGCCCCGGCGCCGGACCCCGACGACGACCTCGAGTTCGAAGGTACGGCCGAAGTGGAGGCGCCGCCGCGCGATGTCACGCGCCGCAGCGTCGAGCAACAGGTCGTGCAAAACCTGCCCGGCACGCGCGGCGACGCCCTGCGCGCCATCGAGATCATGCCGGGCGTCGCGCGCACGTCCACCGGGCAGGGCGACCCGATCCTGCGCGGCGCCGCCGCCGGCGAGAGCCAAGTGTACCTCGACGGCATCCCAGTGCCTTTCATGTTTCACTTTGGCGGAGTGACGAGCTTCATGAGCTCGCGCCTGGTCGAGAAGCTCGACGTCTACCCCGGCAACTTCTCGCCGCGCTACGGGCGCGCCGTGGGAGGAGTCATCGACATCACCGCCCGCGATCCGAACACGGATCGGTTGCACGCGGCGCTCGATCTCAACCTCATCGATAGCTCCGCGTTCGTTGAGGCGCCGATCAGCCGTGACTTGAGCGTGGCCGGCGCGGTGCGGCGCAGTAACATCGATTTCGTCTTCGAAAATTTCGTGCCCGAGGGCACGTACGACGTCGTCGCGGCGCCGACCTATTTCGACTATCAGGCCCTGGCCAGCTATCGTATCGACTCGGCCACGCGCTTGCGGCTGCTCGGCTACGGCAGTCGCGACGCGCTCCAGCTGTTCTTCGCCGACGCCAACGACGAAGACCCGGCGCTCGCCGGCACCATCAAGGGCAAGCTCCAATTTCACCGCCTGGGCCTCGAGCTGCGCCACCACGGCGCGAACGGTGTGTCCGGCTTCGCCAACGTCACCGCCGGTCGCATCAGCCTTTTGCAGCACATCGGCGAGTCCGAGCAAAAGTTCGACGCCACCGAGCTGTACGGCCGCGCGGAAGCCAGCTTCGAGCTCCACCCTGCGCTGCGGCTCACGGCGGGCAGCGACTTTTTCGGTTGGTTTTTGGCCGGCAAATACCACGGCCCCCAGCCGGGCTCGGGCGAAGGTGATCCTCGGGGCGGCGATCCGATGGCCGGGCAGCGCGCGGTCACGGTGCGAGACGATTCGGTCGTGGTGCCGCAACCGGCCGTCTATCTCGAGCTCGCGTTTCGGCCCGTGCAGCCGCTGCTCATCTCGCCGGGGGTGCGCGTCGACTACTACGGCGAGATCGACGACGTGAGCGTCGACCCGCGCCTGGCCGCGCGCTACGAGCTCAGCTCGTCGACCGCGCTCAAGGGCGGCGTTGGCTACTACAGCCAGCCGCCGCTCAGCTGGCAGTCGATTCCCGGCATCGGCAACCCCGACCTTCGGCACTTTCGCGCGCTGCAGACCAGCGCGGGAGTGGAGCAACGGCTGGGCGACGACGCCAAGGTCACGGTGGAAGGTTTCTACAAGCGGGTGGAAGACATCGTGATCGGCACAGAAAACCGCGAGGCCCCGCAGTTCGTCAACGACGGTGAAGGGCGCATCTACGGCGGCGAGCTGTCGGGCGAAGCGCACTGGCGCTCGAACGGCTTCGCCTACCTGGCCTACACCATCTCGCGCAGCGAACGCCGCCGCGAGGGGGGCCAGTGGCGCTTGTTCGACACCGACCAAACCCACGTGCTCTCGCTGGCCGGCAGCCAAGGCTTGGGCCGCGGCTGGAACGTGGGTCTGCGCTTCCGCTTGGTCAGCGGCAACCCGACCACGCCCATCGCCGGCGCCAGCTACGACGTGCGCACGGGCGTGTACTTGCCTCAGTACGGCGCGATCAACAGCCGGCGCAACCCGACGTTTCATCAGCTCGACGCGCGCGTCGAGAAAGAATGGAAAGTGGGGCCGCTGAAGCTCGCGGCGTACCTGGACGTTCAGAACGTGTACGTCGCTCGAAATCAAGAAGGGTACAGGTACAGCTTCGACTACTCGAAGCGTGAAGCGGTCACGGGCGTGCAGCTGTTTCCGAACTTGGGCCTGCGAGGTGAGCTGTGAAACGGAGATTCATGTTGGCGGCGCTCGGGCTATCGTGCCTGACCACGTTTGGCTGTGACGAACCGTTGAAGTCGGTGGAGCTGATAGCCGAGCCGCGCGTGCTGGCGGGCCGCGTCGAGGTCGAAGGCGAGCCTTCGAGGGCTGCACCCGCTCCGGGCGAGAGGGCAACGGCCTCCTTCTTACTGGCGACGCCCGCGCTGGAGATGCCAGTAGGCTATGCGTTCGCGGTCTGCAGCGCTCAGCTGCAGAGAGGCGCGCGCGCGGCCTGCGCGGACGCGCCGTTCGCTGAAATTTCGAGCGAAAATGGCCAGCTGCCGACGCCCGCCATCACCTTCGAGGTGCCGGCCGATCTGGCACCGAGCGGACGGATTCTGGTGCTCGGCGTCGTCTGTCCGGACGGCTCGCCCGACGCCGGTGGCAGCGCTTGCGTCGGCCGCGACCCGGGCACGCCCGTTTCGCTCGAGCTCGAGCTGGCGCGCGAAGCCGACGTGAACCAAAATCCCGAGCTCGAGCCCGAGAGCATCGCGTTCGACGACGACGTGTGGCCGGAGCAGGCGGCGGTGGACGGCGACTGCTCGGGCGTCGGCTTCGTGGAGGTGGCGGTCGGCTCGAAGCACGCCCTCTCCATCACGCTCGACGAGAGCGATCGAGACGCGCTGCCACGCCCGAGCAAGCTCGATCCCTCCCGAGAGTCGCTGCAGCTCTCGCACTTCACGACTGGCGGCGACCTCACGCGCGCGTTCGAGACCATCGCTTGGGACAGCGGCGACCTACGGCGCCAGGTGAGCTGGACCGCTCCCAAGCAGCCGGGCCTCGTGCGCTTCTGGCTGGTGCTGCGCGATTTTCGCGGCGGCGGCGCCTTCGCCGAGCGCGCCGTGTGTGTGCACTGATGAAAGGAATTGGCTGAAAAATGGACATCATAGAACGACTCTTGGCCATCTCACACTACGGCTCACGCTGGGTGTTGTGGCTGTTGATAGCGCTGTCGATCGCTGCTTTGGCGGTGGTGATAGAGCGCGCCGTCCTGTTCTTCTCATCGCGCGACGACACCGTGCGGCTCCGGCTGGAGCTGCGCCGGCTCTTACGCGACAACGATTGGGAGTTGGCGCGTCGCCGCTTGGAAGAGTCGCCCAGCCTCGAAGCGCGCGTGGCGGTGGCGGGCCTGGACGCTGACGGCGTGGCCAGCGCCGAAGAGCGCATGCAAGGCGAGACCGAGCTGTGCAAGCTGAGCATGGAAAAGAACCTGGCCCTCTTGGGTACGCTCGGCAACAACGCGCCCTTCATCGGTCTGCTGGGCACGGTGATCGGCATCGTGCGCTCGTTTCGTGAGCTCCAGAGCTCGAGCGGCCAAGTCTCGGCCGGGTTGATGTCCGAGATCGGCGAAGCGCTGGTCTCGACCGCGATCGGCCTGTTGGTGGCGCTGCCGGCCGTGGCCGCCTTCAACCTCTTTCAGCGCGTGATTCGCGCGCGAATGGGCCGGGCCAACGTGCTGGCGCACGAAATTCTGGCGTTTAGAAAGGCGGGGTGAGCCTTGCAAGCTCCGTCGTCTTCCTCCGATGAGTCGATCACCGGCATCAACGTCACGCCGCTCGTCGACGTCGTGCTGGTCTTGCTGGTCGTGTTGATGGTCACGGCGACGTACCTGGCATCGCGCTCGATTCCGGTCGACTTGCCCAGCGGCAAGACGGGTGAAGCGACGACGGCGCCGCTGACCGTCAGCTTGACCAAGGCGGGGTCTCTCTACGTGGACGGCGTCCCCTCGACCGAAGCCGAGCTGCGCCAGACGCTCGTCAGCGCGCGCAAGCGTGATCCAGAGCTGCGCGCCGTGATCGCCGCCGACGGAGCGGTGCCGCATCGCCGCGTGATCGGCGTCATCGATCTGCTGCGTCAGGAGCACGTGGATCGCTTTGCCATCAACGTGAACGCCGATGATCTCGAGAAACCTTGAGGACGCGGCCGTGAAGCGGCGGCTGCTGCCCTGGACGATCGCCGTGAGCATCTTGCTGCACGGCGTGGCCTACGCCTCGCTGGGCGCGTCGCGGCAAACACCGCCGCCGCCGCACAAAAAAACGCTCATTCGCTTCGAGGTCGCGCCGCCGCGCCCGCCCGAGGCCGCGCCGCCCCCCGAGCCGCCTCCGCCCGAGCCGCCCAAGTCCAAGCCGCGCGCCCAGGAACCGAAGGCGCCTCCGGCGGAGCCGCCGCCGCCCGCTCCGGCCCCGCCCGCTCCGGCCGCGCCCGAGCCGCCGAGTGAAGGGGTAACGCTTTCGGGCGATGGCTCCGGCAACGCCTTCAGCATGCCCCTCGGCAACGGCGGCGCGTTGGAGCCGGCTCGGCCGCTCGCCCCGGCGCGGCCGCCGACCCCCGTCGTGGCGCCCTCGGCCGTGGCCCGCGTCGTCACGGCGCCGCCGCTGGTCTCCGTCGCCGATCTATCGGCTCGGCCATCGCCGCCGTCGCTGGGCACGGCGCTGGAGCGCAACTACCCGGCCGACGCGCGTCGGCGCGGCCTGAGCGGCACGGCCAAGGTGCGCGCGCGCATCGATCCCGACGGCGTGGTGCGGCAGGTCTCGCTCATCGAGGAGAGCGCCGCCGGTTTTGGCGCCGCTTGTCGCCGAACCCTCGGCGGCTCGCGCTGGGCGCCGCCAAAAGACAAAGCAGGGCGTTCCGTCGCGACCGAGATCCGCTACACCTGCCGGTTCGTGGTCGCCCCATGAGCCTTGCCTCCGTTTCGCGTGGCCGAGCCCTGCTTGCTGCGGCCGTGGTCCTGGCCGCGACGTTGCCCGTGTGGGCGGCCGAGCCCGCCTCCGCCGCCCGCGCCAGCGGCGCGAGCTCGGGCGCCGAGCCCACCGGGCCGCTGCTGGTTTGGATCGACGCGCCCCGCGACGCTTTCGACGAGACCGGGCTGCAGGCCTCGCTGGCGCGCGAGCTGGGGCGGGAGGTTTCACTGGTCGACGCCGCTGCGGCGGCCGGCGTGCGCGTTCACCTCATCGGCGCGTCGCAGGCGGAGGTGCGCTACCAGAGCCCGACCGGTGAGCAGCTGTCTCGCACCGTCGAGCTGCCTCCCGATCGCGAGCGCGCCGTGCAGGTCGTCACCTGGTTGACCGTGAACCTCGTTCGCGACGAAGCAACGGAGCTTTTGGACGCGCTCAGAGCGCGTCGCAAACAAGAGGCTGAAGCACGCGCCGCCGAGCAGGCGAACGACGAAGCCGCAGCCGACAAGGCCGCCGCCGACAAAGCAACCGCCGACAAAGCGGCAGCCGACAAAGCAGCCGCCGACAAAGCAGCCGCCGAGGCGGCGCGCCAAAAAGCTTTGCAAGACGCGCAACCCAAGCCCGCTCGCGACGAGCTGCTGCGCGAGCCGCTCCGCAGCATCGACGCGGCCGTGGCGACGCCGCTATCATTCCTCAAAGACAGCCCCAAGCGGCAGCTTCACCTGCAGTTGGCCCTCGGCTATGGCGACGCGGGTGGGGTGAGCGGCGTGACGGCGTCTCTCGGTGCCCTGCGGGTGCGGAGGGAGCTGCTCGGCGCCGCGCTGGGGCTGGGCGCGGCGCTCGTGGGTGGCAGCACGCGAGGCGCGGTCGTATCCACCGGCTACTCTCAAGTCGATGGCGAGCTGGACGGCGTCGTCATGGCTGCCGGCGCCGCCGTCCAACTCGGCTCGGGCGCGCGCGGGGCCGTCGCGGCCGCGGGGGGAGCCGTCGCCGGTAACTTGACTGGAGCCTTGCTGGGGGGTGGCTTCGCCACGGCCAGGTCATTGCACGGCGTGGGAATTGCCGGCGCCGCCGCCGTGATTCGCGGCCCCAGCGACGGCATCCTGATCAGTGGAGGCGCCAGTTGGTCGGCCCAGCACCGCGGGGTCCAGATCTCGGGGGGCGTCAACGTGGCGCGTGACCTGGCCGGCGTTGCGCTCGCGCCCATCAACGTGCACCGCCGCGTGAGAGGCGTTCAGCTCGGCATCATCAACGTGGCCGAAGACGTCGACGCCGCCATCGGCGTCATCAGCGTGAGCAAGAATGGTCGCGTGCAACCGCTGCTCTGGACCTCCCTCGATGGCTCGGTCCACCTGGCGATCAAGTCAGTGGCCGGGTGGGCGTTCACGCAGCTTGGCGGGGGCGTCGACCTGAGCGAAGCAAAGGTCAGCTACGACGGCGGCGTCGGCCTGCACCTGCCGCTGGGCAAAAGCTTCTTTCTCGAGCCCGGGCTTCACTACATGGCCCTACTGGCGACGGCCGACGCTTCAGGCGCGCCCGACGAGCAACGGGTGCTGTTCCTGGTCGACCTCGGCTGGCGCGCAGGGAACCAGCTCGACCTGCTCCTGGGCGGAGGCGTGCGTCAAACGGTCGCGGGGGGCGACGGCGCCACCCTCGCTCCCGAGGCGCACGCCGGCCTAGCGTTCTTCTAACCCTCGGATACTCATGAACATTATGCGTCTCTACTAATCTGACGGACGCTTGAACGCTCTTGTCGGTCCCGGGCACTGAACCATGTATGACGAGGCCGAGCCCAGCTCCTCTCCCGAACCCCCGCCCTTCGGCGCGGGCCGCGCCGGTTCGGCGAGGAGTCGCGATATGAATGTCGGCGGTCTCGTGCTTTCGCCCACTGCCCCTCTCGAAGAGTCGTCGCAAGACGAGCAAGGCCTCGTCGCTCGATTGGCGGCGGCCGATCCCGCGGCGGTGGGAGAGGTGTACGATCAGCACCACCGGGCCGTGCGGGCGTTTGCTTCCCGCTTGGTGGGTGACGCTTCGGCGGCCGAAGACCTGGTGCACGAGGTGTTCGTGGCCTTGCCCCGCGCCGTTCGCGGCTACCGTTTCGAGTCGTCGTTGCGTACGTTCTTGATCTCCATCGCCGTCAATCATGCGCGCCATCACGTACGCTCCGCTACTCGCCGCCGCGCCGCCATGGGTCGCTTGGCGCTCGAGCCAGAAGGCAACAGTCAAGATCCGGAGCAGCTGCAGCGCCGCAAAGAGCTGGCCTCGTTGCTGACGCGCGCGCTCGACGCGCTGCCACTCGAGCAGCGCGTGACGTTCGTGCTGTGCGAGGTCGAAGAGCGCACCTCGCGCGAGGTCGCGGCCATCACCGGCGTGCCCGAGGGTACGGTGCGCACGCGGCTACACCACGCCAAGAAGAAGCTCCGCCAAGAGCTATCTCAGGAGGGCGTCTGATGACCGACGATCTCCTGAAAGCCGCGACGCGCGCCTTGCACGAGGAAGCAGCCGAGCACGACGGCGACGGCCGCTTCACCCGCGCGCGCGTGATGGCCAGCTTGCATCAAGGCAAGGTGAAGCGGAGAACGCGCCTGGCGTTCATCTTGCCGCTCGCCGCTTGCTTGGCGGCCGGCACGGCTTGGGGCGCGGCCACGGGCCGGTTGCCGGCGGTGTTTCGAGCCGTGGGTCAGCTCGTCGGCTACGGCAGCAAGCCGAGCGCACCCAAGGCCGACGCGCGGGCAGCGAAGGGCTCGGCGGCTCAGCCGCGTCGGGCGGCGGCCAGCGTGGACGTGCCGCCGCCCCCCGCGGACGCAGCGCCGGCGCCGCTGGTCGAAGCCAAGCCGGAGCCGGTCAAGGCCGAGCAGCCCGCGCCCGCGGCCAAGCCCAGCGCCGCGCGTAGCGCGAGCGCCGCGTTTCGAGACGCCGACGGCGACCTGTACCGCCTGGCGCACGAAGCGCATTTTTCCAGCCACGACTACGGGCGCGCGCTCGCCGGTTGGAACGCGTATTTGCAAGCGGCGCCCCATGGCCGTCTGGCCACGGAAGCGCGTTACAATCGCGCCATCTGCTTGCTCAGGCTCGGCCGCGACGCCGAGGCGCGCCAAGCGCTCGAGCCGTTCGCGTCCGGCCAGATGGGCTACCGCCAGAACGAAGCGCGCGAGCTGCTCGACGAGCTTTCGCGCTGACGAGGCGCCCCGCGCAGCTCAGGACGACGAGGCCCCACCAGGTGCCTTGCGAGCCTCTCGTGGGGACGCTGCGGCACGCGCAGCCGGAAGCTTTGGCCCCGTCGTCGTCAGCGCTGCTCGTCGCGGGGGCGCCGGCGTCTCCGCATGGCGGGGCGGGGGGCAGAGCCACGCAGTCGCTGCGGCCCCAATTTTGGCAGGTGGCTTCCCAGTAGGTGCGGCAAACCGCGCCCGACGAGCAGGCGGGGCACTCGAGCGGCCCGCGCACGTCTTGCAAGCGCAAGAGCGGCGTAAAATCAGGAGGCGACTCGAGCTCGAAGTCCAGGTCCGCGGTGAGGCCTAGCGAAAAGCCGGACTCGATCTCGAGCGTGCAGGCGTAGAGCCCGTTGGCGGTCCAGGTCAGGCAACCGATAGCGCCCGCGTAGCGCTTCACGAAGTCGCCCGAGCCCTTGGGAGCTCGATAGATGCCGAGGGCTTCCGGCTCGGTGAGCTTGCCGCCGCCTTCTTCCACCGGATCGCCGAAGCCGATCAAGACCTCTTGGCTGTCGGGCGAGAACGTGAAGCCGTACAGCTTGCCGGGCTTGCGAATCAGCTCCGTGAAGTGCGCGCCGGCGTCGGCCGAGTACAGCAGGGCGTCGTTGGCGTGCAAAGCTTGGTCTTCGCGCACGAAGTCCCACTCGTCGGTGCGCAGGTAGAGCGCGTCGGGGTCGTCTGGATCCACGGCGGCGATGTACGGCACTTCGTCGTGGCTCGCGTCGGTGGGTATGGGAGTGACGGTGAAGGTTTCGCCGCCGTCGTCGGAGCGCAGCAGGACGCCTTCGTTGTTGGCGTCCAGACCGCTCAGGTAGACGCGGTCCGCGTCCGAAGGCGCAATGTCGACGGTCACCACGGCCCGGATGCTGTTGTCGGGCAAGGCCGGGCCGAGCGGAGACCAGGTGAGGCCGTCGTCGTCCGATCGGTAAAGCTGATTTTCGCGCGCGCCGCCTTCCAGCAGCTGCACCAGCACGCCGATGGCGCGGCCCGGCTGGCTCGCCGCCAACGAAAAATCGGGCGAAGCTTGGCGATTGGTCTTACCCAGGGTGCGCTCGAAGTGGCAGGCGTCCGTGGAGCGCGAGATGCCCGCGTAGATGCCGGCCAACAGCGCGCCATCCGAAGCCAGCGCGACCAGCGGATCCAAATCGAGCCCGGCTTCGGCGAAGGAGGCCTCGCAGACGTAGTCCCAGCTTCCGCCCGCGTCGCTGCTCACGATCAGGCCGAACGTACCGCCCAGGATGAGATGAGAAGCGTCGCGTGGATCTTCCAGCAAGCGTTCGGAGCGGGGAAAGCGGCCGTTGGCGGCGGCGGGGGTGGAGACCAGCGTCGCCGCAGCGAGGAGCGTGAGGCACGAAAGGAGTCGTAACAAGGCGCGCTCAACCTACCAGGCTCGGAGCGCTTCTGAAACGGCTCGGGCGGGCGAGCGCCTTTTCGGCTCGCGCATCCGCGCGTAACGCGACGCGCGGAACCACGGGTTGCTGCCCTTTCGCACCACGTACGCGTTCTGGTTGGTTCGCGCCGCTTTGCTGCGCGGCATAGGGCCGATCTGCGCGGTCGCATTTCTGATTCTGGTGCGTCAATTCAGGGACACGCCTAGCCGTCGTGTTCCGGAGCGGGTATGGCTTGGCCCGGCGGCGCGTGGCAGGTGCAGTCGCGGCAATCGTCGTCCGCGCAGCTGCCGCAGCAACGCTTGACCTGCACCTTGAGGGCCTCGCGCGCGCGGAAGACGCGGACGCCCGCGTTGCCCGGGCTGATGCCGACCGCAGCCGCGAAATCTTTGACCGGGACGCCGTCGACCTCGACGGCTTGCAGCGCTTCGGCGTACTCCGGCTTCAAGGTCGCGGCCAACCCCTTGACGCACTGGCACACGGCTTCGTGCGTCTCGGGCTCGGCGGCTTCGCTCAGCTCACGCGCGAGCTCTTCGAGCTTGCGGTCGACCACGCCGCTGCGACGGCGGTAGTCGGTCACGGCGTTGCGTAGCACGCGATAAAACCAGGCTACCGCCGACTCTTGGTTCTCCAGCTGCTCGGCCTTGACCAAGCTGCGCGCGAACGCCTCTTGCAGAATGTCTTCAGCCAGCTCGCGCTGGCCCAAGCGCCGCTGCAAGAAGCTCAAAAATTGGTGGCGATGCTCCACCAGGCGGCGCGTGGCGTCGGCGGGAGTGCTGGAGGTCGGCGGCGGCTGCACCCGCGCAGCATTGTGCCAACTTGGACGTCCGGCAACCCGCCCCGGGTTTCGCTCCCAACCCCGCACGATGGCTGCGCCTCGCTCGCGCAGCGGGCGACCGAAATTTCTCGTCGCTGCGTCACGTGCGCTGCATCAGCGCAGGTGCTCGTGCGCTTCGAGGATTCGGCCGACCAGGCCGTAGTCGAGGGCTTCTTGGGCCGTCATCCAATGATTGCGCTCGGTGTCGCGGGCGATCTTCTCCAAGGGCTGGCCGGTGGCGTCGGCGAAGATGCGGTTCAGGCGCTCGCGCATCAGCAAGATTTGCCTCGCTTCGATCTCGACGTCCGACGCGGGGCCGCCCACGCCGCCCAGCGGCTGGTGGAGTAAGAAGCGGGTGTTGGGTAAGGCCAGGCGGTTCTCCCGGCGGGCGCCCGCGAAGATCAACGCGCCCGCGCTAGCGCACCAGCCCGTTGCCACGACGCGCACGTCGGCTTGCAGGAAGCGGATGACGTCGTGCATCGTGTCGCCCGCTTCGACATGACCGCCGGGAGAGTTGATCAGCACCCGGATCGGCTCGTGGCTGCGCGCGTCTAGCGCCAGCAGCTGGGCCGTGACCGACTCTGCCAACGCGACGTTGATCTCACCGAAGACCAGCACGGTGCGGCTGGCGAACAAATGCTCGGCCACCAGGGGGAGGGGCCCGCGCTTTTCGGCGCTATCGGCCGGGTCTTTCCGTTCGAGCTGGTTCGGTCTCATGCCGAAGGTTTGGGGCCGAGCCGTCCCTCTCGGCCATGCCAACGGCTCTCGAAGTTTGATCCGGGGCTCTCTCGGCAAAGCAGGCTGTGGACGCGCGCGGCGCTGACGGGCAAACTTCCACCATGCTCGAGCGCGAATGGAGGGTCGAGATCGACTGCGGCCGCAGCTTGCGGGTTACGGCCTGGCAAGAAAGTAGCCCACCCCGGCGCGTCGAGGTGACGCTGTCAGGGGGAGCAGAGGGCGTCTGGTTCCGCCTGCAGCAGGGCGCCGAGGAGCGGATATTCCCGAGTGAGGTAGTGGCGAGCCATCAGCCGCTGTCGGCCATCGTGCGCTTGATCGGTGACGAAGCGGAGCTGAGCAAGAAACCCAATCAGTTGTTGCTCGGCTTGCTGTTCCAAAGCCTGCTCGTCTACGTGGCCAGAATGCCGCAAGCGGTGCCCTTGCCGCGTTGGGGGCGCCCCGTGCGCGACAGGCGCATCGAGCGCGCCCTGGAGCTCTTGGACCGAGACCTCTCCAAATACTGGACCGTCGAACGGCTGGCGCGCGCGGTCGGCCTGTCACGGCCCGTCTTTGCGCGACAATTCGTGCGCATGCTCGAGCTTTCGCCCATGCGCTACCTAGCGCGCCGGCGCTTGGAGGTAGCGGCCCACCTGCTGCAGCACACCAACGCAACGCTGGCCGAAGTCGCCGAGCGCGTCGGCTACCGCTCCGAGTTCGCGTTCGGCCGAGCCTTCAAGCAGCAGCACGGGCTTCCCCCCGGCGCCTTCCGCCGCCAGCCCACCGTCGCCATGGCCAACGCCTTCCGCTGCGCGGCGTAGCCACGCCGGAGACTTGCAGCGCTTGGGTGATGGCGTGACTGGTGGCGCTTGGGTGATGGCGTGACTGGTGGCGCTTGGGTGATGGCGTGACTGGTGGCGCTTGGGGTCTCGGGCGTTCTGGGGGGGCGTGTGGTGGGGCCCTGGAGTCTTTACGGGAGATCGGGAGATCGGGAGCGAGCGTTTGGGGTTTTGCGCTCGCGCGCCGCCGTCCGGAACCTGCGCAGTCGCTTCGCGACACCGTGCGACTCGAACCCCAAAATCTCCCGATCTCCCGATCTCCTGCAACATCTCGAGACTTGCAGCGCTAGGGGTCTTGGGCGTCCTGGGGGCGTGTGTGGGGCCCTGGAATCTTTACGGGAGATCGGGAGATTGGGAGCGAGCGTTTGGGGGTTTCAAGCCGCGCGGCCCGCGAGGAAACTGCGCAGTCGCTTCGCGACACCGTGCGACTCGAAGTAAGCCATCCGCGGCAGGCGTCGGCCTAGGGCATTGCGGCTGAAAATCGGACGTGCTTGCAGCGGGGATTGCGAGCGGCGGGCACGCGTGCGACGCGAGCG
>Ga0164241_10000183_pt1 | contig 149939 bp, 117 predicted proteins | sample OricomyardsoilBY_FD_108780 | JGI IMG/M metagenome (GOLD analysis project Ga0164241, IMG submission 108780) | Backyard soil microbial communities from Emeryville, California, USA - Original compost - Back yard soil (BY) | ecosystem: Environmental > Terrestrial > Soil > Unclassified | place... | reverse complement strand
CTGAAGAGGGGCCCCAACCCGTCCAAAGGCCGCCTCGCTGAGGCAGTAAGGTCGCATGCCCGTGCACTCAAGCGTCGGGTCGCGCCCGGGCATACCTCCCGAACCCTCTCCCCCCGTGCCACCCGTGCCGCCCGTTGCCGGCTCCCCCCCTTCGCCGCCCGCTCTAGGCATAGCTCCGCCGCTCGTGGCTCCTCCGTCACTCGAAGTTCCACCCAACCCTCCGAATCCGCCGCTCCCGCCCGCACTCACCAGCGCGCCGCCCGCGTTCGCACTCGCGCCGCCCGCATCATTGCCCCCGAGCCCCCCGCCACCGGTCGCCGTGGCGCTCCCTCCCGTCGCACCCTCATCTAACAGGAGCCCCGAGCGCGCCCCACAGCCGCTTGCGATGCCCAAGAAGAAAAGCCAACCAGTCCGAGATAGTCGTCGCATCACGTAGAGCTGCCGAGAGCCAATTCTAGCGCATCGCCTATTCAACCGCGAGTGACCTCTAGCCCCCTCTGAAGTCGTACGTAATTCTTCCTCTCACGGCGCCAACCTCGCCCTCATGGGGCTCGACGCCGCCCTGCCCCCGGGCGGCATCCACCGGGCCGCTCAAGGCTCAAACGACTGAGCCGGCTCGCAATCGGCACAAAGCGCAGTAGCGGCAGGCTATAGAATTTCGAGCGGCGGGCAGAGCCGCCACGCACTCCGAGGGAACAAAGCTTACTTATGATGCTTCCGTGAGCAGTGCGCCGTATCTATCCAAGAGCGAGCTGTGACTCGATTCTGCCCCAGGCGTGGCGCATTGGACCATTCGGCGTTTCGGCAGAAGGCGCTACCTGGGCAAATTTAGAAGTCCAATCGAATAGTTGCGCCATAGAGCAAGCTGGCATGCTTCTCGCTATCTGGGTCGACAAATGTCGCGCTCGGTGCCTCTACTGACGCGGCGCGACTCAATATCCAAAGGAGAAAGCGCAATGAACTGGGAACAAATTCGTGGCAACTGGAAGCAGTTTCGAGGTGCCGCAAAGACGCGCTGGGGCAAGCTCACAGATGACGACATGACGGCGATGGAGGGTCGCCGCGACCAACTCGTTGGCCGCTTGCAAGAGCGCTACGGCTACGTGAAAGAAGCCGCTGAGCGAGAAATCGACGATTGGCTCGCTTCCGAGCCGACGTATCAGTAATCGCGAATATCACGAGCTCTCGGGGATTCGGCGCCGAATGCTGAGCCTCGAGAGACTATACAGAGGGCTCATCGCAAGATGTAGCCCTCTTTCTCTATGCTGCTCCTGCCGGTATGAGTCAGCCCGTGGCACAGGTAAAAGTCTTTGGGCTCGCAGAGAGTTTAGTGGGAAAGAAACAAGCCATTTCCGACGCGTTGCACGGCGTGGTGATGGATGTGCTGGGGCTCCCACTCAGCAAGCGCGCGCATCGCTTCTTTCCGCTTCAAGACGACGATTTCTTCATGCCCGCTGGGCGTAGCCCCTCCTACTTGATCGTTGAAATCTTGATGATGAGCGGGCGAACCGTCGAAACACGCAAGCGGCTCGTTCGCAGCCTCTACGAGACGTTCGAATCGTCGCTGGGCATATCCCCGGTCGATCTCGAAATCTGCCTCATCGAGAGCCCGCCTGAGAATTGGGGCTTTCGTGGCCTTCACGGCGACGAAGCGATTCTACCGTACGACGTACGCCGCTAAGAAGGCATTCCGAATGCCTCGCAGGACACTGTCGAAGAACGAGAGGTACTAGAATCGCGATGCATCCAGCCATGAAGACGGCGCTCGCCAAAACACGATACTTGAGCGCGGTCGTCGTTCTGGCGCTCGGAGCCGCCGCGTTTGCCATTGTATTTCGAGGCCTCCTGAAGTGGTCGTTCGAGAAATTGACCGGCGCCTCCGACGTCGTGACGATGTTCGAGGTTCTGCCCACCTGGCAAAGGCTGGCCCTCCCCGCAGCGGGCGGACTCATCTCGGGGCTCGTCGCCTTGCGAATGGCGCGTACGAAGCAGGGCCAGGGCGTGGGCGACGTGATGGAAGCGGTCGTGCTCGGCCGCACTCATCTCTCGATGAAAACCACGCTGCTCAAGTCTATGGGTTCGTGGTTTGCCATTGTCGGAGGAGGCTCGATTGGCCGCGAAGGCCCCCTGATTCAGTTTGGCGGTAGCCTTGGGGATTGGCTCGGCGACGTATTTCGAGTCGCACCCGATGAAGAGCGCGCACTCATGGCTGCCGGGACGGCCGCGGGCTTCGCCGCAGCCTACAATACGCCATTCGCCGCCGTTTTATTCGTGCTCGAGGTGGTGACAGGAGTCGTTGCACTCGACGCGATCGTGGCCTCCGTCATCGCCGCCGCCATCGCCACCATCGTCACGCGCGCCGCCATCGGCGGAGGGCCCATTTACGGCGCGCGCACCTTCGACATGGCAAGTTCGAACGAGCTCATCGCCTACGTCGCACTCGGACTTTGCGCAGCTCTCGTCGCGCAGGGATTCATGCGCTTGCTCTCGGCAGGCGAGGCACTCTTCGAACGCTCACGGCTCAGACAGCCGTGGCGCGCCGCGGCAGGTGGGCTCCTGGTGGGCCTAATCGCTATCCTCTTTCCCGAGGTAACCGGCAATGGCTACGAGCCTATCAACGCCATCCTCGACGAAAAATTGACGTGGACTTTCGTCTTGGCGCTGCTCGCGGCCAAGGCCATGGCCACGACCGCCTCCGTCTCGTCTGGGAGCCCCGGCGGTATATTTACCCCTACCTTGTTCATAGGGGCTGCGCTCGGACTCTGTTTCCATCGCACGCTCGAACTTGCGCTGGGGCCCGTCCCTCTCGGCAGCCCAGGCGCCTACGCGCTCGTAGGTATGGCGACCACAACCGCCGCCACGACCCACGCGCCCATGATGGCCGCAGTGCTCACGTTCGAACTCTCAGGCGACTACGCCATCGTCGTGCCTCTCCTACTCGCAACGGCGGCCTCTACGCTGCTCTCTCGAGCGCTCCGCGCCGATTCGATCTACGGGGCCGAACTACGTCGCCGTGGCCTCTCGTGGGAGCTCACGCTCGACGGAAGGCGAGTACTCGTCGATAGTCTGCGACCCACCGCACGCGACGAGCTGCCGCCCAAAACGACCCGTCCTGACTGAGTATCGACGGATTCTTACGATAGGCCGAGAGTCGTCGCCCCGGGTTCGGTCTGGACCGAACCGACCCGCAGCTACGACGAGCACCGTTCTTACTCACAGGGAGCGATCGTGGGCCCCACAAACCCCCGCGCGCCCTCAAAATCTAGCAAGTATTCGTCCACCATTTCCACCTCGAACTTCGGTGGAATTCCCCCGCCCACCCAACGGTGAGCTGGAGAGCGAGGATGGCGTCAAGGGTTTGGGGGGCAAAAGGACTCATGGATCAAGGTTGTCGGCCTAGTGCAAAAGGGACCCTCAGGGTCGACCTTCTCGCGCAGGCCCAACGTCCTAGTTCTATCAGGGACCTTGCAGATAATGGAGCGGCAACTAGGACAATCCCCGCCACTGAACGGACGAGACGGGCGCCGGGCGGCCGAACCCGCCAACCAAAGCATCTCGCGCGCGACCGCCTAGCGCCTTCGAGGCTCGATCCCTTTCAGCTCGCTTAACGTTCAACTCCAACGGCTTCGATCAAATGTTCCGCGAGGGTCAAGGAGAACGTGTTCGTGAGATGATGTGCGTCGTGGTAGACGATCGAATGTCCGACAACCGGTGAACAATTCTCGCTGTCGCAGAACACATCGGTCCAGTCCACTACCTGAGTGCGTTTCGGCAGCAGAGCAGCCGCGGCTACCTGGACGTCCCTGAAGAGGGAACGGCTTCTCGGAACGGAGCATGCACCCAGACGCAGCCTGTCCTCGTCATCCTCGAACCGATCCAAACAGCTAAGAACTTCTCGATACAAGCAGGGCACATCACGAATGACTATGATTCTCTTGATGTGTTTCGGTAGGTTCTTCCATTCGTCCGCGTAGCTCCGAACAATTTTCTCAAACGTTCCGGGTCCAAATTTCTCCTCGCGTAGAGTAGCTCTCGGCGAGAAGGTTGAGACCACGATCGTGTCAATTTCTTTCTCGTCTCGAAGGGCCTTTCGCACCTGCTTCTTCCAACGTTCACAGCTCTTCGTTTGATGCAAAGGGCCCTCCTTCACGGTCCCCTTAGAGAAGGGACAGGAGCGCAAAACAAACGGGCGGACGCGAAAACCGGCTCTGCGTCCCGCCGCGTCCAGTCCAGGGAGGAGGTGCCTCGCATGTGAGTCTCCCACAAGAGCAACGCTCCGGCGGGCCTGGGGATCACCAAGCTGGCAAGGGGAAACGCTGCTATCGCCGGGCTTGGAAGTGCAGCCGAATCTCTTATCCCCTTTCGCCACAATCGGCGACGGACTGAGAAAGCCTTCCAGCTCCGGATTTTCACACAGCTTCCCTTGTCGCTTCGAAAGGGCCCCGAAACAGGGAACTTTGTTATCTGCTACTCGGCGCACGAAACCCGCGTCAAGGGCGCTGGCCTCCTGGACCCGCACCGCCCATGCAGAACCAAGAGCACACGCCGTTCCCACCGCAGCCAGGGCGAGCGTGCGCCGAGGTCTCGCGCGAACCAGCCACGGATTGAAACGGATCTTTTCCTCCAAGAAACGCTTAGACAGAGCCGCTAAGACAAGAGTGGCACTCAGGAGAAAACAAAGTTCTATCATCCCAGGCTTTCGCCCGGCATGTCGCTCGAAGATGATCAGAAGCGGCCAATGCCACAGATAAACGCCATAGGAGATGTCTCCGAGCGGAGCCAACCAGCGAAAGAGGAGAGGAGGAACCAGCGTCTGGCCGCCGCTCTCCGGGATGAGAACAAGTAGCGTTGCGACCACCGGGAGCCCAGCTATCCAGCCGGGAAACTCGGAGGGTGAGCGAAGCAGGATACTGATCGTCACAAGCGCAGTCAGCCCGATCCAACGCAGAGCGAAAACGGGCGCCCGCCTCGGATATCGCGTCCCGAATACGGCGATCGCTCCGCCTGCGAGAAACTCCCAGGCTCGAGTCCAAGGCATGAAGTAGGCGCCGCTGGCGTTGATTTTGGTTATGACAATGCAGGCAACGAAGCTCGCGACGAAGCCGAAGACGGTGAGAATGCGCACGCGTTGAAGCCGCGTTTCTTTACGACCAACGGTACCAAGACAGACGATGGCCAAGAGAAGGGGCCAAACGACATAGAACTGCTCCTCGACGCACAACGACCAGAAATGTTGCAACGGCGAGACTTCTGCTTCTTGAGCAAAATAGTCGGTTGCTCGCTGCGCGAGTGCAAAATTCAAGGCGTAGGCCGCCGAGAAGCCAACGTCCTCCGCGAGATCGGGCCAGCCAATTCGTGGTGTGAAGGCGATGCCTGCCGCGAGTGTCGTCGCGAGCACGAAGAACGAGGCGGGAAGGAGTCGTCGCGCCCGCCTTGCCCAAAACTCACCAAGGTGAATGCTCCCTTGATCCCTGATTGCCGCAATGAGCTGTCGGGTAATCAAGTACCCGGAAACGACTAAGAATGCATCGACACCAACGTAGCCCCCGGGGAGCGCGCTAGGGAAATAGTGAAATATCACCACCGCAATGACGGAAACAGCACGCAGCGCCTGGATGTCGGTCCGAATATCTTTGGCGTTCCCGTTCACAAGCAAGCTCCCTGAGCTCGCTAGCATGTTGCCCGGCTTGGACTCAACTCGAATCCAAGTCTACGGAAAAGCCCGAGAGTGGACTCCCAACTCGCGATGACGCGTCGACCTCCGCGGCAGCGCAGTTCGCTCCCGACTTAGACGTCAAGATTCGCCGCGCTCTCCAGGGAAGAGAATCGGACTTTTCGCGATCCAACCCCCTGATGCGTGCTCGCTCCCTGCTCCTCAAACCTTCTCAACGCCTTGCGGCACCACAATCCACTTACCTCGCCGGAAGCTGCCCGCGCAAGGGGGCGGAGCCTTCGCCATACCAATCCCTGGAACATCACAGGCCATCGCAATATTTGCGCACTATGCTGCATAGCTGTCTCTTTCGTTCACCCCGCAGGTGCCAGCGAGGAATGAAAACTCTTCGTTCGTCTCGCGCTTCAATCGTCCACCCCATTGCGGCGCGGGAAGTTTGCGCCGCTTCCCCCCAATAGATCTTGGTCCGCTGCGCCTTGGGGGAAACGTAAACGAGCGCCCGGTGTGAAACCACAGAGGCACCGCCAAAGGCGCGCGGCAGGAAGAATAGGACCGCCGCTGTCAGGACGAACGCAACAATTCCGCCGAACGCGAATCCCAAAGCAGACTGGACCAACCAAACCGCCAACACGATCGCCGCCGCGGCGGCGGCTGAGGATCGGATCCTTTGCCGTCCAGCGACCGAGTTCGGGTCGTATCTTGGTGGCCCCCACCCGGCCCTTGTCCTCGGCTGTCAGAGTCTTCGCAATCGAGACCTCAACGCTGATAGATCGGCCTGCGGAAAGCTCCGCCGCCCCCTGATGCGTGCTCGCTCCCCGGCGCCACAAAGACCTCAACGCCTTGCGGCACCATCAACAACTCACCTCGCCGGAAGCTGCGCGCGCAAGGGGGCGGAACTCAATGAGTCACACCTTCTCCCCGCTTCTCACCCAAGGTTCATATTCATGAGCGACACGCTCCGAAAAGAGCGTTCGTAGCCCGGCACCATTTACACGATAGGTCACCGTGAGTGGATGGTGGCCCATTCTCGCCCGCTCGAACGTATACGTCTCCTTCACTATTTGGCGGTTCTGGATCCACCGCCGACCCTGAACAGGAGACGCAAGAAGGCGAGCCAAGTCTGAGCCGATCGTTTCCTGCTCGCCTCTGGTTCGAATTGATTCGTCATTGAAGATTTCGGCGCCAAGGCCAACGAATATACTGACGGTGGAGTATGCGTCGCGGCGCAGAACAACGACTTCTAGCGGGCAACATTTGTCCCCCTTGCTGACCAGCGTCAATTTTAGGATGGGCCCGGAGTGGTCGCACTGCGTCCGTTCGGGATCGAACCGACCACGAGGTACGACGAGCACAGCATGGAGCGCCCGTGTTTCGTCGGGTGAAAGGTTGGAAAGAATCGTCTCGATCAACATGTCGCTATGGAGGCTTGGGGCCTAGATGAAGATGGCCGGGATCCTGAGTGCGCCACGATCCGCCGGGAAGCCGACGACCCCTCAGCCACTGATTCAACCTCTGAAGAGTAGGGCTTCCAATCTGTTTGATGTACTTGCCATTTCCTACTGGTGAAGCGCCCCAGCGAATTGAATTCTCAATCGCCGTACCTAGGTTCTTAGAATAGGACGGTCCGACCCGAACCCATTGCTTGATCGGTCCGAATGTTGCGCGCGCTCGAGGAAGGAGCCCTCCGCCCACCGCGCCCAGCGCGGCCGAGCCTCCGACTTGCCACCAATTGACGCAGTCGAGACGGCCTCCATTTCCAATGAGTTGGAGACCTAGGTCGATGCCACCGCCGACAGCAGCCCCAATGAGCGGGTTCGTCCCATCCGGATCTACGAAGTTGGCCGGATAGTTCCCGACATAGACGTACAGATTCGCTTGCTGCCCTGCGAAGAGGATCGGATCCTTTGCGGTCCAGCGACCGAGTTCTGGATCGTATCTTGGTGGCCCCCACCCGGCGCTTGTCCTCGGCCGCTAGGGTCTCCGCAATCGAGAACACAACGCTGATAGATCGGCCTCCGGAAGGCGCCGCCGCCCCCTGATGCGTGCTCGCTCCCGGCGCCCCAAGGACCTCAACGCCTTGCGGCACCATCAACAACTCACCTCGCCGGAAGCTGCGCGCGCAAGGAGGCGGAACTCTGCCATCACTGTCCATTCTCCCCACCAACTCATGCTTTTACGCTCCGATGACCACCAAGTCATCACTGGTACCACTCGCAACATCAATGTTCCGCTTTCGCGGGAGGCTGCTCAGCTAGCCTCCGATATTTTACTTCGAAATGCCGAGCTGCAAGAAACAGCACGAACGGGAGCACACCAAATGCAATCGAATAAGGCCAGTAAGGATAGTCCCCGACCACAAAGACCCGTTCACGCCGAGCGCTGGAAAACACGACTGGCACAGTGGTCGGAATATTATCCTCACTGAGTGTCATGAGAACAGAAACGGCTGGCGCTTCCCGGTCCAACAACTTGAGGTGGAGCAGGGTGCGTGTCCCCCCTCCCCATATCTTTGTTGGCTCATGCGAGACCACCATTGCCTCGGCCTTCAAGCGTTCTTTCCCCGATGGCAACGAAAGCTCAGCCTGGAAGTATGGGATAGCCCATGCAGCGCATGGAGCCACCAATAGCGCCGATAGAATCTTCCACGCACGAAGCTGTTTCGCTGAGACCCGATAGTACGCTTGTCGATCAATCACAGATGCCCTCCGCCGACCGCGATTCCGACCACAGACTGGAGTAACCAAACCGCCAACGCTATCGCAAAAAGACAAGTCAATGCGCTCTCGAGACAGGCGTGAGCGAATTCCTGCATCGTGTGGCCTATCCCTGATCCAACAGTTTGAAATACGAGGATCCCCATCCCCCTCGGCGGTCACTGCATTCACCGGTCTTCATCACTTGACGGGTCCACGGGAAAGAATGCGAGCGCCACAATGCTGGCACTCCAGTCCCAAGTAGCCATGCCATATCGTCATGTAGGAATTCTTACCGAGAGCAAACGTCTTCCTACAACACGGACAGGGGGAGTACATGAAAATGAAGTGAAGGGCGCATGCGACGCTAAAAATCCCGGCACCATCTTCTTGCGGGCAAAGCGCTATCACCGCGACGGCCACGACTATGGCGAAGCGGGCCAGCAGGATGGGCCACCAGCGCCACCGTGAGTTCATCGACACCCCAGTAACGAAAAACGCCCAAATCTCTGTGCGTATACTCCATTCACCACGCGCCGCTTTGTTCCTTCCCGCCAGCTCAGTCGCCATTTGCACCCGTTTTTCCACCAATCCCTCTCAGCAGTTTCAAAACGAGATCGGTAAAAATCTTGCCGAGCATGAACGATGCTGCAATCGCGAAGGCCGCATGCGTCTCTTCCTGAAAAATGAGGCCCGCTCGCCACAAGCCCGACCCCAGCACGCCAAGGGTCAAAAGGCCGAGGCTCCTTCCCGCTCTCGTGTGTTTCGAAACTCCGTTCGGCACTGCACCCAACGCACAGCTAACAACACACAAACCGACAGTGAGCATTTCCGAAAAAACACTTCGAGTCACAAAAAGCACCAACGCACTCGCGCCGATCACGATCACGATCACGATCATCTGAGAGGCGAACCCGTGTTCGGTGTTGGAATTAATCGGTCGTGACATAGTCGGATTGAATTGTGCACGCTCCGCCTTCTGCTGGCGCGTTCCCCTTTCCTCTATCCGCCCACCCACAGATGCCACCCGACTCGACATCAACCTCATCGCCATCGCCCCTTCAGAGCCTGCGAATAGTAGCTCTTCAGGAGCGGGCAGGCTCTTGCGTGAGGCTTAGCGCTCTGCTGAAATCTCCTGACGCTGTCTTGCCATAGCTGCTTGCACACGCTCGTCGTCAATCGCGTTCGTGAAGAGAAAGACGCGTTCTCCGGAAGCTCCTGTCGCGATGTGACCTGGAACGTTGAGAAAGCCAAACCTCCCCTTTCTTAGTTCCCTCAGCTCATGGTGCTCGATGGTCCTCGTTCGCAAGGAGCTCGGATCCCGACCCCAAATAGCGGCATCATCGACTTTGCATTGCAAGAGCCAACTCCAGAAACCTAACCCAAACAAGAACACGCTGACCGTCACCAAGAGAAGCTCGGTTGAGCGAAAAATAGGAAAACCGACCATCACCGAGAAACAGAAACTCCCAAGGAGAACTGGTCCCGGGCCCGAACGATACACCGTCACTCCCGACATTCGTTCACTGCCTTTCCCAGGGCCTCGCCGCAAAATGGTCCTATGAACGGGCCAGCCGGGCCACCAAGAGCATTGCAGACCCCTTCACCGACAGTACTCGCCGCTGAACCAATGAAGCCTGGAAAGTCGGTGAAGCCGTTGGTCTGGACGGCCACCCCAAAACCCGATCCGACAATGGCCAATGGCAAACTTCCTGAGATTAGCGCGACTCCTGAGATGATACCCGTCGAAAAGCCGAACGCGAAGTCGCCCAAATTTGGCTTGTCGCTCAGGTAAACTGCCGCCAAGCCGCCCGCGAGGCCGGTACCGAGAATTGTTAACCCAGCGACCGTCGCGCTCACGGGTTCATGGCCTGTGAAATCCACGAAGTTGACCGGATCGTTCCCGACATAGACGTACAGATTCGCTTGCTGCCCTGCGAAGAGGATCGGATCCTTTGCGGTCCAGCGACCGAGTTCGGGATCGTAATCTCGTGCGCCGAAACGGACGAGGCCGGTGTCGGGATCGGAGAGGCCGCCTGCGAAGCCGAAGGGCTGGAAGCCGGGGTTTGTGTCCGTAAGAATGCGGCCGAATGAGTCGTAGTCGAGGCGCTGGACGATGGTTCCGTCGCTTGCGTTGACGACGAGCCTGACGCTGCCAATCCGATCGACGAGAACACGGTAGACGATGCTCCCTTCGACGATGAACTCTGGAGTGTTCAGCCTCGATCCAAATACGTACTGGGCGACCGTTGACGACCCCGAGGGACCTCGATCGGCCAGAGGCGAACCATCCGCGCCGTAGAGAAGACGATGCGTCAGCGCTCCGTCGACTTTTCGGCCCACCTGACGACCAAAAGCATCGATGATGGTTTCGACGCGCTTTCCGGAAGGGAGCTCAACGGCGAGCAAACCGCCGAGCTTATTGTAGGCGTAGTTTGTGACCTCGCTGCCGCTCGTTCGTCTCTTGAGCTGACCTGATGGGGCGTATTCGTAACTGGCCGCGCCGTGGGTGAGGACGCGATCCTGACCATCGTAAGTTACGGCGGTCGACCCCGCTGAGTTCGTTCCAGAGATCCGATTGCCACGAGCATCGTAGCCATATTGTTCGGCGACCGCTCCATCTCGTCGCACCTCCACGAGGCGCCCCGCCGCGTCGTAGGCGTAGCCAAACGCGTGAGTCTCTCCCAAAATCGTTTCGGTGCGCGCGATGACCCTTCCGAGCGCGTCGAGCGTGTCCTGATAGGAATACGCCGCATTTGCGTCGATAGTCGCCGCATAGAGCGTCGGTTCGCCGCGACTACTGTGCGAGGTCGAGTCAACTACCACGCCGAGACTCGTTCCGGTGACGAATCCGTTCGCGGCGTCGCGCACGAGACTGAGCCCCTCGACCGCGGTCAAGAGCCCGTCGGCGTCGTACTCGTAGTCGATCGTGGTTCCGCCGGTCGTCGCGAGCGAACTGAGCCGAACGTTGTCGTCGAAGCCGAGATCGATCGTGCCTGTGAGCAGACCCGACGAGGTCACTCGATCGAGCAACGCGCCCGAGTAGGCGTGAGCCTGCGTGATGACATCGGTCGAGGCCGTCGCAAGGCGTCCTCCCACGGTTTCGTAGGCGAATTGGCTGTTCGCGCCCGCCGAGAGAACGGCACTCAATCGACCAGCGTCGTCGTATTCGAACTCAATCGCCGCCGGGTCGCCGTCTAGACCCGAGCCGACCAAGTCTTCGAACTCGTTGTAGTCGGCGGTCCAGGAGTCTCCGGTGAGGCCCGACAGCGCAGGGGGGGAATAGCGCGCAAAGAGCCCGCCCGGTTCGTAGTTGAATGAATGCGTGACGCCTTCGCTGACGCCCACGAGGGCGAGCTGGCCGTTTTCGTCGAATGCGAAGGAGTACTCGGTTCCATCCGCGTTCGACTGAAGCTCGACTCGACCCAAGGCATCTCGCGCGTACGCAACCGTCTCCCCGAGCGGGTTCGTGTTCGAAAGGGCAACGCCATCGGCCCCGTACGTGAAGAGGAACTTCGCGCTATCGAAGCCGCTCGCGACGAGCCGACCATTAGCGTCATAGTTGAATTGGATGGGGTCGAGAGAACCGCTCTGTGCGAGCAAGGGCAGTCCTCTTTCATCGAAGGTGACTGTCTGCGTCCGTCCGCTGGGGCTTGTTCGGACCAGCGTGCGATCGGCACGATTCAAGTGGCTGACCGTGAGCGCTCCGTTGACAGTGACGCGCTCCTCGAAGCTCGTCAGCGCTAGTGGATCGCCCGAGCTAGGAACCGCGATTCGGGTGCGTGTGATGTCCGTCCGCGTCCCACTCTGCCAATCGATACGGTCCGTGGCCGCGTAGGGCGCCATGGTCCCGAAACGCGGATCGCCCGAGTATGTGGTAGTTCTTTGGATAGTCGGCGTCGTCAGAGTCGCGCCACTCGCAGTGCTGGTCAGCGTCGATTGGACCCCGGCGGCGTCGGTGAAAAGACGCACCCTGTCGGTCGGTGCAGCTCCAGTTTGAGTCTCGTGGCGCTCACCGCGCGCGCCATTCTTCGAGAGCGTCACGACAGTCCCCGAAGTCGTGCTCTCACGCTCGAGTGTCTGCTGGAGACCAGTCGGGCTCAGGTCCGCGATCAAGCGGCCCATGGCGTCGTAGGAGAACTCATGGCGGTCACCGAGCGGCTCGACGAGTCCAGTCAGGAGGCCATCCTCAGAGAACTCGAGTTCAATTTCTTCCCCCAGCGGGTTCTCGAGCGTCGACAGAAAGCAGTTCTCGTCGAGCGCTACGTCGGTGCGGGCGCCGTAAGGGCCGACAATCGCGCGAGCCTTCCCTTGGGAATCGCGGTCCACGCTCGTACTGAGCCCCCAGGCGTCGGTTACCTTCGCCAGAGTGCCTGGCGTGGTGTACTCGAACGACCAAACGGTACTCCCAAGCAAAGCATCCACCGTGCGCAGATGGCGGCCATCCGCGTCGAAGACGAACGCCTCGGTCCCATCCTTCGAACCGATCAGCGTCTCCCCAATCAGGAGCGAAGGGAACGGAGGCCGAATCCGTCGAACGATCGAGTCGGAATAGTCGAGGATCCAAAGCGTCCCGTCGATGTGATGGTAAACAACGCGCGGCTGATCGAATCCGGCCGCGAGAGGCGAACCGCCGTCTCCATCACTCGAACTCCCGCCGTCGCCAGCGACAGTGAGAATCGTGCCGTCCTGGCGAATACGGCGGACACGGCGATTCCCTTCATCCGTGATGTAGAGGCTTCCATCGAGACCGAGCGCGATGGAGTGCGGCTGACGCAAACGAGCGAGCGTGGCGAGCCCGCCATCGCCGGAGAATCCTGATTCGCCTGTCCCTGCGATCGTCTCAATGCGACCATCGGGCCGAATGCGACGGACGCGGTTCCCATCAAACTCGGTAACAAAAAGGCTGCCATCGAAGCCCACGACGATCCCGAGCGGTGAATCGAGCGTCGCTTCAGTGGCCCGGCCGCCGTCGCCTGTCGAAGATGCTTCGCCTGTCCCGGCGACCGTGAGAACGCGTCCTTCAGGTGTGATTGCGCGGATGCGATTCCCTTCGTTGTCAGCAACGTAAAGGCTTCCGTCCGGACCAAAAGCGAGTGAGTGAGGTTCTTCGAAGCGAGCGTCGAGAGCCGGTCCCCCATCACCGACGCCGTCTTCCGGAGTGCCTCCACCCGCAAAAGTGCTGATGATTCCCTGCGGGTTGACACGTCGAATGCGATTCGTGCCTCTCTCTCCGATATAGAGCGAACCATCTGGACCAAGAGCGAGGCCGAGCGGGGCCGAAATCGCGGCCTCGAGAGCCGGTCCGCCATCGCCGAGCGGCGACGTGAGCCCAGTGCCCGCGAAGGTGTCGATCGTGCCGTCGGGGAGGATGATGCGAACGCGGTTGTTCAGCTCGTCCGCGATGAGCATAGCGCCGTCGGGACGCACGACCGCTCCGTGAGGACTGTTGAGCCGCCCGTCCAGCGCAGGACCCAAGTCTCCGGAAAAGCCAGACGTCCCGGTTCCGGCAATGCGATCGATGACCCCGCCGGCAAGTTCAGCGGTTCGCTGGGTGCCGTCTCCTTGATAGAGGACGCCGCCGCGCGCATCAAGCACGTGATGCACATCGAAGCTCAACCCACCGAGCCCGGTCGCGCTGAGATTGAACCCACCGACAGGTCCGCTCCAGCTCGACCAGAGCACGACCTCGGAGCGCGCTCGATCCCCGGTGATTGCGACGCCATCGCCAGAAACACCGAAGCGACTCGTCCTCTCGTAAACTCCGTCATAAGCGTAGCCGAAGCGAACGCGCGCTTCTTGTCTGCCTTGCCAGTTTCGCCCGTAGGGATCCTTCCCGTCCCAATCGAAAGTCCACGTTGCAGGCGGTGGCAGCTCAAAACGCTCAGAAAAAAGCTCACCGAGGACATCGACTTCGATCACCAGTGCCGTAGCGCTGGGGGGAATCGATGATGCGTCAATGGTGAGCGAGAGTGAGTTCCGGTCCTTTCGACCGGGCATGCGTTCGCTCTGGTAACGCAACCGATGCGGGGTCCCCGCGAGGTCGAACTCTTCGCCGAGAGACTGGTCTTCACAGCCGATAATCGAGCCGCTGACCTGTCGCCTGCAATCGTCGGGTCCACTCTGTTCAACATCGCCGTCTGGAGCCGTAGCGTCGTCGGGTGGACTGAACGGCCAGTTGTGATCCCAGATGGAAAGATGCGGGAGTGGCGTGCGCCAAAGGGAGGTCCCTGGCTCGTACGTCGCGGCCAAGACCCGACGCTCGGACTCATCGATGCCGAGCTCCTTGAGTTCCTCGTCGGACTCAGCAACGCCATCGCCGTTCGCGTCAATGCTCGCAATTCCTTCGACCTCATCAACAACATCAATGACTAAGCCGCTGTCGGTCGCCTCCCATACGTCTCGGGCCGGATCATAGTAGCCAGTTGGAACCGCGGTTCCCGCCGGGAACTCGAGGAAGTTCTCCACGTAGGTGGGGAGCGGCGGGTCAAACACGACACTCGTCGCGCCGAGCTCCTCAGCTTCTTCGACGGAAATATCGACCGCATAAGTGTACCCGCTCGTCGGAGGAAGGTCGCCAAGCATCGCCGCGGGTCCGCGCTCACCCACCGTGAACTCGGTGATACGAAGCGTGACTTCTTCTAAGATCTGCTCGGTGCCGTCTTCGAACTTCGCGCTCGGCACGGTTTCAGGGCGAAAGAGAACGCGCTGACGACGCGCGCCGCTCTGATCAGTCTGCGTTGGACCACTCACCAGCGCAGGAGCGGAAAGATCTTCGGGACGAAGCGGTTCTGCCGCCTCGCTAGCCGGAGTCAGAACGACGTCCGGAAATACCGAGAAACGTCGCCATTCTGTGGCACTTCGTCGCTGCAGACGCAGATATCCTTCCGCCTCGAAGGTGAGCGCGACCGGACCTCCACCATTGAGTGCGAGATCGTAAAGGCCATCATTTCTCGAACGGGTCTCGCCGAACTCCGGACGATTCAGGATGCGAACTCGAGCGCCCTCAATCGGCTGACCATCCGTATCCAGTACCCGACCCCGTACGACGGCAACCCTGAGCGGGTCTATCGTTCCCGACTTCACCCCACTCTGAGCAGCATTGGCTCCTTCGTAGATGCAGCGGGTCGCCTCGAAGAAGTCCGTGGCTACTGTGAGATTCAAAGGAGCATCGCACCCCTCAGGAACACTGCGGAGCAGACCTGCCGTGCCTCCCGTTTCGAGCGCTCCCGCTGCGCCCCCCACTTCGCCTCCTCCGCTGCACCCTTCAAGCGCAGCGAGACATCCCAGGACACAAGCTAAAACGGACGCCTTTGTCATCTTCTACCCCACCATTGCCGTTTCATAGGAATGCGGAGCTATTCGCTAAGACGCAGGCAGCGTTGCCAAGAAAGTTCAAAAGGCCTCAGTTATTTCGAAAGAGCTGGCTTTCCGGCCGGCCTTTCGCTCCTCGAACAGCCGGGCTCAGCCACTTCGCCTGCGGAGCTCTTGACCTCGCCAGCTTGTGCTCAGTCTCGATAAGACGGACCGGAAAAAGGCAGCGCGAACAGGGCAAAACGCGAGGCTACGGGACGCGTTCTCCGAAACATTTAGCGTTTGGGGGCGACGAATGCGGCTAGGTTTTCGAAGGTGCACGCGGTGTCGCTACGCCGATCTAAACGAACTGAGCCAAGTGGTCAGCGGAAGAGCAACGGATCGCTACACGCATGAGTGTGGCTTCATCGCCCTCAGCCTCCAGAAGAACGGTGCCCACTGCGCCGAACGCCTAGAACACCAGTTTTGTAGGGCGCTCAATGGTCAGGTGCCCGAAAACGGCGGACTGTGGCTATCGTTTACGAAAGAGAACGCACCACCGACCCGCAAATCTCGGCAATTTACGCAAGGACAGAATTTTTACATGGAATGGCAGGTACCCTGCGATGGGCCGAACAACCCAAAGGGCTTGGTTCAGTCTCCTCGAATCGCGTTTGCATCGCCCACACCAGCGTTGGCCCGCTTGCGTCGCCACCTTGGAGAGCGAAGTGAGTCGTGCCGTCGTTCTTCGCCCTTACGTTGAACGGTTCCTTGCCGCGACTAGCCGAGAGGACAGCACAAGCTAGACTCAATCCAATGCCCGCCGCCCCTACCCTGCCCTCCGTACCGCTCTGGGGGGTGTGGTTTAGCTCGGCGCTCTCTACCTTGCTCCCCCGCCATGAGCACAAGTATCCCGAGCTAAACCTGATCATATCGGGGAGCCTGGCGTACCGAGTCCAGGACCATGACGAAGTCCTAGAAGCCCACAGCGGGCAGCTCGTCGTTCTTCCCGCCGACGCGCATCACGAGCTCGTGCGTGCCTCCGAAGATCTGGCGCTCTGGGTGCTCGAGCTGAACGGAGTCGCACAACTTCCCTGGCTTGCAGAGGCGCACGTGTTCACGCCAGATGTAAAATGGAAGAAATCTACGATCGCCGAGACGAGACGCCTTTGGTTGCGCCCAGCCCTGACTGAGGCCCTCGCAATTCAAGGACAACTCGGCAACTCACTCCTTTCGTTTCGGGGGAGCGACTGCGCTCCTCACCCCGAACCTCTCCACCCCGCGGTGGTGCGGGCGAAGGAAGTCTGTGAACTGCGCGTCCATGAGGAGCTCGATATCGCTCGTTTGGCACAGCAATCAGGCCTAAGCACGAGTCGGCTGGCGCACCTTTTTGCTGAACAAGTGGGCGTGACACCGCTCCAATACCGAAACTTCGCGCGGGTTCAGCATTTCATCCGGACCTACGACGATACGAAGCGGGACCTGCTGCGGGCCTCGCTCCGCGCGGGGTTTGGCAGCTATGCACAGTTCCACCGGGTGTTCCGGCAGGTCTGCGGCGAACCGCCGGCGATGCACTTCCGCTGGCTCACGGGTAGCGGCGCGGTGAGCGCACAGCGAACCCTAGGAGAAACGGCCGAGCCGCTCTCGGCCTAGTGCGCATCGCGTCCTGGGTCGAGTCTGAAAGAGGCGTCACTCGCAGCCCGAATTGATTTGCTCCGCTCCGTCCCACGTGCAGTCTCCTTCGATACAGTCGATGAGGTTATTGTTAAACGCGCCGGTCGCGTAGTCGTAAACCATAAACCAGCCTCCGTCGTCCCAAAGACCCGTGGGCTGCCCATGCGCTCTGGCGTTAACACTGTCGAACGTCTCATACCAAGCGCGGATATTGTTGCAGGTGAGTTCCGTATAGCGACTACCCCAGCCGACGCCCCACTCGCCGATGTAGACTGGGACTCCGCCGCCCACCGTCTCGGCCCAGGTCGCCATCTTATCCATCGGACCTGACTGATTCGACGCGGCCCAGACGTCGTCGTAAGAGCCTTGCTCGCTCCCACAGAAAGTCCAGGGATCGTAGTGGTGGAAGGTCGCCATGACGTAAGGGTCATTGCCGCCGCCCACTTCGGCTAGATCCGTCCAGACCGTCGGAACTTCCTGAGCTCCAAACCATTGGTTCCCTCCGAAGAGTACGATGCGTTTCGCATCAACGGCGCGGATTTTGTCGTAGGCGAGCCCGGTCATCTCCCGCAGGTCGGCTGCGGGCATGGCCGTGTCGTCGGAGCGGTGCGGTTCGTTCAAGATTTCGAACAAGAGGCGATGTCCCCGACCCTTGAAGATGTCCGCGATGTCGGTCCAGAGCTGTTCGAGGACTTCACTCCGGCTCTCGGTCTTCAGCGTCACCTCGTGGTGCGCGTTGATGATGACGTAGAGGTCAGGTTTCGAGAGCGCATAGTCAACAACCGACTCGATGACCGCGAGCCGAGGGTTCGCGCGATTGACAGAGCCAACCGCCGCATCCATCACAAGCAGATCGCCGTCGATGGCTTCGGTCCACGTAATGGGGATGCGAATGTTCCGAAAACCTCGCGCATAGTACGCGTCGATCTTAGCGCTTGCGGTCGCGAGCGTCCGAGGATGCTGCGCACTCTCAAACATCTGACCTAAGTTGACGCCCCGGCCCATGGCCGCTGCTGCTTCCACGGCCGTGGGATCGTTCGGCGAAACGCCGCCGCCTGTTCCAGCGCCCCCTGTTCCCAGCCCGCCCACCCCAGTTCCTCCTGCTGTGGAGCCGCCGGTCGCTGCGTTATCACCGCCCGTCGCCATGCTGCTGCCCCCTGAGCCGCCGTTCGCATTCCCCTGACCGCCCGTGACCGCGGGCCCCGAGCCAGAGCCCGTGGTGCCACCCGCTAGACTCCCACCAGCGCCCGGCTGTCCGCCGGTGTTCATCGGCAACGAGTTGTTCCCATCGGCGCAGGCCGCAAGCGCTAAAGGAAGAACAAGCGCCGAGCCGACTCTCGTGGCAAAACTAAGCATCCCGTTACCATAGCGTCGAACGAGACTCCAAGCTTCGCAGAATCTGTCGTCCGCTTTCACCTCAACGCCCAGGCTCCCGAGCTGGCTGCTTGACACACTCGCCGCCCGAGCAACAGATTCGGCTCAGAGCCAAGGATTCCGTGGCGTGAGGAGACGATTTGCCCCTACGGCCTCAGCATCAAATGGCTACTCTCGCAGCAAGAAGTTCTGAAGGGCTTCATGAAAGTGGTCATGTCGATGCAAAGCGCGCTGCGAAAGTCTGCCTCCTTCATTCGCCGAACCTGCCTCGGGGTGCCGCTCACAAGCTGCATATGCGGCGGCCTCAGCTTGGGCTGTAGTAGCGGAGCCGATGATCACGGAGGGGCGACGGGCGGTGAACTCATCGGCACAGGGGGTAGGCCCAGCGAAAGCGGCGGGTCAATGAGCGGCGTGGGCGGCAGCGGAGGCTCACTGAGCGCCATGGGCGGCTCGACGCTAGGCATGGGGGGGTCCACCAGCGCTATCGGAGGCGGAACGGCGACGGGCGGAGCAGATTCAGCGGGAGGGATGACGACTGCCGGTGGCGCTACAGGCGACGGAGGAGCCGGTACCGCTTCGGGGGGTGAATCTGCCGCTACGGGGGGCGCCAGCGGAAATGAAACGAAGTCGGCTGGTTGTGATGGGGCGCGCACTTTGCAAAACGGAATGAACAGCGTGCAGAGCGGTGGGACCAACCGCACGTACAAGCTGAACGTTCCAAACGACTACGATAGCAGCAAGGCATATCGGCTCATTTTGGGTTTCCACGGCGCCACGGGGAGCAGCAACGACGTCGCTCCGTCGTACTTTGGTCTTTGGGACCTCGCGGAAGGAAGTACTATTTTCCTCGCGCCGGATGCAGTGGGCGGAATTTGGAATGCCGCCACTGACGCGATCCTTGTCGACGACATCCTCAAACAGATCCAAGAGGATCTGTGCATCGATACTAGCCGCATCGAACTCGAAGGGTTCAGCCAAGGTGGCGCGATGGCCTGGACGCTCGCTTGCGCTCGACCGGGCGTTTTTCGCGCCGCCGTGGTCCATTCTGGCGGCGGCCTGGCTCGACCTGCGAGCTGCGAACCGGTCGCCTTCATGTCTTCACTAGGACAGTCGGAAAGCAATGGCGCCGGGCAGACCTCCAACAGCGACTTCTTCGCCGGCCAAAATGCCTGCACCGTGATGCCTCTAGCCAAAGCGCCGAGCGGCGGCCACGTCTGCTCAGACTATTCGGGATGTTCCGACGGACATCCGACTCGCTGGTGTGACTACGACGGTGGGCATACGCCCTCGCCCAACGATCAGGGAAAGAACGTGTCGTGGATGCCAGCGGAAGTTTGGGACTTTCTCACGCAGTTCTAAGAACTGCTCGTCTTATCTCACTCGAATCAAGTCCAAGGCGATCTGTCTTACACGGAGGACCGGATTTGTGCGACGAACACGAGTTTTATCGCTGTCGATTGCGGAAGAGAGCGATCGGACCGAAGGCTTCGAGAGCGGAGGATAATTTCTTCGCGCCGACCTCCCGGTCCAGGCCGACCTCGCCCACGCCTGCCGCTTCGACGGCCGTGACCAGAGAGCGAATCGCCTCGGCCGCGTCTGGGCCGGTGCCCGGAGCTTTCGTGTCGGCGAAGGAAGCAACAAGAACGTTCGTCAAGAAGGCCATTTCCTCGAGCACTCGCGCGTGACGCTCCGGAGAGCTTTGAGCCAGTTCGTCGAGCGCGGGCTTCAAGAGTCCGGCGCCCGTACTGGGCAGGGTCTTTCCGTGAGTTCTTTCGGGACGGATGTGAGTTCTTACAAGCTCGAGCAGTCGTGCGTCACTCACCCTTTGCGGAGCAATGGGCTCAGGACGCAAACGGCGGAAGTAGGCCCTGCTGATCGCATCCGTTTCGCCAGGCTTCGCTGCGGGGGGCAATCTCAGGAAGGCGCGCGCGTCGCTTCCCGAGACGTAGCCGGAGCGAGCCCGACGTTCTTCACGCTCGGCTTCGGCATCTTCTTCGAACTCAGCCATTTCGTCGAGCACGTTCACAAGTTCGTCGGGTTCTCCGATTCCATTCACATTGGCCTGGGAAAGCCGGCCGAGCAGGCGACTCATGAGTTCGGAGTGCGAATCGCTCCACGCGCTCAGCAAAGCCATGAGCGGATCCCAAGCGAGTCCGCTCGGCGAAAGCACAGTGAACTCGTCGAAGTCTTCGAAGAGCTGGCTCTCGAGCCTCTTGTCGAGCGCGCCACTCTCGTCGAGCTCTGCGAGCTGTCTCAGAAACTCAGCGGGCCAAACGGAGATGAGCTTGCCAAAGGCCAGCGTCAGGAACTCCTCGGGCAAGGCCGCGACCCTTTCGGCTAGTTCCCACGTGCCGGCTTCGTGAAGCACCTCGAGCAAAGTCGCAAAGCGCTCGAGGTCGAATGTTTCGGTCGTTCCGGGCGTCCACAGCGTCTCATCGATCAGTTCGAGGAGCTGTTCGGGAGTCGAGAGCGCCAAAAGCTCCGACGAGTCTTCAAGCCCGACGTGCTGCACCAGAGCTTTCCATTCAGGGGCCGGGAGCTGCTGGATCCATCGGTCCAGCCTGGGTTCTTCGAGCAGCCTTCGGAGCAGGGCATTCGAATTCTTGTGCAGAGTGGGGCGGTTCGACATCAGAGAGGCCTCCTTTTCGGGGCCAGAAACCTGAATCCTCTTCGCCTACAAAACCAGGCTAGATTCGCGCGATCATTTTTGTGACAATTGCTGCAAGAGGCGACGCCCGAGAAGTGGATTTTTCCTCGCCGCATCGAACGGCTGGAGTGCGGCGCGCGCGATCCTCAAAACGTGGGTACAGCTTGACGGATCCTCATCAGTTGACGGCGTGGCTTTGGCTTGTGCTCCTGGCGACGCTAGGCGCGGAAGCCTACGTACTTTCGCGCTTGAGATTTGATCGTTTCATCATTGCGACTGTGCTCGGTGGCACCGCGTTATGTGTGAACTACCTTTCATACACTTCGATCGCCGAACGCAACTATGATGGCTCATCGCAAGTCGAATATATCCAGTTCATCAGCGAGCATCTTCGCCTGCCTGACACCTACGCGTGTGGAGCATGTGGCCATCCTCCGCTTTACTATTTGCTCGGAGCGGCATGGTCTAAGGCAGTGCATACGAGCACTGGGATGCCGCTCGACCTCTGTCTAAAGTGGCTTTCGTTACTGTTATTCTTTGGCTTTGTCGTCTTTGCGCTACTGATTGTTCGTAGTTGTACCCTCGACAAGACTAGCCAACGCCTGGCGGCCGCTCTGATCGTGTTCTGGCCATCCAGCATCATTAATTCAGTACGAGTTCATAACGATGCGCTGGCTTCACTCCTCATGCTGGCAGCGCTCTTCTTCGTCGCGAACTGGGATAGAACGGGGCGCAAGCGCGACCTTTACTTTGCCATTTGTGCTTCCGCGCTCGGGTTGCTTACCAAAGCATCAGCCTATGCTGTGGTGGTAACCGTATTGTGTTTTGTTAGCTTGTGGCTGTTTCGCCAAGCCATGCACAAGGACAAGACTCTGCTTCGACAGGGCATCATGCAGGCGTCGATCGCTCTAATTGTATTTGCTGGGGTTGCGCTTCTGGCGGTAGTTCTGCGCGCGTCTCGCGAGACCACTACGCTGTGTCAGAAGGTCTTGGGTCATGCATGTGATGGGCGTTATGTGCCTCTCGCCGTCGACACGCCTGGCCGCTATTTCTACTTTGATGTGCCGGACTTCGTCTTGCGCATGGATGCGACCCCCCTCAATCCCACGCGCGACTATTTCTTGAATCGACTCCTGAAATCGAGCTTATTCGGCACGACGCCCTTGGGGGGAGAGTTCGCAGGCACCTCCTACGAGAGGCTATCCGTCCTCATCAGTCTACTGCTGCTGGCGATGATTCTAATTTGCTTTGTGAGCGCGCCACTTTTGCGTCAGACGGATTTTAGCCGCGTGTACTTGGGTTCAACCATCATCATGCTGCTCTGCTTGCTGGCATTCCGGCTGCGGGCACCCAACGAATTTCACGAGGATTTTCGTCATATATTTGCGGCACTTGTACCGCTGTGTCTGTTTTACACGCTCATTGTTGAGCGACTTAGAGCCTTTTCCAAGGTGCTCTACGTTACCGGTGTTATGATCGGAGTATTGATGGTGCTTTCATCCGTCGCATTTTTCGTTCGCATATCGTAAGCGAACGTCCTCTGGCTCTCTCTCTCCAAAAATCGCTTCCCATGAGCTTGTCGATGCACCTCCGCCCCAATTGGACACTCGCCTGCGCTTCTGGGTTGGCCCTCGTTGCGGCGTGCGGTACCGCCCCTGACGACGCCTCAGACGTCGGCGCGGCCTTGGGAGGAAGCGGCGCGACAGGCAGCGCCACACAGGGCGCGAATGGCGGCTCGGGATCGGGCGCAGCGCCTGCCTCGGGCGGCGCGAGCGCAGCCTCAGGTGGGGCGAGCCTCGGTAGCTCGAGCGGTGGAGGAAGCGCGGTGAACGGCGGAACAACCGCCGCCGGAGGAGAGGGGGCCTCGGGCGGCCAGCTCGGCGCGGGAGGAACAAGGGATGGAACTTGCGGCGGCGAGCCTTTGCTCGAACTCCTCGGGCCGGCTTTTAGCTGCGGGGGCGATGGACACGTCTTTGAAGAGGCGGGCCCGCCGAACAATCGCGTTAACTATATCATCGTTGGTGATGGTTATGATAGCACGCAGATCGAGACGCTCTTCATCGAGCACGTCGAAAACATGCTCTACGACGAGCAGGCTGGCTTTTTCAGCGCCATCGGCGAGCCTTATTCTCGCTATCGCAATTTCATCAACATCTGCGGCGTCAAGTTAGCCTCTGCCGATGGCTGCATCGACAATCCCGATCAAGGTCGCGCCTGCGATACCCTGTTCGATGGTCGCTGCGAACCTCCCTGTGACACGGCCGGAACGCGCCTCGGCACCGTGAATCGAAATAAGGTCAACCAGGCGCTCGATGAGGCCCTACCGAGCGGGGTCGATGTTGATTGGGTCGCCGCCACCATCAACGCCGAAGCTGAGGGTTGGTGGAACTCCGGCGGCCCCATCATGGTCTGGAATGGTGGCTACGAAAGTCGCTTGCAATCCGCGAGTGTGGCGTTGCATGAAGGTGGGCACACCTATCACCAACTGGCGGACGAATATGGGGGCACGAGCCAAGATTGCGGCGAGTTTTCCGAACTCAACTCCACCGCCGACCCAGCCGGCGAGAAGTGGGCGCACTGGCTCGCCTACAACGATGAGCGCCAAGATTCGCGCCCTCTTCCCTCGAACCTCAACAAGCGCCCCTACGGCACGTTCGTGCAAGGCGCTTACGAAGGCAGCCGCTATTGCGACCACGGCCAGTATCGCCCATCCGAAGATTCAGAGATGAATCTCCTACCCCAACCCTTCAACATGCCTTCGATCGAAAAGATAATCCTCGACATCTATTCGATCGCTGAGCCCATCGACGCTCACACCGATAATAGCGAGCCGCTCATAGCCCCAAAGGCCCTCCAAGTGCGGGTCATCGACACCGAGGTCTTGAAGCTCGAATGGACCGTGGATGGTCAGCTCGTTTCAGGCCAAACCAGTGAGTGCTTCGTCGTGCCCAGCTTGACCGCTGGGGCCCACGAGATCTCGGTACGAGTGTACGACGACACGCCCTGGGTTCGGAAAAATCAGGAGCTTTTGGAGCAAACTGTGACATGGCAAGTGACGGCTCCGTAACCGGCCGTGCTACGCCCAGCGCTAGCGGGCCTCGCGGCTCAGCAGCTCGCAGCACGGGCGCTAACGGCGCCGGAGCCCGTGTCTCTCGCATGCGCCTCGGGGCGAGCCTCGTTCTTCTTATCTTAGGAGCCACTTTCGGTGCGTGGTCTTTGACCAGAGGTGCCAACCCTCCGAAACTCACCAAACGGCCCTCTTCGATGGAGACGCTACCCGCGCAAGCTCAGCCTCAAGCTAGCGCCATACCTTCCTTCGTTACGCTCGCTGATCCCGTCGATAGCGATGCGCTTCCCGACGAAGCCACGCTCTCGCGCCAACCGCATCCCCTCACCCCTTTGCATCAGGCCATTTCAAAGCAGCGGGAGCTCATCGCCGCAGCTATCAGCGCCATTGACGACAAGAACTACAAGCAAGCACGGAGCTGGCTCGGCGAAGTGGTGAGCTCGAAAGAGCCCGCACTCGCACAAGCCGGTTTCGTCGAACAGGCGCGCGGCTATTTGCTCATTCTCGATTGCCTCGAGGCCCGCCAGAGCGGCCAACCCCTCACAAGCTCGCTCAGCGCCGCCGCGAAGCGTTTCGTCCAGGGCAATCGCCTCACGCCTCGCCGCGACGTTCGTCGTGTATGCCTCGAAGGCCGCCCCTTCGCCCGTCGCGAGGGACGCTGAGCGTCACCCGCGAAAGCGATACCCGATAGGGAATGCGGCTGCCCCATGCTGGCGTATCCCCGTCTTAAGCCCTGAGATCCGCCTGCCCCGGGCCGACCCTTTTGGTTTGTCTGTCGAGCGGCAATGCTCCCCGAACTGCCATGACGAAATCTCTCGAATTGCGGCGCGCCCTCTCCGTCCTCCTCGTTTTAAGCTCAGCGCTCGGTTGCCACGTCACCGTGCACAACCACGGCCGCACAGCGACCGCGAAGGACGGCAAAGCTGGAGCCGACGGCAAGAACGGCAAGGACGGCAACGACGGCTCCAATGGCAACGACGGCAAAGGCGACGCCAAGACGGATAAGCCCAAGGACGACAAGCCCAAGACGGATAAGCCCAAGGACGACAAGCCCAAGACGGACAAGCCCAAGGACGACAAGCCCAAGACGGACAAGCCCAAGACGGACAAGCCCAAGGACGACAAGCCCAAGACGGATGACCCGAAGAAAGAGGATCCCAAACCTCAGCCTCCGAGCGCTCCGCTACCTCCTAACGTCTCCCGTCTGACGCTCCCCGTGCGCGCTCCGTTCGAGAAGCTCGTGCAGCAGGTCGATGCGCTTTTGCCGAAGACCCAAAACCAAGACTACAAGCGCGTCACCAAAGACGGTGATCCAGCCGTCTTAGACGTAAAGTACAAAGCTTGGCGCGACCCGATCGAAGCCAAATTCAAGGGCCGCACGCTCACGGTGACCGTACCGATTCGCTATGCCGCCAACGTCCGAGGTAAGATCAAAAACCCGCTCGGCAGCGACTTTTTCCCGCTCGTCGATGGCCAAACTTGGGGCACCAGCTCGAGTCCGCAGCGCATGCGCGTCACGGTCAACCTCGAGCTCGACGTGAACGACGAATGGAAACTCACGAGCCACTCCAAACTCGAGAGTATCGAGCACGGCGCGGCCCCGAGTGGGAATTTCTGCGCTAAGGTCGGCATTGAGGTCTGCACGCCCAAGAAGAATCTCGCTGGCGAGGTGCGCAAGCATATCGAGGGCTACCTGGTGCCTAAGCTTGAGAAAGAGCTCACCAAGGCCGACAGCGAAATCGGGAAAGGCCTCGACCTTCACGGTCACGCGGCCAGCCTGTGGGCTGCCTTGCAGAAACCTCTCCAACTACAAAAGGCCGGCGCTAAGTCGTGCCCCACGTCGCCCAAGAGCACCTGCACAGAAAACGCCTGGCTGGTGCTCGCCCCGACGAGCCTCGGTCTCTCGGAGCTCTCACTCGAGAGCGGTGATCTGGGCGTAGACGTAAGCTTGGAGGGAAAACTCACGACTGCGTTCGGCAAGAAACCAGGCGTTAAGGTGAAGCCTTTGCCGAAGCCCTCGAAGCCGGAGGGCGGCACCGCCTTTCAACTGCAAGCCAGGGTCGACGTGCCAGTGCAGGTTTTGGGTAAAGAGGTCACAGCGGCGCTCAAGGGCGTGCAGTTCAAGAGCGGTAAAGACAAGCTCGAGATCCTCGAGGTCAGCTTGAGTGTGAAGCGCGGTGAAGACGTTACCCTCACGCTCAAGACGAGCGGCGCTTACGCGGGCAAACTGAGCGCTAGCGCGAAGATCGTCCTCGACGCGAAGAAGGGCGAACTCTACCTCGATAAGCTCGCCTTCGATGACGCTACCAAAAAGCTCCTCGATAAAGAGCTGAAAGAGCTCGACGAAAAGGCGCTGCGTGAAAAGCTCGCTAGCGAAGCTCGCCTCGATATTGGCAAAGAATCGAAGGCCCTGCGTCAAGCGGTAACAAAAGCGCTCGACGGCGCTCTGCCTGGCCAACTCGAGGTCAAAGGCACGCTCAACGACGTGTCTTTCTCAAAGCTCGAGGTCGATGACGACGTGGTTCACGTCGACGTCGAGCTCACTGGCAGCCTCGGTCTCGAATACAGGCTCTGAAAGGACTTTGGAGGGCGGCGCTCGCTGGGCTTTCGGCGCCGCTCTCTCCTCTTCGGTTGCCGCTCAATTGTCTTCAGCGAGCCGAAAGAGTTGGTCGTCACTCACGACGCGCGTTCCGTCAGCCAAACGCTGAAAGCGTTGATAACACGCCTCGAGCGCTGAGCCCTCGAGGCCGATCTCGAGCGCGCGCAGGCGCGCCACAAATCCGGCGCGTCCTGAGAGTTTGCCGAGCACAATCTCCGTACCCACGGGATGACCAATCCACGCCGGGTCAATCGACTCGAACGTGGTGCGCGATTTCAGCACGCCATCCTGATGCACGCCCGAGGCATGTTTGAAGGCGTTGTCTCCTACCAGCGCCTTATTGGGCGATACAGCCATTCCGCTGCGCTCCGCCACTAGCCTAGAGAGCTTCCAAATGCCCGTTGTGTCGACTTGATGCGAAACCCCCAGTGAAGCTCCGTGTACGCGGAGCGCCATCACTACCTCTTCGAACGAGGTGTTGCCTGCTCGTTCGCCAATGCCATTGACGGCCAGCTCGACCTGGCGCGCTCCCGCTTGCACCGCGGCCATAGCATTGGCCGTGGCCATGCCGAGATCGTCCTGGCCATGAAAGGATACGACCACATCGTGCAGCTCTGGAACCCGCTCAAAAAGGCTACGAATGCGCGCACCCACCTGATGGGGCAAAGCGATACCGACCGTATCGGGGATATTGATCACCTTGGCCCCGGCCAGCACTGCGGCCCGCACGACCTCACACAGATAGTCTAAATCTGCGCGCGTTGCGTCCATGGGACTAAACTCGACCTCCGCCACGCGCTTCCGCGCCAAGCGCACCGAATGGTCGACCAACTCGAGCACATCCTTGGCGCTCTTCTTGAGTTGCCCTGTGAGATGTTCATGACTGGTGCCAATGAACAGGTGAATGCGCGGGTGAGCCGCTTCGGCGAGACAGGCCGCAGCCGCTTCGATGTCCACCTCGGCGCAGCGGGAGAGGCCGCACACAGTCGTGCCGCGCTCAGCGAGGGCTACGGCTCGCACCGCCTCGAACTCACCGGCCGATGCGGCCGGAAAGCCGGCCTCGACTACGTCAACGCCCATCGTGGCCAGGGCATGAGCGATGTCGAGCTTGTCTTTCTTGCTGAAATTGACGCCGGCGGACTGCTCACCGTCACGCAAGGTGGTGTCAAAGATGTGAACGTGATCGGGGGCGCTCTGACTAGGACTCATGGGGGGAACTCCGTGGGACTTGGCCCTGGGGGGAGACTCGCCTTGGGGGCCAGAGTGCGCGACCGTCGCATGATCTCTCGCCCCGGGGGGCGAGAGGTTTGGCTTCACTGATTTAGCTGAAACGTGCTCTCGCCCGGGCTTTTAAGGAGGAGACCTCCAAGAAGAGCGCCGAGAAGGAGCCCGCCCGAATTTCCGGGGCGGCTAACTGCTTCGAACTGAACCACGAATAAAGGATTATGCGAGCCGAGCCCGGCGTCAAGCGCAGCACAAAAACCCCTTAGACAGAAGGCACCCGCGCTCCACCCCGCGCACTATGACTCGCTTCCATAGCTCGCATCGCGCGCGGCGCGAGCGCCATCATCGGGAATGTGAGCAAAAACGAAAACGCGAAGAAGCCCGCGTAACCGAACGTCTCGGCGAAGAAGCCGCTCGTTGCTCCAGCGAAGGTGAAGCCGAAGCTCATGAGCGCGGTGAGCAGTGCATACTCGGAGGCTTTGTGTTCACCCGCCACGAGTCGCATCAGGTAGACCATCAGGAGCGCACTCCCGAAGCCCGAACCGCATTCGTCGATCAAAACCACGGCTGCGCCCAGCGTTTTGAGCCAGGGATGCGCCGCGCCATAGGTTTCGGGAAAGAGGGCCACGCCGACGTACAGCAGATTGAGCGAGTTCTGAGCCGCAATGCACGGCCAAAACCAGCGTCTGAGACCATATCGAGAGATGAGGCCCCCGCCGACGGTTACACCCAAGAGGCCCGTCAAAACGGCGAGTGTGCCGTTGATGGTGCCGTACTCGCCTTTGCTCATGCCCACCACCTCGCTCAAAAATGGCCACTTCATCTTTTGCAAGAAGGACTCGCCCAAGCGAAAGGTGAGCACAAACAAGAGCACCGAGGTGATGCCTGGCCGCCCCAAGAGATCTTTGAGCGCCGACGGCATGTTGGGTCGGAGCAAAAGACTTTTACGGCTAGCTACGAACAGCGCAGCTAGCATCGCTAATATGATGCTAATAATTCCAGAACTATCTAGCCGAAGCTGAGAGCTCACGCCCAAATAGAGTAGGAGCAGTCCTCCCCCGAATACCAAGACCCAGGAAAAGCTCGTGCCGAGCCGCCGGAGCGAGGGCGGACCTCGGTCGCTCCAGGGCAACGAACCCTCCTGCGCGGCCCCAGAATCGGCCTCTTTCAGCGCAAAAACAGTGTCTATGGCGCCATTTGCTGGTGCACCAGGCCGCAGAGAACCTCCGGCTTGGGGCAACTGGGCGCGATGAAAAGCGGCGAGCCCCACATGGAGAAGCGCCACTAAAAAGAAGGCGAGCGTCCAATCGAAGGCGCCGATCAACAGCAAGAGCGGACCCCGCGCTAAAATCGAGGCCAGCTTGTAGGCAGCGTTGCGGAGCCCCACATAACGCGCCTGGCTTCGCTCATCGAGCGCGCCGATGTAGTGCGCATCAATAGCGACGTCGTGACTCGAAGAAAGCAACGCCACCGCACCAAACAAGAGCGACAGAGCTATCAACCCCCAGGACGACCATTCGTGTTCCCCCAGCGCGAGCAAGAGAGCGCTCACGGCCGTGAATACGAGCGCGAGCCCGAGCTCAAGGCTCCAGATCCAACGGCGCATGCTCGCTCGCCGCTCCATCCAGGGCGCCCATAGGAACTTGAGGTTCCACGGCAAATGGAAGAGCGAGGTGAGTCCCACCATGCCCAAAGACGCTCCCAGATCGCGGAACAACACCTCGACCAAAGAATTGGCCATGGCGTAAGGAAATCCCTCGGCAAAATAGCTCGAAATCACCCACGGGATATTCTTCCGGGGCGCTGGGCCCTCGGGGGCTCCAGGGCTGTCGGGAGGGGCGACCCGAGACTCTCGAAGGGGGGATTCAGCCGAACTCACTGCGAACTCGGCTCACGGCTAGCACGGGGCCCGCGCCGTCCCCAACTACTCGATACATTTGAGCCGTGAACTTAGATGCAGGACGCGAATCGTCGAGTTAGGATGGGCACGTGGAGCGGACCTGCCCTTTGTGTAATCGCGCCTTCGTCGAGACGGCGCCCGAGCCCCATCACCCGTTTTGCTCACCTCATTGTAAACGAGCAGACCTTCAAAATTGGCTCAATGGCGCCTATCGCTTGCCACGTGAGCTCGTACCCGAGGATATCGACGGACTCACCGACGAAGAGCAAGCCGAGCTATTCCGGCGCATGACTCCAGACAAAGGCGCTCCTTCCTAAGGGCGAACCCGAGCCAAGTCCGACCTCGACTCGGGCAGAAGAGTGCGAGCTTCAAGCTCCGGACTAGAAGCGGTAGCTGATACCGGCGTTAGCGCCGAGTACGACTATGCTGCCATTTCCGAAGCCGACATCGAAATTCGGACCGAACTCGACGCCGAAATTCTCGGTCACCTTCCAGATGAAGGCGCCTTCCAGGCCCAAAAGGCCAAAGGTCTGCGAGGCGCCTCCGAGACTGCCACCCACGCCGAGCGAAAGGCGCGGCCAGAAATCGAGCGCCTGATTGATGGCAAAGGCGTAACCGATACGCGGTTGAATCCCCCAGACGCCACCGTCAGTCGGCGTACCCAAGTAGCTCACGCCCAAGGAGCCACCGATCGATAGGCCATCGATAACAAAATAGTCGCCAGCGATGCGCGGAAATTGGCCAAAGTTCGAATAGCCAGCGATGAGCAGGTTTACGCCAAACTGCGCCGAGCCGGTGTTGGGAAACTGCACGGTCAGGCCCGTCAGGCGTTCAGCGCTGAGAGCGAACGTGCCTTGGCGAACGGGGGCCGCTTCAGCGGGCTTGGTGAAGGAAAGAGCAGCAACCGCTGCCAACCCAGCGATGGTTGAGACCAGACGTGTAGAGAGCTTCATAGCGCCGCCTTCATACACCCGCCATTTCCGCAGCGGCAAGTCTCTGACAAGTTGACCACAATTGGCCCGCTCCGCCGCCCCGCCCTAGCGGGGGGCGAAATGCGAATTCTAAGCTAAAAAATGCGGCTTGGGCTCGCTCGCCGCTACTCTATTCGGCGGCGGTGCCCTTACGACGGAGGCTCACGAACTGCTCCTGTTGGAACGTCTCGGCCTCGGGTCGTGAAGCCACATCGGAATGACAGGCAGCCTGACCATCATGGTCACCCAGGATGCGGCGCGTCTTGCTGGCCAGCCGATGAATATCTTCCGGAGCGAGAACGCCGCGCTTGGCCAAGATCTCTTGCTGCTCAGTACTCAGCGCAGGGGACTTTTTGGCTTGGCCTCGCTCGAAGCCCTCAGCTTTGCCACTAGCAAACTCGACGATCTCTTTCGAAATGCGCACCGAGCACCAGTCGTGCCCGCACATGGCGCAAAAATCGGTATCGACATCGAGGTCTTCGTCGTGGAAGGCGCGCGCGGTGTCAGGGTCAAAAGAGAGCTCGAAATGCCGCTCCCAGTTGAGCGCGGCGCGGGCCTGAGTGAGCGCGTCATCTCGGTCCCTAGTACCCGGAATACCGAGAGCTACGTCGGCCGCGTGAGCCGCAATCTTATACGCAATGCAGCCCTGCTTGACGTCATCCTTCTTAGGCAAGCCGAGGTGCTCTTTGGGGGTGACATAACAGAGCATGCTAGCGCCGTGATACCCGGCTGCTGTAGCTCCAATGCAGCTCGTGATGTGATCGTAACCGGGGAAAATATCCGTCACGAGCGGGCCGAGCACATAGAAAGGCGCGCCATGGCAAAGCTGACGCTCGAGCTTCATGTTGTACTCGATCTGATCGAACGGAACGTGGCCCGGACCTTCGACCATGACCTGGCAACCCCTCTTCCAGGCCCGTTCGGTGAGCTCGCCCAAGGTGCGCAGCTCCGAGAGCTGAGCGATGTCGGACGCGTCAGCCAGACCGCCTGGACGCAGGCCATCTCCGAGTGAGAACGACACGTCGTATTCGCGCATGATGTCGCAGATCTCATCGAAATGCGTGTACATCGGGTTCTCTTTTTTGTGGACGAGCATCCACTTGGCCAAGAGCGATCCACCGCGACTCACGATGCCGATCAGGCGATTCTTCACGTAGGGCAAATGCTCGCGCAAAACGCCGGCATGAATGGTGAAGTAGTCGACGCCTTGCTTGGCCTGATGCAGCAGCGTCTCCATGATGATCTTCTCCGTGAGGTCCTCGATTTTGCGGCCGATAATCATGGAGTAGATGGGCACCGTGCCGATGGGCACCCGCGAATTCTTGAGGATGGCGGCCCGGCATGCGTCAAGATCGCCGCCCGTGGAGAGATCCATCACGGTATCGGCGCCCCACTTTTCGGCCCACTTCAACTTCTCGACCTCGTCTGAGGTGCCTGACGAGACGGGGCTCGCGCCCATGTTGGCGTTGACCTTGGTCTTACCGGCGCGCCCGATGCACATCGGTTCTAAACCGAAGCCCAAATGCATCTTGTTAGCGGGGATAATCATGCGACCCGAGGCCACTTCGACGCGAATTTGCTCCGCGCTGAGGTGCGTCTCGTGCTCGGCGACACGCTGCATCTCGGGCGTGACGATACCCAGTCGCGCAAACTCGAGCTGCGTCTTCGGCTCATACCCCGCTGGGGCCACAAGGCGTCCGTCTTTCACCGCAAAGCCGCTCGGCAAAAAGTCCCAAGCCGTTTTCGTGCTCGGCGCGGGCATGCCCGGAGTGTCCGGCGACGAATAAGCGCGAGGTCCGCCGACGTCCGGCCTTGCAGCGAACGAACCCGGGTTCGTCCCGAGCAAGGCGGAGGAGGGATTCGGGGCGCCGCGGAGGGGGAGGGAAAACGTCATCTCGGGCGGACTCTAAATCAGGGTTCGGGATTGTCGAATGGCCTGTGAATTTTCAAGATATCACCTGAAGAATCGTGGCTAAAGCAGCCCAGCTCGCGTTATGGGGCCCTGGTGTCCTTGTCCGACGTAAGCCGCGAGCTCGCCGAGAAAGCCCGAAAAATAAAGGCCGGACCCCTCGCCGCGTATACCTATTGCCCGCTCGACTACGCTCAAGCACCCCACGAGCTCTATCTGCGAAAATTCGGCCGCGGCAGAAAGCGCGCGCTGCTCCTCGGCATGAATCCGGGGCCGTTCGGTATGGCTCAAACCGGGGTGCCGTTTGGCGATGTCGGCATGGTACGCGATTTTTTGGGCGTCGTGGGCGAGGTCGGAAAACCCGCTCATGAACACCCCAAAAGGCCGGTCGATGGTTTTGCTTGCAAGCGCAGTGAGGTCAGCGGCACTCGCCTCTGGGGTTGGGTCCAAGCGCGTTTCGAGCGCGCTGAAACTTTTTTTGAAGACTACTTTGTCGCTAACTATTGCCCCCTCGTATTCATGACCGAATCGGGCGCCAATCTCACACCCGACAAGCTGCCCGAGGCCGTTCGGCGGCGCATCGAGGTCGCCTGTGATGAGGCACTCCGCGCCCTCTGCGACGAGCTGAAACCCGAATGGGTCGTCGGCGTCGGGGCCTTTGCAGAAAAGCAGGCAGCGCGGGCGCTCACAGGCCGAAAAGAGCAAATTGGCACGGTGCTCCACCCGAGCCCCGCCTCCCCCAAGGCCAATCGCGGTTGGGCTACAGAAGCGGAACGCGATCTGACCCGCCTAGGCCTCGATTTTTGGCCCAAGAGTAAACCCAAGCCTCGCTGAGCGAGTCTTGGAACCACGCCAGAAACAAAACACCCACGAGGCGCCCCGCCAAGGGATGAAGTCGGGGGGGGGCCATGTTAAGGAGGCCGCCGTGCCGAACTTTACCTGGGACGTTGGTCCTACAGCTCTTGAAATTCCGAAGGGGCCGTTGTTGCTCTTTGTCGGCGGCGTTGCCGTCTTGATGCTGCTTTACGGTCTCATTCGAAAGCAAAACGACCTCACGGTGTTCGGACTGTTCTTGGGCGCCTTGATCGGTGTCGTGTCGAGCTTTCTGCCCGACCCCATCGGCATCCGTTTCTACAGCTTGCTGTTCGTCGGCGTGTTCCTGGGTGGCTATTCGTTCTTGAATTGGCAGATTCGACGCGGTGGCGGCGGCCTTGAGGTCGCGGGCGACTTCATCGTTTACGGGGTGATCGGCGTCTTGGCCGGCGCGCGTCTGGGCCACGTCATCTTCTATGACTACGAGAAGGCGCTTGACGATCCGGTCTGGATCTTCCGCATTTGGGAGGGTGGGCTCGCTAGTCACGGCGCCGTAGTTGGCCTGATCCTAGCGATGTGGCTCTTCACCAAGCGGCGCGGTGTGCCCTTCCTCGAGGGCGCCGATCGCTTCTCGTTCTCGGCGGCACTCGGAGCTACCTTGGTCCGCGTCGGCAACTTCTTTAACTCGGAGATCGTGGGCCGCGAAGTACCAGGACAGACCTGGGGTGTGCGTTTTCCACGCTATGACGTGGGCCTCGCCGAGGCTCCGCTTCGCTATCCGACCCAGGCTTTCGAGGCCTTGCTCGGCATATTCGTCATCCTCTGCCTTTATTTGGTCGATCGCGCCGCGGGCAAAGAGAAGCGTCCGCGTGGCCTTTTGATCAGCGTCTTCTTCCTGGTTTATTTCATCGGCCGCTTCTTGGTTGAGTTCTGGAAGGAGCACCAAGTCTTCGACAAGACAGCCCTACTCGATATGGGGCAATTCCTGTCGATGCCCGGCATCTTCCTCGGCGCGTTCGGCGTGTATTGGTCGATCAAGAATCACCTGCCCGTCGGTTGGGTAGAAGGCTCAGCAAGCGACGGCGAGGCCTCGGCTGGCAAAGGGCTCGCTCGCGACGCCGATGTCGACGAAGCCTTCAACGAAGAAGAAGACGACGACGAAGAGGAAGAAGCTCCTGGCTCGATTCCCACCGCAGGCGGCGGAGAGCAGAAGAACTCCTAAGCAGCACGTTCAGCGGCCGCGGCTCTTCAAGCTCGGCCGCTCTCGCCCTTCTCCGGCTTCGAGAGAATGCGCCGCTTGTTCGGCTCATCCTTCGGAGCCAAGACTCTCAAAGGCGAGGACAATAAAAAAGGCGGGGTTTCCCCCCGCCTTTTTTTGTTGTTCGAAACGAATCTTACTTCTTCTTGCCCGGTGCCTTCTTGGCGACGACGGGAGCCTTCACGGGTGCCTTCTTGGCAACTACCTTGACCGGAGCCTTCACGCCGCTGGCCTTCTTGGCAGCAGATTTAGCGCGCTTTTCAGCAGCACCGTGCAGATCCAAGAGACGGGGTAAGGGGAACTTCTCGAGGCGCGCCTTGTAACCCGCGTCCTTAGCGCGAACTTCGAGCACGAGCAGAGCGTCGATCAACTTCGAGCGTGAACCGAAGCGCTTCTTGGCGTCTTCGAGCGCATCGTGCAGACGTACGAGCTTGGCGTTCGAGATCATCGCGAAGCCGCGATCGGCGTTCAAGCGATCGAGCCACAGGTCTTTGGTAGCGAGCTTCTCTACAGCGGCCGCCAGCTTTGCTTTGTCTCCGAAACGCTCTTTGACGAGCGCGAGGGGTGTCTTTGCCATTTTTGATTCTCCGAAGGCGCCATCGTCCCAAGGCCAAAAGGCCTATCCGGCACCAGCTATCGAAGGCCGCGACGGGACAGGCCGCGGCCCCCTCCTCGAACCCGATTTTGCACCGGCACCCGATGGGGGGCGGCGAAGATGACCCTACCTCTCCGCTCCGTCAAGCCAATTTGGGTCCGAAACAGGCCATCAATCCGGGGGGCCCCACCCCCGTTCGCCCCATGGTCCGGAGGTGGGGGTCATGCTACCCGGGGCGTGCTTTATGGCTCAAACTTCGCCCCCTCGCGTCCGTTTTGCTCCTTCCCCGAGCGGGTACCTGCACATCGGTGGGGCCCGGACGGCCCTGTTCAATTGGCTTTGGGCCCGAAAACTCGGCGGAAAATTCATTCTGCGCGTCGAAGATACTGATCAAGACCGCTCCAGTATGGACAGCGTGCGCGCCATCATGGACGCCCTCGACTGGCTCGGGCTCGATTGGGACGAAGGCCCCGGCGTGGGCGGCCCTCACGAGCCCTACTTCCAAAGCGAACGCAAAGCGCTCTACCGCTCCGAGGTCGAACGACTCGTCAGCGAGGGCAAAGCCTATCGTTGCTATTGCACCAAGGAAGAGCTCGACCAAGCGCGCGACGCGCTCAAAGCCAAGGACCCCAAGGCGCAGTTCGTTTATCCGGGCACCTGTCGTGATCGCAAAGATCAGCCCGACTTGCCTTTCGCCGTGCGCTTCAAGGCGCCCCACGAAGGTTCGACCGTCTTCGTCGACAAGGTCTTCGGCGAAATCTCAACACCCAACTCGCAACAACAAGACTTCGTCTTGATTCGACCCAATGGCTTGCCGCTCTATAACTTGGGTGCGGTCGTCGATGACCATTTCATGGACATCACGTTGGTAGCGCGGGGCCGCGACCACATTGGCAACACGCCGCAACAGGTGCTGCTCTATCAAGCTTTTGGCTACAAATTGCCCGACTTTGCGCACCTGCCCATGATGCTCTCACCCAAAGGCGAAAAGCTCTCCAAGCGCCATGCATCTGTTAGCGTCATAGAATATCGCGACAAGGGCTACACGCCCATGGGCGTCTTGAACTACTTGGCACGTTTTGGCTGGTCGTTTGGAGATCAAGAGATCTTCTCGCGGCAGGAGCTCATCGAAAAGTTCGATTGGGAGCGCGTCAACAAAAGTGACGGCAAGTTCGACGAGAAGAAGTTCGCCGACGTTGCGTTCGAACACCTGAAAGAGACCCACCTCACAAACGATGACAGCTACGTCCGCGCCGTGATGCCTCAGCTAGCGGCTCGAGGGCTCGACAACGTCTCCGAAGGCCAGGTTCGACAGGCTTTACCACTCATTCGCGAGCGGGCTCGCGACCTCAAGGACGCGGCCTTCCACCTCGATTTCTATTTCCGCAGCCCACCCGAGTTCGACGAAAAGGCCAAAGCCAAGTTCCTCGTCCCGAGCGTGGCTCCACACCTCGCGGGCCTCGCTGACCTCATCCACGGCATCAGCGAATTTTCAGCCGTAACAAGCGAGCAAGCGTTCAACGCTTACCTCGCGAGCACGGGCCTCGCCATGAAAGATCTAGCTCAAGCCGTGCGAGTAGCGCTTACGGGACGCACGGCGAGTCCAGGACTTTGGGAGGTCATGGAAGTACTCGGAAAGGCGGAGTCGGTGGAACGACTTCGCAGTGGCAGTCGCGTCGCCGTGGGCGAAGCATGATAACGCCTACTCCCGAATTGGTGGTACCGGCGCTGCCGCTCCCGGAGGTCTCGGTGCTTGGAGCCTGGCTCCGCTCGCCGCTTGTTACGGCGCTCACCCCTCTGCCCATTCTGCTGCTGGTCGCACCCGCCGTGTGGTGGTTCTTTCGCAATACTTGGAAAGAACTCGATGACGAAGCCCGCGTGCGGAGCGCCGAGGCACCCGATTACCAGGCCCATGTCGGCCTCATACTCTTGGCCGTCACCCTGACACTCCAAGAGTATTACGGCGGCCGTAACTTCTTTTTGGAAGCAGTCTTTCCCTATTTGGTCCGCGGCGAGGCGCTGGGACTTGCCTTCCTGCAGACGGCGAAGTTCGCCGAGCTCTACACCTTTGGTTACTGGGTGCTGGCGCGCATTTTTGGCTACGTGCTCTTGCCCATCCTGACCTGGAAGGTCCTCTTTCCCAAGGTGCGGGTGCTCGACATGGGGCTCCACACCAAAGGATTTTTCTCCCACATTGGGCTCTACGCGCTCTGCCTCGGCGTGGTTCTTTTGGCGATGGTCTTCGTGGGGCAAAACGCAGATTTTGCTGCCTACTATCCCTTCTATCATGCAGCCTCGCGCAGTTGGTTCGATCTGCTGGTGTGGGAGAGCATCTATTTTTTGCAGTTCTTCGGGCTCGAGTTCTACTTTCGAGGTTTCCTGCTTGAGGCCTTCCGCTACCGCATGGGCTCAGCCGCCATCTTCGTCATGGCCGTGCCCTATTGCATGATCCATTTCGGCAAGCCGTACCTCGAAACTCACGGAGCCATCATTGCGGGCATCGTGCTCGGCTCACTCGCCATGAAGACGCGCAGCATCTACGCCGGCTTCTTGGTGCATATTACTGTAGCCGGCGCTATGGACCTGATGGCGCTCTACGGCAAAGGGCAACTGCCGACGCGTTTTTGGCCGTAGCCGTTTTCCCAGCTAGCTCCACCGGCTAGCTCAGTCAGTTCGGCCTCGTTAACCGAGCCGTAGCGCAGCCCCCGAGAGGAAATCGAACCCTCAAAGGCCGATGGAAATGCCAAGCTCGAGGGCCATCAGCGACGCCTTGGTGTCGGTCCCGTTGGCCCCCGTCCCCGTTAGGCCTCCTAAAAGCCCCAAATGCAGCGCGAAAGTGTCGCCCGCGCCGCCCGGTCGATAAAGAAGCTTGGCTCCGCCTTGGCCACCCCACTGCCCACCGCTGAGAGGGTAGCGATTGTCGGGCGCTCCGATGTCGTTCTGCGAGCCCACTTGGTGCATCTGCGCGAGCGCGAGGGCCAGCTCGAGTTCGAGCGGCACGCTCGGGCCAAATCGAAAGCCTAAGCTGGGGCCGACCGCCCAACGAAACTGCCCGTCGACCTGGGTGTGAGGCAAAGAGCCGTTGCTCGTGATGTTAGGCATGCCTTCCACGCTGCCGAATACACCGATGCGAACCAACTTCGCCGGAGCGATACCGAGGTTGAGAGCCAACTTGGGTCCAATAGCGAGAGAATTCGAATCAAACGAGTAGCTCTCTGCGTCTTCGCCGGTAAACGAGGTCTGTTGGTGATTCAGCGCGCCGACCGCGCTCAAGTCGAGCCGTAGCAGGAGCCCTTCCATAGGTTGCCGAGTGCTCTTCGCGGACGCGACACTCGCGAAGCTCAAAATGCAGAGCGGGAAAAGAAGCGCCCGGGCCCACGTCCGCCCGAGGCGATGGACCGCGACAGATAAGTAAGGTCGCATACTCTAGCTTAGCATTCGCAAGCAGCCGCTGCCACGGCCCTCGCCGCCCTCACTCGAGCGGGAAGGTCTGACATGGGATGTTTTTGAACGTATCCCCTTCTCGGGGGATCTGCTCATAACAACTCAGCGTGCACTGATTGCGATCGAGTGAATCGAGCTCAGCCAAATAAATGTGTCCGACTTGAAGCTGAACCCCCAGCGCGGCTTTGCAGGTGCTGTCTGTGACAGTGACGCGACGATTCATAGGTCGCCAACACATGCGCCCATAGCCGCAGGGATAGCTCTCGTTGACCATGCGCCACTCGTCATGAGTGAACGAGAATTTTCCCTCTAATTTAGTCCGAGCTGGGTGCACGAGCACTGTGTCCATCTGCGGCCCAGTGGCCAATTGCGCGGACTTTCTAGCGTCGAATATGCGCTTGCCCTCCAAGCGAAACTGCTCGCTCAAGAACTCGCCTCGACCCGGAACGTAGTGGCGACGCAGCTTGAGCAGAGCATGCGGCTGATCCGCCGTAGGCGGCTCGTAGCGAGGCACACAGGACGCGGCTCCCATTGCCAGCGTGAAAGTCGCTAGCCCGAAGACTCGAAAGACCGCGTGTCCATCGCCTTGAACTGGTTTGCTCATGAAGATGTCAGTTGGGACAAATAGAGCTGCAGCTCATCTCGTGCGTGTCACAAGATTGAACCTCTGACGCGTTCGTGGCCTCGAGCATGCACGCGTCTTTTTGCTGAGCACAATTGCGAATACATGGCGCGCGATTCGGATTGGGGCCGCAGCCACTGAGCAACAGCAACAGAGCCAGCCAAGGCAGGCACCGCCAAGCGGACCCCTTCGCTGGCGTTCGGCCGATCCCGAGTAAGGGGAAACGAGCGAGCGCTCGCCGGTAGATCTTTATGGGAGGGGCGTCGCTCATTGCGTTCGAGCCTAGCAGCTCCGCCGTAAGCCCGAAAAGCCGAGGGCTTTTCCCAATCCCGGCTGCGAACCGGCTACGCATGCCCGGGGGAGGCGCGGCCGGCCGAAGTTGAGCGCTTGAGGTGCCTGGTCAAGCGATGCCAGGGGCTCGAGGTCGAGCGAGCTAGCGGAACCCGGGCAACGAGGTTGGGTTCGTCTCCACGCCCACCCGATCTTCGTAATGATAGGTGTGCCGCTGTCCGTGGCGTTGTCCGTGCTCAGCGCACCACAACACGGCACCTCCCGACTTCTTGCGCTCCTCGACGCAAGCCGGGCAAGGGGGCTCGATTTTGGGCGTCTCTGCGTGGGGCGCCTTGGGCCGTACCACAAGCACCGGACAGGGCGACTGACGCACGACGGCTTCAGCGACCGAACCGAGCAAGAAGCGCTGCAATCCTCGGCGGCCATGGGTACCGACCACGACGAGCTCGGCGTCGAGATCTGAGGCGAGCTGAGCCACCTCGCTTGTCGCGATCTCGGTTCGAACATGTACGGCGAGCCGCGCGAAACTGCGGCCCGTCTCGGCCTGCCACTTCGACATGGCTAGTCCGACGCGAGATTCCAGGAGCTGATACGTATCCGAAACGTTGGGTCCCAGGTCCACATGCATGGCCCCGGCGGACGCCACGTCCGTTAGATCGAGTCTCGGGACGAGCACGTTGAGCACATGGACTTCGGCTACGGGTTCGCGCGACGCGAGCTCAAAGGCCTTCTCCAGCGCTAACTCCGAGAGACTGGAGAAATCAAAACCAACTACTATGCGGTAAACGCTCTCTGACACGACGCACCTCCTTCTAAACCTGACTAATCCCCGACGGGCAACGAGTCGAGGGGAGCAAGATGCGAGCCAGCCTGCCGACGGGGGGAAACTTCCCCGGAGCAGCCAGGATGCGCAAATCTCACATATCGGCCCAATATTGCGCACTTAGCGCGCGACGCAATCCCTCGCGCAGCACGGACTCTCTCGCGCGTATATTTGCGGCTCTGAGCCGCGTTCTGGCTTGACTGATGCGCTCGGTGGGGCGCGCCCTCCTCGATCGCACGCCATGGCTCCACACAAAGCGACGGCACCATTTCATGGGGAACAAGCGAACAGGTCAGGAGAATGAGGTGCAGGTAGGTTCCACCAAGAGTGGAGCTTCAGCCCCGACGTTTCCAAACGCCGCAGCTCACAACACTTCCAATGATTCGAGTGAGAGTCGATGACTCTGGACGAAACACAAGTGCAGTCACGCAATGGGATGCGAGCCGGTTTCAGCTATTTTTGGCTTCGTTCGTGTGATCCAATCTGAACCGATTGCTCATGATCGCGCGAAAGCGCTCCATGACAATTGCATCACACTCAGTAACTTTCACGTGCATCGGCCGCATGGAAACCTTTCCCTCTTGGGTGCGCTGTGTCATAGTCGCGCGGCTGTGGGAGAGCCTCAAACCAACGAGCGCCGAAAGCGCGCCGACGCACACGATGTGGCGCCTTTGTCGGAGGTCTACAAGAAAGCAACTGACGCCGCGCCGACCCCAGAGCATGGAGGCGAGGTGGCCGTGCGGCCGGAATCGGTGGCGAGGCCTGGACTGATCCTAGGGCCTGGATTGGTAGCCCCTCGAACTCGTGAGGGAGTCCTCGAATCGGCCGCTGGGTCACCTTCCGAGGGGACGGCCCCGAAGGCAGAAGCGCTCGAAAAGTTGCACTTCAGCGAGGAAGACTTGCGGATCTATATCGGGTCTTTTCCGCAGATGGCATCGGGCGTGCTTGCCTCGGTTCGCTGTTCGCCTAGCGCTCGGCTTGAGCCTGCCACAGACGTGGCGGAGCTGTTCTGGAAGCTCGTTGAACGCCGCCTTTACGGCGCCGTGTTCTGCTACGAGAAGGCGGGGCAGCGTTGGGTCGATGAAATTGCGGGTGTTCCGGGTGGTTTCTCCGTAACCCGCCGTGCTCGTTGAGCTGCCGTACCCGCTAAACCGCCGTGGTTCGTTGGGCCGCCGGACTCGTTGAGTCCGCTGGGCGTGTTGAGTCCTGGGCCTGCTGAGGTGGTGGGCTCATTGGGCCGCCCTACTCGTTTGAGCTTGGGGACTCATTGAACCGCTGGGCTCCTTGAGCTGCCGTACCCGCCGAGCCGCGGGACTCATTGAACTGCCTGGCTTGCGTTGAGCTGCCGTGTTCGTTGAAGCGCTGGACCGGTTGAAGCCGCTGCGTTCGTCGCGCTGGGCAGTGTCGTGCGTTCCAGCCGTAGCGTTCGTTCGGGCGGTCGGGCCATCTGACGTCGCGGCCCCACGGGCCATGGACTCCTATTCGAAACGCAATGGAGTCGAGGCAGACAAGAATTCGCGAGGCCGGTCGCGGCTCCGGCCCTCTCGCCAGAGGACCTCACAATCTCCTCTCTGCGGCGAAACGGAAAGGAGGGTTGCGCACCTAGGGAGCGACGCAAAGGGCGCCCCGAAATGCTCCAGCAATACTCAAAGGCCTGGCACATTAGCGAAATATTCTCGCCACGAATTCCATAAGAATTCGAATAGCGATTCAGAAAGGTACGAAATCGGGAAACTGAATCGCAATCGCCAAACCGGAATGTAGGTCCCAGGGCCGAGGTCGGCCCGAATAAAGCGAGAACTGTTCATGAAAATCTCCCTCTCCTCATCGATCCTCGTGTCGGCACCCTTTTTCGTGCCGGGACTCGCCGCTGCCCAAGAGAATGCAGCCACGCCGGCCTCAGCCGAAGTAGTCGCCGAAGCTCCCCCTGCGGAATCCTCCCCCGCGGTCACCGAAACTCCAGCTCCCACAGCCGAGATTTCGCCCGCTCAACCCGCCCCGACGGTAGTCGTGCCGGCTCCCGTGGTGCCGCCTCCAGCTCCAGTAGAAGCCGCACCTCCGCCCGAGCCTTCGCTGGGTCCCGTCAAGTTCGGGACGAGCACATGGAGTCGTTTCGAGGTCCGCGAGGGATATGATCGACTCGGCGTGTCGGTCCCCACTCGGGCACGCTTCCAGGAGGGTGACCAGATGGTGTTCCGGGCTCGATTGAAGATCGAAACGGCCCCACTCGAACTGGTGCCGGGCGTGTTCGGCCTGGTGAACTTCACCCCCCAAGCCAGTGGCAACTATGGAATGAACGGCCAGGGTGGAACCATCGGTGAAGCCAACCTCGGCATCTATGAAGGCTACTTCAAAGTGTCTTCAGGTAAGTTCGACGTCAAAGCCGGCCGCTTTGCTATGAACTATGGCGACGCCATGGTGATCGGTAACCTCGATTGGCATCAAAGCGGCCGGGCCTTTGACGGGCTCCACACGCACCTCACGCTCGACAAAGGCTTCATCGATCTCTTCGGCACCCAGGTCGCAGAAGGTTGGCCCGCTTTCAATACGCCCTTCGCCGCCGGCGATACCTACTTCTGGGGCGCCTACACGAATTTCGGCGGCTATCTGGCCAAAGATCTCAATCTCGAGCCCTACTTCCTCGGCTACTCCGTCGCTTCCAGCGACAACCTCACGGACGCAGCAACCGGGAACGTCTATCATCGGGACGGCGCGACGCTCTTCACCTTGGGTACGCGCATCCAGCAAAAATTGGCTGTCGTAGACTCCCGGCTCGAAGGCGGCGTGCAACTCGGGGAAACAGCGGGAGGTGTGCCGCCTGCCGGTGACGACATCGCCAACGCGGCCAGCACGGTCGCCTTTCACGTCGACGGTGAGGTCGGCTTCTCGCCCAGCAAGAAGGCAAGAGTTAGCTTGGGCGGCCTGTATGCCTCGGGCAACACCGGCGATGCGAGCCAAACCGAAGCGTGGTTTGAGCTCTACCCCACAGGCCACAAGTTCTTCGGTTACATGGATCTGATCGGGCCGCGCTCGAACCTTGCGAGCGGTAACCTCAAGGCCAATATCGGTCTAACGGACAGTCTCGCTTTGAACCTTGAAGGACACGTATTCGCGCGACCCGAAGCCGGCGGGCTGGGTCGAACAGGTAGCGATGGCTATGCCGGCACGCTTCTTAACGGGCAGCTCACACAGAAGATCGGTAAGTTCGTGTCGGCCCGCACGCTCTACGCCATCTATATCCCGAATGCAGGACACTACGCCGTGAGCGATCCCGCCCACTACTTCGAACTGCAAGGCGGCTTGAACTTCTAAGAAATCGCCTCGCATCCGAGCCCTGAGCGTCACAAGAGCGTCACGAGGCCATCGGACGCTGAAGGCCCGCTCGACAGGCCCCGTGAGCGAAAGCTCCGGGGCCCTACTTTTCTCGCACCGCCAGATTGCCCTCCGGCCCATCCCCATAGTTGCCGGTATAGGCGGCACCAGGCTTGGACGCGGCGTTCCCCGTCCGGTATGGGAAGGCGCTATGTCGCACCTACCCCAGAGCGAACCCACCTCCTTCATCGAGGAGACCCGTCCCGACCCCGAGGAACAACTCGGGCCCGAGGGCTGGACGATCGAAAAGAGCGCCAAGCTCTACCAGATCGAGGGTTGGGGTAAGCCCTACTTCCGCATCAACTCACGGGGTGAGATCGAGGTTACGCCCGATCCGACGGCAGCCCACTCTATCAATCTTCACGATCTGTGTACGTCGCTGAAGGAGCGCGGGCTCGACATGCCGCTCCTGTTGCGCTTCTCCGATATCCTGAAGCACCGCATTTTTCGCATCAACGACGCCTTCTCGAAGGCTATCTTCGAGTATGAATACCGGGGGCGCTATCAAGGTGTGTTCCCCGTCAAGGTGAACCAGCAGAGTCACCTCGTGGAGGACATCGTCGAGTTCGGCCAAGCCTTCAAATATGGGCTAGAAGCTGGCTCGAAGCCCGAGCTCTTGATCGCGCTGGCGCAGATGCGAAATAACGAAGGGCTCATCATCTGTAACGGCTACAAAGACAAAGCCTATATCGAGACGGCTCTGCTCGCGCAACGCCTAGACAAGACCGTAATCGTGGTCATCGAGCGCATCGAAGAACTCGGCGTGGCCATCGAGGCCTCCAAAGCGCTCGGGATTCGCCCCATGCTCGGTGTGCGTGCCAAGCTCACCAGCAAAGGTGTAGGTCGGTGGGCGAAATCGGCAGGAGATCGGGCCAAATTCGGGCTCTCCACTTCAGAGATGGTCGAACTCATCGACCGTCTGCGCGAGGTCGACATGCTCGACACCCTCTTGCTCCTGCATTTTCATATCGGCAGTCAGATCTCGAGCATCATTCCCATCAAGAACGCTCTCCAAGAAGCCTCGAACATCTATGTCGAGCTGGCCAAGATGGGCGCACGGATGGGCTACCTCGACGTCGGTGGGGGCCTCGCCATCGACTACGACGGCTCGAAGACGGATTTCCACGCCAGCAAAAACTACCACATCGTCGAGTATGCGGCCGATGTCGTTACCTCGATGAAGCATGCCTGCGATAAGGCCGGGCTCGCCCACCCCACCATCGTCAGTGAAAGTGGCCGCGCCGTCGCCGCGCACCACTCGGTCTTGGTGTTCGAGGTTGTAGGCGTAAACGAAATCCGAATGGGCGAGCCGCTTGGCCCCCCCGAAGGCTCTCATCGTGTGCTCACCGAGCTCTTCGAAACCTATAAGAACATCTTGCCCAAGAATGTGCAGGAGAGCTTTCACGACGCTAGCCAGGCCAAGGAAGAGGCCCAAAGCCTATTCAAGTATGGATACCTGGGCCTCCGCGAACGCGCCCATGCCGAGCGGCTCTACTGGCATTGCTGCGAGAAGATTCAGCAAACACTGAAGCGCCTCAAGTACGTGCCCGAAGAGCTCTACGACCTCGAAAAGACGCTGGCGGCTATCTACTACTGCAACTTCTCGGTCTTCCAATCGGCACCCGACATCTGGGCCATCGACCAGCTATTCCCAATCATGCCCATTCATCGGCTGCGCGAAGAACCCGACGTAAGCTGCACCCTGGCAGACCTCACCTGCGACAGCGATGGCGTCGTGGATCGCTTCATCGACATCGAAGATGAGCGACACACGTTATGTGTTCATGAGTGGAAGCCGAACGAACCCTACTACTTGGGTATGTTCTTGAATGGCGCATACCAAGAGATTCTCGGCGACCTCCATAACCTCTTCGGTGACACCAACGCGGCCCATGTGCGCCTAGCGGAGGACGGCTACGAGGTCACCCATGTGGTGAAAGGCGACAGCGTGTCGGAAGTTCTGCGCTACGTGCAGTACAATCCCGACGACATGGTGGAGCAAGTGCGCCGTCAGGCCGATAGGGCCGTGCGCTCAGGTTCGCTCAACAACGAGCAGATGCGCAAGTTGATGAGCCACTACGAAGATTCGCTGCGCGGGTACACCTACTTGACCGATTGACCTTGAGCCCTGGAGCGCTCACCGCGCTTCTGCACCCGCACTCGAATCCAATAGCTCAAGGTCACGCCTCGCCCCGACAGGCTCGGCCGAGTCTGGGGTGGTGCGACCTTACAACGAGCAGCCTCGCTGCCACCCGAGCCAGTTCGCGCCGAAGGCAAGGCTCGGGGTGACTCAAAAGAGCCGGCCTCAAAAAGCGTTTGGCTCACGTGGGGCTTTTGCCCTAGACTTCTACCTATGTTGAGCCTTCGCACCACCTTAGTCGGCCTCGGGCTCGGCCTAGGTCTGGGTGCGAGCAGCGTCGCCCAAGCCGACATCTACCAGACGGTGGACGAAGATGGCGTTGTCGTCTTTACGTCCAAACCGAGGGCCGGTTCAAAGAAGGTCGCGATCGACGCGCCCACGGTTTCTCTTCCCAAAGACAAGAACCCCGAGCGCTTCCGCCGCTACGATACCTTCATTCACGAAGCGGCCTCGCTCTACCAAATCCCTGAGGAGTTGGTGCGGGCGGTCATCTTGGTCGAGAGCAACTACGATCCGCGAGCCGTTTCTCATGCCGGAGCTGTCGGGCTCATGCAGCTCATGCCGGGTACCGCGCAGACGATGATGGTCGAGGACATCTACGATCCCCGACAGAATATCCTGGGTGGCACGCGCTATCTGCGCATTTTGGCCAACATGTTCAATGGCGACATCTTCCTCACCGTAGCGGGCTACAATGCGGGCGAAAATGCCGTTATTCGCTACGGAGGGATCCCGCCCTACCCCGAGACCCAAGGCTACGTGACCAAGGTAGTCGAGAACTATCAGCGTTATCGCGAAGTCGCCGCGCAAAAAGCGCGCTGACGCTCACTCCTCGCCACGCTTCGCCGGGGCTTTGCTATTTGTACTTCGCGAGGGCCTCGCTGAGCTCACCGTGCACGCGTTCTTTGAGCTCTAGCGGCTCGACCACCGTTGCGCGTGCGCCCCACTCGAGCACCCAGCTTGTGACCGGATTCAGACTGCCGACGGTCATGGTGAGTCGCACTCCCCCGCCGGTGAGATTCTGCAACTTCTGCGACGGGTGCACCCGGCGCATTCGCACGTATTCGGCTGCTTGTGCGTCAAAATCGACAATGACTTTGTGCTCTTCCAAGCTCTTGAATACCCCGAGCTCACCTTGAAAGTATTCGTCGGCCTTGAAGCCATCGGGCAACTCAAAGTGCTCAGTGAAACTGAGCTGCGTGTCCCGCATGCGATCGAGCACGAACGTGCGTATCTCGTTCTTCTGCACATGTTGCCCGACGCAGTAAATCGAATCGCGATGCAAGACCATCGCATAGGGATGAATCGTGATGCGCTCTTCTCGCGCTTTTCCGGCTGATTTGTAGCGAACAATCAAGGGTCGCAAATCGGCAACGGCCTGAAAGAGATCGTCGAGTTCTTCGGTGCGCTCCGCGTAATTTTTGGGAGCAAACGGCAAATAAAGAAACCTCTCCTCGAGCTGAGCGTCAGCCCGTCCCGCGTTCGGGCCCCGCCCCGGCCTGCGCGAAATCGCGAGTAGCTTTTCGGTCGCACTGTTGATCTCTTCGTAGAGCGAGCTGCCCTTCATCGGCTCGAACAAACGGCGCGCCGCCAGAAAGGCATAGGCCTGCGTGCGCCGCAGCTCGACCTTTCGCGGCAGCTCCGAGGTACGGATCTTCCACATCATCGCACCGCCGCCCCGCGTCGGTTCGCCCTCGAGGTCAAACTCGCGTTCGACCTCCTTCATGTAGCGACGCATGGTGCGCGGCGTGACACTGAGCGCCTCCGCCATCTCATAGAGCGTGATGCCGCGCGGGTTTCGAAGCAGAAGGTCCCGAAGGAGATCGAGCCTGCGGTGCTGTGTAAATTTCCCTTTCGGCCTTCCAACACCGCTCATATTCAAGGAAACAATATCAGAAATCTGCGCGTCTAGCCTAGAAGCCGGGCCAGAACACATCTCCACACCGCACGACGCTCGGGGGGCGCGCGCCCGGTCGACGTGAAAAGAAGCGGGTTGAAGACGCGCTCACTACGTGGACCGCCTTGCCTTCCTTTGCCGATCGCGTTCTCCTGGAAGGACGCACCTCGAGTGGGATTTCTCAGGAGCCACACGAGCTGCCCCCTGCCCCCGCCCTCATGGAGCCTTAGTTATCGTGCCTAAGTTGCAAAAGCCGCCGTTCGAGTCCCCGAGCCCCGTCCAACTCATCGCCAAAAAGCGCGACGGGCACGAGCACAGCGAGGGCGAGATCGAGTCGATGATCTCCCAGTTTTTGGCCGGAACGCTCACCGACTACCAAATGACTGCTTGGCTGATGGCCGCTTATTTGAATGGCCTCAGCCAAACCGAAATGCGCGCACTCACGCTCGCTATGTTGAACTCGGGGCGTACGCTTCAATTGCCTAGCGTCTCGTCGACTAAGGTCGACAAGCATTCAACAGGCGGCGTCGGCGACAAAATTAGCTTACCGCTCGCGCCGCTCGTGGCTGAAGCGGGCCTGGCTGTGCCCATGATTTCCGGTCGGGGCCTCGGCCACACCGGAGGGACTCTCGACAAGCTCGAGGCCATTCCCGGCTTCCGCGTCAACTTGAGCGCGAAGGAATTTGAGCGCGTCGTGGCGCGCGTCGGTTGTTCGATCATGGGGCAAACTACCGAGCTCGCACCTGCCGATCGCAGGATCTACGCGCTCCGCGACGTGACCGGGACGGTCGCCTGTCGGCCGCTGATCGTAGCCTCTATCTTGAGCAAGAAGCTCGCTGCAGGACTCGATGGCCTCGTGCTCGACGTCAAAGTCGGTCGTGGCGCGTTCATGAAGGACGCACGCTCGGCCCGCGCTCTAGCTCGCGCTCTCGTCGAAACGTCGCGCGCTCTGGGCACCCCAGCTCGCGCGCTGCTCACAGCCATGGACGCGCCCCTTGGCCTCACCATCGGCAATGCGCTCGAGGTCCGCGAATCGATTTTGCTCTTGCAGAATGACGGCCCAAGCGACGTCACCGAGCTCACGCTGGAGTTGGGCGCAGAAATGCTCGTCCTAGGTAAAATCAGCCGGACTCACGACGAAGCCAAAAAGAAGCTGCGCTCTTTGCTAGAAAGCGGCAAACCCCTCGAGCGTTTCGCGAAGATGATCGAAGCTCAAGGCGGCAATCCTCGCGTCATCGACAACCTCAAGCTGTTACCCAAGGCCCGCTCCACGAGTCTGCTCTACGCCCCGCGCGCTGGGCGAATCACGGAGATTGATTCGCTTGTTCTAGCGGAAGTAGCCGTACAACTCGGGGCCGGAAGAAAACGCGCTCAAGATGTGATCGATCCCGGCGTAGGTTTCGAATTGCTCGCGCCCGTGGGGCACGAAGTTAGCCGAGGCGAACCGCTCCTGCGCGTTCACGCTAAGAGTCCGGGCGCGGTGCGCCCGTTCGAGTCGGCGCTGAGCTCCGCCTTCTCCATTGGCGCGAAAGGTCCAAGTCGCACCCGCCGACTCATCTTGGGCCGAATTGAAGGCTAGATTTTCAATTCTAGAGCTACACCCCTCTCGCGGGCACCAAGCTCGAACCCCATTTTTCCCATGACGACGACGGAAGATAGCGCCCCCGATTGCCTCAGTTGCGGCGCTTGTTGTCGCAGCGGGCACGACGGTCGCATTCTGATTCCCGATGAAGACTTGGTGCGCTGGCGACGCACGGGTCGAGCTGACATCGCCGAGCGTATCCAGCCCGGGCACTTTGGCTTGGTCGCTTTCGCGACGACCGACGAAGGAAGTTGCCTGTGGCTGGGCACCTCTCAAAGTACTCATGCCTGCCAAATCTATGAGGTCCGTGGCACGACTTGCCGCGACTTTGAGGCCGGCAGCCCGCAATGCCACGAGTTTCGTCGCGACGCAGGCCTCGAAGAGAAGACCCTGAGCCGCGTCCGTCTCTGAACTCAGCCCATGGCCCGTCTGGGTCGCTTGGCGCACCTTATCGAGGCCCGCCGTTTTCAGCCTCGGCATGAGGCTGGTGAATCAGCGTAAGCGTTGGCCGGGGACGGCACCCGTATCGGGCGAGAGTACGAATAGATCGCTTCCACCCTCGCCAGCGCAGAGCACCATGCCTTCGCTCAAGCCAAACTTCATTTGGCGAGGCGCGAGGTTCGCCACGATCACCACCAGGCGATCTACGAGCTTTTCGGGCTCGTAGGCTGCTTTGATGCCCGCAAAGATGGTCCGATGCGCGTCGCCGCCGAGACTCACCGTGAGTTTCAGTAACTTCTTGGCTTCAGGGACGTGCTCCGCCGCGATGATTCGCACTACGCGCAGATCGATTTTGCCGAGGTCGTCGATAGTACACTCCGGAGCGAGCGGCTCTTTCTCGAGCGCAGCTCCGCTATCTGTGGGCCCAGCCTTGGGCTCCGTCTTGGAGGTAACACTAGTTTCGGCGGCGTGTTCGGCTTGGGTTTCGACAATCATGATTTCCAGTTTCTTCGGATCGACTCGCTGCATGAGGTGTTCAAAGGGGCGGAGTTTTACGCCGCAAAGCGGGCTCGAAGCGCGGGTCCACTCGCTCAAATCTTCGCCGAACAAGGCGCCGCTTTGGCGCGTTAGCTGGGGCAAGACGGGCCCGAGATAGCTGACAATCTGGCGATACAGATTCAAAGCTACCGTGCAGATGTCTTGCACGGCGCGCTCGCTGTCGGGTTCTTTCTTGAGCTTCCACGGCTCGCGTTCCGCAATGTAGGCGTTGGCGCGATCAGCTAGCGCCATAGTGAGCCTCATGGCGCGCGCGAAATCCCGGCTATCGTAGGCTTCTGCGACCTCGACGCCCACGCGCACGCCTTCTGCAAAAAGGCCCCCATCGTCTGGATATTGGGGTGCGAGCTCCGAGACGAGCCGCGCCGTCCGGCTGGCAAGATTCACCACTTTACCCACTAGATCGCTGTTCACCTTGGCTTGGAACTCGGGCAGATTGAGATCTAGATCATCAACCGTCTCACCGAGCCGCGCCGCGTAGAAGTAGCGCAAATATTCGGGGTCTAAGTGACGCAAATACGTCTCGGCCTTGATGAAAGTGCCGCGAGATTTGCTCATTTTTTCGCCATTGACCGTCAGAAAGCCGTGAACATTGATGCGCGTGGGCAGCGTAAATTCGGCGGCCTTGAGCATGGCAGGCCAAAACAGCGTATGGAAATAGGTGATGTCTTTGCCGATGAAATGATGCACCTCGGTCTCGGGCGACTTCCACCAATCCTCTAGTTTTTCGCCGCTCTTTTTGCACCACTCATGGGTGCTCGCGATGTAACCGATGGGCGCATCGAACCACACGTACCAATAGTTACCTTGGGCCTCAGGGATCTCGAACCCAAAATAAGGCGACGGGCGCGAGACATCCCAGTCTCGAAGCGGCTCCGACAGAAAGTGCCCTTTCAGGTAGTTTTTAACCTCCGTCTGAAGGGCCGATCCTTTCTGCGTCCACTCCTCCAAAAAGCCGTGCATGGCCTCGATCTGCACGAAATAGTGAGTCGCTTCGCGCAGCTCCGGCACCGCGCCACTGTGCACGCTCAGCGGATCGATCAAATCGGTCGCGCTGTAGGCCGCGCCGCAATTCTCACAATTGTCTCCGTATTGGTCCGGCGTCTTGCAACGAGGACACTTACCTTTGACGAAACGGTCCGCCAAAAACATGGCGAGCTTCGGGTCGTAGAGCTGGGTAATCTCCCGTTTCACCACGAGCCCGGCGCCGTTCAGCTTCTGCCAAAACTCGCCACACAGAGCCTCGTTCTCTGGAGCATGAGTGCTGCCGTAGTTGTCGAACTGAATGCCAAAGCCTTCGAAGTCGCGTAGATGGCGTTCCTTCATTTCGCCAATCAAGGCGAGCTCGCTGCGGCCCTCTTTTTGGGCCCGCAGCATGATGGCCGTGCCGTGCGTGTCGTCCGCGCAAATGTAGACGGCTCGGTGCCCCTGCGACTTTTGAAACCGCACCCAAATGTCGGTTTGCAGGTACTCGACGAGGTGACCCAAATGGATGGGCCCGTTCGCGTAAGGCAGGGCCGAGGTCACGAGAAGTCGACGTTTTCCGGACATGGGGGCCGAGGTTAAGCATGGGGGGGCAAAACTGCAAAACTCGGGCTTTCGCCGAGCCCGAGCCTCGGGCTATGAGCGCCGCATGGCTCTCTTGGACGGCAAAGTTGCGCTCGTTACCGGCGGCGCACGCGGGATTGGGCTCGCCATCGCGAGCGCGATGGCCCGCGAAGGAGCTCGGCTCGTTTTGGTCGACAACGGCTCAGAACGAGACGGGAAAAATCCAGACGAGAGCGTGGTGCAAGGCGCCGCGAACCAAATGCGCGAGCAAGGCTTTGAGGTCTCCGCGTATGGCTATGACGTGGCTGATGAAGCCTCAACTGAGCGCCTCTTTTCTGAACTCGAAGTCGGCGGCCTCGTTCCCGACATCTTGGTTAACTCGGCGGGCATCTCGCGGGACCGCAATCTGTTCCACCTCGAAGTCGAGGATTTCGATGCAGTGGTCCGGACCCACCTTCGCGGCACGTTCTTGTTCTCGGCTGCGTTCGCCAAGACTCTCCGCAAACACAAACGGGGAGGCAGCATCCTGAACATGACGAGCCTCTCCGGACTCCTCGGCAATATCGGACAAGCCAACGAGTCGGCGGCGAAGGCCGGCATTTACGGGCTCACCCGCACCACCTCGATCGAGCTCCAGAAGTACGGCATCACCGTCAACGCCATCGCGGCCATCGCGCGCACACGGCTGACCGAAGATTTACCGATGTTCGAGAAGGTGCAGGGGACTATGGAGCCAGAGCATGTGGCGCCGCTCGCCGTCTACTTGGTCAGCCCCCTCGCGGAAGGGCAAAGCGGAATGACCCTCAGCGTCGCGGGCGGCCGCATCGCCAAGATCGGACTCGCTGAGAGTCGCGGCCGGACCAAACAAGCCGACGTGGGCCTGTGGACCCCCCAAGAAATCGCTGAGAATTTCGAAGCTATTTCCAAGATGTGACCCAGGCGCGCATGAGGGCAACCTACGGCTCCAGCAAGAGGGGAATCCCCATGAATCCCTCAGTGTACGAAGCCGCGCGCGTGGTAAGCTACGGCCAGAACTGACCCAGAATGAAACGGGAACATACCATACCCCTCTTCCTTTGGGTCGCGCTCGCTGTCTGCGTGCACGCGATCTTTGGGGGAGGTGCCGAAGAGGTATCAGACCGAATCAGCGAGCATCTCGACGTGCGCGATCTCGCGGCCATGGCACGCGGATTGGCTCGCCAAAAGGCACCCCCGATCGAGGTCGAGCTCGAGGAAGCGCCCCCTCCCGATGCCTCCCCGGCGGAGCCCGACGAGCCGGACGCATCCAGCGAACCCAAACCAGACGAAGCCGCGCCCAAGCCCCAAGCGAAGGAACCCAAAGCCAAAGAGCCGGAGAAGCCAAAACCGGAAGCGAAAAAACCCGAGGTTCAAAAACCAAAAGAGGCGCCCAAGCCTACGGCTAAGCCGCTGCTCGAAACCAAGCCACCCGAGCCGCCCCCTCCGCTCGCTCCAGACAACCGCATCGCCGTCAAACAGCACCTCGACAACGAGAACCAAGAGGACAATCCAAACGCTCGTTTCTCAGCCGACCAAGCCAATCGCGTCGAGAAAGAGACTCAGGCGCGCATTACGAGTAACGACCAAAATGCCAAGGTCCCCGATCCTGGGCAGGGCAAGCCAACCAAGCCGGACGACCCTGGCAACTCGGAGAAGTCGCGTGTTGCCTCCTCGGTAGAAGAGAAGGGCGAACAAATCGCTCCACCTCCGAGCTCTGCCGCTGAAGCCGCCAGCGCTGAGGCGCGGGAGCGGGCCGTCGCCGCTCAGGCCGCGGCTGAGAAAGCTAAGGCAACCCCAGCAGCAGCTCCGCCGACCCCAGAACAACAGGCCGCGGCCGAGCGTGCGTCGCAAACCGAGATCCTGGCCGGAGAGAGCGGGCCAGACATGGGGCCCACCAAAGGCTCGAACGCCTCGCGAGCCAGCCCCAAGGTACTACCTTCCAAAAAGCCACCCCGGCCGACCGATTTGCTCGGTTTTGGCTCCGAAGCTCGCACAGCGCGCGGCATCAACCTCAACCTATCACCGGTCATCGCGAGCTCGATCATTGGCGCCGACAGCCTGAGCCGCGACGAACGTCGCCGTGCGGAGCGTCGGCTCAGCCAACATCGCGGCGCTTTTCAGAATCTCGGTATCGAGCGGTGGCGGGCCTCCATCGAGAACTATGTGGCGACTGTTCAGCCCGGGAACCAAACAGCCCTCAACACAGCGCGTATCCCTTTTGCTACCTATCTGCACGATATTCACAATCGCATTCATCCGATTTTTGCCGAGGCGTTCCTGGGGCACTTAGCGTCTTTGCCTCCCAACCATCCGCTGAACAACATGGGCATGAGCACGCATATCGAGGTTGCTCTCAGCGCTAAAGATGGCCACATCGTGAAAATGGGCGTGACCAAATCGAGCAGCGTCACCATGTTTGACGTAGGCGCGCTCGACTCCGTCAAACGGGCCAGCCCGTTTGGTCCGCCCCCTGGTGCGATCGTATCCAGCGACGGGAACGTGTATCTGCATTGGGAGTTTCATCGTCGCGAAGAACTCGCTTGCTCGACGTATTTCGCGCGCCCGTTCCTGTTGAATGTGAATGGCGGAAAAGAGGGCGCACCTAGCGCGCCTCCGGCCGGAAATGGCGAAAAACACGGCTCACTTGCGCCCGCGGGATCGCCCTGAATGCGGACGTTTTCTACTCAGCGCTATACACTTTGGACCCTTGGCTACTTGAGTTCTCTATTCGTGGCGCTTGGCTTCACGCCCGCACTACGCGGAGCCGGAATGGGCCTTGGCAGTTGGATCGAGCGCGCCGACCAAGTGTCCGCAATTTTGACGCAGCTCACGGCGCTCGCTGCTTCCATTTTCCTAGTTGAGCTGATCGTAACCTCAGTGCAAAAGGCCGGCGAGCGTCCGGTCTCACTGCTGCTAGCCGCATTCAGCACGGTGCAAGGCATCGTGTTGCTCTTCGCCGTCCAAGGCACTGTGCAAGGGTCGCTCGCTCAGCTTAACGTTCTATCGCTCCTCGGGAGCGGCCTCCTCGTCACCTTGACTCGCCTCTGGCAGAGGCCAAGGAGTGCCATCTTTCCTGGCTTAATCTGCCTTGCGCTTTCGACTCGCTTCTATCTCAGCCTCGGAGAAGATGCTCCGCGTCTCGGGCCCCAGCTCGCGCTCTTCGCTTCACTGTCGGCGCTCGGTGCGCTGGCTCTCGCGCTCTACGAAGCCTTTCCGCGCGCAAGCTCCGCGGTTTCCACAGTGCACGTCGCGGCGATCACGAGCGCGCCTGATACGCTATCTCGGGTGATGTTAGGGCCGCTCGATCCGGTGATTCTCCAGGCGAGCGAGAGCCTCCCCGGCTTGGACTTTGGCCTGGGCTGCCTGGTGCCCCTGGCGTTTCCCCTCGCGGTCGACGCTTATCGCCGAGGTAAGAGCCCAGCCTACGCCCTGCTCCTGGCGGCGTCGGTGGCGCCGCTTTCACCCCTTGTCTTGGTGGCGAGCAGCATCGGATTTTTGCTTATGGGTCTCGAGCGGGCGCCGCAAAAAATTCGTTAGCTTTTCATGGTGAACGAGCGAAGTTCGTCATCTGCATCCTGACGAAGCACCCATGCCCAAGTGACGCGAAACAGCCGCTTCGGCTCGCCTTTGAGCTCCCTCTCAGCTTCACTCAGGCTCTGTTCGAACTGAGCCCCTTCGGACTGAGTGGCGCAGCGGTGCGAACGTGTTACGATCTGATGAATCTCATTGTGACAAGTTCCCGCGCTCCAGCTACCCCCACCTGCCTGATTGTCGAAGACGAGCCACTCGTCGCTCGCGCTCTCGTGCGGCAACTAGGTGCCTTGGGTGTGCGCTCTCGCTCGGTGACGTCCCTCGCCGAGCTTCGCGGTGTGGAGGGTCCTTTCGATGGCGCCATCGTCGACCTCGACTTGCCAGACGGCTCCGGGCTCGACGTAGAGGCGTGGCTACCCGATGGTTCGATCCTTTCCAAGATCGTGTTCTTTTCGGCTACGACCCGGGCGGAAGCTCGGCGAAAAGCGGCTACGCAGGGTGTGTTCGTTGCCAAAGCTGAAGGAACCAGCCAAGCCCTCCGAGCCCTCGCGGGTCAACTAGCACGCCCCAAACAAGGTGCGGGCAGCGGTACTTACGTGAGCATCTCGGGCTTGCCCGTCGAAGGCGAGCTGCCTGTACGCAAGAGCAATCCCGCCTAGCTCAGCTCTGGACCGACAGCACGAACGCGCCGAGCACAAGCACCAGGTGCGGCATCGAACCAAAGAAGATGACGCGCGCCCAACGTGAGCCAGCTTGGCGGAGTCCGCCGTAGATTGCCGAAATCGCGAAAGCCGTCCCCGACACGGTCGCGATCACCGCATACGTCGTTCCGCCGAGCCCAACAGCAAGCGGCAGCAACGTCACGAAAAGCAGGAGCAGCGCGAAAAGCACCATGGCGCGCCGCGTAGCCGGCAGCCCTCGGGCAACACTCATAACCTGGAGCCCGGCGCGCTCATATTCGGTTACGCGAAACAGCGCGATGGCCAGAAAATGCGGAAGTTGCCAGACGAACATGATGAGAAAAAGACACAGCGCAACCCGATCGAAGCGGCCGGTGGCGCTCACATAGCCGATGGCTGGAGGTAGGGCTCCGGGCACCGCGCCGACATAAAGTGAAATGGGGCCGACGCGCTTCAGAGGCGTATAGAGGAGCACGTACGCGAGCAGCGAGAACACCGCCAAACTAAACGCTAACACTCCTGAATAGTGTGCCATCGCGACCAAGCCCAGGAGGGACCAGCCAACGCCTAGAGCCAGAGCCACCTCGGGCTGCATACGACCCGAGGGCAACGGTCGAGCTCGGGTTCGGCTCATAAGCCCGTCCGAATCTCGCTCGATGAACATGTTGAGCGCGTTCGCGCCCGCCACGACTAGCGCCATCCCGAGCAAAGTCATGGTGACGTGAAGCCAGTCGTGAGGCCCCGGGGCGGCGAAAATGCCGAGCCCCGTCGTCAACACCACCATGCGGGTAATGCGTGGCTTCGCCAGTTCGAAGCAGGTGGAAAGTAGCACCCGGGCACCACCTTCCACTTTCGAGACCGGGGCGGACAATTCTGAGGACAGGCCTAGCTCACTCACGTTCAGAGCGCCTCTGCTCAACTTTCCTTGTCGTGGAGCTCTTCTTCTTGAGCCGACGATGGCTTCTCAGAGACCTTGGTAGTCGTGATGCGGCGCGGCGACTCGTCGTCATTCAGACCCTTCTTGAAGTTCTTGATGCCTTCGCCGAGGCCCTTCCCAATTTCGCCGAGCCGAGAACCTCCGAACAAAACAAGTACGATCACCAAGACAATCAAAATCTGCCAGGGGCCAACGGACATGGCGCCGCCTTACCACCGCCCCTTGGGCCCGGCAAGGAGCGCCCCCCTGACCCCCCCTACAACCCCCAGCAGACCACACCCGGCCCGCGCTTCGGCCAACCAAGCCCGAAACTTTGGTGAAAGTTGGCCGATTTGGATACGAGCAGTCCGCTAGTATCATCTTCCCGTCATGCTGCGCCCCACCGCCCCCGCCTGCGCGAAAGTCGCTAGTTCCCTTGTAGTAGGTTGTGCTTGCTTTTTCGCGACGGGAACTGCGGGTGCAGTCGGGACCGAAGAACCTGCCGCGATTGGCAAGGGCATCTTTGGGGGCGCATTGATTGCGTCAGAGCTCACGCTCACCATTGAGGCCGCAGTCGGCGTCAAACCTTGGTGGGGTTACGCCCTGGGCGGCGGTCTAGCTGCTATCGGTGGTGGCATCGGAGGGTTCTTCATCGCGGACGCGACGGGCCCCGAAATTCCTACTGCGCTTTTGGTTAGCAGCTTGGTGTTGGCCGTTCCGACCACGATCTTCGTCTTGAGTCAGACGGCCTATCGTCCGCCCGAGCCAGATCCGCTCGCGGATGACGTGGCTCTTTCGCCGCACCGCATGGCCATGGCGCCTTTGGCACGCGTGCCCTCGCTGATTGAGCGAGATGAGCAAGGCCATTTCGCGCTGGGAGTGCCGGCCGTCAATGTAAGTTTTACGCCACCCAATTTACTGGCGAGTTCGAGCGGCCACGCCTTCGAGGTCCCCGTGCTCGACCTCCAGTTTCAGTGAAAGCCGCAAGCGGCGAGTAGAAAGCATCGTCAACAGAATGTCGGAAAATCTTCGCAAAGTCGCGCGCCCCAAACGATCTGACGATCCCGCACTCGGGAAAGTTATCGCGGGTCGCTATCGACTTGAGGCTCGTATCGGCGAAGGCGGTATGGGCATCGTGTATCGAGCACGGCATGTGCTCATCGATCGCGTCGTGGCGGTCAAGCTCATTCGCCCCGATTTGCGCGGCGAGACCCATCTGCGGGCCTGGATGCTTCGCGAAGCGCGTGCCGCCAACCGGGTAGACCACGCGCATATCATCGATATCCACGATATCGGCGAGACCGATGAAGGCGAACTCTACCTGGTGATGGAGTTCTTGCTCGGCATCCCGCTCTCGACCGAGCTCTCCAAGGGCCCGCTCGAATTGCAGCGCGCTGTCGATATCATCGAGCAAATGGGCGCAGCGCTATCCCGTGCGCACGACCTCGGGGTTGTTCATCGCGACCTGAAGAGCGATAATATTCTACTAACGCAGCGGGGGGGTCGCCAAGACTTCGTCAAGATCCTCGATTTTGGCCTAGCCGCGCTGGCTCACGATCCGAGGCTCGCGCCGAAAGGCGCCGTTTTCGGCACGCCCGAGTATATGTCGCCCGAGCAAGCTCGCGGTGAACAAGCCGGGCCGCAGAGCGATCTATACGCCCTCGGCGTGTTGTTTTTCGAGATGCTAACCGGGCAGCTCCCCTTCCGAGCCGCTGATCGTGACGCCCTGCTTGAGCTCCAACGCACAGCTCGCGCTCCCGATCCACTCACCCTGCGTAAGGATTGCCATCCAGACGCGCGCACGATCGTGCTGACGCTGCTCGAGAAAGATCCGCGCAAACGTTACCGCGACGGCCATCACCTGCTCGAAGAACTCAAGCGCCTACAACGCTCCTTGCCAAGCGCCAGCAACTGGGATGCTCGGCGAACCCCCGCCCCGGCTACGGCCGCGGAGGCCGCGCCTGTACCGCCGCCGCCCAAGGCGCTCCCGGTAAGCGAGTGGGCGGGTCGTGCGGGTATGTTCTCGCGTATGGTGAGCCGGGCTTTCCCGCAAAACGCCTTACCCGAAGAGGTAAGCCGCGCCCTCAACCTGGTGTGGGACATGTCGGCACGAGCCAATTCGCTGGAAGGCGAGATCGCGAGCCACACGCGAAAGCTCGAAGCGCTAGAGCGCCGCGGCCGCGCGCTCCGCGCCGAAATTGGCCGAAAAGTGGAGGAGCTCGCGCAAGAAGAGTCGAAGGCCCTGCGTGAAGCAGCCGCTTACGGCGAGGAAGAAGCTCAAGCGCAAAAGGAGCTACTCCAGACCCAATCCAACGCACGCGAACATCTGGCCGCAGCCGACCACGCCGAGCGAGTAGGGCAAGGTTCACGCACGCTCTATGAGCGAGCAGGCGCTGCCCGTGCCTTGGTCGACGTAAAATCGCATTGGCTCGATAACCGCAAACGTCGCCGTGAGGGCCGCGAGCAAGCCGGCCAAGATCTACGCAAACAGATTGAGACCTTGCGCGAACAGCTCAGCCGCTACGCGGAGGCCGTAGAAGAAGACCTAGCGAGCGGACGCGAGAAGGTGGCGCAACGGACACGAGAAGGGCTCGGCTTCGAGAAGCAATTTCTCGACTCCTCGAACGTGCTCATCGCCAACCTTCGTGGTCGCCCCGAAGTGCGCGACCTTCTGATTGAGCTCGGAGAGCCCGCTCCCCCCTCGTCTCCCCGCAGCAAAGTCGCTAACGACACTTGACCGCCAGAGGCAGCGCCGACCCGGGCGCTCTCGACCCTTTCGCTGTCGACTATTTCGCTCTCGGCGCACCCGCGCCAAAATAGGCTGAAGCGTGAAACTATCGCGGCAACTTCGCGTCTAGAAAGGCGTGGGTTTTGACCAACAGACTCGGATCTCGCGGGAAGCGCGGTGGCTCGTAGAGCTGCGCAAACTCCCTGATCTCAGTCAGGAAGGCTTGAAGCAGCGCGTCGTCTTCTAAAAGCTCGAGCGCACTATGGCCATGAACCTTGAGCGACTCGAGCCCCGCCACGAAGCTTTCGAAGCGGCCCGTGAGCGGCCCCAAGAACTCGACCAGAAGCGCCGCATCCCCGCGCAAGCCAAGCAGGGATTCAGGGATTCCGCCCAGCGCGTTCTTGAGCGCGAGCCGCAGCACCATGGCATCATCCAGGTAACCGAGGCTCTCAATGCCATCGTCGATGAGGTCGAGTGACTTCACCAAGTAGTTGAGTCCGGAAGCCAAACTCACGCGGAGCGCCCGCGAATTTTCGACATTCTCGAGCTCTTGGGCCATCAGAAGTGTGTCGCTAGGCAGGGAGGCTAGCCACTCGGGGAAACGATCAAGGAGTTGGGCTTCGAGTTCGGGAGCCGAAAAGGACATGTGGTCCTCGCTACCACGAGACCGCCAGCGACTCTAGAACACAGCTCATCCCTCCGAGGGCCCCCGCAAAGCCCGGCCCTAGCCGCCAAATCCAGCGCTCTTTCACGGACCAGGCTAGCGCAGGCCGCGTTAGCGGACGCGGCTTAGAGAAACGGTCGCGCGTGGGTCGCTAGCACAGAGCACTCGTAGCGCGTTCTCGGAGAAAATGGCTCGCACCTCAGCATCCGCGAAACCCGCCCGCGTTAGCGCGCGGGCGAGTCGTGGAAAACCGAGCTCGCTTTTGAGTTCGGGAGGGGGGGAGATGCCGCCCTCAAAATCGGAACCAATAGCGATGCTTTGAACACCCGCCGTCTTCGCCATGTAGCGGATCTGCTCCACTACGTGGCTGAGCGTCCCTTGACCGCTCTTAGGCTCCAGGAAACGCCCATGAAAATTGACGCCAATGACGCCGCCGAGCTCGCCGATGGCGCGGATATGCGCGTCCGTCAGGTTACGAGGATGAGCGGCCAAGCTCCGCGCGTTGGAGTGGGTGGCCATGATGCGACCATGATTCCGCCGAGCCAGCGCTAACATATCACTGGTGGCTTCATCCGAGGCATGGGAGACGTCTACTATCCCGCCATATTTCCACACCAGCTCCGCAAATCGAACGCCACGCTCGGAGAGCCCCTGGCCGTGGCTCGGCTCACCCGAGCTCGTGGCCAGTACATTGGCCTCGGTGTGCACGAGCCCGAACACGCGCACGCCGCGCAGAATCCAGCCTAAAATAGCGGCATCGCTCGGCTCGACCGGCCCTGAGTCTTCGAAGGATAGCCAGGTCGCGAGCTGCCTCGACTCTCCATCCGCCTTCCGCACCCCGCAGCCAGGCAGCGAGAAGGGCCGAGTGCGAAGGAGCGCTGAAAAGAGCTGCTCATAGGAGCGCTCGAACTCAGCTAACGTTCTTCCGTTCGGTTTCGCATCTTTGGGAACGAAGAGCGGCAAAACCACGCCGCTCACGCCTGCCTCGAGCAAATGCTCCGAACGATACTGCCCCGAGCCGTCCCGAAACGGAGCGTCCTTGTAAAAGGACCGGTAGGGGAGGTCTACATGCAAGTCGACCACGGGCACGCTTTGTGAGCTCGAGCTCGCTTCGCCCAGAGCGCAGTACGCCACTAATATTAAACTAACTAAATAGTTTCGCCTCATTTTCAGGCTCAATCAACCGAGGCGACTTTCGTCGGAGCTCCTGAGCTCAACCGTTCAGGCAAGAGCAACGTTGCGCCATCTGGCACGGGCCCGTAAAGGAAAGCGTAGGCGGCCTGGCTCGCCAGTACTCGCTTCATATAGCGACGCGTCTCGCGAATCGGGATGAGCTCGACCCATAGGTCGAAATCGATGCTCGGTCGCTCGGCGAGCCAACGCCTCGGTCGGCCAGGCCCGGCGTTGTAGCCCGGGATAGCCAAGGCAGGGTTTTCTTTGAACATTTTGAGGAGCTCTTTGAGCACCCGCGCGCCGAGCTGAATGTTGAGCTTGGGCACGAAGAGCGACTCGCGCGTGGGTCGGAGCCCGAGGGGTTTGCCGACCATGCGAGCGGTCGGTTCGATGAGTTGCATCAGGCCGAAAGCTCGAGCGGGGCTTTCTGCTCGTGGATCGAAAGTCGACTCTTCCCTCATTACGCCGTAGATGAGCGATTCAGGAACCGACGTCGCGAGGCTCTCCTTATGGACGATCTCGGCATAAGGTTTTGGAAAGCCAACCTCCCACGCGGCTCGCCACGGCCCAGCCGGATAGTGGGCGAGCCAGTCCGTGAGGCGGCCGCGTAAGATCTGGTGTCCGCTCCGGGCGTCCCCCGCGCGATCGTACAAGAGCGCCATGGCCCAAAGCATGCTGTCGCGCTCATCGTCAGCGAGGCCCATACTCTCGAGGACGCGCCGTCCTTCTTCAAGCTCACCTACGCGCAGGAGCTCGAGGCCTCGTAAGAACTGGGGATGCTCGTGGTAGCCGGAAGCTGTGAAAGTAAACGGGGACTCGAGCGCCGCGCGCATGCCACTTTCGAGCGCCTTTTGGGCCCGTTCGGGCTCGAGTTGGCTAAGGCGCGAGTACGCGTGAAGCATATAGTACGAGAGCGGTACCTCTCGCACGAGCGCTTCATACTCGGCGATGGCTCGGTCGACTTGATCGAGCTCGTGCAGAGACCGCGCCCAAAAGTACCGCTCCGCTCCGGAGCGCTCCGTGCCGCGAGACGAATCCTTGGCGCGCACCAGCGCGGCTCCCCGCTCCAGCACGAGCGAGGCCGCACCCCAGTCGTTCCGCTCCGCGCTGTACAAGGCGAGTTCCAGAACGCCCTCCATCGTCATGTCGCCCTGGGGATAGTCCTCAGGCATCTTCGAAAGGAGCTCGGTAAAACGCGCGACATTCCCGAGGTCTTTCTGAGAGTGCGCTGCGCGCAGGCGAGCATCGTCGGCTAAGGAACTCTCGGGATAGAGGCGCTCGAGTTCGGCGTACTTGCCGATAGCGAGCGCATCGCGCCCATCGGCCGCGGCGAATTTTCCGAGGTTGAACAGCATCGCCAAATGCAGCTCTTTTTCCGCAGAACAGGCCGCTACCCGAGGCCCCAGGACGTCTGCCGCGGCGCCCCACTTCTTGTTCAAGGCCAGCGATTTGGCAAAGAGCAAATCGAGCTCGCAACGTTCGGCACGGGTTAGGGCTGGCTCCGACCCGGAAGGTCGCGGCTGCAAGGCTCGAAGAGCCTCAGCTTCTTTGAACGACTCTTCCGCCCGCGAGGCCTCCACCATGACCTTGAGCTCGGCCAGCCTATCGGCGGGCGAAGCGGGTTTGGCCCCGAGCTTGACGAGCACGCTGTCAAGCTTTTGATGCTCCGGGCCGCTGCGAGCGCTCCTAGCGCGCTCGAGCCGTAGCATTCTCACCAAGGGAGTCAGAACGGCCTCGAACTCGGCGACGTTTCCCGCTCCGCGGGCGCGGGCTGCTAGCTCAGCAAAGGCTAACTTATCGTCCAACAAACAGCTTGGAGCGCACAGAGCTTGGTACGCCAAGAGCGCCGGGCCAAGCCGGCCTAACGCCGTCTCTAGCCGCGCCCGAGCCCGCTCGTAGCGGGGCTCGGCGCTGAGCGCGCTCGCGCCTGAGAGCAGCTCTTTCGCTTCCTTCAATAGCTCTGGTGCCGACTGACCTCGATCGAGAGCCACCTCGGCCGCGCGCAGCTTCGCGTCTGCCTTGAGAGGCCCCTCAAACTTAGCTGCTGCCACGTAGGCGGCTTGAGCGTCGCTCGGTTGCCCTGCTTGGAGGTGGAGTCCTCCTGCCGTGAAGGCCAAGGCTGCCTGCTCTCGAGTCTCTGCCTGGACTCCTAAAGGCCAAAGCTCACGAGCAGCCCCCCCGGGATTTTCACTCTCGACGAGCGCCTTCGCTGCGGCGTGAGACGATTCGGCCAAAATGGGCTGGAACGTCGACAAGTCGAAGCCCAGAGCTGAGGCAGAAGCTGCCGAAGGTTCGGACCCTTTCGAAGGCGGCTCGACGCTCGCTGGACGAGCGGGTTTTTTTTCCTGGCTTCCGTTGGGCGATTCAGACCAATGCTGAACGGCACAAGCCACGACCATGAGCGATAGCCCTGCGCTCAAATAGGCCCGGTACGCCGCCATTGCATAAGCCTAACTTGCCTTCCGGCCTCGGGAAAGGCGAAAGGGGCGTCACAAGAACCTCTCCAGAATCTGCCGACTCACTTTATCGAGTTGATTCCAATCCGAGACGAGGACTTCGAGACCCAGGTCGTCGTGGATGAGCAAGCTGAAGCGGCCCAAACGCCGAAAGCAATCTTCGCTGCGCAGCTTGAGCTCTACGTCTCCACGCTCCGTACGAACGCGCCAACGCGAAGGGAACTCAAAACTCGAAACGCTAAACACCGCAGAAATTTTGGGCAGAAACAGCTCTAAGCCGAGCTCGGCCCGCACCAGCTCCCGCGCCTCGGCGTCAAGGGCGATGAGCCCCGCGAAGAAAGCGTGCTCTCGACCCTCCTCGTCAACGAGTGAAAACGGGCCTTCGGGCCGCGTCAAAGGAAATAGCGGCACCACCCGGAGCCGCACCAGACCCTCCACTGTACGGCGTGCGAGTCGGTCGCTGTCGTCTCTAGTGAGGTGGAGATCACTCATGCCGGCGAACCCTCTACTTTGCCACGCTTTTCAGCTTCCACGAGCCGATAGTAGAGGCCCCGCTTGGCCAAAAGCTCGGCGTGGGGGCCAACCTCGCGAATCTCGCCGCCCTCGAGCACGACTAGACGGTCCGCCTTCTGCAGGGTCGAAAGTCGGTGAGCAATCGCGATGGTGGTACGGCCCCGGACCAGCTCGTCGAGCGCCGCCTGGATCAACTTCTCCGTCTCATTGTCTACGGCTGAAGTCGCTTCGTCTAAGATGAGGATACGAGGGTCTACCAGCAAAGCGCGCGCGATAGAGATACGTTGGCGCTCGCCGCCTGAAAGCAGTTGCCCACGCTCACCTACTAGCGAGTCATAGGCGTAGGGCAATTTCATGATGAATTCATGAGCATGAGCCGCGCGAGCCGCCGCGATGACCTCGGCCTCACTGGCGGCAGGGCGACCGTAGGCGATGTTCTCGGCGATGGTGCCGAAAAAGAGCAATGGCTCTTGGAGGACGAGCCCGATATTGCGACGAAATGGCGCCAACGAGAGCTCCCGCACGTCCACTCCATCGACGCAAATCGCGCCTTCCGTCACGTCGTAGAATCGGCACAACAGGTTCGCGAGCGTCGACTTACCCGCGCCGCTTTCGCCCACCAGGCCGATCATTTCGCCGGGGCGAATCTCGAGATCGAGACCCTTCAGCACCTGGCGCTTGCCATAGCGAAAGCCAACGCTCCGAAGACTAATGCGCCCTTCTAGATTCGAAAGAACCTGGGGGTTCAAGGGCTCGAGGAGCCCGACAGGGCGATCCAGGATATCGAACAAGCGCTGAGCTGCCACGCTGGCCTTCTGCGTCACCGAAACGATGCGGCTCATCGAATCCAGTCGAGAATAGAAGCGCCCGATGTAAGCCAGGAATGCAGTCAAGACACCTACCGTCACGCGCTGTCCGGCTACGCGATAGATGCCGAAAGCCCAAACGCACAGCAGCCCCACTTCGGTTAGAAGCGTCACAGTGGGCGCGAACACGGCCCAGGTTCGATTGAGCCTGTCGTTTTGCGCAAGATTATAGCGATTGGCCTCGCGAAAGCGCTGAGCTTCACGTTCTTCTTGCCCAAAGGCCTTCACCACGCGGATACCCGGAATTGCGTCGGACAGCACGTTCGTGACCTCCGCCCACACTCGCGTGAGGCGCGAGAATCCTGCGCTAAGACGATTGCGAACGACGTGGATCAGCCAAGCAATGAGCGGGAGCGGGAGCAGCGTTGCCAGCGCCAATGCTGGATCGATAGAGAACAGAATGGTTGCGGTCATGCCGATGACCAGCACATCAGTGACGAAGTCGAGCGCGTGGAGCGACAAGAAGGTGCAGATGCGATCCGTCTCCGAACCGATGCGCGTCATGAGGTCGCCGGTGCGTTTTTCACCGTAGAAATCGAGCGGCAACTTGAGCAGGTGCTCAAACGCGGTCGTCCGCAGGTCTGCGCCAATGCGCTCCGAGACTAGAGCCAAGAGAAAAGTGCGCGCCCAAACGAGTGCCCACGCGACGAGCGCAAAGAAGAATAGCCCTCCCAAATAGCCCCCCACCTCCGTTGGCGAGATGGCCCGACCCTCCTGAAACGGGATCAAGACCTGATCCATGAGTGGCATGGTCAGGTAAGGGGGTACGAGGCCCGCGAGCGTTCCGAACACCGTGCACACCAACCCCAAGACGAGTCGAGCCCGGTAAGGCTGAGCGAAGCGGAACAATCGCAAGAGCGGCTTCGTCCTCGGTTTGTTAGCTTCAGAATTTTCTGTCTCCGTTTCATCACTCGGAGCAAGGCTGGAGGGCGCCACCTTTTCCTGGGTGAGCCCTTCGATAAAACGCCGACCCGCATCTCGATAACGCGCGGACACCCAAACCCGATGTTCTGACGCTCCCCTGCGGAAATGGAGGCAAACCAACTTGCCATGGTCGCAGGCTGAACAGAGCGAGAGTTCGTCGAAACGACTCTCCCATATCAATTGCCCCGCACTTTTTGCGAGAAATACGCGCAGATTTGTTCGCACCAAAACGAACTCCGCAAAGCGGAGCGAGTCGTCCAAATCGACCTGCACGACCTCGCGCATCTGCTCGTTCGGCAGCAGGTTTTTTCCGGCGTCGACCGCGCGCTCTGGGAACATGGAAGGCCCGCACCCCTTATCACGGAAATCGCACTTTGGTCGCACGCTGGCAGGGGCCCGGCCCTACAGAGCGCCGTCCCTCGGTGCTAGCGTCCCGCCCCCGATTGCCGGTTCACAGGGTTACCTTGTCTTCGTTCGATATCCGCGTCGTTGATCTCACTTTCCTAAGGGGTCCGAACCGTTGGTCGTACCGGCCAGCACTCGAAGCTCTTGTCGACATCGGAGAACTCGAAGAGTGGCCCTCCAGCGCTCGCCCTGACGTGGTTGAAGCGCTCACACGAGCTCTACCGGGCCTGCATAACCACGGCTGCAGTTATGAAGAGCCGGGTGGCTTCGTGCGACGACTCGAAGAGGGGACGTGGCCCGCCCACATCCTCGAGCATGTCACGCTCGAGCTGATGGAGCTTTCTGGGCATCGCGTTGGATTCGGGCGTGCGCGTTCGGCCGCCAAGAAGGGCTACTACCACGTAGTCGTTCGCTCTCCTCAAAATGAACTCACGGAAGCCGCTTTCAAGGTGGCCCGCCGATTTTTGGTCGCACTCTACAACCGGCAAGAATTCGAGCTCGACGCAGAACTCAAGAGTTTGGGACACCTCTCCAGGCAGCTGAGTCCTAGCGCCGCCGTGGCTCGCTTGCGGGCCGCAGCGGAGCGCGCACGAATTCCCGCGCAATGCTTCGAGTCATCGGAGCTTCTCGTGCTCGGCCAAGGCGCGCGACAGCGCCGTATTTGGCAAGGTGCGACGGACAGCACCTCGGCCATTGCGGACGGCATCGCCCGAGACAAAGCGCTTCTTCATGAACAGCTCCGAGAAGCCGGTATCCCCACGGCATGGCTCGGTACGTTCGACAACGAGAGCGACCTCGCGGAGGAGGCGAAAAGAGAGTCCGGGCCCTTTGTCGTCAAACCGGCCCGCTCAACGGCGGGCCGCGGCGTCAGCCTCGCGCAATCGACGGCCGCCGAGCTTGAGCGCGCAGCGAGACTAGCGCTGGAGTTCGACTCCACGATTCTGCTCGAGCGTCAGGTCGCGGGCATGGAATTTGAGGTGCTGGTCGTGGCTGGCCGAGTCTTGGCTGCGTCCGGGGCCACCCCGATTCGCTTGCTGGGAGACGGCCTGTCCACTCTGCGCGAACTATTACGACGTCGCGTCGAGCAACTCCTTTTTGGGGCGTGGCAGGTTCCTAGCCAGGAGTACACCGAGCTCATCCTGCAGCATCCGCTGGTTCGAATCGAGCTCAAGCGGGCAGCCAAGAATCCAGACGAAATCCTCCTCAAAGAGGACGAAGTCCTTCTCACCCTCCCCGCCAGTATAGCTGGCGCTCGAGTCAACGTCGTTCATGAAAGCATAACTCACCTCGCCACGACCGCTGCGCGCGTGGTTGGGCTCGACGTTGCGACTGTCGCCGTCATCGCAGAGGACTTAAGCCGCCCCCTCGCAAGCCAAAGCGCCGCCGTCATTGGCGTCGCTGCTGCGCCCTCGTGGCTCTCCCATTTGCCGGAGCGCGGCTCAGCCGAGGATCCCTTGGCCGACGCAATCCTCGAGCACCTGCTGCCCGTTCACGAGGGAGCCCGAATTAACGTGAGCGTGGTTACGGGTGGCAAGGAATGCGACGCAATCGTCGACCTTTTGAGTTGGTTCTTGCGCGTGGCGGGCCACAAGGTAGGCCTCTCCGATTCACACGGTGTTCGCGTCAATGAACGCTCCCGCTCGGCCTCAAGCTTCCAAGCCATCGAGAATTTGATCTTCAGTCGTGCAGTGGATCAAGTCGTCTTTCATGCAGCGATCCCTGACGTGCTCCAGGCTGGGCTAGCCTGCGACCGCAGTCGAGTCAGCATCGTGACCAGTTTCGCTTCGGAGCTGAATCACCCCGGACTCGAAGCCGAAGGCGCCTCGCGGCACTTGCTCCGAACGCTAGTCGATATCGTTTTGCCCGACGGAGCCGCCGTATTGAATGCCGACGAAAGCGGCCCTCGAAGCTTGGCCGAGTATTGCGATGGTGAAGTAATCTTCTACGGCACACATAAGAGCGACTCTTTCTTGGAAGAGCACGCTCTAGCGGGAGGGCGCTCAGTCACCTTTCGCAGCGGTAAACTCGTGCTTCGTAGCGGCAACTTTGTCTTGGAGCGGCCGGTTAGTAACCAAATCGAAGCGGCAGTCTGGCTGCCCGCCTTCGCTGCCGCGCTCAAGCTCAATCTCTCTCCTGAGCTCTTGATCGGTGCGCTGCATTCCAAGACCTCCGACTCCGCTGCACCGAGTCGACAGGCGCCCAAGGTCCGGGCATCGAGACCGGATCTATAAGCAAGGTCAAGGCATGGAGCTGACAAGAATCCGAGCCCTCCGCGGCCCCAACCTATGGTGTCGACGCACCGCGATCGAAGTCGTCGTTCGCCTCGAGCCGAACGAGTTTGATCTGAGCTCAGCCAGTGAACTGGTGCGCTCGATTCGCGGTATTTTTCCGGAGCTGCGCCCGCTCACTCCGCCGAGCGATGGCACGCCCCTCTCGCTCGCCCACGTGCTTGAGCTCACAGCTCTCAGTCTTCAGGTCCACGCCGACATCCCAGTCACTTTCAGCCGCACCTCGCGCACGGTAGAACCCCAGGTCTTCCAGGTCGTAGTCGAGTTTGCTGAAGAAGAGGTGGGGCGCGCCGCCCTCCGCGACGCCGACGAGCTGATCCGCGCCGCCCGAGCTCGAACGCCGTTCCCTCTCCGCGAACGGCTGGAACAGCTCCGGACGCTCGACGCCGACCTGCGACTCGGACCCTCCACGGGCGCCATCGTTCAAGCCGCCCTAGAGCGCGGAATTCCATTTCGTCGCCTCACCCAAGGCAGCTTGGTTCAGCTCGGCTGGGGCAGTCAAAGGCGGCGCATTCAGGCCGCCGAGATGGACTCCACGAGTATCATCGCCGAGGGCATTGCCCAAAACAAAGAACTAACGAAGAGTCTGCTCCGCTCCAGCGGCATCCCGGTGCCCGAGGGGCGCCTAGTGGAGACGATGGCAGATGCCTGGGCGGCGGCTGAAGCGCTCGGTTTGCCCGTCGTGGTCAAGCCGCTCGACGGCAACCACGGACGCGGCGTCACCGTGAATATCGAGACTCGCGATCACCTCGACGCTGCATTTCGAGCCGCGAAGCAGGAGAGCGGGCACGTCATCGTCGAGACCTATATCCCCGGCAAAGACTATCGCCTCTTGGTCGTCGGCGACCGACTCGTGGCAGCAGCGCGACGCGAACCTCCTTTTGTCGTCGGCGATGGCAAACGCACCATTATCGAACTTACCGAGGAAGTGAATCGGGATCCGCGTCGCGGGACAGGACATGCCACTAGCCTGACTCGCCTCAGCATCGATGACATTGCACGCGCGCGCCTGGCCCTCCAAGGCTTCACCGAGACGAGCGTACCCAAGGCGGGCGAGCGGGTCCTACTGCGCCACAACGCCAATCTCTCAACCGGCGGGACAGCGACCGACGTCACCGACGAGCTCCACCCAGCCATCGCCGAACGAGCCATTGAAGCCGCGCTGACGATTGGCCTCGATGTCTGCGGCGTAGATCTGGTTTGCGAGACCGTGCAGCTTCCGCTCGAAGAGCAGGCGGGCGCAATCATCGAGGTCAACGCCGCACCCGGGCTACGCATGCACCTAGCCCCCTCTTACGGCTCCGGTCGCCCGGTGGGCAAGGCCATCATCGACGCCATGTTCGCGCCGGGGACCAACGGGCGCATTCCAGTTGTGGCCGTTACGGGTACGAACGGCAAGACCACAACCGTCCGCCTCATCGCGCACGTGCTGACCGAATCGAAGCTTCGGGTCGGCATGACGACGACCGATGGCATCTATATTGAAGGTTTGCGTGTCGATACCGGGGATTGCAGTGGTCCGCGGAGCGCCCGCGCTGTCCTTTCGCATCCCAATGTCGACGCAGCGGTGCTTGAGTCGGCGCGGGGTGGCATCTTGAGAGAAGGACTCGGCTTCGATCGCTGCCAAGTGGCCGTGGTTACGAATATCGGCAGCGGCGATCACTTGGGTCTCAACTACATAACGACCGTCGAAGACCTCGCTGTGCTGAAGCGCGTGATCGTACAGAACGTCGATCCAAACGGCTACGCTGTGCTCAACTTGGATGATCCGCTCGTAGCGAGACTGGAGCGCGCTTGCCCTGGGAAAATTGCCTACTTCTCACGCAAGCCCGATGATCCTCGTCTCGGCACCGAGCGCGCGCTCGGACGACGGCTCATTCTCGCTACGAAAACCGAGATCATCCTCTCCGATAGCCTGGAACGCGGCCGCGCTAAGCTCAGCACCTTCGAAATCACCCGCGGCGGCTCGCTCGGCTTTCAAGTCGAAAACCTCTTGGCAGCCGCAGCGGCGGCCTGGTGCGCTGGCATTCCTCCACCGGATGTGCTGAGCGCCTTGCAATCCTTTCGCCCGAGTCAGGAGAGTACGCCGGGGCGATTCAATGAATTTCACATCCGCGGTGCGCGTGTGTTCGCCGACTACGGACACAATCCCGACGCGATGGTAGCCCTGGTGGATGCCCTGCTCGCCATCCCCGCTGAGCGACGCTCAGTCGTGATCAGTGGCGCCGGAGACCGACGTGACGAAGACATCGTCGCTCAAACGCGAATTTTGGCGGGAGCAGTCGACCGCATCGTGCTCTACGAAGATGCCTGTCAACGGGGTCGGGCTGAAGGCGAAGTGCTCAAACTCTTGCGCGCTGGCATCGACGAAGCCCAAAGAGAGGTAGAAGTGCTGGAAGTACGCGGCGAAATGAACGCCATCGATCTCGCTCTTCAAGACCTCACAGATGGGGACGTCTGCCTCGTTCTAATCGATCAAGTGGAGGACTCGCTCCGCTATCTCAGTGACTGGCAAGAGAACGGTCGGGCCCGGCCCCGCTGAGCTCAGCCCCGCTGAGCTCTCTCCTGCCGAGCCGCTCGGCGAGCTCCGCGGCCGCCCGAATGCAATCGGGAATGCCAACGCCGCTGTAGCCAGGGCCCGTGAGGTATAGGCCCCCAAGTTCGTCCTCGAGCCTCCGCACGCGGTGCCTCCAATCGTCGTGCCCGAGCTCTGGTTGCGGCGTGCCGCGAGCATAGCGATAGACGCGCGTAAAGAGCGGCTGCCCGAGCTCGCCAACAAAGCGTTCGAGTTCGCGACGGCTCGTCTCAACCAGCTCACTGTCCGATGCTGCATCGAGGTTCGGCCCAACCTTGCGAGCTCCACCCAAAAAGGCCCGCACCAAGGCCTTCCCCTCGGGCGCCCGCCCGGCCCATTTTTGATCGGTGAAGGTCGCCGCCAGGATCTCACCTTCACCCGGAGGAACGATGAAGCCCGAGCCGCGAAAGTGCTGCTCGAGACGGTCGTCTGTGAGCCCGAAAAACACAGTGGCAGTCGGTGCGCCCTTCTTTTCACGGAGCGCGCGAAAGAGGCCCGGATGACCGGGCCCCACGACCTCGGCCGCTGCCCAAGGCGGACCCGCCAAAACGATGTGCTCGGCCTGGATTTCGCGCCCCGAGCGAAGCACTACGCCCCGGACCCGGCCTCCGTTAACCGTGAGCCGTTGAACGGGACTCTCGAAATAGAGGCGAGCCTCACCACTGCCTTGGAGGTCACTGACGAGTCGGGTCACCAATTGGCCGAGTCCGGCCCGCAGCGAGTAAAATGGGCTCAAGCTCGGCTTGGGTTTTGGCCATAGGGCCTTGAGCAGCCAGCTCAGCTTCTTGGCCCAGCTCCTGTCGCCAGGGGCGCGCGCCGCCATCATACCAAAGAAGAGACTTCCGTGACCGCGCTCAAAGCCAACCAGTTGCGGAAAAGCCGCCTGAGCGCTGAGACGAGCCGCATCTCCCGCAAAAACGCCTGAAAGCAAGGGCGCCGCGATGCGTTCGGCCATTTCCTTTCCCACGCGGCGCGTCAAAAAATCGTGGATGCTCTCGTCTTGGGGCCAAGGCTCGGGAACCATAACAAATGGTTCACAAAGCGCCCTCAGTTTACCGACGTCGCTGAGCAACTTGGTCTCGAGCAACGAACGCACCTCCGTGGGCACACCGAGCGAAAGCCCCTCGGGCATGGGGTGAAGCGCGCCATCCAAGGCCACATACACTCTCCGGCCCTCGGGCTCGGGCTCGATCAAATCGGCGCCCAGGCCGAGCTCTCGGCAGAGCTTCTCGGCTTCGGGCTTTTGCCGCACAAAAGAGTCAGGGCCCACGTCGTACAAGAAGCCGTCGTGGCTCGTGGTGCGGATGCTTCCGCCCGCCTCGGCACTGGCCTCGTGGACTTCGACTCGAAGCCCCTTCCGCGTCAGGAAATGGGCCAAAGAAAGCCCGCTAATTCCCGCGCCCACGATCACGACATCAGGGGCAGGCGCGGGTCCGTTCATGGGCACTCCTCAAAATGCGGCGACGCTCAGCGCTGCCCCACCTCGTGGATGAAATCAGCGAGGCGCGTGACCTGGCTCGGATCTACCTCGGGCACTATGCCGTGCCCCAAGTTGAAGATATGGCCCGGCAGGCGCTTACCTTCTTCCACCACCTTCTCGGCGCGGAGCCTAAGCACCTCCCAAGGTGCGAGCAGGAGCATAGGGTCTAGATTACCTTGCAGCGCCACATTCGGCCCCAGCCTGCGACTCGCCTCGCTCAGGCTGAGGCGATGATCGACGCCAATGACAGTCCCTCCAGCGCGTTTCTGGAGCTCGAGCAAGGTGGTGGTGCCCGTGCCAAAATGGATGACAGGTACTCCTAATTTCATCACATCTTGCAAGATGTGACTCACGTAAGGTTCAACCGAGTTCTCATAGTCCTCGGGCGAGAGCGCTCCGACCCACGAATCAAATAGCTGAATGGCCTGAGCTCCAGAAGCGACCTGCGCCACCAAGTAGCGCCGCACCACCTCAGACAGCTTCTCCATCAGCTCTTGCCAAACGCGCGGCTCGGAGAACATAAGCCGTTTGGTCTTGATATACTGGCTCGATTTGCCGCCCTCAATCAGGTAGCTGGCCAGCGTGAAGGGCGCGCCTGCGAAGCCAATCAAGGGGATTTTACCGTCAATCTCACGACGAATCAGCCGAATCGCCTCGAGCACATAACCGAGGCCATCATCGGGGTCGCACACCCGGAGCCGCGCCACGTCGGCTGCGCTACGGATTGGATCGTGAACGACAGGTCCCTCGCCGGCCGCAAACTCGAACGGAGCGCCCATCGGCTCGAGCGGCAAGAGGATATCCGCGAACAGGATAGCCGCGTCCACTTTGTGCGCGCGGAGCGGTTGAAGAGTGACTTCACAAGCCAGCTCGGGGTTCTTGCACAGCTCGAGCATGGTGTGCCCTTTGCGGAGCTCGCGGTACTCGGCCATGTAACGGCCGGCCTGGCGCATGAACCAAACTGGAGTCGTGTCGACAGGCTCGCATCGAGCCGCGCGAAGAAATCGGTCCCACATGGAGGTACTCCTTTACTCCTCGATGGGGGGGGCGACTACCGGCATGCCCACCGCGTCGTGGGGGGCGGCCTCACCCTGTTGGGCCTTTTGGTTCATGTCGTATTTACTCGGGCATTTGGCCATAATTTGCGTTGCCTCCAGGTAACCCCCGGCGCTCAAGGCGCCCTCGGCGGTCACCTCGACGTCCATGCCGGGCACGTCGCGGAAGGTATCGGGCAGAATGCACTCGGGGTAGCGAACCTCGAGCCCAGCGCCATTTTTTCGAGCAATGTGGAAGCGATACTCACAAGGTTCGGCGCGGTGCCGCAGGCTGCCCTTCTCAAGTTTGCCCTGCACGCGCACCGTTCGGCCCTGGTACTCGGCCGGCTTCGCGAGCAGTTCGTCGGCCCCCACCGAATAAATGGCCGCGCCCTCGATGCCCGAAAAGACGAGTAGCAAAATCATCGCCCCCACGCCGAGCAGCACTAGGAGCAGTCCGAGCCCTTTCTTATTGCTCTCCGTAGGCGGATGGCCACCGTTCTCGATGGGCGGAGCATCGCCTTGGCCAACCGACGCCTCTTCTTCCGAGGCGAGAATGGCTTTTTCGAGCTCCTTATTGATATCCGACATTCCAGGTGGAATGTAGCTCCCTGGGCGCAGGAGTCCAAACCAGACCATGCGGGGATCAGCCCAAGAAACACCGATGGTGGGGCTCGAATTGCCTAGCTCCACAATTTTCCCACCCCTCTGCCCGGATTGCGGCCGAAGTGGAGTTCGGGCTGTGGCTGTAGTGGCCCGCGCCGGCAACGGCAGCCTGACGCTTCACTATTGCGAACTCTGTCATGCGGCGCTTCGGAGCCGGCACACGCGCTATTTCGCCTTCAGCATGGCCGCGTCCATCATGATGGGGACGAGCGTTGGCCTCTCGCTGCTCATTCATCGCGAACAGTTCATGAGTTGGGCTCCGCTCTGGGCTTTGCTGACGCTAACTGTATGCGGGGCGAGTGTGGCCTTCTTCGGCTACGTTGCGCGCGCCGCACCCGAACTCGAGATCGAGAAATCGGGTGCAGCGACGGTGTGGCTGCGGGCCTCACCCGGATCGTCGGCCATCCAGGCTGCGCTCGGCACGCTCACGCGGCAGCGCGAGACCCATCGCCCTCCTCCTATCTCGCGCGGCGCAGCCTTGCTCGGGCTCGCTCCGCTCTTCGGGGCGCTCTTGCCACTCGCGGTGAGCTTTGCCTTCCTCCGGGTCGAGCTAATCGTGCTCGAACCCGAGCTCGACGGAGTCTTCCTCGTCGATCAGCGTTGGGTGAGCGAAACTCACGCTGTGCGCTCCGAATTTCCGCACGCAGGACTCCATCTCAAACTCATGGCCGGCGAGCGCGACCTGTCGATCGTCGGTCAAGATGGCAGCCTACGACTCGAGACGCGCGCTTGGCTCGAACCTGGCCAATCGTACGTGTTTGGACGTTTGCCGGCAGGGTTGTGCTTATATCGTCAGACGGAGCTCAATGGTCCAGCACCCGAGCATCTTCTCGAAAAGCTCGAAGGGGGACCCCTCTTCGAAATCAGCGGGCCCGTTCAATTTTGGTTCGAAGAGCCCCCGAGCGCCGAAGCGGCTTCCACACGAGGTGGGACAGCCAACGCCCTCCGACTCCTGCCTTGCGGCTCTCGTTGACATTTCACCCATCGATCTGGCCAGGGATTCGACCCAGGTCGGCCTCGCACCCCCCGCGGGGCAGTTGGCAGGACGGGAGCGCGAGTTATACTGCCCGCCGCGTGACCACCGAATCAACAGAATCCCCGACGCCGAGCGCTGCAACTTCCGAGTCCACCGCCGGAGCGGCCTCGACGTTCGCAGCCAATAGCGACGCGGCAGCCACCGAAGCAGGCGAGTCCCCGGCCACGGAAGCTCCGTCGCCGCTTGAAGAAGCCAAACAAGAGGCCGCTCGCATGAAGGACCAGCTCCTCCGCACTGCGGCTGATTTCGACAACTATCGCAAGCGCGCCAGGCGAGATGTGAGCGACGCTGAAAGGAAGGGCCGGGACGATTTCCTCAAGGAGCTCCTGCCCATCTTCGACAACCTCGAGCGCGCTATTTCCCACGCCGCGAGCCACGAATCGAGCGAGGTTCGGGGCATCGTCGATGGGATCCAGATCGTGCTTCGGCAGTTTCAAGATACCCTCGGTCGCCTAACTATCATGCGCATCAAGACGGTCGGCGAAGTCTTCGATCCAGCTCACCACGAGGCCATTCAGCACCTCGAAACGGCAGACTTTCCCGCCGGCGTCGTGGCTGCAGAAGTTCAATCCGGATACGTCCAGGCTGAACGCGTGATTCGGCCCGCCATGGTCGTGGTCGCAAAAGCACCCGCGGAAGCTTCCTCGAACGGAAGCAACTGAGCCAACCGAGCTAGTGTTTGCGAGCAAGGGGACGCATAGCGCATGGGTAAAATTATCGGCATCGATCTGGGGACGACCAATAGCTGCGTCTGCGTTCTGGAAGGAATCGGGCCCAAGGGTGAACCTGAGATTGCTGTCATCCCGAACGCGGAGGGTGCGCGCACGACCCCCAGCGTGGTTGCTTTCACGGATCGCGGGGATCGTCTGGTCGGCCAAGTTGCCAAGCGACAAGCCACCACCAATCCGGCCCGCACGGTGAGCGCAGTCAAGCGCCTCATGGGTCAAAAGTTCAGCGCCGAAGAGGTACAGACTCAACGCAAGGTCTCCGCCTACTCGATCATCGAACACGACAACGGCGACGCTTGGGTCGAAGTCGAAGGGCGCCGCCTCTCTCCGCCGGAGATCTCGAGCATGGTGCTCCGCACCATGAAGGAAGTGGCCGAGGCTTACCTCGGTGAAGAGGTGACGCACGCCGTCATCACCGTTCCTGCCTATTTTGATGACGCCCAGCGCCAAGCCACCAAAGACGCGGGCAGAATAGCTGGTCTTGAGATCGAGCGCATCATCAACGAGCCCACGGCCGCCGCGCTCGCCTATGGTCTAGATAAGAGCAAGAGCGGCCTCATCGTCGTGTTCGATCTAGGGGGCGGCACCTTCGACATCTCGATCCTCGAGATCGACAAGGGTGTGTTCAGCGTCAAAGCGACGGGCGGCGATACCCACCTCGGTGGGGAAGATTTCGACCGCATGCTCATCAACAAGCTCGCCGAAGAGTTTCTCAGCACTCATCGCGTCGACCTGCGCGCTGATCGCATGAGCCTCCAGCGTCTCCGGGAAGCTTCAGAGCGCGCCAAGCACGAGCTCTCTTCGTCGCTCGAGACCGAGGTCAACCTACCCTTTATCGCTACAGGGCCCAGCGGGCCGCTCCATCTCGAGCGAACCCTGAAACGCAACGAACTCGAGCTCTTGGTCAAGTCGCTCATCGAGCGAACCATCACCGCTTGCAAGGCCACGCTCCAAGATGCCGGCCTCAATCCCGGGCAAATTCAGGAGATCGTCTTGGTCGGCGGCATGACCCGCATGCCAGCCGTGCAGAAGGCTGTGGTCGATTTCTTCGGCAAGCAGCCCAGTAAAGCGGTGAACCCGGATGAAGTCGTGGCCTTTGGCGCGGCGATCCAGGGCGGTTCGCTCGGCGGAGCGATCGATGAGGTACTGTTACTCGATGTGACACCTCTCTCGATCGGCGTAGAGACCGGCGGCGGCGTTTTCACACGCCTGATCCCGCGCAACACGACCATCCCCACCGAGCGCAGTGAAGTCTTCACTACGAGCATCGACAATCAGAATTTCGTGCCGATCCACGTGCTGCAAGGCGAGCGAGAAATGGCGCAAGACAACCGCAGCCTGGCTAGCTTTGATCTGACGGGCATCCCGCCCGCCCCTCGAGGATTACCCAAGATCCAAGTGACCTTCTCGATCAATGCCGAAGGTCTGCTCTCGGTCGACGCCAAAGACCTCGGTACAAATCGCGCCCACCGAGTCATCGTGCGTCCAGCGAGTGGCCTCAGTCAGGGCGAGGTCGATGGCCTCGTGGCCGCGGGCGAGCGTTTCCGAGAAACGGATATCCTTCGCCGCGACTTGGCCGAACTCAAGAATCAAGCTGAGACCATGATCTACACCACCGAGCAGGCGATCGAGGCCTACGGTGAGCTCCTCCCTCCTGAACAGGCCGACGCCGTGCGGCAGCAAATTCAGAATCTGCGCGCCATGTTAGCGAGCGGAGCGAGCGCGGACGCGATCAAGTCGGCTTACATGGAGCTCGAGAATTCGGCCTACGATATCGCCGAAGCCATGTATGGCGGCGTCTCGGGCGAAGCCACCTAAGTCCCAGCGCCTCCGATTTCCCGAAAAATTGGGCCCGAATGGCCGGCTTCGGTTAGCTTCGGGACGAAATGTTGCGCTCGTGGCTCGTCCTGGTCCCGATCCTCGCTCCTCTCTCGGGCTGCGCCCTCCAACATGCAGCGCCCGTGGAGGCGCGTACCTTGCCTCCGCCACCCGGAGCCCACGTCGTGCATTCGGGGCGCCTCGTCATTGCCATCGACAAGGGCACCAAGGAAACGCAATGCGTCAAGAACGAGAAGTATAGCCCGCTCTGCTTTCAAGAGGTGCGGACGGCCATGGCTCGTTCCCTTTCCTCTAATTTCTGGCCGAGCTTTCGAGAAATCGTCGTTAAAAAGGCCGACGAGCTTCAGCCTGGCGATTATTTGCTTGAGATCCAACTCGCGCTCGAACCGTTGCCACCCGACGAAACAGGTCCAGGTTGGTCGGTCGGCACGAAGGTTCAGTATCGCCTCAGCCGCGAGGGGACCACTCTCGTGCAAGAGACGCTCGCCTCCCGCTCCCGCGCAGATCTGCCTTACGGCGCTCCGCTCTCGGAGGCCGCGAGCGATACAGTCGCGGCCACCCTCTATCACGTCGCCGCACGCGTCTCACAAGTCCCCGAGACGCGACCCGAGGCGCCCCCCGAGCTCCCAGAGGTCGCGAGTCACTCGGTCCAGAGCGACGTCGCCAGCAACTGAGCCGGCGACGAGCCCGCTCGTCAGCCTTCGCTCGAAGCCAAGCGGCGCTCGATAGCCTCGAGGTGCGCTGCCACTTCCGGATCGCGCTTCCTGAGCGATTCCACGCGCCGAACCGCGCTCATGACCGTGGTGTGATCCCGATTGCCGAAGGCTCGTCCCAACTCGGGGAAACTCGACTTCAGACGCTGACGACACAAGTACATGGCAACTTGGCGCGCAAAGGCGACCGACTTGTGTCGATCTTTGCTCATCAGATCTGCGCTTGTAAGACGAAAGTGAGAACAGACAGCCTTCTGGATGTCGCTCACTCCAACGTGACGTTGGGCCGCCGAAGCAACCAGCGCCACTTCGCTCTGCATCAGCTCTTCATCAACGCTGCGTCCGGTTAGCGACGCCTTGGCCGCCAGGCGAATCAAGGCGCCTTCCAGCTCTCGCACGTTGGAATGAATGCGCTGGGCTAAAGCCACCGCCACGCTATCTGGCAGCGCAATACCCTCGATTTGAGCCTTCTTCTTCAGAATGGCCACTCGCGTCTCGAGCCTCGGTGCTTGCACATCTGCCACCAGCCCCGAGGTGAAGCGCGAGACAAGCCGCTCTGGCATGCGCTGCAACTGTTGAGGATACTTATCGCTGGTTAGAACGATGGGCACGAGCGAGTCGTGCAACGCGTTGAAGGTATGAAAGAACTCTTCTTGCGTCTGTTCGCGGCCCGCGAGGAACTGAACATCATCGAGCAAGAGCAGGTCACATCGCGAGCGGTAGCGCGCGCGAAACTCATCCATGCGATGGTTCTGCAACGCCTCGATGAACTCATTAGTGAAGTGCTCAGCCGATACATAAACGATGCGAGCGCTCGGCCTCGTCAAAAGCACCTTGTGCGCAATCGCGTGCATGAGGTGCGTCTTGCCGAGCCCGGTCCCACCCGTAATAAAGAGGGGATTATAGCGAGGCCCACCGCCGCTCGCGCAAGCGTAGGCCGCGGCATGGGCCAGCTCGTTCGAGGAACCCACGATAAAATTCTCGAACGTATACTTCGAGTTCAGGTTGCCGATCACTCCCGTGGTCACCGCAGAAGGACGCGCTGAGTTCTGGGGAGGCTGACTCGCACGATTGGAGCGAGGAAAATCACTCCGACCCGCGTCGGCTCTCATCGAATCCGCTCTAGCCGAATCCGTTCTAGCCGAATCCGCTCGACTCGGGTCTCCAGCCGAGTCCCGATGACTGGAGTCCGAACGGGCGGTGTCGAAGTCGTTGCCCTCCGAACCCTTGGAGCCCAAAGCGCTGCGAACGGGCGCACTCGGCACACAGATAGGCTGACTCAAGACCGGATCGATCGTCCACACGACCTCTACCGGAGAACGCATCGCATCTTCTAAATGGCCCACCAACGTGGGTTGGAAGTGCGTCTTAACCCAGTCCCGAACGAACTCGTCGCGAGCCACCAAATCGAGACGCCCACCCTCAAACCCCCGAAAGCCCACCGACGCAAACCACTGCTCGAAGGTAGCGGGCGAGCGCGTCCGGGTGTGCACGAGGGCCTGGTGCCAAGGGTCTTGTTCCACTTTGCTAGCTTGCATGTCGGCCAAATCGCTTCCGAAACCAGGTTCGCTCGCGCGCGTTTAGAATCGTCGAATCTCAAAGAAAAGGAAAAATAATGCGCTCCAGCCAAAGGCCGCCTCTCTCGGGGCGAAGCCTCTCAGCCGGAGGGAAAGCGGCGCTCAACTACAAGCGCTCTCGAGGGTAAGCCAACAGCTTTTCCACAGCCTGTGGAAAGCCCCTGTATCTTTTGCTGGCGAGTCTAGCAGTTCTACAGCTACTGAGCCCCGACACGCTTCATCGAACCCCAAGTGCCGCTCAACTTGACCAGAACTTATCCACAACTTGTTTGTTCGTGCCTTCACTCGATCGTCACCTAGTGCCAAGGCAGAATCTTGTGCCAAGGCAGAATGAGGTCTCGATACAGTAGCCATAACACTGAACAAACAATGAGGGTGTGGTACCCACCGCGCCCCTACGTTCGGAATCAGATGCCCAACGCGTTCGTCCAGTTAGCCAGTTGTGCCTTAATCTTCAAGCCTCGACATTTCTTACGAGTTCGGCGGAGCCAAAATTCCGCCGTGAAAAAAGCTGCACTCCCGAAATGTGCTGACCTCTCAAGCTGTTATTCTGATCGCATTCGGACACAAGACCGCCGCGCATTCGACGCCGAAAGGTCAACTTTTCGACAAGTGGTATTCGCGCAAACCCGGCATCCAATAACGCGGCAACTCGACCTCATGCCCACCTCTTCGCCCCGCCTCCGGCCGAGTCCTTCGCCCCGCCCCGGGCCTGAAATCGGCTGCTTTCTTGGCCCACTAGGCAGAGGGCGTCTAAACGCAGAAAAGCCCAGCATGACTTCCTCTACGGCGCCCACGGGTGCGTCCCCCTTCTTGGGGAGAACGTTGCGCTCAACTCGCCGCGCGCTGACTCTGCTTCCACTCACGTTCGCGTGCTTCGTGCGTCCCGCGCATGCGCAAGCCACGGCCGAAGAAGTTGCTTACAACTATGGCGAGATTGACTCTCCGCGGTCGACGGCCACCGGTGGCGCGATGCGGGGGCTCAGTAGTTCCGTCACCGCGCTGTTTGTAAACCCGGCCAATATGGCCACGTCCCGGGTCTATCACATCAGCGCCATTGGCCAATTTTACCCAGAGGGGGGCCGCCAAAGCTACGGCGGCGGAGTCGTGGACTCGGTCGTATCTTCGTCGAATGTTGCCGGCGGAGTCGGGGGGACCTGGAACCTCCAAGATCCAACGGGCGTCGGCCGAGAATGGGTCGACCTGCGCGGTGGCCTAGCGTTGCCCATCGGTAAGGTGGCAGCGATCGGTGCTGCCGGACGGCTGTTCTCCTTGACCCAAAGTGGCGCGGGGCCGCTCGGTCCGAGTCCGGCCAGCGGTGGTATCCCCGGTTCAATGATCGTGAACACGTTCACTTTGGACCTCGGGGCCACCATTCGCCCCATCCCCGAGCTTTCGTTCGCAGTGACGGGCCACAACTTGACCAATACGGGCAGCGGTTTCTTGCCCCTGATGGGCGGTGTTGGCGTGTCCTACTCGCGTCCCGAGTTCGGCATCGGCGTCGATGCCGTCCTTGATGCGACGACCTACGGTCACTCCGCGGTACGCGTGATGGCAGGTGGTGAGTTCTTAGTGAGTCAACTTGCGTTTCGCATGGGCTACCGCTTCGATGAAGGGCAGGCAACCCACTCTCTATCGGGTGGCATGGCCTATATTGACAATAAATTTTCGGTCGACGCAGCCCTCCGCAAGACCTTCGTCGGGATCGAGAGCACTGCCCTGGTCTTCTCTATCACGATGCATATCGAGAGCCTGTCGCTCGGCCTCGATCCAGCCAATTGATCCGGAAGCAGCTATCGGGGTGGCGTGGCTAGAGCCGCCCGATGAGCTCATTCAGCCAAGCTAGCGAATCTGTTCGAAGCGGGGCCACCTGGACCTTGGAGTGCCGCGGCGTTTCAGCGCGCGCGCGCAGCTCCTCCAAGGCACGCGGACTATCAAACCAATCTTCATCGAAGGTTTGCCTCGACACCACAACCTGCCTACCCGCTTCGAGGAGCGAAAAGAAATCTATCCCACTCGGCTCAGGGCGATAGAGGCCAGCTAGCACCGAGGCTCGGGGTCGCTCGTACGGAAGCTCCCTGCCCAGCCTGTCTGAAATCTCATTGAGCGCGTCGCGGCCCCTCTTGGCGGCCTCGGTCAAAAGAAACCTAGACGCCCGACGCCGCACCTCAGCCAGCACGATCACAGCCAGAGCGCGTTCAGCGCGCTCCGCGCGGGCTCGCCCCAGCCCGAGTCGCCGCGCTTGGAAGGCTCGGGTCGTGGCGACAAGGGCGAGCTCCGCGCCCACACGCTGCGGGACGTCGTCGTAAGGAGTGTGAGCGACCACAAAAGGCAACTCGCGAGGCAGAAGCGCGAGACCCATCTGAAACCCAACCTCAGAAAGACCCAAGAGAAAACTGGCAGGGGTGAGGCGAGCGGGCAAAGCTAGCCCCTCGAATGCAAGGCCGCGATACCACTCTTTCTCTCGAAAGAGCCCGAGTAAGGTGCCGAGGCCAAGCCGTGCGGGCCAACCTTCCGAGGCGTCGCGGAGCTCGAGCTCGTTTCGCTCTTTGTCGCCCAAGTAGCCTGTTACGAGCAGTGGCTCTCGAGTCAGTGTGAGCACTTCTAGCGCGAGTTCCCTCATGGGCGCTATCGCGTCCCAGGGCTCAAGCTGTTCAGAGGCCGCCCCCAGGCGCCGGTCGATCTCGGGCTCCCTGTGCCAGAGTTCTTCATAGACGGGCCCTAACGGAGCGCTCAGCTCTTCCTTCGTGCGCGCCCAAGGTTCTTGGTCGACGATCGCTGTACGCGCCCGCTTTCGCACCTCCGAAAGCGTGAGTTCGGCGCTCACAGGCTCAACGACGAGATGTCTCTCGAAATAGGTGAGTGAAAGGGCACGCCCCGTCCACGGCAGTTGAACCCGCTCCCGAATCAGTGCATGCAGGTGAATCAGCAAGGCGGCCCGCAAGGGATCGCCCGCAGGCAAGTCGCTGACCCGCTCGTACTCCGACTTTCCGGGAAAGAGGCCGCTAGAAAATGGCGAATCCTTAGCTAGCCCAAGCCGAGCCGCGCGCTGAAAGGCCCGCACTTGCCCTCGGAGCTTCCCGAGTTGTCGGCTGAACGCGAGGGGGTCAAGGTAGGGCTCGCTCATGGGCGCCGTTGTGCCTCTAGTCAGGACCGAGCGCGAGCAACAAGACCATGAATATGTTGAATGACCCTCAGCGCACGGCCGTGCTTCACCCGAGCGGACCGCTCCTGCTCTTTGCCGGCGCCGGTAGCGGCAAAACGCGAACCCTCACTTATCGCATCGCCAATCTGATTGCCGAGCATCGAGTCCCCCCGTATCGCATTCTGGCCGTTACCTTCACCAATAAGGCGGCCTCAGAGATGCGGGAACGGCTCAGGCAAATCGTAGGTGAGGACATAGCTCGAGATTTATATATCGGCACCTTCCACGGCACCGCCGCCAAGTTCTTGCGTCGCTACGCACAAGCCGCCGGACTCTCCTCGTCTTTCACCATCTACGACGACTCCGACCAGAAGGCGCTCGTCTCCCGGGCCCTCAAGTCCCTCGAGCTCGACGAACGCGTCTACTCGGTGAAGGCCGTGCTGGGGCGTATCAGCGCGCACAAGCGCGAGGGCAAAGACCCGCTCGAAGAACCGCTCACGGCAGGCCTCGACGCAGACGTCGACGCGCTCGGGCGCGAGTACCAAACGCTCCTCACCCGCGCCAATGCTGTCGATTTTGATGATCTCCTGCTCAAGATCTTGCGCTTGGTGGAGGACCAACAAAACCCGGCGGGCCGCGAACTAAGGCGCAAATTCGAGCACGTCTTGGTCGACGAATTTCAGGACACCAACTGGGTACAGTACCGGATTGTTCGCGCCCTGTCGGCCGAGTCGCGGAACTTGTGTGTGGTTGGTGATGACGACCAGTCCATCTACCGCTGGCGCGGGGCCGACGTGCGCATCATCCGTGGCTTCAAACATGACTTTCCTGAAGCCGAGGTGATCAAGCTCGAACAAAACTACCGCTCAAGCGCCAATATCGTGGCCGCGGCCCTGGCTGTCATCGAGAAAGCCAGCCTGCGCGAACCCAAAGAGCTCTGGACGGAGGCGCCAGCCGGCGACCCGATTTTCGTGCGGGGCGTAAGCGACGAACGCGCCGAAGCGGCCTTCATCGCCGGCCAGCTCGACAGGGCTCGCCAGAGCGGCACCAGCCCCAAAGAGCTCGCCATTTTTTATCGAACTCACGCGCAGTCGCGGGTGCTCGAAGAATCGCTCCGCAGCCTGAACCTACCCTACCAAATCGTTGGAGGCATGAAGTTCTTCGAGCGCGCCGAAATCAAGGACATGCTCGCCTATCTGCGCCTCATACATAACCCGAGCAGCGATACCGACCTCGGGCGCATCATCAACGTCCCGACGCGCGGCATCGGGCAAAAGTCGATCTCGCGCTTGCTCGAGATCGCAGGAGCCGAAAGATGTTCGGTCTTCGATGCGCTCTCTATCGCACTGTCGGACGCAAGCCTCGGGGCAGCTACGACCAAGAAGCTCGGGGTGTTCGCGGATTTGTTCAATGACTTTCGTAAGGCCAGCGAGAGCCTGCGGCCCAGCGAGCTCGTGGAGCGGATTCTTAGCGACACCGGCTATAGGCGACTCCTCGAGGAAGAGGACTCGGCCGAGAGCGACGCACGCCTGCAAAACTTGGCCGAGTTCGTGGGCTCACTCAGCGAATACGAATCTGAGGCGCCACTAACGGGTGAGGAGCCCAGTCTAGCCGGTTACCTCGAGCGCGTAGCGCTCGTCGCCGCCGTCGACTCCATGAATGATAGCCCCATGGTTTCGATGATGACCGTGCATAGCGCCAAAGGGCTCGAGTTTGATCAGGTCTGGCTCACGGGCATGGAAGAGGAGACCTTCCCTTACAAGGGCTTCGGCGAAGGCGATCCGGAAGATCTGGATGAAGAGCGTCGCCTCGCGTACGTCGCTATCACTAGGGCTCGCAAACAACTCACGATTACCTATGCCCAGAGTCGTTTCCTATTTGGGCGCACTAAGTATCTAGCGCCGAGCCGCTTTCTGGCCGACCTACCCGACTCCGCCGTACGACGCGAAGGCGTACCGAGCCGGCCTCCTTTCGCTAATCCGGCCTTCTCAAGCGCCCCAGGGCGGCCCAACTTTGGTGCGTCGGCTGCGCGTGAGACCCCGAGTTGGAGTCGCTCCAAACAGGCAGAGATTCAAGTGCGGCCGGGAGAACGCTTCATCGACAAAGAGGACGGCGAACCCGGGCACGACGCCGATATCGAAGCGGTGACGGTGCGCCCGGGCCAACGGGTGAGACATGTACGCTTCGGCCAAGGCATCGTTGAAGGCGTCGAGTCCGGCGCCAAACCAACCGTAATTGTGCGCTTCCCGGGGTATGGCACGCGGCGCATCGTAGCTGAGTACCTCGACTTTGGTTCGTAACGGAGCGTGTTAAGGAAGCGCCATGGAAAAGCGTCTTTTGTTTTTGGAAGGGCTCATTCAGAGCGGCAAAGCTGATTCGTTTGCTCGCTACGGGCTGGCCAATGAGTACCGGCGCCTGGGTCGCGCGGAGGACGCGCTCGACCAATTTCAAAAACTTCGTGATTTAGACCCCAAGTACGTCCCTCAGTATCTGATGGCCGGGCAACTCTTGCTCAGCTTAGGTCGCAAAGACGAGGCCCGAGCTTGGCTTGGCGCGGGCATCGAGCAGGCCCAGATAAGCGGCAACTCTCACGCCCAGGGCGAACTGGAGTCTGCATTAGCTGAATGTGATTGAAGCGACCCAAGCATGGAGCGGCGCGCTCTACGCGCTCTCTCCCATCCACCTGCCTTGGGGTCAGCCGCGCTCAGCCGGCGAGCGTATTCTAACCAACGACAGGCGCAGGAAACGACCAATCGGAAGGGGGCGCAGGGTCATCATCGACTCGTTCATCGAGATCGGCCAGAAAATCCAAGATTCGATCACGTTGAGCGCGTGCATCGGCTCGCCCAAGTTCGATCAACTGAGCGGCGAATTCACCGTCAAACAGCAAATAGCTCGGTAAATCAGCCTGCTGACCCGGATCGAGCCATTCTAGGACGCGCCTAGCGAGGCTCGAGTTGAGCCGCGAACGGTGCGAACTCAAGAACTGACTACCTAGGGCGCCGATGGGCGTCGACGGGCGCACCACCATCACGCGAGTCGGAGAAACGACTCGCCCACCGCGCGCGACCGCAGCACGATTGTGATCTCTCAGGTAGTTTTCGCCGAAGGCTAATGTGCCCGTGTCGATCAGGTCGTTGATCAGGCGCGTATGAGCCAGATCGTTGTCTAGATGATCGAGCAAGAGCGCATTCATGATCTTGCCGATGATGAGTGACGCCGTCGGCGGCTTGGTGGGGCTCTCAGGCTGAATGCCTCGCTGTTCACGAGACGTGCTGACCACAAACAAGTGGCTCGCGCCGAGGCGAATAGCGGGCGCGATGGGCGTATTGTGGCGAAGCGCGCCGTCCATATAAAGCGCGCGTCCCACGCGAACAGGCGGAAATAGGAGCGGCAACGAGGCCGACGCGAGGACATGGCTCGGTCCGATCTTTTCGTTGCGAATTAGGGTGTTGGGCGGAGCATGCGTAGGCAGGCTGGTGGTGGGCCCGGTCTGCATGAAGAGCACGGTGCGCCCGGTATAAACCTCGGTGCACGTGATAGAGAGCGCGCGCAGCCGGCCCATGCGCATGTTTTGAGTAATGCCCTGCCAAGGCACTTCGCGCTGAATCAGTTGGGCCAAGGGAGCCGCGTTGGCGAGCCCGCCTGGCCCGCCCGGTCGCACGAATTGAAAGGCCGTCCTCATGTTGACGCCGAGCATCCGATCGAGCTCAAGCGAGCGCCACAGGGCCACGAGTCTCGACATACCGAGTGCCGGCTTCTCCAAGTTCGCGGCCAAAAAGGCCGCGTTGATGGCGCCAACACTCGTGCCACAAAGAACATCGACCCGAATTGGACTCGAGCGATGCTTCTCGAGTTCTTCGAACAAGTAGGAAAGTACGCCGACTTCGTACGCTCCCCGAGCGCCACCACCCGACAAGACGATGGCCAGACGTTTCTCTAGTTTCGTACTCGGTTCAACGCTCAAAGTAGACCTCCCAGCATCGAATCCGGGCGCGCCACCGGAGCTAGTAACGCCTTGACGGGAGGTCGCGCGAGGAAAGTCTTCCAAAGCGCCGGCTCTCGCAAAGAATCCGCTCGGGCCTGCGTGTACTCCGCCGAGCGCTTTCGCATTTCAGGAGCCTGGGGTGAGCGCGCCTTGGCGAGCGCTTCACAGGCCAAGGCCCGAGTTTGTAACGAATACTCGGAGCCTTGCAGCGCCTCGATCGCGCCGAGCACGGTTGTGGCCTGCAAGATGCCCGTATGCAGCTCCCCTGTCTCGACTCGCGACACGGCCTCGATGGCAGTCGCATAAAACTGAAATGAAGCATAGGCCTGCGATTCTGCGCCTTGACGAGCTTCGCGGGCCCGCTCGGCGGCGTCGCGGTGATTGCCAGCAGAACGCGCCAAGAGGGCTCGTAGAATGCGCTCATGCGCGGCGTCGTAACGATTTCCAGTGACCTGAATCAGCGCGGCCGCATCCCCCACCGCGCTCTCGGCTTCATCGATGCGACCCGTTTCGAGCAAGACCTCAGACAAGGAAAGCAACGTATCGGCGCGCGTGTCTCGTTCACCCACACGCTCGTGTTCGTCGCGTGCCAGGGTCAAACACTCGATGCCCTTGTCGTAGGCACCCGCACCTGCATAACAGAGCCCGAGATTGGCCAGCGTCTTGGCGGTTTGAAAACGGCCCCCAGTCGCGGCGTCGATCTGCATGGCTTCCTTAGCTAGGAGCATCCCATCTTCATAACGTCCAAGTGCGAACAAAGCGAAGGCCAGGGAGCTTTTAGCTCGCGATTCCATGCGCCTAGCGCCAGCGTGTTGAAAGACGGCAATCGACTCGGCGTAGGCCTCTACGGCCTCGACGACGCGACCAACTCGCCTCAAAAGCGTACCCCGCGTGCGCAGCACCTCGGCTCGCAAACGAGGCGTCACATCGGGATGTTGGGCAACGGTTAGGGCCCGATCCACGGCCGCCAGCGCGCCTTGCATGTCGCCAAGGTCACGCAATACCTCGGCCGCCAACGAGAGCGCCTGCACCATCAACACCTCAGAGCCCGCGGCCCGGGCTGCCTCCTCGCTCACCGTGGCGACGCGGGCTGCTGCCGCCAAGCGTCCAACATCGAGCTCGTAGCGAGCGCTCCGCAAGAGGCTCACCGCGATCCAGTAGGAGGAACGGGCTCGTCGGGCCAGCGCGCGCAACTTCTCGAGGTAGTCGAGCCGATCGCGCCTGCGCCCTTCGTTGCGGGACATCGCCTCCAGCGCCTCATAGGCCTCTAGCAGGCGGCGATCGGTAGGCGGCAAGATCGACACCACCTTCTCATAGGCCTTCGCGGCAGCCTGCATTTGGTAGCTGGAACGCGCCACGCTGGCCGCTTCGAGGAAAAGCTCAGCCGCTTGGTCTGTGAGGCCCCCTTTCGCGAGATGGCGAGCCACGACCGCCGCCAGCACACCGCGATATTGATTCGAGGCCGCCAGCAGCTCCCCGATAGAACGATGCAGCTCTTGCCGCCTTGCAGGGCTGATGGAGCGATACGCTACGTCGCGCATCAGCGGATGGCGCACGTCGACCTCGTCGCCGCGCTGCTCGAAGATGCCACGCGCTAAAAGTTGCCCCAGCACAGCCTCTGCATCGAGACCATAGAGTTGCTCGAGGTCGGCCGAAGAGAGAGGGCCTCCCATGACGGCAATCCACTCGATGAGACGTTGCTCCTCGTCGCTGAGCTCCGTCAAACGATCAGCTAATAGCTGCTCGATCGTACCTGGTAAGGTCAACACGCTGCCCGCTAAATCGACGCGTTCCAGCTCTTGAATGCCCTGGCTGGTTTCTCGAATTTCGAGCACGCCGCGCTCGAGCAGGGCGTCCACCATCTCAAGTAGGAAATAGGGGTTCCCAGCCGCGCGCGGAATGATATCTGCCAACACTCGCTCGACGCCTGGATTGACCCCGAGCCGTACCTGCAGCAGGCGTGCCTGATTTTCAAGCGAAAGTCCGGCCAGATCGAGCCGCAGACGACCTTCGATGTAAGGCAAGATCCTCGTATCCGGCCTGGCCACCAAGATCACGAACAGACCCATTCCCTCGCCTTCGTCCAGCAAGGCTCGCATCAACTCGAGCGTGCCAAAGTCGCACCATTGCATGGCATCGAGCACGATCACGAGCGGCCCTTCCGCTGCGAGACGCAATAGGAGCCGCGATAGTCCGAGCAAGATAGACTGCTTGCGATGCTCAATCTCTCCTTCATCGAAGGCGGAGCCGTAACGGCCTGTGCAGAGTTCGGTTAGACGTTCTACTGCCTCGCGCATCTCAGGCATGTCCGTCCAACCGAGCGCGTCTTCTACCAAATGTCGCGCGTGATCGATGGGTTGCTCGGCTCGAGTACCGGTCAGTTCGCGAAGCCAGTCCGATACGACCCCAAACGGCACATCCCTACGACCCTGAGAGCATTCGGCCCGTAGCACACGCGCGTCGGGAGGCAGTTCGTTCAAAAACGCATAAACCAAGGCCGTTTTGCCGATACCGAGCTCACCGCTCACAATGCGCACGATGGGTCTGGCATCGGCGGGCCTTGGGCCTACTGAGCTGTAGTAGGCCGCGTGCAGGTCGGCCATCTCGGCGTCACGACCGATAAGCTCAGTCGGCGCGTGGGCGACCTCGTGCAGCTTCTCCTCGCGAGTCAGCCCGCGCAAAAGCGAATAGACGCGAAGTTGCGGCGGTAAGGCCAAGCCGAGCGTTGGGCTAATCTCGATATTGGGAGCGTCTCCCCAAAAGAAGTCGCGGCGCACGAGACGGTAGAGTCCGCCGGCCACCAGGCTCGAGCCCGTGGCGGCTCGATCGCGCAATAGGTCCGCTAGCGCGAGCGAAGGTTCAGGCAGTTCGTGATCGAAAAGATTTCCATTCTTGTCACGCCGGCCTGTGGCGATGCTGCGCACGACACCCACGCGCGCCGAAAGGTCCACATCGAGATCAACTTGCGCAGCCGAAATACCTTCTCGTGCATCAACGACGAACCAAAGCGCGTCGGCAGCCGCCGCGGTGGGATGAGCCAAAAGGCCGGCGACGCCGCGGCCTCGAACGACAATGCCGTGCTCCCTTTCCCAAGAAAGCTGCATATTTCTCTTGAACGCGATGGCGTCCAGCGTACTCGCGATGCGATCCAGAGCAGCGCGAGCTCCGTGCTCCCCCAGACGCTCCGTCAACGCTTGATGGCCCTCAATGGCGATCGAAACGACAGCCACGTGGCGCACTTCTCGCCCCTGCTCTCGAGACAAGAGCAACGGTTCGATCGGGGTGCCTTCCGTCAACTCGCTTGAGTCGACTCGCCCACCATCTCGAGAACGTTGAGAGTTCTCTTCGACTTCGACCTTGGGCGCGCCCAGGATCCGCTCGAGTTCGCCCTCAAGAGTGTGAGCATCGACAAGCTCGCCCATCTCGAACAGCGCGCGCGTCAACGCTAAGGCAAAATCGCGTGCAGTCTCGAAGCGATCCGCGGCATCAGGCGACAGGGCCTGCAGGGCAATGGCATCGAGACTCGCCGGAATATTGAGCGCAAAGTTGCTGGGGGGCTCGACTCGACCGCCGCGGACGGCACTGAGCAGCGAGTCGCCCTCTAAGCTACCGTGAAGCGGCCGACCGGTTAGAAGTTCGTGTAGAACCACACCCAGCGAGTAGATATCCGTGCGGCGATCTACCTTCTGGCCTCGCGCCTGTTCGGGCGCCATGTAGCCAGTCTTGCCCTTGAGAACGCCTGTTTCTTCTCGGAACAAGTTGGCCGTGGCGATGCCAAAATCGGCGATTTTCACCGTCCCATCGCGGCTGAGCAGGATGTTCTGAGGTGACACATCGCGATGCACGATTTCGAGCGGCGCTCCGCTTTCATCGGTGCGCTCATGGGCATAGTGAAGGCCTTTAGCGACTTCGGCCGCGATATAGGCCGCGAGTGGAGGCGGCATGCGACCGTCCTGAGCGCGCTGCGCCTTGGTGAAAGCGCGCAGATCAGGGCCATCCACGTACTCCATACTGAGGAGCTGTCCTTCGTCACCGTAGTCCTGAAACTCGTAGACCTGGACGATATTAGGATGATTCAGGCGGGTCGCGAGCTGCGCTTCGTCGGCGAACATCACGCGGAAGCGGCGCGAACTCACGTAGTCTGGCAAGATGCGCTTCAAGACCAGAAGCTTGTAGGTGCCCTCGGCGCCCCGCTTTCTGGCCAAAAAAACCTCAGCCATGCCGCCAATGCCGAGTCGGCGCACAATCTCAAAATCGGCGATGCGTTCGGGCACGGGCCGCTCGGCGCTCAGCTCGCTCTGACGTTCTGACCGTGCAAGCGCACTGCCTGCGAGCGCACTGCCTGCGAGCGCACTGCCTGCGAGCGCACTGCCTGCGAGCGCACTGCTTGCGCGAGCACTGCCCTCTGCGCCTTTATCTGACGATTCTATGCCTCCCGCCGCGCCCCCGCCGGCCCGACCCTGCGGGGGCGATTCGTCGTGCCCCCCGAGCTCGCTTGGGTCCGTCATGCTCCTAATAGGGTAGCCCCAACCATGGCCTGGTCTAGAATGTAATTTCTAGGCGGAGACCGCTTCGAAGAAGTCTCCGCTATAGAAGCAGCTTATTAACAGCCCTTGCGCGAGCACGGACCGACGACGAGCCAGGGCCACGGCGAGCGTGCACGAAGCGTGGTTCAAGGGCTCTAGCGAAAGCCCGCCCAGGCCCCTATAGCAAGATGCTGTGAATCTTCGTTTGGCTCGGCCCACCCTCCTTGGCGCGTGTCTGGCGCTTTCTGGGTGCCACAAGAGCCCACCTGTCGCCCCTTCTGCGAGCTCGACCCAGAGCGAGGCCTTGGCTGAACTCCCTCCGGCTGAAGGCTTGCCGCGCTTCTTGGCCGATGCTGCGCTTGCGAAAGCTTCAGAGGCCAAGATGCAAAGGGCCAGCGCGGTCCGCTACCAGCTCGAACGCGCCCAGAAACTCTACGTGCGAGGCGAAACCGAAACCGCTTCACGCCTGGTTTTTGGTTCGCTGCTTCTCTTAGACCAAGATGACGCTACGAACGCGGCTCTCGGTGCGGCCGGTCCGACCTTATTACAAACAGCTCACGAAGCAGCGCGCCGCGGCGATAGCGGACGTGCCCTCGGTCTATATCGACTAGCCCAATCGCGCCTGCCCCAAAGCCAGGTCGGCGATGTAAAGCATCATATTGCGGCGCTTTCGGCATTTGATCAGGCGCTCGTTAGCCAAGATGCGCTGCTCCGCTCGGGCGAAGAGGCGCGTGCGCTGCTCCTCACCGCCTTGGTCGATCCGTCGCAGCCCGCTTACTATCGCGCTCGAGATCAGGTCCTGACTTGGCTCAAGCAATCCATCACCGACGACTCGCTCAATGAGGCTAGTGATGCTCCGCTTGCACGAGAAAAAGCGATGGAAGCCTTCCGTGCCCAGCGCAGCGGTGCACCGGCACTGATCTCGCTTTCTCTCCGCCAAGGAGAACCGCGGGCTGCCCTGACGGCCCTGGCCAGTGTGGGTCTCGAGGATGCAGTGCCTCGCGCCCTAGAGCGGGTCATCGAGGGCGCGGCCGAGGGTTCGAGCCAGCGCTACATCGAACTCTATCACATGCTCGACGCAGCTCGCCGCGCCGAGGACGGCGAGCTCGGCTTGCCCCGCGCGCTGCTCGACGCGGCCGTGTTTTGGGCGGCGATCCTGGCTGCGCAGAATGGCCCAGGGGACATGGATCACACGCTCCCTCTAGCCGTCAGTTTGATCGAGTTCGAAATGGGAGAAGTCGCGGCCAACCTTATGGGGCGCGCGGCTAACCCTGAGCTTTCCCGCCAAGCTCTCGAGTTCTGTTTGAGCCTCGGCCTCCGCGCCATTCTCGACCAAGGGAGCGCAGGGGAGGTTGACGCCGCCGAGCGCACCTTTGCCGAGCTCCGCCCGCTGCTCCTCCTCGCCGAGGCTCCTGCTATCGGGCGCATCGAACCACGCCCGGCCACGCTCGGGCGCGCCCTCGCAGAAGCCGAGATCGAAGCCGGACGACTCGTGATTGCCCTACCCCGCCTGGAGGCCGCCTTCACAGCCGCACCCAGCCCGGAAGGCGGGGTGCGCTTGGCTACGGTCTTGGTCAAGGTGGGCAAGAGCGAAGCCGCACTGAAGGTTCTTGAGCAAAGCGTGGCCCTCGCGCAAGCCAATGGGGATCTCTATCTCGAGTCGGTCGCCGAGACCGAACTCTACAGACTCGAGCGCAAGCTCGGGCAAACCACGAACGCGCGCGGGCATTTGGATAGAGCCTTGGCTCGAATCCTCACGGCGCGTTCGCTCGAGTTGAGTGTGCTTTCCCGCTCGGCACTCGAGCGGCAGCTTGCGGTGGTGCTCGAGTTTTATGGAGATTCGGCGGGCCGACGCCGGGCTTACGCACGCGCGATGGAGGCGAGTCGGAACATACCGAGCGAACTCAAGCGCACTCTAACCGAAATGGCCCGCTCCGCGCTCGTCGAGCGTGATCTGCCGCTAGCTCGAGAGGCCACTCACTATGCAGTCGAGTTCGAGCTTCCCGAGGAAGACGGCGTCTATATTGCTCTTTGGCAATTGTTATTAGAAGGTGAGCTCAAAGTGGCCTCGGATGGAATGCCCCAGGGGCTCTTGCAAGGCGCCGGGCAGCTTCGTGGTTGGCCCTTTCACCTTCGGCAATGGGGGCTCGGTAGACTCAAGCCCAGCGAACTCATGCTTTTGGCACAAACCGCAACACAACGCGCCGAAGCGAACTTCTACATCGCCCTGCAAGACACCAGCGGAAACCGAGAAAAGCTCCTGCGTGAGGTCATCGCGAGTCCAACCGTGAGTCTGGTCGAGGCCAGCATAGCGGAGTCGCTGCTCGTGCAGGCCCCGAAGGAGCCCCTCCCCGCGGGAATCATCATTCCCTAACCAACTGGCATGTGCGGCTAGCACCGGGCGGAGAGCCACCCCCGCACCTCAACGGCGGCTCGAATGCGGCTTGCGGCCCAAGAGGCCCGTGGCCACTTCCTCGCCCAGCTCAGCCGATAGCAGCCTCTCCACACGGCCTTCCACTTCCCGGCGCTCCGCCTCCGAGTGGTACTGAAACTCGATGCCCATCCCGGCTGGATTCGCCTTGGTTGCATCGTCGGGTAGCGTCGTCCAAATGACGCGCCCACGGAGCTTGAGCGGCTCCGCGAGGTCTGGCACCTCGAGGGCAAAAACGAACTCGGTACCCACATCGAGCGGTTTGTCGGTGCCGATGAACGAGCCCCCGCGTGAGATATTCTTAGCGTAATCGGCAAAGAAGGCATTCTTGCGCCGGTACGTCACTTTCAGCTCAATCGGAGTTCGTCCGAGCGTGCGCCGTTCCGAATCATTCAGCACAATAAAGCGTAGCTCGCCAATGCGGGTCAGACCAGGTTCTTGCTCCAACAGAAGCCCCAAGCGACGTCTTCACTTCGGTAAGCCAGCGCCCGAGCTAACCTTTCGGCTATCGTCCCCCATAAGAATCGGCATAGGCTTCCCTGGCCATGAGTATTAGCGAGTTCCAGGGGCAAGTCGGCTTTCTCGGAGCCGGAAACATGGGCAGCGCCCTGATTCAGGGCTACCTCAAGGCCGGCCTCGCGCCCGACCATATTCAAGTCTTCGACACCGACGAAGCGAAGCTTTCGCCCCTCGCCGTCGCCGGTATCGTCACCAAGTCGAGCCCGAGCGAAGCCGTCGAAGGCGCGCATGTGGTGATCTTGGCTGTGAAGCCGAGCTCTTTGCCAGGTTTGTTGAGCGGCCTACCAGGCTCAGCTTCGCCGCTATGGCTCAGCCTGGCTGCCGGCGTCACTACTAAGTCTATCACAAGCTATCTCAGCAAAGACAAGCACCCCCCCCGGGTCGTGCGCGCCATGCCGAACACGCCGGCCCTCGTTTTGGCTGGAGCAACAGCCTTAGCCGCAGGCGAGCATGCAACGGCTGAAGATCTCGACCACGCCGAGATGCTGATGCGAGCCGTAGGGAGCGTGGTGCGAGTCGACGAATCACTCATGGACGCTGTCACCGGACTCTCGGGCAGTGGCCCGGCGTTTGTTATGATGTTTATCGAGGCCCTGGCCGACGGCGGTGTCCATGCGGGGCTACCGAGGCAGACGGCCCAAACTTTAGCGGCCGAAACCGTGCGCGGCGCCGCAGAACTCTTGCTTCGTTCTGGAAAACATCCCGGCGAGCTCAAAGATCAAGTCGCGAGTCCCGGTGGCACCACCATCGCCGGCGTGGCAGCGCTCGAGAAGGCTGGCTTCCGTCAGGCCAGCATGGCCGGAGTGTTGGCTGCGTTCGAACGAGCGCGTCAGCTCTCGCAAAAGTGAGCCCTAGGTCCCTACCAGAGGCAATCGCCGCCGTTCGCGAGACATCACATTGGGCTCACCCGCCGGCAACGGCAGAGCCTGATTCTTGGCATACACCGGGTGCCGACCGTGGGTCTTGAACCACTCCGCCACACTCGCCGTTTGGTACATCTTTTCGACGATTTGACGAAAACCTACGCCGGTGTTGTAGGCGCAAAAACTGATTTCCCCGAGCGGCGTCCCATAGGGGATGATGCACATCTCCGTGCGGCGGAAGTCGTAGTTGTAGAGGTCTTGAAACCACATACCGGCCACGAACAAGAAGCGCCATTCGAAGGCGTCGGCGTCGCCCTCAGTCGCCCCTACCCGGTCACCACTGGCGCCCATTTGGCTCAAGGCCTGCCTCACCAGTTCGAGCAAACCATAACCTGCCGGCGCCTTCTGAGCGTTGAAGTTGCGTAGCAGCGCGAGCGCAGCCGCCATCTTGAGCTGCGTCGAGGAGAGCCCAGCGCTCCTCAGTCGACGAAAATCTTCCAGCACTTGCTCGACGTTCAAGAATTCGGCCAAGGGCACGGTCTGCTTGGTGCGCTTATTCACGAGCAAAATCGTGCCGATACCGCAATTGGGGTGGCACCCACAATTGAGCGCCCCAAACGGCTCGTCTTTGTCCTGCAAGAGGTCGATCACGTTCGAGAAATTGTTCATCGCGCTCAGCGGGAACCAATCCTCCTCGGGAGACGTCACCTTCAACTGATCGTGCAGGTCGTGAGCCAAATGAGAGAGCGTGTAGCGCTGCGCTTTGCGCAGTTCGTCTGAAATGTCTTCGTCGCGACCGGTAAAGCTCACCGGCTGAAATGAGACCACCGTGACTTTGTCAGCGTTGTCTATGGCGAACTGCACCACGGGCCCCACCTGGTCATCGTTGATGCCCTTCACGACCGTCATCACCAAAACCACGTCGATCCCAGCCTTGGCCAGGTGCTCAATGGCCCTCAACTTGACGTCGAAAAGGTTGCCAACTTTACGATGGCTATTGGCTTCGTTGGTTACGCCGTCAAACTGTAAATAGGCGAGCCGCAGCCCAGCCCGTTTGGCCTCGAGTGCAAACTCTGGTTCTTGTGCGAAGCGCACGCCGTTGGTCGCGCACTGCACAGAGAAGTAGCCAACGCTGCGCGCGTAGCGAATCGAATCTAGAAAGGCCGGGTGCAGCGTGGGCTCGCCCCCCGAAAATTGCACGCTGAGCTGGCGCCGCGGTTTGATGGTGAGCGAGTCATTTAAGATCGTCTGCACCTCGGGGAACGTGAGCTCGTGCACGTAGCCAACCTGATTGGCGTCCATGAAACACGGATCGCACATCATGTTGCAGCGGTTGGTGAGGTCGATGGTGAGCACCGAGCCCCGGCCGTACTGAATGCTGCTGGGCCCGTGCTTGCGGAGCGGCGTTGGCTCGGCCTTGTGATCGCGCCCGGGAAAGAGGCGCTCGATGCGCTCGAGAAAGCGCGTGTCGATGGCGATCACGTCTTCGAAGCGACCGTGACGCGGGCACTCTTTCACCATCCACACTTGGCCGTCGCGCTCGATGATCTCGGCTTCGATGATGCCCGGATGAGCATCAATGAAATCTTTGAGGTCCATCGAACCCGAGAGCACCCCCGCGCGCGCTTCCTGCACGCAACGGGGACAAAGCGAATCGGTGCGACGAGGCCATCCGAGCGGGGGTTTGTCAGAGTGACTCGCCAGCTTGGCGCCTTCAGGAGCCCAACCGGGCCGAGGCGCGTCGCGCTGCGAACGAGTCCGCTTGACGAGCGCGTTGAACAAGAGGCCGGCCGTGCCGACCGCGAGCTGCTCAGCCGAGCGACGCAGCGTTAAACCGAGGCCGGGACTCTCAGATCGCATCCTCGGTAAATACGCTTCCACTGGGCTCACCCTAGCCGAAATGCCAGCTCGGAAAAGATTCGACCGAAAACGAGGCCCAAACGTCGCACGCTCACCGAAAGTGCCTATGCTGAAGTGGCGTGCGGCCCACTCTTGTCTTCAGCGATTTGCACCTCGGGCCGGAGCAACCAAGAGCGGGCGGCTCCACTCAGAGGTCGCTGTCGTCCCTTGCGGAACTACTAGCGCAGTTGCCCGAGGTCGACGTCGTCTTGGCCGGCGATATTTTCGACTACACCCTGCTCGACGCGTCGCTGCCCGTTGCAGAGGCTACGAGCCGCTTTGGCGCAGCTTACCCCCAGCTCTTTGAAGCGCTCGGTTTACGCGCCCAGCGCGGGCAGCGGGTCTGTTTCGTCCCGGGCAACCACGACGCAACCTTGAACGAAACCTCGAGCCAAGAGCTGCTGCGCCGCGCCTTCGGCGAAGCCGGCGCTCAGATCAGCTTCGCTCCGTGGTTCATACGGCTTGGCGATGTGCACATCGAGCACGGGCATCGCTTCGACGCCGACAACACCTTCATGCACCCGCTCGCACCGCACAACCCCAAGACGGAACCGCTCGGCACTGCCTTGATGCGACGCTTCGTCGCCCCGAACGACGCCATCGTCTTTGCTCACGGCCATACTACTACACTAACGACGGGTCTGCGCACTGCTCTAGCTCATTTCGGCACCCGAGCGCCGCGACTCATTTATAACTATTTTCACACGGCGCTAGGTCTCGTCCGCGAAGCCAAGCAGCTCCGCGGACTCAGGCAAAAAGAGGCCGAACTCGGCCAGGCGCGGCTCAAGCAGCGCGCGACGGAGCTCGGACTCAGCCGCGAATGCCTAGAAATGCTGGTAGAACTGGGCGCACCCGCGCGACACGACTCGGTGTCTCAAACCTGGATGCGACTCTATTTCGATCGGGTGCTCGCCGCACTCACAGCCTTCGGGGGTCTAGCGCTTGGACTCGGCGGCGTGGGCCTACCCGCCCTCGCCTCAACGAGTCTCGGCAGCCTCTACCTCCTCGGCAGTTGGCTGCACGCACAAGAACGCTACGGCCACGGCCCGAGCGATCCCATGGCGGAAGGCGCTCGCGCCATTCGGGCTATATCGTCGGCAGAGCTCGTGCTCTTCGGGCACAGCCACGAGGTGCGCAGCGAGCCGGGCTACATCAACCTCGGCTCCTTCACCTTCGCCGAAGGCGCGCGGCGCGCCGTTTTGCTGAGTAGCGCAGGCAAGCCCGAGATCCTCGAATTGCCGCTCTGAGACCCGCTGCCTGTTTGGCCGCGTGTCGGCCCGCTCCCCACGCCGTTCGCACGCAGGAGACGAAGCCCGGGCCGGTACCCGAGCTCGACTCAAGGGCGAACGACTTGCGTGCCGGGAGGAGCCTGGAAGTTGAACTCTTTGGGGTCGACCGGCTGATTCACAATAGGATCGATGAAGTCGAAGCGATTGCGATTGCGTTGGGCGTCGATCATGAGCACACGGCGAACCTGGAAGGTGCGCGCGTCGACGAAGAGCAAGATCTTTTGGTAGGCGGGCGTTGGCGCGGTGGGTTCGCCGAGGAGCACGTAGCCGCCTTCGAAGGCGAGGTCTTTGGCTTCGAGCTTGGTGAGCTTGAACTCTTTCTTGAGCTGTCCGCCGCCCACCAGGAATGAGAGCGCCGCCGGGTATTGGCTCTTATCGATGTTCTGCTCGAACATCTGCTTGTTCTCTTTTTCGTAGACCTTAATCAGCTTCCCGTCGGACACGACGCGATTGCCGTTGTTGTCGTAACGCCAGCTCATCTTGCCCGGCTTCTGGAAGATGACCGAACCGTTCGAGTCTTTGAACTTGTCGTACGCCGCGACGTAGTAGCGTTGCTTAAAGGCAGAACGAAAAGTCTTACTCGAATCGTAGACGGTCTGGACGCGGTCGGCGATTTCGATAGCCGTGATCGGCTGGGCCGGGGCCGCACCTTGGGCCCACGCGCTGGGTACAGCCAGGTCTGAAAAGGCGAGGAAGAGACCGCTACCAAAAAGGAGCGAGATTGCGGAGCGGCGAGACAAGTTCATGGCGATCAACAAGCAGAAACGGCGCCGGGGGCATTCCCGAATGCACTGGTTACAATCCCGCTACGCTCGCGGCAAGCCAGCGCTTCCCGAAACGCCCCATGTTGCCAGGGAGTAGAAAAAAGCAGGCAAACCTTAGGAACTAGCCGCTTTTTTCCTGGCGGCCTGCGTCGCTTGGCTGGCTTTGATGAGCGCCGCCAAATGTTCAGGGATCCGCCTCTGGCGGGCCGCCGCACGAGGAACGGCCGCGGCCAGGGTCAAAGGATTGAGTCGCAAAGCCGTGATGGCGATGGCCAGGGCGTCGGACGCGTCTTCGGGCATAGCGTCTTCGATGCCCAAGATGGCCCTGACCATGTGCGAGACCTGCGCCTTCGAGGCTTGGCCATGACCCGCCACTGTGAGCTTCACACGCGCGGGAGTGTGCTCCACGATTTCGATTCCTTCACGCCCGAGAGCGAGCAGCACTACCCCACGGGCGTGGCCGAGTTTGGCTGCCGCCTGCGGATCTTTGTGAAAGAAGAGTTGCTCCACCGAGCCGAGCGCTGGGCGATGACTGGCGATCACCGCCTCGAGGCCCTTGGCAATCTCTACGAGGCGCGCCGCTAGCGGTAGGCTCGGAGAGACGCGGATTACCCCGTGAGCGACATGTTCGAGGCGCGCTCCGCGGCGGAGCACGAGGCCCCAACCCAGATTGCGGGTGCCGGGATCGATACCCAAGGCGAGCACCTCAAAAGGCTAAACAGGACGGGTCGCTGTGGCTAGCAGAATCGTGTGCTCCCGCTCACTTGGCACCGCCGAGGGCTCGTGCAACTAGAACGGCTGCGTGGCCGAGCAGCATAAGTTTCGAGTCAATCCCGACGACGCTGGGCTCCGGCTCGACCAACTGCTGGCGCGCCGCGTGCCGGGCATGTCGCGTACCACGGCGAGGCGGGTGCTCGCCGAAGGCGGAGTTTTCGTAGACCGAAAGCGGGTGAAAGTGGCGAGTCGCACCGCAGCCGTCGGTCAGAACGTCACCGTGAGCCAGATCACAACGACGGAGAGGCTCGTGTCTCAAGAGCTCGCCTCGCAAATCCAAATCGTCTTCGAAGACCCGCATTTGGTCGTTATCGACAAGCCGAGCGGACTCTTGACCGCGCCGAGCGAAGTGAGCGACCAAAACAACGCGCTCGCCTTTCTCAAGACCGAGCGTCAAACTGAACTCTACCTGATCCACCGGCTCGACCGGCTCACGAGCGGCCTGCTCGTGTTCGGGAAAGATCTAGAAGCGACACGAGCGTTGAATGTCGCATTCCAGAACCACGACCTCGAGCGACGCTATCTCGCCTTGCTTCGCGGTACGCTCAGGGAGCCCAGCCTATGGGTGGATGAGCCGCTAGACGGCCGAGCCGCGCGGACCCATTTCGCTGAACGGCAGAAATTTGTGGCCGCAACGCTTGTGGAAGCCAAGCTCGAGACGGGTCGCACCCATCAAGTCCGACGCCATGCCGATTTTCTCGGCTGCCCCATAGTTGGAGACCCTCTGTACCGCCCCAGTGGCCCGTCAACGCTTCCAGGGTGCCCTCGGCTTCTTCTCCATGCTCACGGGCTCAGCTTCGTGCACCCCATCTCCCGGGTGCAGCTCAGCTTCGAGGCGGCTCAGCCCATTGCGTTTAGCAGCTACATCGAACGGCTCTCCCCTCAACCTTGAGCGCGCCCGCCCGTTCTATGCCTTCAAGAGGACTGTCATGTTCTGGAGTAGGGAAAAAGAAGAGAGCGGCCCCAGCGGTGCGACAAGCGCGCCCCGCGCAAAGCCCGACCAACAGCCCGCGGAGACCGAGGCCATCGAGGCGGTGGCCGCGCTCCTACGTAGCCTCGGCAGGCACGCCTTCGATCTCGACGGCCGAACCTCCGGCGACATCCGTGAGACCTTTGAGAGATGGGCGCTTCGGCTACTCGTCGGCGAAACCAGCCGCGATAAAACGGATGATGGTGCACCGGGTATTCGCCGCGACTGGGCCGGGCTCAAGCGCGCTGTGGATAGCCACCGGCGCGAAGAGCGCGAATATGTGGTCACGGCGCTCGAGAATTTGCGCCAAGCTGTGCGAGAGTTCGTGCGCTGCACCACCGCTTCTCTACGGAACGAACGCGAGAACGACCTCACGCTCGCGAGCCACGTCGATGAACTAGAGCGCGCCTTGGCCTCGAAGGACCACGAGCAGATTCGTCAAATTGCAGCCGAGACGGCCCGCGTCGCCAGATCACAAATCCTGAGTCATCGTGCACGGGAGCACGAGACCATGCTGACGTTGAAGGACACGATCGGTTCGCTGCAAGTCGAACTCGACCAAGCCCGGCGCGCGGCCAGCATCGACGCGCTGACCCAGGTTTATAATCGCGCGGCGCTAGACGTGCATCTGCGCGGGGTCGCCGATCACGCATTTTTGGCGCAAAAGCCCACCTGTCTGGTGATGGTCGACCTGGACCATTTCAAGTTGATCAACGACAGCTTTGGTCACGCGACGGGCGATTTAGTGCTGAGGAACGTGGCAGATGCGATTGTGCGCGCGTTCTTGCGTAAAGAAGACTTCGTCGCTCGCTACGGCGGGGAAGAGTTTTGCGTGGTCGCTGAGCATGCCACCTTCGAGGCGACGCGCGAACGCGCGGAGCGTTTACGACGGGCTGTGGAAGAGCTGCGGCTCGAAGCCAATGGCCGCCCAGTAGCGGTTTCGGTGTCGTTCGGCATTGCCTCGCTCGAGCAAGGCGAATCGCCGGTCAGTTGGCTCGCGCGAGCCGACGCGGCGCTCTATCGGGCCAAACAGAAGGGTCGCAATCGCATCAGCGTGGCTCCTCCTGCCGAAAAGATTGCCCTCTTCGATCTACCGGCGCACCCCCTCGCCAGCGATTCGGGCCGACTCCTACTTGATCCACCCAAGAACCTGCGTGGCCCGGCCCCGACCAAAGCCAGCGCGAGTGAAGATCCGGGGCCACCGGCGTCCGGCGAAAACGGCCCAAAAACGCGACCGAAGCCGATCGCAGCCCTACTCAAGCGCTAGGGAGTTCTCCGTCAGATCGTGCTAGATGCCCCTCTAGCCTCATGGCAAAAACTCCGCCGCTCCCCCTTACCACCAAGCAATTGCGCGAACTTCGCGCGCTCGCTCATGACCTAAAACCCGTCCTGCGTGTGGGGAAAAACGGCTACGGCCCGAGCCTCAAGCTCGAACTCGATCAGGCGCTCTCGTCTCACGAACTGATCAAGGTCAAGTTCGAACGAGAAGCCTCGATTGAACCGACCGAGTTCGCCGAACAAGCCGCACAAGAGCTCGGCAGCGTGAAGGTGGGCGCCATCGGTAGGACGCTCATCTTGTATCGGCGCCACCCGAAGCAACCTAAAATCGTGCTGAGCGCTTCGAGCAAGAACGCTGACCCCTGAGTAAAGACGAGTCCATGGCCCGTATCGAACGCAAACAATCAGCTCGAAACTTAGTATGGATCGACCTCGAGATGACCGGCCTCGATCCTGAGGTCGACTCTATTTTGCAGGTAGCGCTCGCCGTCACCAACGAGAACCTCGAGGTCCTCGAGGAATACACGGCCGACGTCTATCAAACTCCCGCCGCGCTTTCAGTGATGGGGCCCTTCGTCCAAAAGATGCATACCAAAACGGGCCTGCTCGAGCGCCTCGCCGCAGGCACGGAGCTCCGCCATGTCGAGCAAGAGCTGCTGGAACGAATCAGCGGCTGGTGCCCTTATCGCGCCGTTTTGTGCGGAAATACCATCCATTCTGATCGCAAGTTCATCGATCGTTACATGCCGGGCCTCTCGACGTACCTCCACTATCGTATGGTCGACGTCAGCAGCCTGAAGGTGCTCTCTCAACTGTGGCAGCCGAGTCATGTGCAGTTTCAGAAGTCGACCGAAGCTGAGCACGACGCCATCTTCGACATTCGTCAATCGATCGCCGAGCTATCTCACTATCGAAAAGTGTTCTTGAACCCCAATGTTCAGCCTGCCTGAGCTTCAAGGTCCGAGCCAGGCCGCGTGCGAACAAGCCGCGGTCGAGCTCGCTCGGGCGCTCGGCTCACGCGTCATTTTGGGCGACGAAGTACCCGACGAATACCTGAGCGACGACTCGAACATTCGCGGCGTCCCGCCGCTGGGTGTCGTACTCGCCGCAAACGATCGCGATATCGAACTGACCCTGGCCATCGCGTCGAAAACGGGTGTGCCTATCGTACCGCGCTCCGGAGGCTCAGGCAGAACCGGCGGAGCCGTTCCCGCGACGCGCGGCATCGTGCTCTCCACCTTCGGCCTCAAACAGCCTATCGATCTCGACCTAAGGGAAGGACTTCTCACCGTCGGGCCAGGCGTGCTTTTGAGTGAGATTCACGAGTTGGTCGAGGCTGAGGGTTGGTTTTATCCACCCGATCCGAACTCGGCCGCCATCTGCTGCATCGCCGGCAACGTGGCCGAGAACGCCGCCGGACCTCGAGCGTTCAAATACGGCTCAACGCGGGACTACGTGCTCGGCCTCGACACGTTCCTCATCGGCGGCCAAAAGCTGTTCGCCGGCCGAAAGACACGCAAGGGCGTAACAGGTTATGATATAGTTAGCTTGCTCGTGGGCAGCGAAGGCACGCTCGCCGTATTCGGAAACGCGACACTCAAGCTCATACCCAAGCCGGAGTCTATCATGACTCTATCTTGCTCTTTTCCGGATTCGGGCGCGGCGACGGCTATCGAACGTTTGGTCGAGGCTCGCACCTGGCCTCGTTGCATCGAGTTTTTCGACGAGAAAACCCTCGGTATTCTGCGCGAGAACAATAATCCAGTCGCCAGCGGCGCGCGTTCGTTGCTCTTGATTGAACTCGATGGCAGCCAAGCGGAATGTGAAGCCCAAGCTGAACGCGTCGGGAACTATTGCGTCGAAGCGGGCGCGCTCGAAGTGCTGGTCGCGACCTCGAGCGCACAACGAGCCAAGCTTTGGGAAACTCGCAAGCAGATGAGCCGTGCGGTTCGCAAGCGGGCTCAGCACAAGTTGAGCGAGGATGTCGTCGTGCCACGGCGGTGTCTCTCAGAGCTCGTTCATTTCGTTGAGGAGCTGGGGCAGAAGCACACGATCGATACGCTTTCGTACGGCCACGCCGGGGACGGCAATTTGCACGTTAATTTTCTGTGGAACACGAGCGACGAAGAGCCGCGCGTGGCGCGTGCCATCGCCGAGCTATTCGAAAAAACCGTAGCGCTCGGGGGCACGCTGAGCGGCGAACACGGTATCGGTCTCTTGAAGGCGCCTTACCTTCCGCTCGAGCAGAGCGCCGAACTCATCGCCCTTGGGCGCCGAGTCAAAGACGCTTTCGATCCAAAAGGTCTCCTGAATCCAGGTAAAATTTTTCCGTCGGCAGCCCGGCGAGGCCACGGGCCCTGCTGAGCTAGCTCAATTGAGGACGGACTAGCTTAATTGAGTCAGTGGCTTACCCTTGCCACGGCACGCGGTTCCCAGCCGGGGAGAAATCTCGCCTCGGTGGGCAGTTATTTATTCGTTGACGAGGCAGGGACTAACGCTCATAAATGGGTGGTTGGATGTAGGAGTTCCCTCTTCATCCCCGGGGTTGTCTACCCATAGTTTGGATTCACCAAAGTAGTTATGCCCAACGAGCGCCCCACGTCATCCGTCTCCGATCCCCACGAAGGCGACCTAGAGTCTGCGCCCGCTGAGCACGCTGCGAAGCCGGTAGATCCATTTCGAAAACAGCTCGACAGTCAGCCGCGCGAGATGGGAAAGCCTGGCCAAAGTGGCTTCTTTCGCCCGCAGCTCGAGGACGGTCGCTATTCGCTTCGGAACGTGCCCGCCGAATCCGTTCACGTCCGCAGCAGTTCAGTGCCTTCTCCGGTTCCGCCTGCGGCTGCTGCCGCTCCCGCTCGGGGCGCCCCAGCGGCGCTGCATAGCTCTGTGCCGGGTCACGCTGCGCTGGGTCAAGCTGTGCCGGGTCAAGCTGTGCCGGGTCACGCTGTGCCGGACAACCTCGCTCAGAGCGATCGGCTGGCTTCGTTCGGAGTTAGTGAAGCTGAACTCGAAGTCCCGCCAACGCTCCAGGCTGCGGCCGAGCGCTGGCGTGTGACCGGAGTTTCGCCCGTTCCAGCTCACGCCAGTTCACGCCATGCGCGAGCGATGCAGCGGGCGATGTTGTTGGCCCTCATGCAGCGTTTCAAGGCCGGCTCGCCGACTGAACCCTCCGGCGAATTACCTATTGTACCCTTACCGCTACCGCCCGCGTTGAGTCAGCGAGCGGCATGGCTATTCCGAGCGGGATGGCACGCCGATCCTGTCGAATTTGATTCGTGCTTGGCGCTCTTAGACATCCGCGACAGTCCCGAAGTGAAGCAAGCCATTTTGGCGCTGATTGCAGCCCATTCAAGTTGAAGCCTTTGAGGGCCCACACGGGCCCCATCGCAACTTGTACTCTTGGTCCTCCGGCGAGCCGCTCGCGAATACTACGTCGCTAGAGGCGCGCGCGAACGACAAACAGGGCAGCGCTCGACGCAACCCCGTTCAATCAGAGCCAACGTGCGAGCACACAGGTGACGTTGTCGGGCCCCCCGTGCTCGTTAGCGCAATCGATGAGGCGTTGCGCGGCTAGCTTCAGGTCGGGAGAACTCATCACGATGGCTCGGATTTCTTCGTCCGAAACTGGGCCGGCCAGGCCGTCCGAGCAGAGCACCATGATGTCGCCCACGCGCGGTTCCTCAAAGCGCGTGTCGACCTTCACGGTATCCTTCATGCCCAGCGCGCGCACGATGACGTTCTTGTGGGGGAAATTGGCGATCTCCTCCTCCGTCAGATGCTTCATCTTCTTGTAGTCATTGAGCAGCGAGTGATCTTCGGTGAGCTGCTCGATGGATCCGTCTCGCAGCCGATAAATCCGACTGTCGCCGACGTGGGCTAGGTAGACACCCTGCTGAGTGACGAACAGAGACACGATGGTCGTGCCCATGCCGCGTTGCGAAGGGTTGACGCGGGACGACTCGAAAATCCGCAAGTTACTCAGCTTGATGCCGGTAACGAGACGGTTCTCCTCGTAGCCCTTGGTGCGGTCCATTTTGTAGGGCCACGTTTTGTCAGGGTCATCCTGGGTGGTGGAAAAGAACTCACGCATCGTGTCGATGGCTAGTTGAGACGCAACTTCGCCCGAAGCGTGTCCTCCCATACCGTCGGCAACAATGTAGAGACCAAACTCCCCGAAGATCGCGAAGTTGTCCTCGTTGTGGGTGCGCTTTCGTCCGACGTCAGTCTGGCCAGCAATCTCGATTCGCAAGGGAGGCGCTCTCTTTATGAGGGTGGAAGGGTCGCGTCAGGTCGCGGGCCGCTCTCGTTCGTCTATCCTCCATATCTCCGACCGGTCTTGTCAATCCAATGTCAGCAAATAGACCGACCTTCGTTCCAATCGGTGAGGACGGCCACCCGCCTCAGCCGCGCGAGGGCCCCAAATGTAGGTGTGAGACCTAGGTCGGGGTTCGAACGAGCTTTCGAACCCCGCCGGACCCGGCGACGAGAACGACGTCGGTTCGGCCCACGAAGAGCCCCGATTCAACGACCCCGGGCACCAAGGCCAGCGCGGCCTCGAGCGCGGCCGGGTCGGCGCAAGGCGCTACTCGGAGGTCGTAGATCCAATTGCCTGAATCGGTTTGGACTGGCTCGGTCCCTTTTTGCCGGAGCGTCGGTTCGCCGAACGTAGACAACCACTTCGCAGTCGAAAGGTGCCCATAGCGGAGCACCTCGACAGGGATGGGCCACTTCGTGCCGAGGCGCGCCGATAACTTGGATTCATCGACCACGATCACGTTGAGCTTGGCCGCGCGATTGACGATCTTCTCTCGCGTGTGAGCCGCGCCCCCGCCTTTGATTAGATCTAACTGATCGCTGACTTCGTCGGCGCCATCCACACATAGGTCTAGCTCCCAGGGTCCATCGTCTGGCAAGAGTTCGATACCGAGCGCGAGCGCTTGCGCTCGACTTTGCTCGCTCGTGGCTACCGCCCGAAAACGCCGGCCTTGCCGAACCAATTCTCCGACGCCATCGACGAAGTGTTTTGCGGTAGAGCCGGTGCCGAGGCCGATGTCGCCTTGTTCGGGCAAATAGGCGAGCGCGGCGCGGGCGGCCTCGCGTTTTAGGTCATCCATCGAGCTCATGTGCCGCTTCCCACTAACATGAGCCAAGTGGCCTGACCAAGCGCCTCATTTTTGGCAAGAGCTGCAAAAGTGAGAGCTGCGTCCACCTAAAACGACGCGAGAAATCGCAGTTCGACAGCGCGGGCAAGGCTCAGCCGTGCGGCCATAAACGCGGTGCCAATTTTGGTACCCTCCGAGCTCTCCATCAGGCTGCAGGTAGTCATTAATGGTGCTGCCACCGTGCTGGATGCTCTTGTCGAGTACACGTTTCACTTCGCGCAGGAGCCGTTTGGCTTCAGGCTGATCCAGCGTGTGGCTAGCCCTTTCAGGTAAAATGCGCGCCGCGAACAGGGCTTCGTCGGCGTAGATATTGCCAACGCCAGAGAGGATCGACTGATCGAGCAACGCCTGCTTGATCGAGATCTTGCGGGCTGAAAGTCGCGCGTAGAATTCTTCCGGAACAACAACGAGAGCGTCGGGACCCAGCTTGTCGAGACGCGGGGAGCTGTGGCCGGGCCGAAGCCACTCGACCTTGCCGAATTTGCGCACATCGCGAAAAAAGAGGCCCTTGTTCCCCGAAAGCTCGAGGCGCAAGTGCACATGGGGGTCACCGGGAAAATCAGTCGTGCTCAGTTGGCCCGTCATGCCCAGGTGCAAGAGCAATCTCGAGTCGTCGTCGAAAGTCGCGAGCATGTATTTGCCGTGGCGCGTGAGTGCACGCACGAGTCGCCCTCGCAAGCGCTTCTTCAGCAGAGCGGGCTCGGTCACAAAAAAGTAGCTCGGCTCGCTAGTCCATACCTTCAAGATCGTCGCTCCAACGAGGACGCGCTCGACCTGTCGACGCGTCACCTCCACTTCAGGCAGCTCCGGCATGTCGTCCGCATACCAAGCCGTGCACCGAGTGCCAGTCTCGCCGGCCCGGGCCCTACCAAGGCGGCGCAGGCGAGCCTTCGCCGAGCGTTAACGGACGGGCCTGGAAAGTCGAAGCAAAGCCCACTCCCCTTCCGTAGCTGACCCAGAAAGCTCGAGGCCCTGGGCCACATAGGCTTCCCTTACCTCCGCCATGTCTTCGACCAAGAGCCCCGTCAAAAGCAGCGCGCCGTGTGGCTCGAGTCTCAACGCGAGCTCAGGCGCTAGGTCGAGCAGAGTGCCACGATCGATATTCGCGACGATCCATGGGTAACGCCCGCTCTCTTTCTGAGATGAATCGACGAGGGAAGAATCGTCCGCAAAAGAACCCTCCGCAAAGGAACCCTCCGCAAAAGAACCCTCCGCAAAAGAACCCAAGTGAAGCGATAGGCGCCCCTCGAAGCCATTGAGCGCCGCGTTCGTTCGGGCCGCCTCGATGGCTTCCTCTTGGATGTCGGTCCCGACCACGCGCTCCCAACCGAGCCATAGGGCAAGCACGCCGAGCACCCCCGAACCCGTACCGACGTCGAGAAGAACAGGCAGGGCGCCTTCTTTCGCCGCACCAGCGATATCGGCGAGAGCGCGAGAAGCGAGGCGGGTCGTGGGGTGTTCGCCGCTGCCAAAGGCAGCTCTTGGCTCGAACCAAAGCACGTTCTCAGGGGCAGGCGGCTCGGCTCTTCGCGAGACGGGGCAAAACCAGATGGTGTCCGTGAGAAGCACGGGGGGCAGGTTCTCGAGCCAGGCGGTAGCCTGGGCGAGATCGACCTCTTCCACTTCAACCAGGGGAGGCAAAAGTTCTGGAAACGCGACAGCGATGTGCTTTCGAAAGCCTTCAAAGGCTACGCACAGCTCGCGCCCAAGCTCCTCTTCGGCGTAAGCCACGAGCGCGCTGCCTCGATCTTCGATACCTTCCGCGCCGGCAGAAAATAGGCAACCAGAGAGCGCATCCGAAAGCTCGGGATCGACGCGAAATACGTAGCGGCGTTGCATGGTCGCCGCAGTCTAGTCAGGACCGCTCCGTCTCGGAAGGCGTCGCTCAGCTCGCCGAGCCAGCTTCATCCCGGTGAGCCAACCCAAACTCGCCTGGTTTGGAGTGTCGACGGCCCGGAGCAACAAGACTTGGCAATCCGAGTGGCCACTCCTGCTGCATCGTCAGCAAATCAAGGCGGCGGCGATCGCGGCAGCCGCGCGATCGTGCCAGCGCGACGTCGACCTCAGTCTTCGCTAACAACTTGGTTGCGGCCTGCGCGTTTGGCTCGGTAAAGGCGCTGATCGGCGAGCCGCACCATATCGGCCGCGAGCGGCTCTTTCAATTCTTTCACTGTGGCAACGCCCACGCTCGCCGTCACCTCGAGCCGCTGGCCTTCGTATTCGACCGCCAGGCCCTCGATCAGCGAGCGCACTCGCTCCCCCATGGTGCGGGCCCCAGCGCGATCGATATCTCGGAGTACGAGCGCAAACTCCTCGCCTCCGTAGCGACAGAGCGCATCTTCCTTGCGAACCTCAACGCGAATGGCCTCAGCCACGGCGGCCAATACAGCGTCCCCCGCTGGGTGACCAAAGGTGTCATTGACCATCTTGAAGTGGTCGAGGTCGAAGAGCACGAACGCTAAATCGGAGCCGTGTCGCCGTGCGTACGAAATCTCTGCGCTAAGGAGCGTGTCGAGGTACTCGCGATTTCGCGCGCCCGTGAGCGCGTCCGTTACGCTCGTGGCATAGAGCTTCTCGAGTAGTGCGCGCTGATCTGCGTCCGTGACGGTGTAACGCAACAAGAGTGTTGGCCCGAGCTGGATTCGGTCTCCGTCTTCGAGGCGGCGAGGTTCGGTAAGTCGCGCCCCTTGCACCCAAGTGCCGTTGGCCGAGTTCAGATCGGTGATGACGTAAGTGCGACCCTCGAGATTCATCCGCGCATGGCGCCGACTCACACCGTCATCATTCACGACGACGGCTGCGTCTCCGCTGCGACCGATCAGAATTTGTTCGGTCTCGAGAGGGCGAACTCGGCCCATTTCAGTGCCCTGAACATGGACCAGCAGATGAAACACCCCCCGGCGCGACTGCGGCGGACGCAGGTCCGCTGCCTTGACCACTGCGGTCAATTCGTCGTCGTCGAACTCGAATTTGGAAGTCACCCCCAGACCGCCATCACCGTGCGTCGGCGGTTAGCCGCCGAATTTCTTCTTTGATCATCGTCTCGGCCAGCGCCGGAACGACCTCCCAAACAACCTGTTCCACGACCTCTTTGGACAGAGCCAGTACAGCCTGCACCTGCTCAGCAGAGAGTCCGAGACCATTCAGCTTCGTGCCAAGCACATTGGCAGCCTGGGCCGCTACGGAAGCCATGGGCGCCTTACTGGGCGCAACCTGCGCGGCGGGCGGCGCAGCTACTGCAGCTCTTGAAATGGAAGGCGACTGAACCGCTGGACCGGTTGGCACCTGAGGACGCGGCGCCGGGTTGCCTGAGAACGAGACACCAGGCCGAGGTACGGACACGCTGGCCCTCTCCGGAACGGGAGCCGCTGCGACAGGCGCGGTAAACGAACTCGCGGGCGCTGAGACCTGAGGAGATGGAGCCCGCGCGGGCGAACCCGAGCTCAGACTCTGAATCTTGTCGATGAGCTTTTGGGAGTCGAACGGTTTATCAAAATTGCCGGCCGCTCCGGCGGTTCTCCCTGCGCCTTCATCATAAGGCCGCTGCTTGCTCGAGAGGATTAGAACCTCGAGCCCCGGATGAAGTGAGCGCAATTTGGCGCAAAGCTCGTAGCCGTTCTCGCCAGCCAAATAGGCATCGACGATCGCCACATCGGGCGCCTTGGCTTGAGCGAGTTGCAGCGCCTCTGCACCACTCTTACAGATCGCGGCATCGAATCCGTCCCCGGCAAGCGTGATACCCAGGACTTTGCGCATCGTGTTGCTATCGTCTACCGCTAAGAGCTTGATGGTCACCGTGTCTCCTCGAAATGGCTTCCTTGAGCCCGGTCGAAATCATCTCGACCCGACAGAATCCTGTCAAGATTTCTGAACTTTTCAGAGAGTTACGTCGTGAGCACCCGACACAAGGTACCCAAACCGGAGCGACTGGAGCGAACCGAAGGTGGTAGTTTCACCGACCGGCGGACGGCCGTGCTCTACGCGGTCGTGACCGAATACATAAGAACCGGCCTACCGGCAGGCAGCCGAACCCTCGCGGAAACGTACGGTCTCGACCTATCCCCAGCCACGGTGCGCGCAGTTCTGAAGGAGCTCGAGGACGAGAACCTCCTCACACAACCCCACACCTCTGCTGGGCGCCTACCCACCGATCGAGCGCTGCGCTTATATGTGGACGCGCTGCTCAGCACCCAGGATCCCAAGCGCATCCCTCGCGACCGGGCCCAACGCATTCGTCGCTTTTTGGGCGAGAGGGAAAGCGCGGGCTCTCTTCGCGTCTCGGCACGCGAGCTCGGCGAGCTGCTGAGTGAGCTCAGCGGTAGCCCTGCCATCGTCCTGCAGAGTCGCGACGAAACCGCGGTGGTGCGCAAGGTTCGTTTCATCCCGACCAGGCCCGGCGAACTGCTTTCAGTCGTGGTCACGGAAGATGGGTCGGTCGAAAATCGCTTCATCCAATTGGATTCGGTCTTAGAGAGCGGAGAGTTGGAACGAGTTCACAACTTGCTCGATGAGCTGTGTAAGAGCTGCACCTTGGTCGAGCTTCGCGAGCGGCTCACGAACCTCGGTCAACTCGAACACGACGGCACACGTGCTCTCGGTCAGGTCGGAGAAGGACTCGTCCGTGCAACGTTGAGCGAAGTTGGCAGCACGCAAGAGTTAGTCGTGGCCGGACGCACCAGCCTCGACGTGGGTCACCCCGAGCGAACGCGGCAAATGCTCGTGGTCCTCGAAGATCGTCAGCGACTCATCCGCCTGCTCGATCGGGTGCTGGGTTCGGAGCGAGTCCAGGTCTTTCTGGGCAAAGACGTCCTCAGTCACGGCCTTTTGGGCCAGGAGCCCGGTCCGGGCCTCGGGGTCGAGCCGGGCGAATCGCTCAGCCTGGTCGCGACCGGATTTGAGCGAGTTCAAGGGGTTCGCGGCGCTATGGGAGTCCTAGGGCCGCCCGGCATGGACTATCCGGGGTTAATCCCCCTCCTAGCCAGCATGGCGACCGCGATCCGGGATGGCTGGAAAGCCCCCCAGCCGAATGAACCCGAAGAGCCCTGAGTTTTTTTGGGGGGGCTGAGCCGCCGGCGGGCCGGAAATGACCGAAAAAGGGATCGGCGCACCGGATTTGACCTGCTCCAGAACGACGGTTAAAGCCCTCGCGGCCACCATGTTTACCCGCTTCTCTCCCCTCGGGCTGAAAGCCCGCACTTTCGTCTTCGGTTCGCTAGCTTGTTTGACCCTCGCCGGCACCGCTTCTGCCGACCTTCGCATCGCTATCGTGGATACCCAACGCGCCATGATGGAGACCGAAGAGGGCCTCCGTATGCAGGCAACGCTCAAGAAGATCTTCGAGACCAAGCAGCGCGAACTCAACGGCAAGCAGCAAGAGCTGGAGGCCGAGCGCGCTGACATCGAGAAACAGCGCGGAGTTTTGAGCGCTGATGCTTTGCAACGTCGGGCGGAAGCCTGGCAACAAGAGATGATGGCTCTCCAACAGACCTTCGTTCAGTTCAATCAAGAACTGCAAACGAAGCAGGGCGAAATGACCAAGCCTATCTACGAAAAGACGATGGGCCTGATCCGTCGCCTCGCAACGCAAGAGGGCTATGACATGGTCCTCGATCGCCAGGCTGTGCCCTACGTCCGCAGCGACCTCGAGGTCACAGATCGAGTCATCACCATGTACAACAGCGGTGCTGCCCCGGCTGCGAGCTCGACAGCAGCCCCCGAGGGCTCTGCGCCAGCCGCCAAGCCGACGACAGTTAAGTCGCCGACCGCTCCCAAGGCTCCGGCCGCGCCGGCCACGAGCCCTGCTGCCCCCAAGCCGTAATTCGCGAGCCCTCCCCCGATTCAAACGCGACCGCGCCGAGCTCTAATCGATTGCTCGGCGCTCGGAGTGAAGGTGCGCTAGCCGCGCACCTATCACACTCAGAAGTTCCCAATAGTTAGGCCCGGAGACGGAGCGCGGGTAAATTCTGAAGTCGGGCGCCGTAGTGGTCCGACAGCGGCTCGTGTCGCCCGATGTCTATGGTCTTGGTGACCTCAGTCAGGGGAGCGCCACAGCGCCGTCCCGCGAGCGATCAAGAACGGTAGCCGAGAGCTCTTGAAAGAGAAGTCTATGAAGGTACGAGTTGGGGTTTTGAGTCTGAGCGCGAGCTGGTTGTTCTGGGCGGCTCCGATTTTCGCACAGGAACAAGCATCTGTCGCTCAGCCAACCTCGGAACCTCCCCCCGGATCGGAAGACAGGGAGAACGCCGCGAGCGCAGCGGCCGCGCCGCTCGTGACCGAGCAATATTCCTCGAGCGCGATGCTCGAAACCTCGCCCGAGGAACCCGCGAGTCCGGGCAAAGAACCGCCCCCTTACGACAAGTACGATAGCGACGACGACGACGAGGAGGACGGCCCGCAGAAGGCCAAAAATGCCATCTATCTGGAGGGTTTCGGTGCGGCCATCACCTATTCGCTCAATTACGAACGTCTATTCGAGGATGCCATCGCCGCGCGAATTGGCGTCAGCTTTATTTCAGCCACCGTCAGTTCGGGCACGAGTTCGTCCAATTCGACGCTCGTCGCCGTTCCGCTCACGGTGAGCTGGGTCGGGCTCTACAGCGGCTCCCATGGCCTCGAGCTAGGTGGAGGCAGCACGCTCTTCTTCACGTCTGCCGGGAGCAGCATCGGAACTCAGACTGCGAGCGCCAATGGCGTCGTTCCGAGTGCCGTGGGGTTCGTTGGTTACCGGCTGCACCCGGTCAATAAGGTTGGCGTTCAGTTTCGCGTCGGTGCCGAAGCGATTGTGTTCTTCAACGGTCCGCAAGTAGTGGCGCAGCCTTGGGGTTATATCAGCCTCGGCGCGGCGTTCTGAAAGCAGGCAACTCGCGGGGGCAGCTCGTACGAAGGCTCGGCAGCGTTGGGGCGCGTTCTGGCTTTTCTCGCGCCGCTCAAGGCTCGGGTTTTGCCGCTGGTTCGCCAGCTCCACTCGGCCGGCTATCGTTGGGCGGGCTTTGAGTCAGCTTACCTGGAGCGGCCCCGAGGCTGGGAAACTCAACGTGAACCTCTTCTTTTCGCGCTAAATAGAAGAAATCTCGCATCGAGCGCTCACGCAAATAGAGCTGCTGCGAGAACTCGAAACCCTCAGCCAGGGCGACCGGGCGAAGGACGCCCTTCTTGTCCGGCGAGTACGTTACGAATTTGGGATAGGACCAGTTCACGTCCATTTGGGCCACATCGATGGCGCCAGCGTGACGCATGCCCATCGCCAGAACCTTAGCCGTGGTGTGGTTTGTTATACCCACGAACAACACTTTGCGGTCTGCACTGAGCCCGACCGCGCTTCGTCGAATCACCGTCTCGCCATCGAGGGTAGCGCCCCATTTGCGCGACTGATGAACTTTGATGAGAGGATGCAGCTCACCATTTTCTACCATGCAGGCGGGAGCTTGTCGGTACCAGACCATGCTCGAAACGTTCTCTTTGAGGGCCGTCCACGTGCGAACCTCAAACCCACCGTCGGCAAAGTGGGCTAGGGTGCAGGCGTCCTCTCGCGGGTCGAGAAAAGTGATGCCGTCGTACGCGAACCCATACCCCCCGTGTTCGGCCATGAAGCCGCCATTGAACGCCCCGAGCAGGGCGCCCCAATGCTCCTCGGGAATTTTGGCGCGCCGCTCGTAGCCTTGCGCCTCGGGCTTGTCGGTCCGAGGTTCTTGGTAGCCAAGGACGGGCAAGACCTCGACGGTGTTAAGATCTACCGCGACCACGAATAGTTCGGCCCAACTTCGGCTCTTATCGGGATGAAGCAGCGTCTTATAGAGTCGGGGCGCTTCGCTGGGGCGGCGCGAGTCAGTCATGGGTACCCAAATCCCATCCCCCTCGGGCGCAAAGCTGTCGGGGACGGGCCCCGGCGAGACCGGCTGAAAGGGCTCGGCTGGGTGCTTTTCGCTGGGAGCACCTTCAGAGCCAGGGGATACGGGCGACGGGGATGCTGGGGTGCCTGCCTTTTCAGGCGTGACTGCGGTCTGCAGCCGTGGAGGCACTTTCCAATACGATTTGGGACGGCGATGCGAGAGAACGACGCGGTTCACTCGGTCTTCGACCGCATAAACGAAATCTTCTAGGCGGGCTACGTTATCCCTGCCTATCACCGAGCGGAGTGAATTGGCCACGAAGGGCCCGGCCCACGGCACCGAGTGAACCCAAATCCAAAGCCCAGCCACAAGCACCGGCAAAGCGAGAAGCCAGAGGAGCCATCGCCGCTTCCGCGGCCTTCTAGGGCTCGGCTTCGCTGCGTCGGCCATCACCTCGGCCGGTGCCGTTTCCATAAGCTTCCCCTACTAGAGCCCACCGTGACTGGCAAAGTTTGAAGGACGCGGACGGGCGCTCGCTCCGGACCGTCAAAAAAGGTGCAGATCGGCCAAGTTGCGCGGTAGAACGCCCCCAGTGCGGAGCTGCCATCTGCCAATCCTTTTGGCTCTCGCGGCGCTGCTCGCCGCCCCTCCGCGCTCGGCGTGGGCCGAGGCCCGCCCGAGTCTCGAACTCGAACCTGCGCCAGATCTCAGTGCCTTCGACGGCGCGAAGCTAACGGCGGTCCAGGCTGAGACGGAAGGACCGCTCTGGCCAGAACGGATTCGACTACGCTCTGTGCAAGCGGGCGACGCGGCCACGGCCGAGGTGGCTCGCCGCGCTATCGTCGAGCTGACCGAGACCAATCGCTTCGCTGAGGTTCGGGCTAGTTTTGTGCGAACCGGCTCGGAAGTGGTGCTGGTAGTCCGCGCTCGACCGCGACGAATCGTTGCCACCGTGGTGTTCGAAGGTAACCGCCTCGAGCTCGCGGAAGCCGAACGCGCACTCGATATCGATGTGGGCGACGACATCACCGCTGAGCGTTTAGAACAAGCGGCCCAAGCGCTCGCTCGAGCTCACCAGGCCGCAGGCTACTCGCTAGCCCTGGCTCACCTGACTCCAGAGGCCACCGACGATCCCATGCGGGTGCTACTTCGAGTCCGGGTCGACGCAGGTGAGGCGGACAAGATTCGTGAAGTTCGCTTCATGCTGGATCCTTTCCCGCCCCGCCCGGAACTCCGGCCGCTGTTGCGATCGTTTGGCATGAAGGAGGGAGACCGCGCCGACGGCGAACTCCTCAACAAAGCCAAAGAAGGCTTGGTCCAAAGTCTAACGCAGGCGGGCTTCTTCGAAGCCCGGGTCGAGGCCGATATCCTCGGCGCAAGCCTGCTTCGGGTGGTGATTCACTCGGGTCCGCTCTTTCGAGTTCGCATCCATGGCAATCAGACCTTTGATGAGCGAACTCTTCTGGCCGCACTCAACCTCTCGGAGCAGAACGAGGTTTCCCTCGATTACATCGCCGCAGAGCTCGGCACTTTTTACCGGAAGTATGGTTACTTAGATGCCCGCATCGAGGCCGTCCGACAGGAGGACGCCGCCCACACGACGGCCGAGATCCGAGTCCGCGTCTTGGAAGGCGCTCCGCTCCGAGTTGTCGAGCGTCACTACCCTTGCCTCAGTGGCTCGCTCACAGCCAAAGACATCGATCGCGAGGTCGATGGAGTGCTCGGCGAACACTTCGCACGCCCCACGCTCGTTGGCCCGCCGAATGAGAGCGAACTCGACTCCGAGCTGACGGGCAAAGATGAAGGCGGTTCGATGAAGCCCCTGCCGCTCACGCCGTATCGTCGTTATTCGCCCGAAGCCTACGCGGCCGTAAGAGAGCACCTCGAATCGTTGCTCCAAGCCGAAGGCTACCTGCGGGCCGAAGTGCGACCCGAGGTATTGGTGCGCCGCACCTGCGCCCAGCGCTCCCAACCTGGGGTCTGCCTGGTCGAACCTGAGCGCAAGGTTCAACCTATGTCCTGTGGGCCGGAACCCAAGGCGAGCTCGGTTTCCTCGAGCTGCCAAAGTGGGCCCGGCGTTCGCTGTGAAGCGGAAGCCGAGGTCGTTCTGCCTATCGTTCCAGGGCCGCTCACCTCTCTCACCGACATCACTATCGAAGGCAACGATGAGTTCACGCGCAGTGAAATATTGAAGATCTTGCGCTTGAAATTGCGCGAACCGGTACGCCGCGCCGAACTCGATCAAGCGCTCGCTCGTGTGCGCGACATGTACGCCGAGGCAGCCTTCGCCTTTGCTGAGGTCGACAGTAGCCTCGATATCTCCAACGACGGAACACGAGCGCGTCTCCTACTTCAGATCAATGAGCGCAAACCGGTGCGCGTAGCCAAGATCGTGATCGAAGGGGCCCGGCGCACCCGGGTGGGCCTCATTCGCAAACGCATCGCCCTCAAAGAGGGTGAGCTTTATCGAACCAGCCTGACTCGCCTAACCCAAGATCGCATCGAAAGCCTCGGCACGTTCGCCAGTGTTTCAGTCACTCTCGAAGATCCTCGCGTCCCAGCTCGCGAAAAGACGGTCATCGTCAGCGTCACGGAGCGCCTCCCGCAATACCTGGACTTGAAGGGCGGCATTTCCTCGGGCGATGGCTTTCGCGTAGGTTTTGAGTATGGCCATCGAAACTTGGGACGAGAAGCGATCCAGCTCACGATCCGCTCCCAGCTTGGCATTCGCCCTCCGTTCCTGATCGTGGAACCCGACGTCCGAGAGCGATACCAGAAAATCGAATTGGGCGAGCTGCTCGAGCGCAGAAACAGCATCTCGCTGTCCATTCCCGAAACCGGGCTCGGGCCCTTGTTTCGCGCCGAACTCGAGGCGCTCGACCTAAGAGACAACCAACGCGACTTCTCTCAAACTCGCGACGCACTCACGCCCCGTTTGCTATTTCGACCCGCGCGCCCCTGGACCTTCGCGCTCGGCGCGTCCGTTGAGCGAAACGACGTCTATCTGTTCGCCCTCTCGACGGACGCATCCTCTCAAGAGGACCTAGAAGACCTCTTGAACCAGGCCAATGTGCGGGTGCCTCAGGGCGTCTCCGTCGCCTTTGCCCAAGAGCTCAACGCGACCTGGGATAGGCGTGACCGGCCCCTTTCGCCGACGCGAGGCACGGTGCTCGGCGCTACGATTGAGCACGTTACCGCTATCCCCGTCGAGACCGACAATGCCTGCGCCAACGAAAACGCGAGTGCGTTCGATCCCACGTGCAGCGAACTCTTTCGCATCAGCGGCCGCGCTAGCGTGTACGTCCCTTTCGGTAAACGCGGCTGGGTGCTCGCACTCGGCCTCAAGGGAGGATTCATTCAACATCTGGTGGACTACTCTCGCACCTACCCCGATCGTCTATTCTTCCTGGGCGGAGTCGACACTCTGCGGGGTTTCCCCCAGGACTCCGTCGTACCCGAGGACGTGGCCCAAGCGCTCCTCCAGCCAGACTCCGAATTCACCATCGATGACGTCGTGCTCCGTGGTGGGGACGTTTTCTGGACTCCGCGCGCCGAACTCCGAATTCCGCTGGGGGGAAATCTAGAGACAGCCATCTTCGTTGATTCGGGCAACTTATGGGCTGACCGCAATCGATTCAACGCCTTCACCTTGCGCTACGCGATTGGCACCGGAATTCGCTACCAAACCCCGATAGGTCCGCTAGTTTTTGACTACGGCTTCAACCTCGACCGAGTCCTCGACGCGCTCTTTCCTGAGCGCCCCAATCAGCGGACCTGGGAGGCACTCGGAGCGTTTCATTTCAGCATCGGCTACTTCTAAATGTTCGAGCCCTTCTCGTCCGCATTGAAACAGGTCGAGGCGATCCCCGTCACTCTGACGGGGCAATCTCGCCGACATCTATCCCGTTATCTCGTCGGCGTACTCTTGCTGGGCGTCTACCAATATTCGCAATACTGGTTCGATACGCGCCTGATGCGAGCCATCAACGCGGCCACCGCGGGTAAGCGTGAACTCGCCTTTCAGCTCGGCATTTCACTGGGCCTCGTTTCGCTCGTGGCCTTTGGCATCCGCGTTTCATCGCGAGTCGTTCTATTCAATGCCGGACGACTCGCGGAGTATGAGCTCAGAGCCGCGTTCCTATATCGGTTGCACCGGCTCGGTCAGAGTTTCTATCAGAAAATGCCCGTGGGCGAGGTGATGAGTCGCGCCACTAACGATCTGACGCATGTACGTCTCCTGCTCGGGTTTGGCGCGCTCAACGCGGTCAACACTGTATTCGCCCTGGCCAGCGCGATGGCCGTCACCCTTTCCATCTCCCTGCCTTTGACGCTAGCCGCGCTCTCGCCTTTGCCGCTGCTCTTTTATGTAACGCGGCGTTTTTCCGGCAGCCTTTATGGTCGTCAAAAAGACAACCAAGACGCGCTCGGCAAGATGAGCGCCATGGTCCAAGGCTCGATCAGCGGAGCTCGCGTGGTGCGTTCCTTCAACTTAGAGGAGCAGCAAGGCCATGAGTTCGAACGTGTGAATCTGGCTTATCTGGAGAAAAGCCTGAACCTGGCGCGCTTACGCGGCTCAATGGGGCCGGTCATGCAGAGCATCACGGCCGTCGGTGTGCTCGTTGTATTTTGGTACGGCGGCGTCTTACTCGTAGACGGAAGCGTCGATGGCGGCGGCTTCTTGGCATTTTTCCGCGCCCTAGGTCGCCTCACCTGGCCTCTCATGTCGCTCGGATTCTTGGTCGGACTCGTGCAACGAGGGCGCGCTGCGTACAGCCGGCTCACCGAGGTCTTCGACGCGGAACCCGACATTACATCGGGACCGATTTCGATATCGAAACCCGCCCGGGGCGAGCTGCGCGTACAAGATCTCAGCTACGGGTATGGCGACAAGCGCGTGCTCGACGGCGTGAGCTTCGTGCTCGAACCCGGGAAAAGTGTGGCGATCTTGGGCAGCACGGGGAGCGGCAAGTCGACCTTAGCCAAGCTCCTGCCGCGTCTGCTTCCCACACCCAAGAATCACGTCTTCCTCGATGGCGTCGACATTTGCGACCTGGAGCTCGGGAGTCTGCGTAAGGCGATCGGCTACGCTCAACAAGATCCCTTCCTTTTCTCCACTACGGCCGAGCAAAACATCGCGCTCGCGCTCGATGATCCGAACGACCAAAGCGCCCGGCTGACGATTCGCGAAGCCGCGCGACGCGCGCACGTGCTCGACGAACTCCTCGGTTTGCCCGATGGTCTGGACACGGTGGTTGGCGAACGGGGCGTCCAACTATCGGGCGGCCAAAAGCAACGCGTGGCCTTGGCTAGCGCGTTTGTGCTCGGCCCGACCATCTTGGTCCTCGACGACCCTCTGAGCGCCGTCGACGCGCGCACGGAGCGCGGTATTCTCGAAGCGATCGACGAACAACGTCGGGAGCGGAGCGTGATTCTCATTACCCACCGCACAGTCGCGGCCGAGCGCTGCGACCGCATCTTGGTTCTGGACAAGGGGAAAATAGCCGAAGCCGGTACGCACGAAGAGCTCCGCGCCCGAGGTGGTCTCTACAAGAACCTGGTCGATGAACAGCGCATCGAACGCGAGCTTTCCCGGCTCAGCGAAGACACTGCGGCCCAAGAGCTAGGCCAGGTGTTAGCATGAATCGGCCACTGCCCCCCACGCGCGGCCAAACCAACTTGGCCAAGTACCACGTCGAAGCCGCGGCGACGGCCGAGGACAAGGCCATGTTGCGAGCGCTTTGGCCCTACCTCCAGCCTCACAGGCGTTGGCTGATCCTAGGCCTCTCGACCATCACGGTCGGCTCGCTCATCACCCTCGTCAGGCCGCTCGTGATGATGCGTGCCGTCGACGACGGCATATCGAGCCGAGATCCTCGCGTCATGATTTGGGGCGGCGCCGCGTTGCTCGGGCTCGCCATCATCGAGCAACTCGTAAACTTCGCGCAAGTCTATGCCATTCAGATCCTGGGCGCCCGCTCTTTGGCTGACCTCAGGGCACGCGTGTTCCAAAAGCTGAGCGAACTGCCGCTTTCGTTCTTCGACCGTCAGCCCGTGGGGCGGCTCGTCACACGCGTCACCAATGACGTCGACGCCGTCCAAGAGCTCTTCAATTCCGGCGCCCTCAACGCGCTCGGCGATATCATTTCGCTGGTCGGGATCGTGGCCATCATGCTCACGCTCGATCTCCACCTTTCGATCAGCGCCTTTGCATCTTTGCCCGTCATCGCGCTGCTCTTGTGGTGGGTGAGAGGCCGAGCTCGTGAGGCGTTTCGCTCGATTCGCGCCGAAACTGCTCGAATGAACTCAAACATGAGCGAGCAAGTCTCGGGCGTCGGAGTCATTCAGGCCTTTGGCCGAGAAGATGCCAAGGCAGCCGAGTTCGACGAAATTAACGCCGGTTATAGAGACGCCAACATGCGCTCTATCAAGTACGACGCGATTCAAGACGCCGCCATCGACGCGGTGAGCGCCGTCGCTACGGCATCGCTCATTGTATCGCTCGGCTTCGTTCACGCATCCTTCGGCACGGTCGTCGCCCTTTCTGCCTATTTGACGCAGTTTTTCATGCCCATCAGCATGCTCGCTCAGCGCTATACGCTGCTGCAGAGTGCCCTGTCTGGCGCCGAACGGGTATTCGAATTGCTCGACACCCAAGAGAAGGACGCGCCCCAGTTCGAGACGGGCAGCGACGGTTCACCCGCTATTGCCCTAGAGCTTGACCAAGTAAGCTTTGGTTACAAGCCAGGGCACGATGTGCTCCACGAGGTGGATCTCACAGTGAAGCCAGGCGAAAGCATCGCGCTCGTCGGCCCCACAGGCTGTGGCAAGACCACCATCACCTCCCTTTTGCTTCGTCTCTACGATATCGAGCGCGGCACGATTCGAATCCATGGCAAAGACGTGCGAACTCTGTCGAGAGCGGAGTTGCGGCGTAACTTCTCCGTCGTGCCGCAAGAGATGTTCTTGTTCGCGGGTACACTTGCCCAGAATATCGCGGCCGGAGAGAAACCAGATCTCGGGCGAGTCCAGAAAGTCTTAGCAGACATGGGGACCGAGGATTGGTTCCGAGAACGCCCCGGAGGACTCGAGGCCTTTGTTCAACAAGGCGGCACAAACTTCTCGGTGGGCGAACGGCAGCTCATCGCCTTCGCTCGGGCTCTCTACCGCGACGCACCCATCATTGTCTTGGACGAAGCGACCGCGAACATCGACAGCGCCACCGAAGCGCGCATGCAGAAAGCCATGACCGCGCTGCTCAAGGGCCGAACGGCCATCGTCGTTGCTCATCGCCTGAGCACCATTCGCTCCGTATCGCGCATCGTCGTCATGCAAGCCGGGCGCGTCACTGAGCAAGGCACACACGAAGAGCTGCTCTCCCAAGGTGGTCTTTACGCCACCTTGCATCGTCTCCACCTTTCGCGTCACTGAGGGACCGAGGCACCTGCAGAGCCGCGCGGTCCGCGCCTGTGCCCTAGCGCCAGCGCCCTAGCGTCAGCGCCCTACAAGCCCCCGCGCTCAGCTTATTGCGCTCAACTTCCTATGCTCGGCCTCGGGAGCCGAACTAAACAGGGCCGCCGCTCAAAGCAAAGCCCCAGCTTGAAGTTTGAAAGAGCTATGGGATAGTGCGCGGCCCCATGGCCAAAGGTAAGGAAGGTACCGTGAAGAGCCAGGACCGGGTTTTGGCTCAAAACAAGCGTGCGCGGCACGATTACGAGCTGCACGAGCGCTACGAAGCGGGTCTCGTGCTCATCGGAAGCGAAGCGCGCAGCCTCCGAGATCTTTCGCCCAATATTACTGACTCTTTCGTCGATCTAGACAAGAACGGGGAAGCTTGGGTGATGCAGCTCCGTATTCAACCTCTTGCCCACGCGGCCTTCGCGCATAGCGAGACGCGGCCCCGCAAACTCCTTTTGCATGACTACGAGCTGGCCAAGCTTCATGCCGCCAAAGAGCGCGCCGGGATGACCCTCATCCCCACCAAGCTCTACTACAAACAAGGCCGTGCCAAGCTAGAGGTCGCGGTAGCCCAAGGTCGGAAAAAGCACGATAAGCGTGAGGCTATCAAGACTCAGACGGCCGAGCGTGAGGCCCGCATCGCCATCGCCAACGCTCGCAAAGGGTAGCGCCGCTATTGGCGCGCACGATTTCGAGGAACTCGAGCGCGCTCCCCGGTGTCAGTAAGAAAAGGCATGCTGTTTCGTAGCTCGAGTCCTGAAGACCGCTTCGTCAAGCGGCTCAAAAAGCGCGAAGAGCAAGCGTTCAATGAGCTCGTACTTCAATACGAGAAATCGGTATTCCGCCTCGCTTTTCGCATGCTCGGCAACACGAGCGACGCAGAAGATTTGGCCCAAGAGGTCTTCGTGCAGGTCTTCAAGAGCATCGAGAGCTTCCGGGGCGACTCCAAGGTGAGCACCTGGCTTTATCGCATCACCGTGAATCTTTCCCACAATCGCAACAAGTACCAAGCCCGCCGACACAGCCAGCAACACCAAGAGCTAGATGAGACAGGGCCCAGCGCCGCAGATGCAGCCTCGGGTTGGACGGCGGGGCAGGTTTCGCGACCCGACCAGCAAATCCTGGGTCTAGAGCTCGAACGCATCGTCGAGGCTTGCCTGGGCGAACTCGAACCCGAGTTCCGCGAGGTTCTCATTTTGAGGGACCTCGAAGGGCTAAGCTATGAGGAAGTGGCTCTACTTTTAGACCTTCATCAAGGAACCCTCAAGAGTCGGCTGCACCGGGCGCGAGCCGAACTGAAACGAAAGGTCGAGGCACGCCTCGGAGAGCCGCTCGTATGACCAGAGGCACAGAACCCAAAAGCGCACACGAAGATTCGAGCGATGAAGGCTCGAGCGCCCAAGCTCTATTGCAACGAGCGCTCGGCGAGCCCCCCGAGCTCGAGCGAAGCCTTCTGCCGAGCGTGCAGGCTCGCATCCGTCAGCAAACTCACGGCCGCTATTTTGGTCGCAAGAAGCGCGCCTACAAAGATCCCACGGTGCTGCTCCTCGCCTCGGCCATGTTGCTCTTGGCGTTGACGGCCGCCTTCCTAGGCCTATTCGACGCACTCTTCCCCTAGGACGCGGCAAACGTTGGGCACATCACTCGGGTTCCCGGGCGAAAAAGAGCGTGGGGTTTCCTATCGTCCCGTTTCAGGGAAAGATGCGGGCAATGGACATCGAGTGGCCCAGCCTTGAAGGCATTCCGGATGAAGAGCATTTGCGCTCAGCGAGGCCCAAAGGCCAAACGTTGGCTCGTTACATCTGGTGGGATGGTGAGATTCGCGACGCCGATCGGCAAAGCATTCACTACTACGCGAACGCTGTTCACTATGGCACGGCCGTATTTGAAGGGATCCGCTGCTACCCCACCGATAATGGTCCAGCTCTGTTTCGCCTCCGCGAGCACATCGAGCGCCTACTATCGTCGGCCCGTCTCTACGGCATGAAGGTCGAGTACGATGCGGAGTCTCTGGCCCAGGCTTGCCTCAAGGTTTCTCGAATCAACGACGTCAGTGACGCGTATTTGAGGCCAGTCGCCTACTTTGGTGCGGGTCCAATCGATCTCCGGCCGAAGCGCGGCTGTCCTGTTCACGTCTTCATCGCTGTGCGCGAACTCGGAACCTTTCTGGGTGAAGCGGCGCTCAGAAACGGGGTCCGCTTGACTGTGTCGAGCTGGCGCAAAATTCATCACACCATGCTGCCCACCATGGCTAAGGCCAGCGGCCACTACGCGCCGGCAGTGTTAGCTGCACATGAAGCCATGGATCGCGGTTACGACGACGCGATCTTGCTCAATGGCGATGGTACTGTGTCGTGCGCCACAGGGCAGAACATATTCTTCGTGCGTCAAGGCTGCCTCATCACGAACGACGAGACCTCGGCTATCGTGCCGGGCATTACGCGCAGCTCGATTCTCTCCATCGCTCGGGATGACCTAAAATTCCCCGTAGAAGTGCGCGCTTTCACGCGCGAAGATCTGATGCGCGCCGATGAGGTGTTCATGACCGGAACGGCCGCTGAAGTGACGCCCGTCTCGGAACTAGACGGAACCAAATTCGCGACGGGTCGCGGCACGGTGGGCGCAGAACTCCAGCGCGCTTATTTGCGAGCTGCGACTGGAAAAGACCCGCGTAGGGCGGGCTGGCTCTCGCGCGTCGGCTCAGATTGAGCTCGTCGCTCCTTCAGCCACTCGAGGCCGTCTCGCGCCAAACCGGGGCCGTACTTCGAAAGGACGGTTGCCGAGAAGCTCGAGCCAAGTGCGATGCTCCAGCCTATCGGACCGAGCGGGCGACAGCCAAGCATACCGCTCACTCCGGGAGTCTGCACCAATAGACCCAAGGCGAGCATGGTCGCCAGGTTCGTTAAAAGTACCTCGCGGCTCTGGTCGACGGTCGTCATCGTCTGCCCGAGCTGCGTACCCACCAACGCCAAAAGGGCCGTGGTTGAAACACCTCGACGATCGCCAATCAAGCTCGCCGCCGACCAAGCTAACCCGGCCCCGAGCGCTGTCGTCACCGCTCGCGCACCGAGATCGCGAGTCAACTGAACGCCGAGCGATGCCTCCGGCCCCGCCCGCAAAAGCGCGCTGAGCTCGTGGCTATCGGGCGCCCTGAGCGCGATGGCTGTTGCCGGAGCCACGTCCGTGAACAGGTTGACGAGCAAGAGTTGCCTCGGCGTGAGTGGCGGCCGCCCCGAGAGCAGACCCGCCCCCAAAGTGAAGCCAATTTCCCCTAAATTCCCGCCTACTAGAATAGCTACCGCGTCCCGCACCGAGTCCCACATGGCGCGGCCTTCGCCAATGGCGTCGACTAGCGTCTCGATGCGACAGTCCAAAATGACGATGTCCGCTGCCATCTTCGCGGCAGCCGATGCATCCCTGCCCATAGCCACGCCGACGCTGGCTAAGCGAATAGCTGGCGCGTCGTTGGCCCCGTCGCCGACCATCGCCGCCGTCCGGCCAATTCGCGCGAGAGCGCGAACGATGCGTACTTTGTGAGCGGGTACAACCCTGGCAAATACGTCGATTTCGCCGACTCGCCCGGCGAGCTCCTCCTCGTTCATGACTTGGAGTTCGGCGCCCGTCATGACCGCCGGGTCACTAGCAATTCCCAAGCTCACCGCGACAGCTCGAGCGGTGCTCGGGTGATCTCCGGTTACAAGAACTGGTCGGAGCCCCGCCTCGCGGAGCGAGCCGAGGGCCGCTTTGGCACTCCCTCGAATTGGGTCGTGAAACGCGATCAAGCCGGCCAACTGGATCTGCCCGAGCTGCTCGAGGTCGATAGGCTCGCCGGCGGCAAGCTCTCGATATGCGACGCCAAGGACGCGTAGGCCCTGCTCCGTCCACTCCTCCAGTTTTTCTTCGAACAGGGTGGCCTGGTCGGGCGCAGCGAGCTCGATAATTGCCTCGGGGATGCCCTTCAGCGCGATCACGCGACGCGTCCCCAAGCTGCCGGCCGCGGCGGTGAAGCCGCGCTCATGATCGAAGGGGAGTTCTGCTTCGCGACCCATGCCATCCACGGGCCTGTCACGGGCCTCAAGCTTTCTCCAAATGGCGCGATCCACCGGGTCGGTCGCACCCACCGAGCCGTTCGACGAGCTCGAGAAAGCAGCCAGTTCGAGTAAGAGGGCGTTGTCAGCTCCGAAACAGTCCAAGACTGTAACCTGACCTTCCGTAACGGTACCGGTCTTGTCGAGACAGACCGTGTCGACTCGGCCGAGCGGCTCGAGCGAGCGCACGTTCTGCACCAAGGCTCCGCGCTCAGCGAGTCGCTTGGCCGCAGCAAGCTGCGCCGCGGTGGCGAGGAGCGGTAACCCCTCGGGCACGGACGCAACCGCCAGACTCACCGCTGAGGTGAGCAGCTCCTCCATCTTGCGGCCTCGCAAAAGGCCCGTGCCAATCACACCTGCGCCCGCGAGCACCGCAATGGGCAGCGTAAGGTCCATCAGCTCTCGTAGGCGCTTCTCGACTCCACTTTCTTCGGAGGGTCCGCGAATGCCGAGCGCGCCGCGCAACGCTTCCGTCGCGGCGCCCGTAAAGATCACGAGCGCCGTAGCTTGCCCACGAGCGACAGTCGTGCCCGCGTAAATCATGCTGGCGCGATCAGCCGTTTGATCCTGAAAAGAAGGCTCCGCGCTCTTCGTTACGGGCAGCGACTCCCCTGTCAACGCGGCTGCGTCGATTTCGAGCCCCGTCGCCTCGAGCAAGCGACAATCGGCGGGAACCACGTCACCCGCGCTGAGCAAGATGACATCTCCCGGAACGAGCGCCGACGACAAAACGCTAACAACGCTGTTATCGCGGCGAACCCGTACCGTCAGCGAAGTCTCGCGCGTAAGCGCTTGCACGGCGCGTTCTGTGCGGAAGCGTTGGGCTCCACTCAAACCCGCGTTCAAGAGCAGGGTCAAGAGGATCATAACAGCATCTGAAGTAGAGCCGATGACCGCTGATACTCCGGCCCCGGCGCTCAAGAGAGGAACGAGAGGATTGAACAGTTCGTCCCCAATGCGGGCTGTTAGTTCGAGAACGGGACGAGGCCGCGGCGCGCTCCTCGGGCGCCTGCGTTCGACCTCGCTGGCTCGAAGTCCTTCCGCACGGGAACCGACACGCGCCAGCGCACCTTCAGCGGGTAAAGCATGCCACGGCGTCGGGTCACGCGCGGGCAGAATCGGGCGCCTCACCATCTCACCATAGAGGCGCGCGCCATTGGCCATGGAAATGAGCGAGGCCACGTGGACCACTGTCAAAACACGAGTTCCCGAAAGCGGCCCAAGACCCACAGCCGACGTCAAAGCGCCAAACGCGGCCGCCCCGAGTGCGACCTTCACGCTCTGGCGAGCCGCGAGTCGGGCTCCCCGCGCGGCCTCAATGATGAACCGCACGTCCTCCAGGTCTCGTTCAACAATGACGTGCGCAGACCAAGGGATGGGCGCCTCGGGATTGACGAGCGCGATACCGAGATCGGCGACATCGAGCGCAGGGCTATCGCCCTGGGAGACCACGCAAACAACCCGCCCTTCGCGCTGCAAACGCCGAATACCGCGCACGACTTCCTCGCCGGGAGCAAAGGTATTGTCGGCGGGGATACGCTCGAGCACATGGCGGTCGAGCGAGGCCACGATTACACGCATGTCAGCTTCGTGGGCCGCCCGCACCAGCTCTTCGAGCCCGAGCCGCGCCTCGAAGGCCAGCTCAGTTAGTAAGATAATCTCGTCGTCTTCCGCTAGAGCCAACGTGAGCGCGCCTGCCTGAGCCAAGCTCTTTTGCTTGGTCCGCAGCTCGCCGCGAGCCTCGAGCTCGAGCGCCACGGTGGGGCCCAATCTAACTCGGCCACGTTCTTTTACAGCTAACGGATCTGCCGGATCGAACAGATCGTGAGCCAACTTGACTAACGCTTCCACGTTGCGACCCGCCGCCACCTGCGGATCTTTGAGAGTGATAGGATTGGTTGAAACGAGCGTGCCCTCGATCACCAAGCAATCCACGCGGTCCAGTCGGCGCAAAGCGCGGTCATCGAGCACAAGTGCTCGACGCTGAGAGAGCAGGCGCGTGACGCCCACCACAAAGGTATCTCGACCGAGCGCCGCCGGTTTGGGGATCCCGCCAAATAGGGCAGCCGTCGCGCGCTGCACACTGCGCGTGGAGACCAAGCTGAAGCCGAAACCACCTAAAGCTACAGCCCAAGCTCGGTCCGAATAGTCTTCCACCGGGCCACGAGGTAGTGGCACAGGGCGAGCTAGCCTTGGGCGTAGGCTGGCGCCTCCGCCGGGGCGCGAAAGCTCCGTCTCGCGTCGAGCAAAGGCCAGGCGCCGTACACGCTGCTCCTCCGCTAACATTCCATTTTCGAGCACGCCAACCAAGTTCTGCAGGGGCCTCTGCACAGGTGCAGAAAGCGCCGCTGCAACTAAGGCGAGCAGTAGGTCAACGCGGTCAGCGCCTATCCAATCATCGAGGCGCCAGCGCAAGCGGGGCACGGTCCGAATCAGAGTCGCTATCGAGGCTAAGAGCCCCATGGTTCGGCTGCGCGGCAAGACGCTGAAGAACAGCGTCGTGCTGACGAACAGCGCCACGAACTCGAAGCAGAGCTCGAGCAGGAACGACTCTTCTCGTGCGCTATCGCCAGGGTGAACGCGCTCGCCAAAGGTCGCGCGCTCGAGACCCGCCCGCAGCTCCGCCTCGGCAACAATCAAGGCTGCGTCGTCGGCGGTGACCGAATCTTCCACGAACGCAAAGACCACCCGGCGCGTCCCCTGGTGCACTTCGGCCCAGAGGATCTCGGGGCGCCGGCGAACCTCGGCCTCAATCTCCCGGGCCACTTCTCCCAGCTCGATGTGGTCGAAACTCTTCAGCTCCACATGCGCGCGCGAGCTATTTCTCCAAACGTGCCGCTGCCGCGACCCCATTCGGGCTCGAAACAGCTCGAGCATGGTGCGGGCATTCCATTTCATGGGCGAGTTTACGGGAGTCTCGCGCGAGACTCGCGAATGAACGTCGCTCATGTTACTCGAAGCGAGTCATGAGTCGACCCGAAGGGGATAGCCCCGGTGAAAATCACCACGACGAACACGACGAGCACGACGAAGCTGCCGAGGCCTTCGCCTCGGCCCTGCTCAAGGCCCGCGGAGGGTTAAGGAGCCTGGTGCAAGGCGTGGTCGATCTCTTGGACGAAGGCGCTCTATTCTTGCCGCTCGCCGATGACATTCCCGGAGCACCCGAGGGGCAAGAAGTGACGCTCGAGGGCGATCTCTCGTTTCGCCCGCACATGGTGCTCGATCCCGACGAGAAGCCCTATGCCGTCGCGTTCACCGAGCCCGAGCTAGCCGAAAGCATCGAATCAGCGCTCGATTGGAAGACCTCCAACGATGAACTGAAGTTCGTGCGCCTTCCCGCCCGAGCCGTATTTGAACTCGCGCTCGAAAACGTCGAGGGCATGCCCGTCGAGGGCCTCGTGGTGAACCCGGGGACGGACTCCGAACTGACGCTAAGTCGCGACGAAGTTCGCAGCATCGCCGCCGGTTCGGCAATTCCGCTCGTAGGTTACGTCGAAGAATTACCCGAGGGTCTCGAAGAAGAAACTCAAATTATCGAGGGCGCCGAGCCCCCGCCGGCCGAGCTCCTCGCCGCGCTCACCAAAGCCAAGAGTAAGATCCCTCATCTCGTAGGATATCGCGTCGATACCACCTTCAATCCGGAGCGAGACCGCGAGCCGCACCTGACGATTACGCTGCATTTACTGCGACCCGATTCGCCTCGAGGGGCCATCGCAGACGATGTGATGGAGCTCATTTCGCCGCATCTGCCGCCCCCCAGCTACGCGGATATCGTGTTCCGCGATGCACCGAACTGAACCGCGATGCACCGAACTGAGGCGCGCCGCATCGAACTGAGCCGCGCCTGGCCTGAGTCATTGAAATTCGCTCGATGAAGAACCCAGGCGAACCGGGCCCCCGAGCTTCGAGTCTGCTCGTCGAAAAAGGCCGTGAAAAGCTTAGTTTCACAGAGCGCTCGCTGATTGCCATCGTGCGGCGCTCCTTTGAGCCAGGCGCGTTCGATCGGGCCATGCTCTTCTTGCAGCGCACGATTGGCCAAGCCTGGATCTACTACGCGACGCGCAAGCTAACGCGGCTGCATGGCCTCGAGCGCTCCGGACTCCTCGAATGGCGTGGGAGCGTCATTATCGTGGCGAACCATCGGAGCTTCTTCGATCTCTACGTCGTTACAGCGAACTTGATGCGCGCGGGCCTTCGAAAGCGAATCATCTTCCCGGTTCGAGCCGATTTTTTTTATACTTCGTGGTTCGGCTTGCTCGTCAACTTTTGCATGAGCTTTTTGGCCATGTATCCGCCACTGTTCCGCAAGCGCGAGCAAGCCGCGCTCAACTTGATAGCGCTCGAAGAGCTCGGCTCGCTGCTCCGGCAAGGCGACATGTTCGTTGGCCTCCACCCTGAAGGCACACGGGGCAAAGGCGATGACCCCTACACCTTTCTCCCGGCCAAGCCCGGCGTGGGTCGCGTCATTTTCGAAGCCAAAGTGCCGGTCGTGCCCGTATTCGTGCATGGCTTAGGCAATAACCTCGTGCAGCAAGTACGAGGGAACTTCAACGGCAGCGGCCCAACCATCAACGTGGTGTTTGGCGCCCCCATTGAGCTCGATCAGCTCTTGGCCGAGCCCGGCTCGCCGCGCTTGTTCCAAGCCATCTCCGACCGCTGCATGAGTGAGATCGCCCGGCTCGGCTCGGAAGAGAAAGCTCTTCGCGAACACGCAGCCGGCTAGTTTTTCGCCCATCAAATCCAGGGGTCGGTGGTTCGCGCTTGGCGCGCAAACACAAATAGGCCCGCCCAAAAACTGACCAACACGCCCACTCCGAGCAAGGTCAAAGTGGCTGCCCCAAGGCCCGGTAGAACGCGAAGTTCCGCGAACCGGAGGGTGAGTCCGTACAGAGCAAAGCCGACCGCCGAAAGACCGAGGCCCGGCGAAAGCGAGAGTCGTCCGACGGCGCGCGTTCCGAGTGCGCGCGCCGCCGCATGCACGCCGCCCAACAAACAAACCGCTCCCCAGGCCACGAAGACCGCGCGAGCAGGCTCGACCCACTCGCTCGGCGGCGTTAAAAAACTATTGACCCAAAATACGGCCAGCAAAGCCAGCGAAAGATCACGAATCTGTCGCACCTTAGGCGTCTCGAATCGCCCAACCCGCGCCGCTTCGAGCAGCGCAGCCAGAAAGCCGAGCCCCAGTAAGAGCAGCCACGGCGAATGAATCAACGGCCACGCCGCGTCTGTCGCGAATCGCGAACCCCGGGTGGTGCTCCCTTCGAAGCCGCTCACGAGGCCACCCAGCACGAGCGGAGTCGACGAAAGCAGGGCCCAGAGTCCTTGACGAACGCGCACACCGAACGTCGGAGCCCGTTCCGCGACGTCGGGTCTCGCCTGCGTCCAAACAAACACAACGAAGCCCGCCACCCAAATCAAGAGCGCCGCGCTGGGCCAGTGACGGACCCCTATTTCGCGTAAACCCAAGCTGCGAAGCGCGAGTCCGAGCCCCACGCCCGACATCGTCCCCAGCCCCAAAAGCGACCGAGCACGCGCCGGGCGCCGCTCGCGCACCGCTCGTTGAAAAGAAGCCCAACGAAAGATCCCCGGGGGACGAGCAGCGAATAGCAACGCCAAGAGCCCGGCCACCCAACAAAGCGCCGCCGGCAAACTGCGCTCGAACAGACCTCCTTCGAATCCAGCGCGATCGAGCGTCAGATGAAGGGGCTCAAGGTGCCCTCTTCGAGCTACCACCAAATCGCTCACGGTGCCGAGCGGCGATGGCCGCAGGTCACGCAAGTCTTGCAACCGAACGCCGTCCAGTTCGAGCAACCGATCGCCCAGGCCGAGCCCAGCCTGCTCCGCCGGACTTCCAACCTCGACGCCGATGCTGTTGAGCTCCCGGTCGAGCGTGAGCCCCAAGTAGGCGCGGAACGCTTCGGCGTCGCGGACGTCCAGGTCGGGACCGGGGGGCCCAAAGAAATCGACGCGGATGGGCTCGAGGCGGCCCGTCAGAGTCGGACCGGACGCTCCGAGCGCGACAAACCCGACGCTGAGCTCACCGCGAAAAGTGGCGTGGGCGTTCCCAGCCAAGGCTCGGCCGAGCTCGGCAGAGGTGACGCGCAACGGGATCCGAGTGGAAGACTCCGCTCGCCGTTCGATATTCCACTCCCATTTGCGGGCCTGACGCCCTGGAGAATACAGAACACCGCGCAGAGTGACCTTGGCGGGGCGCCCGGCGGGAAAATCGGCACCCACAATGGCCGTCTCGTGACTCCCCTCAGAAATTTCTGAAGAAATTTCATGTACTTCTATTAACTCGGGGGATCTTTCGGGGGCGCAACCGCCTAGCCCAAGCAGGGCGACCACAGTCCCTAGTCGCGCAATCCTACGGCATACTTTCAACCTAAGTTGATTTTTGAGGGACCTCGAGTCCGCCGAAGAGGGCGAAGGAGTGGACACTGGCGCTAGCCGGACACATATCGGAAAGGTCCGGAAAAGGTGAAGTTTTCGCCGGGACCCTAGGGCCAGGAATACTCCGAAGCCCAGCCCGGTTGTAAGCGCAGCCTTACCCTAGATGGGGAGATCCAAACGAATGTTCTGGCAGACCGTACCCGCGAAAACCGCTCCCACCGCAGACTTCGAAAGCGCCGCGTTGACCCACGCGCCCGCGCTCTATTCCGTGGCCGTCCGCATGACGGGCCGCCCCAGTGACGCCGAAGACCTGGTGCAAGACACGCTCCTCAAGGCTCTTCGCGCCCAGCATCAGTTCGCTGAAGGAACGAATCTTCGAGCTTGGCTCCTGAGGATTCTTACCAATACCTACATCAACCGTTACAAGCGCGGCGTTTTGGAGCGATCGCTCTTGGGGGCCGAGTCGCTGGACCCCGTCAGCGACAACTGGACGGGCAACGCAACCCTGCGCGGCCTGCGGGAGCCCCTCGCTCAAGCCGAAAGGTCCATGCTTGAGTCTGAGATTCAGACGGCGCTCTCTGAGCTGCCCGAGGACTTCCGCCTAGCGGTGCTGCTCGTCGACGTGCAAGAACTGTCTTACAAGGAAGCGGCCGAGTCCCTCGGCTGTCCCATCGGAACCGTCATGTCCCGCCTACATCGAGGTCGTCGTCTCTTGAAGACTCGCCTAAAAGCGCAAGCTGAAGCTCTTGGACTCATGGAAGACAACTCCCGAGCCGAAGAGAGCAAAGAGACCGGAACCGTGTCTCTCGATTCGTTCCGCAAGCGAAAGGCTGCTGGCGTATGAAGTGTTGCGAGGCTCGTGCGTACCTTGAAGCGTACGCTGACTCCGAGCTCGCCCCGGAGAGGGCCCTCGATGTAGAGGCGCACCTCTCCGATTGCGGACCTTGCCAGGGTGAACTTTCCTTATCTCGAACGGTGTGTCGTTTAACGCGCTCGGCCTGCGCGTCGTCTTCGATGTCGTCTGATTTCGAAACGCGACTGCGTGGGGTGCTTCGCGAAGAGTGCCTCGAAATTGAGAATCATCGCCTCGCCACTTTGCCCCTGTCTTGGGCCGCTATCACGCCGCTCGCTGCTGCCGCAGCGGCGGCGTTCTGGCTTAATTTTAGCACCAATCGCCCGGGTGTGGCCGGCACTGAGCCCGAGAGCATGTCAGACGTCATGAGCGCAACGAGCGGACCAGATCAGCTCGTTGAAGCTCTCGTACAGCATCATAGTCAGCCGAAGCCCCCGCGCTTCACCGATACGATGTCTGTCTCACGCGTGGTCGAGCCGACGCTACGCTTACCCATTCATCTGCCAGATCACGACTGGGACGGAGCCCATTTTGAGGGCGCCAATATCGTCAACGTCCGCAGCGCACATGCCGCGTCCCTCCACTACTCGATGGGCAAACATCGGGTTACCCTCTACGTCTACGATCCAGAGGAATTGCCCCTCCGCACCTTGCGCGATCTGGAGCCGCGAGTGGTCGGTGATCGAGCCGTGTTCGTTGGCCAGCGGCGAGGTTATTCGATCGCGGCCTGTGAGCGCCAAGGCGTAGGTTATGCTGTAGCGGGCGATTTGAGCGACGACGAGAGCGCAGAGCTGCTCGCTGCGCTGGATGATTAATCTCTCGTTGAGCCGCCGAAGTAAGTTGCCCTTGCTTCGCAGCTACAAGTCACGAAGGGCCGCGCTCAGGCTTGGCTCATACGAAATGAGTCAGTAGCGCCGCAAGCCAACCAGGCATTGCAAGGGCGTTAGGGCTCGGTGAGCGCTTCGCCGAATTTGCGTGGGTCCGCCGCCGCCCCCACCGCGCCGTCCTTTACGGTGATGAGCTGCACGGCCGTCGACCCTTTCGGCATGGTGCCCACTAGCTCCCCCCGAAACGCCAAATCGGCGAGACGCGCGGGGGTTGCCTGCTCCTCCTCGAGCAGCAAGGTCTTGCCAGCCAAGGGCACGAAGAAGCGCGGCGCGCTCACGGCCAGTTTCGCGGAGTGGCCGAAAACCAGCGACGCCAAGAGTACCTCGGTCACGTTGATGCCGATGGCTAGCCCCCCGGAGCCTCCGAGCGCGGCTACTACGTCGTCGCCCTCGAAGACCAAGGTCGGCGTCATGCTGGAGACTGGCCTGGCCAAGGGTCGGGGCCGATTGGGGCTCTCGGTGAGCCCGAGCGGCAGCACCGCGCTCTGCGCCGTGAAATCGTCGAGCTGATCATTCAACACGATGCCCGTCTCTTCGTCGGCCAAGGCGGCTCCGAACATGCGATTGACGGTCGTGGTGAGCGAAACCACGTTGCCTTGTCTATCGCGCACCACCAAATGGTGCGTGCCGTGCTCGTCCTGTCGAAATGTGGGTAGTGTATGAGTGCGGTCGAGCGCAATCGTCGCCCGACGCTGGGCTAGGCGAGTTTCATCCAAGAGCGCAGCTTCGTCGACGGCTCCAAGGGCCGGGTCGCCCACGTAATTCATGCGATCCCAGAGAGCGCCCCGCATACCCTCGGCGAGCAAGTGTTGATAGGCGGGCGTTCCGTGGCCCAGTTGGCGTAAGGTTTCGGCCGGGAATAACCCGAGCACCTCGAGGAGCAGGAGTCCGCCCGCCGATGGGGCTGGCATCGTGCAGACGCGGCGTCCCTCGAAAGCTCGGCATAGGGGTTCGCGTTCAATCACCCGGTAGTCGCGGAAGTCCTCGGGGGTCAGCCGACCGCCGTGTGCGGCTGCGAGCTTCGACAGGCTGGCAGCAATTGCCCCTTCGTAGAACAGCTCTTTTCCTTGGCTCTTGAGGCGCGACAGGGTCTCGGCGAGGCGAGGGTTCTGTTGACGCTTGCCAACCCAGGCAGGCTTGTCCCCCGTATAGTAGAGAGCCTTGAGGTAAGGGCTCTGGCTCACCTTCTCGGCTCCGAAGGTAAGGGCCTTGGCCAAATGGGGCGAAACGAAGAAGCCCTCTCGGGCGCGCTTCTCGGCTCGCTCCAGAAGTGAGCTAAATGGGAGCCGGCCCCCTCTTTGATGCAGTTCGATGAGCCCCAGAAGCTCTCCTGGAACTCCTACCAGAGCGCCTCGCAAGGCCGGCGGTAGAGGGCGCGCTTCGAAGGGCGCCGGATCGAGGTCGCGGGGGGCTCGCTCACGAAAGTCGAGCGCCCGCAGTTTCTTTTCTGCCGCGTCATAAGCTAGCGCGAAGCCACCCCCGCCCAGACCGCTCGAAGAGGGCGAGGTAATCCCTGCTACGAGCGCCGCTGTGATCGCCGCGTCGACGGCACTCCCTCCGGCGCGCAACACAGAAAAGGCGTCCCTCGTCGCGGTGGCATTCTCGGTCGCGACGGCCGCTCCAGGACTCTCCGCCCGAAGTCGCGGCGCGCGCAGCACCCCAACGGCCAGCAACGTACCGACCAGGCCCCGAAAGCGCCAAGTCCAGAGGGTCCGTCGCTCGCGAAATCCTACGGCCTGACCGGGCTCGCCAGGACCGGGTTCCGCCTTGCGAAGCAGCGTCTTCTGAGACAGCACGCCTCTTCGTACCTCAAACCCCAGGGCAAGGGCAGGAGCGCTCGACGCCCAAACTCTGCTATAGCCTGAGCCCAATGGAGTTTTTGTTCGTCATGGACCCCGCCGGAACCATGAACCCCGACAAGGACACGACCTTCGCGTTCATGGAGGGAGCCCTGGCCCGCGGTCACACCTGCTTCCACGCCTTACCCGCTGACGTGGGCACCAGGCACCATGAGCCAAGCGTGTGGACTCGTCCCCTTACGGTGAGCCGTACGGCGCCCTATTTCGTTCAAGGGGAAACCCTGGCCCGACCCGTCGGGAGCTTCGACGCGGTGTTCATCCGCAAAGACCCGCCCTTCGATGCGAACTACCTCTACTTGACGCAGATCTTAGAGCTCGCCGAAAAAGAGGCCTTCATCCTCAATCGGCCCGGCGCGCTTCGAGACGCTAATGAGAAGCTGTTTGCGCTGCGCTTCCCGCAATGGATGCCCGAGACGCACGTCACGGCGCAACCGCGCGAAATTCGAGCGTTCGTCGAGCGCTTCGGCCACGCTGTGCTCAAGCCACTCGATGGAGCGGGCGGAAGTGGAGTTGTTCGCCTCAGCCAGGGCGACAAGAACACCTCCGCTCTCATCGACATATTGACCCATGAAGGCAGGCGTCTCGCCATGGTCCAGCGTTTTTTGCCGCAGGTCGAGAAGGGCGACAAACGCGTGCTCTTACTCGACGGTGAACTTTTAGGTGTGATTCGCCGCGTCCCCCGCCCCGAAGATTTTCGCGCCAACATTCACGTAGGCGGACAAGTCGAAGCCACCGAGCTCACCGAGCGCGAACTTGCCCTGGTGCAAGACGTTGGCCCGCAGCTTCGCGCGCATGGACTCTACTTCGTGGGGCTCGATCTGATCGCGGAGCATTTGATCGAGGTCAACGTCACGAGCCCTACAGGAATTCAGGAGCTCACCAGGCTCACCGGAACCAATCCTGTCGAGCGAGTCATCGCCTTCACGGAGCGGAGAGCTAGCGCTCTCCGCGCTCAGCCCGTTTCAGCATGAGCCCTTTCTTCAAGAGCCTCTTGGGTGCAGTAGCAGTGCTCTCCTCGGCGCTAGCTCTCTTGCTCGTGATGCGACCCGATACAACGACGACAGCCGCCCCCGCCTCGGCCTCACTCGCGGCGCCGAGCTTCCAGAGTCCTCCACCTGCGGCGCCCGTCCTCCCCCCGAGATCGGCTCGCGACCTCATCCCCAAGCACGCCTGGCTGATTGTGGATTTCGAGACCAGCCTCACCGAGCACGCGCCCTTCGAGGATTCAACCGATCTGGGTTGTCGCAAGGTGGCGGCACCCGAACGCGCCGCGCTCGGCCTCTTGCAACCCGAGGCAGGAACGACCGAGCTTAGAGTCATCTTGGCCGCCAGCGGCGTCAGCCGTGATTTCGTCCAATGTGCGAGGCAGCGCATCCTCGAAAGCGGCGGCACCGAGGCCAACCTCGCACCCGGGGTCGACCTCATGAAGAGCCCGACCGGCCTCTTCATCCACGAACAATCAGGCCAACGAGGCAATGTCGTATTCGTGAACGGCAAGCCCCAGCCCGAACTCTTACTACGCGCCTTACTCGGCCAAGAGACGCCTGGTTTGCCCTCACAAACGGCTCACCTGACGCCAGCCCCCAGCCCGAATCTCGCCTTCTTGACGCTCTCGTTGCCCGAAAATTGGCTGGCCCCGATGGGCGCCGAGGGCCGGGCCTCGCCGCTCAACGCCCTGCGCGGCGGTTCGGCCAGCTTGTCCCCCTTAGGTACCCTTACCGCTACGCTAGAATGTGCCCCTACGGGCTGCGCCCCGCTGCGCGCCTTCGCCGAACGCGCCCTGAAAGACCTCGAGCGGGGCGCCGGGGTCCGCGTTCAGAAGAGCCAATGGGCTGAAACCACGGGGAAAATTGAGCTTGTCCTGAACACGCGTGCGGGATGGTCTAGCCTGGCCAGTCAATTTTTACCCGGGTCTCTCGGAGGGCACCCAAATGCCACCGGGGGCTCGAGTTCCCGTCCATAGCTGCCGCTTTTGGGTCATTTCTCCTTGCATTGACCCTCCCTTGCGTTTACTTTTCGCGACCCTTCCCCATGGCAAACGCAGTCATTCGCACCGGCGGAAAACAATACCGGGTCGCTCCGGGCGATGTTCTCCGCATTGAAAAGCTCGCGGGTTCCCCGGGCGACAAGATCACCTTCGATGAAGTTTTGTTCCTCGGTGGCGACAGCCCGAAGTTCGGCGCGCCGCTCATTTCTGGAGCGAAAGTCAGCGCTGAGATCGTGGCCCAGGATCGCGGCGAGAAAATCGTCATCTTCAAGTTCAAGCGACGTAAGAAGCATCGTCGCAAGAACGGTCATCGTCAGTCCTTCACCGCGGTGAAGATCACGGAGGTATTAGGCTAATGGCACATAAGAAGGGTGGCGGCTCAACCCGCAACGGCCGCGATTCAAGTGCTCAACACCGAGGCGTCAAAGTTTACGGCGGCCAAGATATCTTGGCTGGCGGTATCATCATTCGCCAGGTTGGCCAGAGCGTTGATCCCGGCAAGAACGTAGGCCTAGCTAAGGACTTCACGCTCTATTCGTTGATCGACGGAGTCGTGAAGTTCGAGTGGGCTTCGCGTTCCAAGAAGAAAGTTTCTGTTTACCCCGCTCAAGCCTGAGCTCTCGCTCGGGTAAGGTGAGCCCTCCGAACGATGGCCACCATTCGGGTCCTCCCTGACGACCTCGCTAGCCAAATCGCGGCTGGTGAGGTCGTTGAGCGTCCGGCTAGTGTCATCAAAGAGTTGCTCGAGAACGCGCTCGACGCGGAAGCAACTCGCATCGAAGTCCGCATCGTCGCGGGCGGCCTCAAAGAGCTCGAGATCATAGACGATGGCTTCGGTATGGTCCGCCAAGACGCCGAGCTCTGCCTGTTGCGTCACGCGACCAGCAAATTGAGGCAATTTTCCGATCTCGAACGCCTCTCGAGTTACGGTTTTCGCGGCGAAGCGTTGCCTAGCATTACTTCCGTCAGCGAACTCACGCTCACCACGCGCCCAAGCGGCCAAGATGCCGCCACTCGTATCTCCGCCAGCTTTGGTCAGGTCCGAAATGTCGCGGCCGTAGGCGCACCGCTCGGTACCAGCCTCCGAGTTCAAGAGCTCTTCTCCAATGTGCCCGCGCGCCTCAAGTTCGTGCGCTCCACCAACACCGAAGCGGCGCACGTCACAGAGGTCTTCACCCAGGTCGCACTGAGTCGTCCCAGCGTCAGCTTCTCACTCGAACGCGATGGCCGAAAGGTGAGACACTACCCCCGCGTACAAGATCGGAAGAGTCGCGCGGCGCAGATCTTCGATACCGATCAGTTTGCGGTTTGTGAAGGGGCGCGCGGTCCTCTCACGATTGAGGCCTATTTCAGCCTGAATTCGTCGCGCTCTGGTGCGGGTGGACTCAGATTCTTAATCAACGGTCGCGCCGTGCGAGACCGAGGGCTCGCTGGCGCCGTCGCGCACGCTTACGGCGAGAAGCTGCCCCGCGGCCACTACCCGAGCGGCGTCGTGTACCTCGACCTGCCTCCTGCCCTGGTCGATATCAACGTCCACCCCCAGAAGCTGGAGGTTCGCTTCGCTGACCCGCGCGCCGTGAACGAAGCCCTCCACTCCGTGGTTTCGCGCACGCTCGCGCAAAATGACGCCCTTTCACCGGACGCAGCCGAGGCCGCCCCGTCCCCCGAGGCTCAGCGCAGTTCGTCCCGTGCGCTACGAGCGCTTCGGAAAGAGTCAGGCTCGACCGAGCCCCAGCGGAGGCCACTCACCGAGCGAGCGCCTCTCGCTCGACCCGCCCCAGTGTTCGCAGTCGCCGAACCCGAATCGCTCCCTAAGCCAGTAGGCGGCGCCTCCGCCGAACCTCGACCCGAACCAGGCGGGCGTGCCGATTCGAGCCCTAGCCTCGACGGCCCTAGCTCCGGCCGGCTGCGCTTTCTGGCGCAATTGCAAAAGACGTATCTGCTCGCCGAGGGTCCCGACGGTATCTATTTCGTCGATCAACAGGCCACAGCAGCTCGCGCCCTCAGTCAAAAGCTGAGGCGCGCTTTCGAAGAGGGCTCACTGCGCGCGCAGGCGCTGCTCTTCCCCGTCACCATCGCCCTCTCCGATTCGGAGATCTCGACACTCTCTGAGTTGAGCGAAGAGCTCCTGCGCCTCGGACTCGATGTTCGTGTGCGCGCGAGTCAGGTCGTCACGCTGCATTCTCTTCCTGAGCCGCTCAAACATATCGCTCCCGAAACGCTGTTGCAGCTCGTGAGTCACGAGCTCAGCCAAGGCCCGAGTTTAACTGCAAAAGACCGAGTTTTTCGCGCCATTTCTGCGTTGGGCTCGGCCTTCAGCCTCAAGACGGGCGAAGCCGTGAGTGCCTTTGCGGGTCAGGGCCTCTTGAACACGCTCGACGACTCGGCCGAAGGTCGCCGCGCCGACTCGCGTATCCTCATGCGAATCGGGTTCGAGGAGCTCGAGCGAAAGCTCGGCCCCCCATGACGGGTTCGGCCGTAGACTTTATCGCCATCGTCGGCCCCACGGCTTCGGGTAAGTCCGATCTGGCTCTTCGGCTCGCTCTCGCGCTGAATGGCGAAATCATCAACGCCGATAGCGTGCAAGTGTATCGAAACTTCGACATCGGTTCGGGCAAGCCATCTAAAGAAGAGCAGGCGCTCGTGCCGCATCACCTGCTTGACGTGCGCGACGCTCGTGAGCCCATGGAAGCCAGCCAATTTCAGGCGTTGGCCGAGACGACGCTCAGCGAAGTGCACGCACGAGGTAGGGTGCCGATCGTCTGCGGGGGTACTTTCTTATGGATGCGCGCGTTGATCTATGGGCTCGCCGAAGCTCCGGGCGCGAGTGAAGAAGTTCGCACGCGACATCAATCTGTCGTAGCGAGCGCAGGGCGCGAGGCGCTCCATGCAGCGCTCGTCGAGGTCGACCCCGAAACGGCGAGTCGCCTTCACCCCAACGACTTCGTGCGCGTCAGCCGCGCACTCGAGGTCTACGAAACGAGCGGACGCCGCCTAAGTGAGCTCCAGAGTGAACACGGCTTTCAGAGGCCCCGCCACCGCGCCCTGTTGGTCTCGGTGGGCCACGAACGCGAACACTACGAGGCGCGCCTCGCGCGGCGCACTCAGAGCCTCTTCGAACACGGCTTCGTGGGCGAGGTCCAAGAACTACTCGAGCGCGGCTACGGTGAAACCCGAGCCATGAGCTCGATTGGCTATCGTCAGGTTCGCGATGCACTCCTCTCGCCGCCCTGGCAAGAAGCGACGCTCATCGAAGAAATACTGCGTAAAACTCGGGTTTTCGCGCGACGCCAACGCACTTGGCTGCGCGACGAAAAGGTACTCGAACTTGCCCCTCACAATCTCGAGGCAGTCGACGAACCCACGCTCACCCTGCTTCGGCGCTGGTTAGCTTCCGAAACGGGTTGAGTTTTCGCTTCTACTCTCACGAACCCATCCGTCACAGACGGAGTGACGCTTCGAGCAGTTCAGCGAACGACTGGGGCTGAAACTCACGTTGAGCTTTGACGAACTCCACGACATTGGTCGAGATAGTCGGCCTGGGATAGGCATCTGCTTGAAGCTCTTGCCCTTGACCCAAACGGAATCGTTCGAGCTCGGCGCGTGCCTCGGGGGGCGCTTCCAGTTCGGTCGGGACAACCCGCTGACTCGGAATGGCCGCTTCGAGACCGCGCGCCGAAGGGGGCACGTCCGAAATGGGCTTCGCCTGCGGCTTCTCTACCTCGAGCGCGAGGTGCGGACCTTCCTCGAGAGGCACGGTCTGGCCGAGTTGCTCCATGGTGGGGCCGCGACTGCCCGCAAAACCAGCCGGGGCCGGGGGCGGCTCCGAATCGAGCGAAACAACGGAGACTCCCGGCGCTGTACTCGGCGCAAAATTGGGCGGCGCGGGGCGAGCGCTCTCCTGCCGGCCGTCTAGAGAATCGGGCACGACCGACTGCCCCAGCATCGAGCCCGGCTCATCGAGTTCGAAGGGTTCGACGGGCGGAGGAATGGCGCTCACAGCCGCGCTCACTCGAGCTTCTGTCGCTACGCGCGGCGCGCGGGCGTTGTGCTGCACGCGATGCAAAAGCGACTCTAACGTCTTGATTTGGGCGTTCATGCGCTCACCTGCTCCCCATGGAGGGCCTCAATCGCTTGCGTCAGGCCACCGCCCGCCGCCGCCAATTGATAAACTCGTTCCGCCGTCGCCGGCGACACCGCCAGGAAGGCCGCATCTTGCCCTTGAGCGAAACCGGGCAAACGAACTTCATGACCAAAGACTCGATGCAGCGCGGCCTCCAGCAGCACCCCGACCACGCCTTCCAGGTCGCGAGGTACGCCGCGCACTCGGAAAACCAACGCCCGCCCCCAGCGCTCGACACTGAGATCGCCCAGCCCCAAAAGCGCGACTTGGCCTCCCAAATGGTCCGCCCAGGTCTCGAGCGGCGCGACCTTCGCGTCGTCCCGGAAGCGGCCCAACATCCTGCGACCTAATTCGACGCCAATTTCTGCGGCAAAAGCCCGCGTAGCCGGTTCGCCCGCGCTATCAAAGAGGCGAACGAGCGCGCTGGCAGGCAAGTTGACGCGCGCCTCGCCTTCCTCATCTCGCATGCGACCCCGAGCAAAATCGAAGACAACGGCACGGGTTGGATCAAAACGAGGAATCATGAGGCTTGCCCTGGAGGGTAAGAGACCGCGCGCAAACCTCGAGGAAGTTTGCTCTGCTAGTATACGGCGCGCTGGGGACGCGCTGTCAAATCTCCGGTAGCGTTCGATGTCGCCATGCAGAGCAGAACCTATGTAGCTCTCGCACTCGCTGCGCTCGCTTTCGGCTTTTCTGCCTCGGCGGTCGGCGACGAAAGCGCCGCTTCTCGGCCTTTCTTACTCGGGGGCGACGCACCCGCATTTGCGCACCACGCCAACATCGATCCCCGTTTGCCTCGAGGAGAGACGCGCCTCGAGTCGAAGACTCCGCTCGGACCCACGGTCAGTTCGGCGCGCTTCAATATTCAAATCCAAGGCGGAAGCCCCAGCGAGAGGCGTCTAGCGCTATCGCTTCTAGAAGAGGCGCGCGAGCAGGTTTGGCTCAGCGCTGGCGAACTTCTAAGCGGAGCGGGTTCGCTTTTGTGGGTGCTCGATAAGACCCAACCTTCCCCGGAGGTCCAGCGCCGTGCCGCGCCCACCCTGCATTTCGATCAAGCTAGCGCCATCTGCCGCGGCGGCGCGCTCAACGCCTCAAGCGCCCTCGAGTGCGCCGCCGCGGCCGCAGCGCTTCGTCGCTCACCTAGCGCCGCGCAGCCCTTGCTCGGCGGCCTCGCGCGGGCCGCGCTTATCGAACTCCACGGACCTCGCGCCGAAGACGCCTCCTGGCTCACCCAACTCGACGGAGCCCCCGAAGCTCCACTTCTCACCCGCCTGCCCGCCCCAGGCCACGTCGAAGGTAGCGCCCTCTTCTTTGGCTACCTCGCCGAGCAAGGCACCGGGAGCGCTCTCGAAACGGGGCTACTCGCGCTCGGCCTAACGGCCACCCAAACGCCGCCGCGCGCGCTCCGCTATCTCGCCGAACCCGATCTTCTCGACGTCGTGCGCCATAGCGTCGGCAATTCTCGCGAAGCATTTGCGCGCTTCTTCTCCACCTTGGCCGAAGAGCGCTTCCTCGGTCAGAGCGGACGACTCGCGGGCGGCCTCACGAGCCCTCCCGCTCGCCTCGGCTGGGAAGTGCCTTCGAGCAGCCTGCCGCGCCACCTGGTCTTGCCCCGAGAGCTCAGCCCTACGGGCAGCGTGGCGCTCAAACTAGATACTCGGGGCCAGAGCGCAGAGGTCGCCTTCCGCATCTATTGTGAGAAGCCCGTGAGCAGCGTGTGGACGCTCCTTCGCCTCGGCGAACAAGGCGAGCTGCTCGGTCGCGTGGCCGTCCCCTTTCAAGAGAGCGCCAGCCACTTAGCCCAGCGCATTCACCCCGCGGGAGCGCGGGCCCTCTTGCTCGTGGGCACGAACCTCGGCGGCGTCGATCTCGAACACCCTTACGATCTCGATCACGCGCCGCATGAAACGCACCTCTGCTCGGTAGCGCTCAGCCTCATGCCAGGCGAATCAGCTCGCGCGCTTCCCTAACCTGCGAGCTCGCCCAAAGCCCAGCAGCAAGGCAGCTCCTAGCCAAGCCGCGAGCCCCGCGAATCGAAGCCGCCCCTCGCCTGCCGCATAGCTGCACCCGCCTGTCACATCGTAGCCAACGATCGCTGCTGTCGCGTCGACGCCAATCGGCAATTCAGCCGTAGCGAGCTGTTTGCCTCGATAGAGCACCTCGAGCTTTTGCGTTTGCCCGGCGCTGCCCGCTTTCGCCCGCAAAGCCAGCTCTAAAATACCGACGTCTAAACTCACCACTTCCACCGAGCCGCGCGACACTCGAAACTCGAAATCTTCCACAGGGAAGCCGCCGGCCGCTTCATCCGCACCATCGCGCAACATCACCCAGGCACTCACAGCGCGCCTCTCATCGGGGAAAAGAAAAGTGCTACCGAGCGCGATGCGCGTCTTACCCGGGCTAGGCTCGTAGCGCTCCTGGTCGATACGCCGATCTTGAGCAATCAACGTGCTTTGAATGTCGAGCGCTCCCGCGCCATACCAGTTGCTCGGATAGCCTTCTTCTAAGGTTGGGCGCGCCCCGGCCCGCAACAGTGCGCGCAACTCGGGCTCGCTGAGCCCCGGTTCCCGTTGCAAGAGCAAGGCTACCGTGCCCGTAACCTGCGGCGCCGCCATGCTGGTGCCGCTCGAGATGCCATGCGCATCGTCCACCACCATGCACTCGGTTAGGTCGGAGCAACGACCAAACGCCTGAAATTGGCTAGAAGAACCCGCAAGCCGCGGGTCAGCCTCGGCGGCCATGGCCGCAATCAAGTTCTCACCTGGCGCTAACAAGTCGGGCTTCATCTGACCGAGGCGATTCGGGCCAGCCGAACTAAACGACGCAATCCCGTCTGGGACGCCCGGGGTCGCGTTGGTTTTACCGGTGTAGTCCGTCCAGGTGGTACGATTGATAGACGCGCCAACCGAAATCAAATCAGGATGACTAGCCGGAATGGCCACGGTGCCGCTGGTTCGGGCCCTGGGGAAGAGCGCCGCGCCCGAAACTGTGGTGCCGTCGTCGAGCGCGACAGAACTCTCGAGCCAAAGCTCGACCGAGCCAGTGCCGCGAAACACGAGTTCATACCTTTCCCCGCCGTACACCTCACCCGCCAGTAGAAAGATCGCTTGTCCAGACGACGAGCCGAAAGAACTGGTGCTTTCGCCATTGATCAGCCCGATCTCATATGAGCCTCGGTCGCCCAACTCCTTCGAGGTCACAAAAGCCTCTTCTCCGACCCCTACAAAGCGACTCCTCTTGGCTGCGCTCTGGAAAGCCACCTCAAGATCGCCTTCGCCATGGGCGATCCACACATATGCCGTCAAACGGGCTTTCGTGGAGAAGGCCGTAGCGAAGGCTACTCTCGTCTCCCCGCCTTCGAGCAGCGCCGCTTCCGTGTGAGAGCCAAGCGGCTCGGGCAATTTCGAGCCAGGCAAACTGTAGACGGAACCCTCGTTGCCCGAAGCGACCACGATGGCGCGCCCCGGCATTCCCACTTGTTCGGTCAAGCCGGCCTCGAGGGGCGACTCTCCGTCATGACTCCCAAAATTTGAGCCGAGAGAGAGATTCACCACCACGGGTCGGCCCGTCTCGGCGGCACGATCCATGATGAATTTGGTACCGAGGAGGATGTCACCGTCCGCGAGCGCCGTGCCGCCATCTCCCGATTGCACCACCAAGAGCTCAGAGCCCGGCGCAATGCCCGGATACATTGGGTCCCTGCCGGCGGCTGTCGAGGCCACATGCGTGCCGTGTCCGATGGTATCGACGGGCAACGGAGGGCCGCTGGACCGAAGCAGCGTGTCGTCGATGTCTGCTGCCGAGAGGATCGCGCAAGTCCCCTCACTGCAGCCGTAGGCTTGTTCGAGCTCCGGATGCAACCCGAGGGGCGGGCTATCGAATGTCAAAATCCAGGCGATGCGCGTCGAACCGTCTGCGTTGCGGAGCGCCGGATGAGTCGCCGATACGCCGGTATCGACGAGGCCAACGAACACGCCGCTCCCGTCGAGGCCATAGTCGACGCGCGCTTCCGGCAGAAAATTCAAGCTTTGCGCGTGGTCGAGCAACGGCCGGCTCGGCGCGCCCAAAAACGGCACATGGCCTTGCCCTTCGAGTTCGAGCAACCGCTGGGCATCGCCGCTTAGAACGGCCCACGAGTCCGAGACCCGAATAGCCCCAAGCCGGTCGGCTTCCTGCTCGCTCGTGACTCGTAGAGGATATCGCCGACCCGCCTTGAGCAACGTTTGCTTCAAATGGGGGAAGCGGTCTCCCCGAAGCGCTTCAAGCGGTGTTTCGGCGCGCGCCTCGGGCACACCCAGCGCGAAACTCAGCGCCAAACCCATCGCGAAGCTCAGCGCCAAACCGAGAGTGCCGAGCACATTACCCATTGGGATCCCAGCAAGCGACGGCCGGAGGCCGAGGCCTCGCACTATCCACCTTCTCCTCATAGTGCCTCGGCCAAGAGCCCAGAAATAAGCTGCGCCGTCTCTTCGAGTCGCCCCGAATCGTAGCCCAAAACCACGTCCCGCACGATGCCGCGTCGATCGATCACGACCAGAAGCGGGATCTCCCTCGCGCCATAATCTCTCGCCACTTGGGCCTCGCTATCCGAAACTAACGGATACATCATATGTGTGGCAGCCGCCACGCGCGAGCCGCGCAGCGCCGTGTCACTAGTCACCCCCACCACCACCAGGCCTTGCCCACTCTTTTGGCGGTACCACTCACCGAGCACCTCAGCCATGCCGCGGCAGGCGCCGCAATAGCTCGCCCAAAACTCGAGCAAGAGCACTCGGCCTTTCACATCCTTGAGCGACGCTACGTCCCCTTGAAAGGCCACCACGCCAGAAATTTCGGGAGCCTTTTGGCCTACGAGCTGAAAGCGCAGCACGTCTTCGGGGTGAGGGGCGGGGCCGAGCGTTACTTGCAGAAGCACGCGCTCGCCGCGACGCGCAACGTACACGTCGACGGACTCCCCTGGTGCGTGTTGCCGCACGCTCGGAGCCACGTCAGCAGCAGTCGAGATAGAGTCCTTCCCAACCCGGAGGACCACGTCATCCTTTCGCACGCCTGCAGCCGCCGCTGGCGAACCCACTACGACACGCAAAACTCTAGCCCCCTCAGCGTCTTCTTCGAGCTCGAGTCCGAGCCAACTCTCCGAGCCAGGCGGATGCCGAGGTAGAACACGGGGCGGCGCCGGAAGCGCATCCTCTGGGCCCGAAACGTGTCCCGAAGCGCTGGTGCCCCCAGGGGATGCCACGGAGTTTGCCTCGGCAACCCTCACCGGCGGCGAGTTCCCGCACGCGACCAGTAGCCAGCTAAGGCCTCCCCCTAAGAATGCGAGCCGGAACGCGCTGAGCACCATGAGCAGCGTAGCTCAGAAAGCCACGGCTTCGAAAAAGAGGGAGCTCATGCCCGGGCAGTCCCCGGGCCCTGAGGGGTCAAGAAGTCAAGCTAAGTGAGCTCAAGATAAGCGCGAAAAGCGTAAGCCAAGGAAGGCGCCTCGGGAGCGGAAGAAGCTAAGCTGCCGAGCTTTGGGCTCGTGCTCTTGGCTAAAGCAGAGATCGTGCCAATCTCGGGAAGGCCCGCCCCTGGGCCGACGTTTCAACATTATTTTCATAAGTTGACGCATTCATCCAGCGCCCCTCGCCGAGCATTTGCT